>Ga0136614_10003101_pt1 | contig 10543 bp, 9 predicted proteins | sample AntDrymUQ2792106_2_FD_106643 | JGI IMG/M metagenome (GOLD analysis project Ga0136614, IMG submission 106643) | Polar desert sand microbial communities from Dry Valleys, Antarctica - metaG UQ279 (21.06) | ecosystem: Environmental > Terrestrial > Soil > Desert | place: Antarctica: Dry Valley... | reverse complement strand
GTCGAGGACGTCGCGCGTGTCGTCGGTCGAGCCGTCGTCGACGACGAGCACCTCGTCGGGCGCGCGCGTCTGGCCGAAGACGCTCTCGAGCGCGCCGGGCAGGAACGCGGCGCGGTTGTAGGTCGTGATCGCGGCGGTGATCTTCACCGCGCTACCTCGTCGTAGAGCGCGAGGACCTCGCGCGACGTCGCCTCCGCCGAGAAGTGTTCCGCGACCCGGCGTCGCCCGGCCTCGCCCAGGCGTCGGCCCAGAGCTGCGTCGCCCAGGACACGCGTCAGCGCTGCGGCCAGGGCCGCGACGTCGCGTGGAGGGACGAGCAAGCCCGTCTCCTCGTCCACGACGAGCTCCGGGGTCCCACCGACGGGCGTCGCGACGACGGGACGGCCGAGCGCCATCGCCTCGAGCACGACGAGCGGCAAGCCCTCGGTCCAGGAAGGCAGAGCGAAGACGTCGGCCGCAGCGACGACGCGCGCGGCGTCGTCCCGGTAGCCGGCGAACACGACGCGGTCGGAGGTGCCGAGCTCCTCGGCGCGGTCTCGCAGCGTCTGCTCGAACGCGCCACCCTCTTCGAGGTCGACGCCGACGAGAACGACCCGCGCGCCGGGGACGCGCGCGACGGCCTCGATCAGCTCGCGTTGGCCCTTCACGTCGCACAGCCGCCCGACCTCGGCGATGAGCGGCGCGTCCGCGGGGATCGACAGCTCCTCGCGCACCCCGTTCGCGTCCGCCGACGTCGGGGCGACGCCGTTGTAGACGACGCGGATGCGGTGCGGGTAGCCCTGCTCTTCGTACGCGCGGCGCGTGTCCTCCGAGACCGCGACGAGCGCCGCGGCCAGGCGTGCAGTCGCGTTGTCGAAGCTCGCGAGCAGCGCTCGCGTTGCCGGGCGGAAGTGGTTCGCGATATGCAGGTGCGAGACCACGGCGACACGTGCGAGCCGCCCGGCGATCCTCGCGAGCGCGTTCGCGGCGGCGAGCGTGTGCGTGTGGAGCACGTCCGCGTGTTCGCGCCGCAGCAGGCGTGCGAGGCGGAGCACACCGTCGAGCCGGTACGTCCGGCCGACGTCGACGAGCTCGACCTCGAACCCGTCCTCGCGGGCGCGCGCGACGAACGCTCCGTCCGCGGGAGCCACGAACGAGACGACGTCTCCGCGCTGCCGCGCGGCCTGCGCGAGCTGCAGCGCGACGAGCTGACCGCCCGCGATCTCGCCGCCGATCACGAGGTGGACGATCCTCACGGCCGGCAGACGGCGATCAGCTCCGTCGCCTCGTCGACCCCGTCGCGGGAGATCGCCACGCCGTCCGACGAGACGGCGTCCATTGCAGCGGTGCCGGTCACGAGCCGCGAGGCGCGCCGCAGGATCGACAGCCGCCGGCGAAGCCCGAGCACGTCGAGGCGCTGCAGCGCGCGGTGGCGCGCGGTCTGCAGCCGACGCTGGCCGTAGACGTCGACTCGGGAGAACGACCCGCGCAGCAGCCGCTCGAACTCGTCGGGGTCGAACTCGCGCTCGTGGAAGGGATTCTCCGGCGCTTCCTGCCCCTGCTCTGCGCGCGGCGTCGAGACGACGAGGACGCCGTTCGGCTTCAGCACGCGGCGCGCCTCGGCGACGAAGCGCTCCGGATGTGTCAGATGCTCGATTGCCTCGAACGCGACGACGACGTCGAACTCGCCGTCGTCTCGCGCGAGCGCTTGCAGGTCGCCCACGGCGAACTCGACGTTCGCGACGCCGTAGCGCGCGCGTGCGTACTCGATCGCGTCGTTGCTGGCGTCGATGCCGACGACTCGACGTGCGGCCTCGGCGAGATAGGCGCTCCCGTACCCCACGCCGCAACCCGCGTCGAGCACGTCCTTGCCGGCGCAGTGGGGCCGCGCGAACTCGTAGCGCTTCAGGTGCAGCGCGACGATCCCTGGCTCGGTCTCGTCCGGCACGATGCGCTCGGGATGGCTCAACGATCGCTCACAAGTCGAAAGTATCCTTCGGGCGCCTTGCTGGAGCTCCTCAGGCGCATGACGCTCGGGCGGGCGGTCCAGCTCGCGCTTGCGGCAACCATCGTGACGATGCTGCTCGCCGCAGGCTCGATCCTCCAGTGGATCGGCCCTGCACGCACGCTGCGCTGGGCGGCGCTGCTCGCGCTCGCAGTCCTCGCCGTCGCGTACGCCGCGCGGACGAGGGAGCGAGCGCAGCCGCTCGTGCCTCTGCTGCTCGCCGGAGGGCTCCTGAGCGTCGCAGCCGTCTCCGCGCTCTGGTCGGCCACGCCGCGGCTCACGCTCGGCCGGGCCGCTGCGTTTGCGCTGGTGCTCGTGGTCGCTGCCGCCCTCGGCCGCGCGGAGTCACCGGCACTCGTGCTCGAGGGCGTCGTCCTCGGCGCGGTCGCGCTCGCAGTCGGCGGATTGCTCCTGCTCGTGATCGAGCGCGACCGAGCCCTCCAGGCGGCGACCACGGTCTCGCCGGCGCGCTACCAGGGCCTCGGCGGGGGGCCGAACATGGCGGCGATGGTGTTCGCGCTCGCCGTGCCATTGGCGCTCCACCTGTCGCTCGACGCGCGGAACCGCAGGACGCGCGTCTTCTGGAGCGCGTCGCTCGCGCTACTGCTCGGCTCGATCGCGTTCTCCGGATCGCGCGGCGCAATCGTCGCGGCGTTCGCGGGCCTCGCGGTCTACGCGCTGCTCGTGCGGCGGCCGCTCGTGGTCGGGACCGCGGCGATGCTCGCCGGCGCCACGCTCGCGCTCTCCGTATTGCCGTCGCCCGCGAGCTCCAACCCGCCGCAGCCGACGGGTCTGGACCCCGCTCCTGCCCAGGTCACGCCGGCGCCGGGGTACCTCGACGCGAACCTGCAGGGCATCCGGCTCCAGGACGACATCGGCCACCCAGGGGTTGGCGTCGCCGACCCCAACGCCGGCGAGCGGACGCTCGCGGGCTCGAGCGGACGGACCGAAGCGTGGCGCGGGGCGCTCGGCCTCGCCGCGGACCGCCCGGTCGTCGGCTACGGCTTCGGGACCGAGGACCGGACATTCGTCGACCGCTACGTCTTCTTCAACTCGAACGTCCCCGAGAACTCGTACATCGGGATCCTGCTGCAGCTCGGGCTCGTTGGGTTGGTGCTGCTGCTCGGGCTCGCGGTCGCGCTCGTCGGCCCCTCGGTCCGACGGGGCGCGCGCGGAGTCGGCACTGCGGCGGGGGCGGCCTTCGCGGCCGCGCTCGTGCTCGCGCTCTTCCAGTCGTACCTCTACGCCCCCGGGAACGCTGCGACGATCGCCGCCTGGGCGTGCGCGTTCGTCGCGTCCGGGGCCGCGGCCGCGGCGGTTCGCTCGTGAGGCGCGTCGCGCTTGCGGCGTCCGTGGCGGCCGTGCTCGTGGCTCTCGTCGCCGTCGGGCACTGGGAGCGAGAACGGCGCGGCGACCGCGAGTCCGCGGGGATGCTCTCGGTGCTCGAAGCGGTCGGCCCGCTCGACTCGCCGAACCTCCGCGGCTTCCGGATCTTCGCCAACTTCCAATGTCTCGTTTACGAGCGCGGCCGGAACGACTTCGCGCTCGAGCTGTGCGTCGACGACCGGGGTGATGTGGTCGAGGCGATCGACCGGCGCGACGGGACCGCGGAGGTGTGGAGCGTGCGTGACGACCCGTCGCGGTCCGAGGTCGCGGTCGACCGAGACGAGGTCAACCTGCTGCTACGACGGATGAACGTCCCCGACGCGTACCTCCCCGACGCGTGAGCTCGCGCTTCCGCCAACAGCTGGAGGGCGCGATCCAGGTGACGCTGGCAGGGCTCGTCCTGGTGATCGCGCTCGTGGCGAGTCACATCTGGCCGTGGAACGGGCCCGGCTTCCGCCCGATGCGCGCGTTCGTGCTGTTCGAGCTGCTCGCGCTCGCGCTCGTCTACCTCGTCGTCACGCGGGCGAGGCTGCGCCTGCTCCCCGGTGCGGTTGTCACCGGGGCGTTCACCCTTCTCGCGCTCCTGTCCGCGGCGTGGTCGCCCCAGGCGAGTCTCACCGTCGACCGCTCGGTCGGCTTCGCGGCGCTCGTCTTGGCGGCCGCTGCGCTCGCGCTCGGCGTCGTCGGCAGGCCTCGCGTGGCGGGCCAGCTGGTGGTCGCACTCCTCGCTGCGACGACGCTGATCGCGCTCGCGGGGCTCGTGGAGCTGTGGCACGCGTACGACCAGGCGGTCCTGCCGGCGACGAAGGGTCAGGGAGCGCGCTACAACGGCATTGGGCAGAACCCGAACCAGATCCCGTTGCTGATCGCGGTGACGCTGCCGTTCGCGCTCTGGGCCGTGCGCGAGTCGTCCGGACGGCTGCGAGCGGCGGCAGTGGCCGTCGCGCTGCTGCTCGTCGGCTCGCTGGTCGCATCCGGCTCGCGCGGCGCTGTGATCGGCGCGTTCGCCGGCTGCCTCGTCTACCTGCTCGCGGTCGCGGGACGCAGGTGGAAGCTCGTCGTTGCCGGCGCAACTGCCGCCTTCATCCTCGGCGTCGCGGGAACGCAGGTACCGCAGCCCTCCTCGGTGGACCCCGACCTGTACGACAGGTTCGGGCAAACGCCGCAGCTGGGGGCCAAGGATCTGAACGGCCGGCTGCCGCTCGAAAGTGAGTTCGGGTTCCCCGGCGAGAACGCGGAGCCGGGCAAGAAGCGCACGCTGTTCTTCACGAGCGGGCGCGTCCAGGCGTGGGAGACCGCCGTCGAGCAGGGCCTCGGGCGGCCGATCGCGGGCTACGGGTTCGGGCTCGAGGACGAGGCGTTCGTCGACCGCTCGTACCTGTTCGTGTCCCAGGCCGTGGAGAACTCGTACCTCGGTGTGTTTCTTCAGCTCGGTGTCGTCGGGCTCGCGCTGATCGTCGCGGCGCTTGCGCTGCCGCTGGCGGCGTGGGCGCGCGTGCGGTCCGAGCTGGATGCGGAGTCGTCCGACGTCGCAGCAGCCTGTGCAGGAGCAGTGGTCGCCGGGATCGTGCTCGCGGTGCCGCAGTCCTACCTGACCTCCGTTGGGAGCCCTCCGACGGCCGCGTTCTGGATCGCCGTGTTCCTCCTCGCCGCCCTCGCGGTCAACCCTGCGGCAGCTCGTAGACGATCATCGTCTCCGGCGGGCCCAGCCGGCTGAGCGTGCGCGACTCGACGTTGTGAGCCGTGACGCGGCCGATCTCGGTCGCGCCAATCAGCTCGAGCAGTCGCCGCTTGCCGGTGCTCGCCGCAAAGAGCTCAGCGTGGGTCAGCCCGTAGCGCCGGATGAACGCGCGGAGCTCGGCGGGGCCGGAGCCCGGTGGAAGCGCATCGGCCGTCCAGGCGACCGCCGGTGCGTCGGCATAGAGGACGAGGATGTGATCGAGCACGACGCCACGCGCGGTGGGAGCGCGCGCGTTCAGCCACTCGAGACCTTCGTAGTACGGAGTGTTCTGGCGCAGGAACGTGTCCCGACTCTCGCGGCCGAGCACGACGGGTAGGAACTGAGCGGAGTAGACGAGCGTGATCGCCGCGGCGCTCGCGAGCGCGCCCGCGCAGACGGCCGCCGTGATCCACCGTGCGAGTCGGCCGGTCGAGGCCAGCGTGAGGATTCCTACCGCGGCGAGCACTGCGAGCACCGGCAGCGTCGGGAGAAGGTAGCGCGCGTGCTGGACCCCGTAGAACCACATGACCACGAACGCCGCGCAGCCCGCGAGCGCGAGTGCGATCGCCCGGCGGCCCTTCGGCACGAGGAGCGCGACCGGAGCGAAGAGGAGTGGAAGCGGGGACATGAACTCGCCGCGGTCGAACGCCTGCGCGTCGCCGAGCAGACGGAACGGCAGCACGGCGAGATCGATCGGCGATGTGCCGTGCCCGTAGTTGTCCGCAGAGTCCAGAACCGTCTGGTGGGCCGCCTCGTTGGCTCCTCCGCGCAGGAACGGATAGAGCGGGTCGCCTGTCAGCACCGCGTTCTTGACGTACCACGGCGCCGCGACGACGAGGGCGGCGCCGACCGCCGGCGCGACGAGTCGCGGGGTCAAACGGTTGCGCAGGGCGACGGCGCCGACGATCGCGACCACGACCGCAGCGGCGGCGCCGTAGTACTTCGTGCCGGCAGCGGCGCCCGCGAAGACACCGGCAAGGAGCAACGTCACGCTCGACCGTGACCGTGTGACCTCGACAAGGTTCCACACCGCCAGCGCGACGAACAGCGTGGTGGCGGGCTCGACGAACGTCGAGGTTGCGATCCACGCGGTGAACGGCTGCGCCCAGAAGATTGCCGCGGCGAGCACGGCTGCGCGGCGCCCGAAGAGCCGGTACGCAGCGCCGGCCGTCGCGGCGAGCGCGCCGAAACCCAGGAGCAACGGTGCAAACGCACCCTGTTCGAGGTCGTTCAGCAGGATGCCGTCGAGGATGAGCATCTCGACGGTGTAGGGCTGGTACGAGTTCCACGCCCAGGGCAGCTCGCTGAACTCGTGCGTGCGCGCATACAGCTCCGGCGCGGCGGCGTGGTGGTAGAGCGCGTCGGCGGACGAGACCGGCGCGGAGGTGATCAGCAGCTCGAGCACGACGTACGCCGCGACCAGCGCCGTGAGCGCGAGCTCCCACCACGACCACGTCCGCAGCCGGGGCACGTCGAACGTTCGCAGCTCCCGGGCGGCGACCACGATGCCGAGCGCAGCGCCGACGACGAAGGCGGGAACGAACACCGAGGTGTGGAGCCCGCCGACCAGGCCGAGCGCAAAGGTCAGCACCGCGAACGCAACTGCGCCGACACCCAGACGGTTGAGCAGCCCAAGCACCCGGTCGCCCTTCCACTCCACCGGCGCCAGCAGCGCGGAGCCGAGTCCCAACCACGACGCCGCGGTCAGCGCCGCGAGCGCGACGTGGGCGGCGCAGCTAAGCAAGGTCGGCCACGCGCCGGAGGATCTGAACCGCGTAGAGCAGCGCGCCACCGGCGACCCACACGAGCACTGCGATGCGGACGCGCCCCACCGGCGGGGAGCGTAGCGGTGCGCAGGCATGATCATCCCCGTGGCCGTCAGACGTCCGAGGGTGCTCGTGCTGAACCAGTACTACCGGCCGGGCGTCGAGGCGACCGCCCACCTGCTCGGAGAGCTGTGCGAGGCGCTGACCGACGAGTTCGACGTCACGGTCGTGACGGGGATGGTCCCCGGCGTCACGAAGCAGGGGCGGAGCGAGCTGAGCGGCGTCGAGGTCGTCCGCGTCGGCTCGACCGCTTTCGACCGGAGCAAGCTCTCGCTGCGTGCACTCAATTACCTGACCTACCTCGTGCTCTCCGCCGTCGAGGGCCTACGCGCCCCCCGCCCGGACGTCGTGCTGTGCATGACCGACCCGCCGGTGATCGCGGACGTCGCGCTCGTCCTGGCCAAGCGCTTCCGAGCGCCGCTGGTCGTCGTCACGCAGGACGTCTTCCCCGAAGTAGCGGTCGCGCTGAAGCGGCTCGACAATCGCGCGCTCGTGTTCGCGCTGCGCCTGGCGACGCGCGTCTACCTCCAGCGTGCCGACCGCGTCGTCGCGATCGGCGAGCGCATGCGCGAGCGGCTCGAGACGAAGGGCGCCGACGGCGACCGCGTCGTCGTCATCCCGAACTGGGTCAACGTCGAAGAGCTCGAGCCGAGGCCGCGCGACAACGCCTGGGCGCGCGAGCATGGCCTCGACGGCAAGTTCGTCGTCATGCACTCCGGGAACATCGGCCACGCACAGGATCTCGACTCGTTGATTCGAGCCGCGACCTTCCTGCGCGATCTCGAGGACCTGCGCATCGTCTTGATCGGCGGCGGCGCGAGGCGCGAGGAGCTGAAGGAGCTCACCCGCTTGCTCGAGGTCAACGTCGTCTTCATGGGCTACCAGGCCCGCGAGGGTCTGGCCGACTCGCTCTCGTCCGCCGACATCCACGTCGTCGGGCTCGCCGAAGGGCTCGCCGGCTACGTCGTGCCGAGCCGCCTCTACGGCGTGCTCGCAGTCGGCCGGCCGGTGATCGCCACGGTCGAGGACTCGAGCGAGACGGCGAACGTGGTGCGTGGCGCGGACTGCGGTCTGGTCGTCCGACCCGGACGTCCCGAGCTGCTCGCGCGGGCGATCAGGCGCGCCCACGACGGCGAGCTCGACCTGAAGGCGATGGGCGAGCGCGGGCGCGCGTTCGTCGCAGCGGAAGGCAACAGCCGCGTTGCGATCGGCCGCTATCGCTCCCTGCTGCACGAGCTCGTGGGTGAAGCGTGAGGCGCCGCGTCGTCGTCGGGGCGGTCGTCGCACTGCTCGCCGTGGTCGCGATCCTGGCGATCGGACGGTGGGAGCTGGCGCGGCACGCGGACCGCGAGAACGACGGCATCGAGCGCGTCTACGCCGCCGTCGGAGACCTCGACGGCCCGACGTTGGCGGGCTTCCGCTTCCAGGAGGAGTTCCAGTGCCTCATCTACGAACGCGGCGGCCGCACGTTCGCGCTCGAGCTCTGCGTCGACTGGGACGGTCGCGTGGTCGAGGCCTTCGACCGCCGCGGCGAGGACGTGAAGATCTCGAGCCTTCGCGAGGATCCCGACCGCGCGCGCGTGCACGTCGACCGCCGCGCGTTCGAGCGCCTCGTCTCGACGATGTGCGACACGTGCGAGGCGATCTTCGAGCGCGCGCGGCAGCCGCTCGGTCAAGCGCGCCGCTGACGCCACGCCGCGGCGAGCGCGAGCGCAACCAGCGAGAGGAAGACGCCCCGCAGCGGCATCGCGAAGCGCGCCTCGACGTGGTGCGTGCCCAGGACGAGCGTGTATGCCGCGAGGAAGGCGACGGCGGCGCGGCCCGCTCCGCCCCCCGCGACCGCGATCGCCGCGCCGGCCAGCGCGAGCAGGATGAGCACCGCGTCGAGCGCCCGGAACGGGAGGAGTGCGACGCCGGACGGCTGGTACCAGTCCTCGTGGGCGCTCCAGAGAAACCACATCCGGTAGACGCCGTCCCAGAGCACGTCGAGCGGCTCGTCCGTGAGACGCTCGCGGTACAGCTCGAACGCGTCGTCTCGCACCTGTTCGTCCGCGCTCGAGAGGTACCGCGGGTGCGCGGTCGGATCGGCGGCGATCTCCTCCGCGCTCGGCACCCGAGCCCGGATGCGATCCATTCGGGCCTGGAACGCCGGATCTGCCTCGACGTCGCCGGCGGTCGTCCCGTGCCCCTCGCCGCTCGCAGCGAGGACGAGGTTGTAGCCCTCGCCCCAGGCCGACATCGTCGCGCGCCCGACGACGCTGTGCGTCCACGCGAGCCACGGGACGATCAGCACCGCAGAGGCAGCGGCCGTCGCCGCGGCTCGTGTCAACCGCTCCCGCGTCGTTCCGCGGCGCACGAGCGCGGCGAGCACGAGGAGCGCCGGCGTGAACACGAATACCGCGCGCACGAGCGAAAGGGCGCCTGCCAGCGCCCCCGCGCCGAGCCAGCGCGCCCAGGTCGGTTGCTCCCAGGCCCGGGTGAACACGTAGAGCAGCGCAAGGGCGACGGTTGCGGCGAGGGTCTCGCTCAGGACGAGCGCCACGTAGTGCTTCGACCACGGGTCGACGGCGTAGATCAGCCCGCCGAGGAGCGCGACGCCGTCACCCCACCAGCGGCGAACGGTGAGCATCAGCAGGTACGCGCCGAGCCCGAACAGAAGGGCGTGGCCGATCAGCTCCGCCGTGTGGTCGCCGCGGAAGACCTTCTCCTTGCCGAAGAGCGCCAGGTACGCGGGGTAGCCGGGCGGACGAAAGACCTGGCGCTCGGGTTCGTCCCAGGCCGACTCGGCGATGCGCGCGCCCGTGATGTCGAACCACCCGACCGGGAAGACGAAGTAGAAGCCTGCCTGGAGCGGCGTCGAGTAGCCGCCGTCGAGCAGCGCGTTCGCCGAAGCGACGTACGACCAGGTGTCCGTCTTCTCGTTCGTGTCCACGAGCGGGATGTAGACGAGGCCGTGCAGCGCGGCCAGGGCGGCGAGGAGCAGCGCGCTGCGCCGGAAGGACGGTCGCCTCAGCCGCACGCCAGCGGACTCTAGGGCTAGGGTCGCATCCGTGCGGCAGCTGGAGCGGCTCGATCCGAACCTCGCGCTCGCAGCCGCAGCAGTCGGGATCGTCGCGACCGAGGCGGCGTACCGCACGTGGATCTCGGACGCGTGGCTCCTCCTGGAGGCCCTAGTGGCGGCCGTCGCGCTCTTCCATGCATGGCGCGAGCAAGACCGGCTTCGGCTCGGTCCGGTGCTGGCGGTGATCGCCGGCCTGCAGCTCGCGCTCTTCGGCGTCCACGTCACGCTCGACGTCGTCGGCGACAAGGACTCGAGCGTCGTCTTCCGGTGGCAGGGCAACGGTCTCGTGCGCGGCGAGTATCCGCGGTCGGAGTACCCACTCGGCGCGGTGCTCCTGTTCGGGCTCGAGGCGTGGCTCGGCGGAGGCTCCACCCGCAACGCGAACGCGCTGCTGATGGCGCCGCTGGGTGTGATCACGTCCGCGGCGGTCTGGATGACGCGCACTCCGTTCGCGCCCTGGCTCGCCGCGCTGATCGGCTTCTGGCCTGCGAACTCCTTCTACTGGCAGTACAAGTTCGACCTCGCGCCAGCGGCGCTGCTGGTCGTCGGCCTGGTGCTCGCCCTCC
>Ga0136614_10003100_pt1 | contig 10544 bp, 10 predicted proteins | sample AntDrymUQ2792106_2_FD_106643 | JGI IMG/M metagenome (GOLD analysis project Ga0136614, IMG submission 106643) | Polar desert sand microbial communities from Dry Valleys, Antarctica - metaG UQ279 (21.06) | ecosystem: Environmental > Terrestrial > Soil > Desert | place: Antarctica: Dry Valley... | reverse complement strand
GCGCTGTCCGAGCACCGCCGCGCGCACGTCCAGCGCTCGCAGCTGCGGCGCCTGCGGCGCAACGCGAAAGCCGCGGTGACGACGCTGCCGCACCTGTTCGAGCCCGAGCTCGGACTCGAGCAGTACGGAGCGCTGGCGCGCGTGTTGGGACGCACGCTCTGATGGCGGCACCCAAACGGCGCATGGACGTGGCCGACGTGCTCGACGGCAAGCAGATCTGCATCTGCGCCGGCTCGGGCGGGGTCGGCAAGACGACCGCCTCGGCGGCGATCGCGCTCGGGATGGCGGCCGCCGGCGCGAAGGTCGCGGTCGTGACGATCGACCCGGCGCGGCGGCTCGCCAACTCGCTCGGGCTCGAGCAGCTCGGCAATGAGGAGCGGCGGATCGACCCGCGCCGCTTCGAGCGCGCCGGGATCGAGCTGCGCGGTGAGCTGTGGGCGATGATGCTCGATCCCAAGCGCACCTTCGACGAGGTCGTCTCCAAGCGCGCGCCGGACGCCGCCACGCGCGACTCCGTGCTCGGGAATCCGATCTACAAGCAGCTCTCGGGCGCGCTCGCGGGCTCGCAGGAGTACATGGCGATGGAGAAGCTCTACGAGCTGCACGAGCAGGGCGACTACGACCTGCTCGTGCTCGATACCCCGCCGACCCGCAACGCGCTCGACTTCCTCGACGCGCCGGAGCGCCTGACGAGCTTCATCGACTCGCGCTCGCTGGCGTTCTTCTCGGCCGGCGGGCGGCGCGGGCTCGGCCTGCTCGGACGCGGCACCGGGATGCTGTTCTCGGTGCTCAAGCGCGCCACTGGGATCGACCTGCTGAAGGACCTCTCGGACTTCTTCAACAGCTTCGGCGAGATGGTGCCGGGCTTCCGCGAGCGCGCGCAGGAGGTCAACCGCCTGCTCGGGGACAAGCGCACGAGCTTCCTGCTCGTGACCTCGCCGCAGCACGACGCGATCGAGGAGGCGCTCTTCTTCGAAGCCCGCATGCGCGAGTCGAAGCTTCCGTTCGGCGCGGTGATCGTCAACCGCATGCACGCCGACGTCGGCTCCTCGCGCGTCAAGGCGCGCGTGGAGGCAGAGCTGGGCGAGCTGCTCGACGAACGCCTCGCGGGCAAGGTCGCGCGCAACCTCGCCGACTACCGCCGCCTCGCCGAGCGCGACCGCTCGAACGTCGCCGAGCTGGCCGAGCGCCTGCGCGGCGAACCGATGATCATCGTCCCCTGGCTCGACGACGATGTCCACGACCTCACGGGGCTCGCGGCGATCAACGAGCACCTGTTCGCCCGCGGGTGATCAGGCGGGGCGCCGGCCGCGTGCGGCGATCATTGCCGGGCTGAGCAGCACGCGGTCGGGGTCGTCGAAGAGCGCCAGGCACTCGTCGATCTCGGCGTCGGTGGCGTCGCCGCGCTCGGTCAACACGGCCCGCAGCGACTCGAGCGAGAAGCGGAAGAAGTCGGTGCCCGGCGCTCCGCCGTAGAGGACCCGGACGCGGCCGTCGCCCTCGACCTGATCGAGGCCCGCCGCGCGCAGCTCGCCCACGAGCCGCCGACCGTAGTTCGGGTCGAACGAGCCGACCTCGGACATGAAGCCCAGCACCGCGTCCTGGACCCGGTCCGCGAGCGGATGCTCGGGGTAGCCGACCGATGAGGCGAAGTCGTAATCCTCGAGCAGCAGCCAGCCGCCCGGCTTCGTCGCCGCGACCATGTTCGCGAGCGCGTCGGTGTCGGGGATGTGCTCGAGCAGCAGCCGCGCGTGGACGAGGTCGAAGCCCTCGCCCGGGGCACCGGCCGTGATGTCGTTCTGGACCACCTCGAGGTTGTCCGCGGCAACCGGCTCGAGGTAGCGCGTGTCGAGATCCGCCGCGACGACGTGCCCGCCCTCGCCGACGCGCCCGGCAAGCCACTGGGCGACTGTCCCGCCGCCGGCGCCGACGTCGAGGCAGCGCCAGCCTTCCGCCACACCGAGGCGCTCGAGCTCGGCGATCGTGCCGGGGTCCCACAGCGCCTCCATCCCGGCGATGCGCTGGCGCTCCTTCTCCCACGCCTGGTCGTAGAGGTAGCCCTCGGCCATCCGGGAGACCGTATCCCGGATGGCCGAGGGGCTGGATCTCCGCCGAAACCGACGTTTCTTGTCATATAGACCAATAACGTCGGCCTCGACCGAAAACCCGGGACTACGAAGCGACCGGCGCCTTCTCCTCCGCCTCGGACTTCTCGCGCTCCGCCGCGGCGGCCTCGCGTAGCTGCTCGAAGCGGATAATCTGGCCACCGGCGCCCCAGCTGCCCTCGTCGATCTCCCTGACGAGCACCCAGACGAGCAGCGCCTGCTCGTCCTCGAGCCCGGCCGCGTCGGCGATCAGCTTCGTTACCTCCTCGACGAGCCCGGCGCGCCGACGGTCGCTGAGCGCGCCCTCGGGAACGCTCACCTCGGCGACGAAGTGGGGGTGCTCGGCGACTCCATCGGCGGTGTGGACCGCGTCGGCCGGCAGCTCGCGGACGTGCGTCCATGACACGGCGCGGAAGAAGTCGGTGTCGGGCGCGCCCTCCCACTTCAGCAGCGTCGCGGCCATCTGCCCGGGCAGCTCCGCGAGCTTGTCCTGCGGGATGGCGCCTTCGGTCAGGGTCAGGTCGATCTTCGGCACTGCGGCCTCCTCGGCTTCGGATTGCGTAACGACTCAGTCCGAGCCTACTGCGGCGGAGGTCGAGCTTGGCGCTGACGCGCTCAGACCGGTGCCGAGTAGGCGCCGGTGTCGTCGTCGTCGAAGTCCCAGTCGAGCGAGGGGGTGACGCCCTCGCCCGGGTCCGGCACGTAGGGCTCGGGCTCGGGCGGCGTCCAGTCGGGGCGGACGGCCTTCGCGATCCGTGCAGTCAGGCCGCGGCGAGACTGCTCCGGCTCGGGGTCGGGCTCTGGCTCGTGCTCCGGCTGAGGCGCCGGCTCGGGCTCTGCAAGTGCCTCCTCGAGCTGCTGGATCTCGGTGAACTCGCCGGTCTCGAACAGCTCGCCGGTCTCGCCCTCCGCGCCGACGTGCGCGAGCTCGCCGGTTGAGGGCGCGACGCCGTCGGGCTGCGGCTCCTCGGCATGCCGGCGCTCGGCGCGCAGGTCGGATGCGCTGATCTCGAGCGGCTCGCCGGACTCGACCAGAAGGTCGTCGGCCACGCGGCGCACGTCCTGATCGAGGTAGCCGCAGTAGGTGTCGCGCAAGAGCGCGCGCAGGTAGCCCTCGACCCCTTCGACGAGCTCGCGCGGGCGCTCGGCGCCGACCTCGGCCAGGTAGGGCGGGAAGGCGCGGCCGGCGATCGCCAGCTGCTCGAGGTCGATCGCTGCTTCGAGGCAGCGCTCGACGTGGCGTCGCTCGCCCTCCTCGGCGCAGAGCGCGGACAGTCGGAGTCCGAGGCTGGCCGGGCCGCCGCCGTCGAGCAAGGCACGCAGCGCGAGCAGGTAGTCGGAGATCGCCTCGATCGGGTCGTCGCGCTCGCAGCCGAGCTCGAGCCGGTCGAGCGCCCACTCGATCGCGCCGCCCGGGCGGGTGCGCGCGCAGAGCTCGAGGAACTCGCACAGCTCGTGAAGCTCGTCGTCGGCGAGCGCCCAGCGCTCACCGTGTCCGGCCGGCGAGGAGTCGACGTCGAACGGCTGCCAGACCCCGCCCCCGGCGCGCGCCCAGCCGAGCGCCCCGAGCCCGATCGCGCCGCGCTTGTACATGCGCAGCCGGCGCACCAGCAGCATGAACTCGTCGCGCGCGTCCTCGAGCGGCGCCTCGTCGTCGTCGGGGCGCTCGAGCAGGCAGAGCGCGCTCGGCTCCGCCGATCGGCCCTGCCGGCGCGCGTGCGGCCAGACGGCCTCGGGCGGCGCGTCATAGGTGTCGCCCGCGATCAGCGCCAGCCCGTTGCCGAGCTCGACGCGCGCATCCTCGAGCAGCACGAGGCCGGGCAGCGGGGCGATCACGCTGATGCCGGTTGCCTCGGCGTAGAGCGTTCCCTCGACCTCGGCGTAGACGCGCTCGAAGCGCTCCTCCGGAAACTCGAAGTCGGATGCGTCCTCGTAGAGGCGCTCGAGCATCGCGCGCAGCGCGGGGCCCGGATCGGCGCCCGTCACGCCGCGGACGCGCAGGTACGACGAAGCGCCGGAGCCAAGCGCGCGCGCGGCGCGCGGGAAGGTCGCGAGCGTGCGCAGCGATTCCCAGCGCGCCTCGATGAAGACGGCGGTCAGCGGCTGGTAGCGGTAGAGCGACGGGCCGCGCCCGGGCTCGGAGAGCACGTCGTAGCCGAGCTCGGCGCCCTCGGCGACCTCGTGCGTCAGCAGTGAGGCGGCGTCGAGCGCGAAATCGCGCAGAGCGGCGTGCAGCTCACGGTTGCGCATAGGCGCCGTGTTCGCCGCCCCTGGTGCCGCTCCTGCTAAGAGCTACGCCGCGGCGGTTGCGACCGGCTCGCCCGCGGACGCGGGCGCGCAATCGTCGACGCCGAGCCACTCGCGCCCGTAGGCGCGCATGTCGTCGATCAAGGGCAGCAGGGCGCGGCCCTTGTCGGTCAGCGCATACTCGACGCGCGGCGGTACCTCGGGGTAGGTCTTGCGCTCGACGATCCCGTGCTCCTCGAGCGCGCGCAGGCGCAGCGAGAGCGTGCGCGGGCTGATGCCCGCGAGCGAACGCTCGAGCTCACAGAAGCGGGTGCGCCCGGCCGCCAGGTCGCGGATCACGAGTAGCGTCCACTTACCGCAGATGATGTCTGCGGTGGCGCAGACTGGGCAGGTTTCGTCGCCGGCGAAAGACATCGAAGAAGTTCCCTACAGCAAAGGGTAGCGCAATGCTTCAGGAACTGAAGTTATGGACGGGCCGCAGCTTGGCGGCCCGTCCAGAACCCGGGCTAGCCGCCGATGTTGCCGAGCAGGCCGCCGCCGCCACCGCCGCCGCCCGCGGTCGGAATGACGCGGCCCTCGCTCGGCTGCACGAGCACCCAGCCGGCGCCCTGGAAGCCCATCTGGATCGACTCGCCCGAGCCACGGCCGATGAAGTTCTTCAGCTTGACGTCGGTCTTGATGTTCGTCTGGACGCCGCTCGACCAGGTGATCGCGGCCTGCGGGTCGGCGAACGTCGGCGCGTCGCCCGTGTTGAGCAGGACCGGCGGGCCGTCCGAGATGATCGCCACCCAGCCGCTGCCGGTGAGCGCGGTGTTGAAGAGGCCGCCGCCCATCATTCCGGACGCGCCCTGCACCTTCTGGATGTCCCAGTCGATGTCGGAGTCGAACGCGAGTAGGTTGGCGCCGTTGCAGGTGATCTGATCGTTCTCGAGCTTGAGCAGGTGGATGTCCTGCGCCGTGTCGGCAAGGAAGACCTCGCCGGTGCCCGTCATCTTCATCAGCGCGGTGCCCTCGCCGCTGACGGCCTTCTTCAGCATCCTGCCCATGCCACCCGATCCGGCGTGCTCGAAGCTGACCTCGCCCTGATAGGCGACCATCGCGCCGAGCTTGGCCTGAATCGTGATCTGGTTGAGCGAGACCTTCAACAGCTTCGAGTTCTGAAGCGCGAAGGCCTCCTGCGAAGTGGTCTCGGAAAACTCGCCTAGCGTGCTCTGCACAGGGGCTCCTTAGGTAGTGCGGTCGATGAAACTGCCACTCTACGCGTCAACTCGCGACGGGCGCTTCGGCCTCTTCGCCGAAGACCTGGTCGACCGAGGTCGAGCGCTTGCCGTCGGCTGAGACGAGCAGCTGGAAGTCGTGCGGGTGGGTCGCCGCCTTGAGCGCCACCTCCATCGACACGCGGCCCTCCTGGACGTGGCCCAGCAGCGCCTGGTCGAAGGTCTGCATGCCGTAGTAGGCGCCCTCGGCGATGACCTCGTGCAGCTTGCCGGTCTCCGCGGGGTCCATGATCATGTCGCGCACGCGGCCGGTCATGCGCAGCACCTCGCAGACCGCGACGCGGCCGTCGCCGTCCGGCGTCGGCACCAGGCGCTGCGAGACGACCCCCTTGAGCGTGCCCGCGAGCATCGCGCGCGCCTGCTGGTGCATGTGCGGCGGGAAGAAGTCGATGATCCGGTTGATCGACTCGACGGCGTCGACGGTGTGGATCGTCGAGAGCACGAGGTGGCCGGTCTCGGCGGCCGACAGCGCGGTGCGCACGGTCTCCTCGTCGCGCATCTCGCCGACGAGGATGACGTCTGGGTCCTGGCGCAGCACGCGCCGCAGGGCGCGCGCGAACGAGCCGGTGTCGAGCCCGACCTCGCGCTGGTTGATGATCGACTCGCGATCGACGTGCAGGTACTCGATCGGGTCCTCGATCGTGACGATGTGCTTCGACTGCGTCGCGTTGATCTGGCCGACCATCGCGGCGAGCGTGGTCGACTTGCCCGAGCCCGTCGTCCCCGTCAGCAGGATGATGCCGCGCTCCTCGTTCGCGAGCTCGGAGATCACGGGCGGGAGCAGCAGCTGGTCGACCGTGCGGATCGTGTACGGGATCGCACGACAGACGATCGAGATCGTCTCGCGCTGCTGGAAGGCGTTGACGCGGAAGCGCGAGACGCCCTCGACCGTGTAGGAGAAGTCGACCTCGCGCTCCTGCTCGAACTCCTCGAGCTTGCCCTCGTCGGTGAGCATCGAGCGAAACGCGCGCTCGGTGTCCTCGGCCGTGAGCGGCGCCGAGTCCGGGATCGGCTCGAGCCGGCCGTGGACGCGCACGACCGGCTGCGAGGGCACCTTCAGGTGAAGGTCGGAGCCCTCGGCCTCGACGACATGCCGCAGCGCCGCGTCGTGATCGAACACGTAGCTGGTATCGGCGGCGAGCGCCGCTAGCTTGAGAGCCCGTGGTGGTGCTAACCGCGCTCGACCGTCAGGCGACGTCGCGGAGCTTCTGCGCTTCCGCGAGTGACTGAAGCTTCTTGAGCGACTGGTTCTCGATCTGGCGGATGCGCTCGCGCGTGACGTTGAAGGTGCGGCCGACCTCGTCGAGCGTGCGCGGGTGCTCGCCGCCGAGCCCGTAGCGCAGCTCGAGCACGCGCCGCTCGCGGTAGGAGAGGTTCTCGAGCGCCTCGCGCAGCGCTTCCTTGGTGAGGATCTCCGCGGCGCGCTCGTAGGGCGACTCGGCCCGCTCGTCGGCGATGAACTGGCCGAACTCGGACTCCTCCTCGTCACCGACGGGCTTCTCCAGCGACACCGGCGCCTGCGCCGAGCGCTTGATCTGATCGACCTCCTCCGGATCGATCCCCGTCACGTCGGCGATCTCCTCGGGGGTCGGCTCGCGGCCGAGCTCGGTGACGAGCTTGCGCTCCGCGCGCCCGATCTTGTTCAGCTTCTCGACGACGTGCACCGGGATGCGGATCGTGCGCGCCTTGTCGGCGAGCGCACGGGCGATCGCCTGGCGGATCCACCAAGTCGCGTAGGTCGAGAACTTGAAGCCCTTGCGGTAGTCGAACTTCTCAGCCGCGCGCACGAGGCCGAGCGTGCCCTCCTGGATCAGGTCGAGGAAGGGCAGGCCCTGGTTGCGGTAGTTCTTCGCGATCGAGACGACGAGCCGGAGGTTCGACTCGACCATCTTCTGCTTCGCGTCGAGGTCGCCGCGCTCGATGCCCTTGGCGAGATCGACCTCTTCCTGGGCGGTCAGCAACCGCACCTTGCCGATGTCCTTGAGGAACAGCTGCAAGGAGTCGGTCGTCATGTCCGGCTTCAGGTCGAGCTGCGTCTTCGCCTTGCGGCGCCGACCCTTGGCGTCCGGCGCGCGATCGACCTGGTTGGCGGCGACGGCCGGGTCGATGTCCTCGACCAGCTCGATCTCGGCCTTCTCCAGGAAGGAGTGCAGATCCTCGACGTCGCCGTCGTCCAGCTCGACTTCCTTGAGCGCAGTCGCGACCTCGGCGTACGTGAGCACGCCGGCCTGCTGGCCCTTGGTGACGAGCCCCTTTACCTCTTCCAATTCCTGAAGTTCAGCTACCGACATCTCGTTCTTTCATGTGCTCGTGGACTGGAATGTGCCCCTGCGCGCGCGCATGGGGCCATTCAAACATGCGTTCGAAGTGTACCCGCTATACATTGTGAAGTCAAGCATCCCGAAGCGGCGCGCAAGCGAACGCAAGGGTTATTTACCCGCGTGGGCTGCATTCGATACGCCTGAACCCTCCTCTGCGGTTCATGTTCCGGCGTAGACCGGCCTAGACTGCGCCGATGCCGCGTGCCGAAGCGCTCGAGCCGGGGGCCGAGACTCCGACGCGCGAGCGCGGGCACAGACGCACGCACGTGCGCAAGTCGCTCTCGGCCTTCTACTGGAAGGCCTACGAGGACAACCTCACGGGACTTTCCGGGATGGTCGCGTACAACCTGCTGCTGTCGGTCTTCCCGCTCGCGCTGCTGGCGCTGTTCATCGCCGGCCGGGTGCTCGAGAGCGGCGCGATCGAGGAAAGCATCCTCGAGGACCTGCGGCAGCTGTTCCCGAGCGCGGCGGACTCGACGCTGACGACGGCGCTCGACCGGGTCCGCGACTCCTCGACCCAGCTCGGGCTCGTCGCGCTCGTAGCGAGCATCTGGATCGGGTCCTCGTTCTGGGGTGCGATGGACACGGCCTTCTGCCGCATCTACCACGTCGACTGCCGCAGCTGGCTCGAGCAGAAGCGCTTCTCGCTGGTGATGCTGATCGTCGTGCTCGCGTTCATGGCCGCGACCGTCGCCGTGCCGGCGCTGCAGGCGATCCTCGTCAAGGGCGCCTCGGGTCTTCCCTTCGGGCTGTCCAACGTTCGCGGCCTGCTCTTCGGGCTGTCGCTCGCGGCCGGCCTATTGCTGCTGTTCGGGGTCCTGTGCGTCATCTACTGGGCGGTGCCGAAATCGTTCGTGCCGTGGCGCGCGATCTGGCCGGGGGCGGCCGCGGCGACGCTGGCGATCGGGATCGTCGACTACGCCTTCCCCTTCTACCTCTCGACCGTGTCGACGATCGCGCGCTTCGGGACGACGTTCGTTTTCGTCGTGATCGTGCTGCTGTGGTTCTACGCGATCGCGATCATCCTGCTCGGCGGCGCGACGATCAACGCGCTGCGCTTCGAGGCCCATGACGACGAGCGCAACGGCGAGGCCTCAGCCGCGGTTGGTGGCGATGGCGTCGACGCCCCATAAGACCTGTATAGTTCGCGCCGCCTAATCGCCCGCCTCTCAGAGGCGCGCGAACGGGGGAACCACTTGGCCGGCTTTGCCGGTCGGGGGCGAATCCGGGACATCGCCGTCCTGGTAGCGCTGCTCTTTCAGCGCGAGCCCGTCAGCTCACCCCGTAGGCCCAAGAAAGAGAACCGTGACTTCGATTCGACCGAGCCGTCGTGCGCTCGTGGCCGCTGTGGCCGCGTTGCTAGCGCTGCCCGCCGCCGCCGGCGCCTCCCCCGGCGGGGTCGCCGTGCCCGCGCCGGAGGCCGACGAGCCCGCGGCGGCCGACGGCTTCACCGTCACCGCCAAGCGCTCGGTCTGGCTGGGCAAGCGCATCTCGATCCGCGGCCAGGCGCCTAGCCCGCATGCGAAGGTAAAGATCCAGGCCAAGACGCCCGGCGGTGCCTGGCGAACGATCGGGGCCGCCGAAGCGGGCGACGAACGCTCGTTCAGCACCAAGTGGGCGCCGGAGTCACCCGGGCGCTTTGCTCTACGAGCTGTCCTCGCGGAGGCGAGTGGGTCGTCGAGCTCCGCGGGCCCGGCTTCGTCCTCGCACGAGCTGCTGGTCTTCCGCCCCTTGATCGCGACTTGGTACGGCCCCGGCTTCTTCGGGCGCGAGACCGCGTGTGGCATGAAGCTGACGAAGGAGACCAAGGGTGTCGCGCACCGCTCGCTGCCGTGCGGGACGAAGGTCGCGATCTCCTATGGCGGGCGCGAGACGGTCGCGCCCGTGATCGACAGAGGCCCGTTCGCCAACGGCGCGGACTACGACCTCACGCAGGCGACGGCGCGCGAGCTCGACGTCAAGGCCACCGTCAAGGTCGGCGCGCTTCCGCTCCGCGATCGCTGAGAGCGGCGCTTCGGCGCCAATCTTGTTTGAACCCAACCGGGTTCGGAGACAACCGTTTTCCGGGTACGGGATATCCCAGACTCGGGAAGGAACCTGATGCGCTGCTTGATCATCGACGAGCATCCAGTCGTCCGGCAGGGAGTTCGCTCGCTGCTGGCTGAGCGCCTCGAGAAGATCGAGCTCACAGAGGCCACGGCGCTCGAGACCGCCCCCAACTCCGGCACGAAGGCGGACGTGGTGATCATCGACCCGCGTGCCCGCAGCGGCGGAATCGACGAGATCGTGCCCAAGCTCGAGAAAAAGCTCGGCGCGGCGGTCGTCGTCTTCAGCTCCGACGGCGGCGCGCGCCAGATGAGCGAGGCCCTGAAGGCGGGCGTCAAGGGCTACGTGCGCAAGGACTCCCCGCCCGAGGACCTGATCCGCGCGATCGAAGCCGCCGCGCGCGGTGAGTTCTACGTCGACCCGGCGCTCTCGTCCTCGATCGTGCGTGACGAGGTGGAGCGAAAGCTCACCCCGCGCCAGCGCGAGATCCTGCAGATGCTGGCCGACGGGATGCAGACGGACAAGGTGGCGAAACAGTTGGGGTTGTC
>Ga0136614_10003099_pt1 | contig 10546 bp, 8 predicted proteins | sample AntDrymUQ2792106_2_FD_106643 | JGI IMG/M metagenome (GOLD analysis project Ga0136614, IMG submission 106643) | Polar desert sand microbial communities from Dry Valleys, Antarctica - metaG UQ279 (21.06) | ecosystem: Environmental > Terrestrial > Soil > Desert | place: Antarctica: Dry Valley... | reverse complement strand
TGCCACAAAGCAACGCCCCTTCATTGCTGAAGAAGCGTTGCCTGTTGTGGACTACGCTCTAGTGTTTCCACCAGGGCTTCTGGAGAAGACCTGCGAAGTTGGCGATCTTCCCTTGTTTCCGACAGACGCTAAGTTAGCGTGATATGTCTAGACTACGGGTCCTCTTCGGCCTGACACCAGATTGATAATCAGGATCACAAGGGCCACGAGTAGAAGAAGGTGAATTAGGTTGCCACCGACGCTTCCGATAAAGCCGAGCAGCCAGAGCACCAGTAGAATCACGAGAATTGTCCACAACATACGCGAAGTCTCCTTTGTTTAGAATTTACCCCTTTGTCAAAACCCAGTTCAGCCTGCACTGGTGCAATGGTTATGCCAATCGTCCCATAGCAGCGTCTAGAACAATAATTTCGCCCATAACGCCTTAAACCGCGTCGTTGGGGCGCCGTGAATGCGTTAGTAAATCTCAGGCTGCATTAGAACCGTTCGCTTTTAACGGAGGAGTCAAAATCAATTTGTGCGAATTCCAGTCAGGACCAAGAGCCGGCAAGCCCATTCTTGGGTCAACCCCGAACTGGTGGTTCTTAACGATGCCGAGCAACTGAAATCCAGTCATGCGACCGAGGTTTTTCTTAGAGGCATTGCGATGGATGTGAGCCTTCAGTTATGGATTGCGCCCAGCAGAGGCAGCGGCCGGTTTACCCAGCGGGGATTAGCCCCGCTCGTTGGAAGACGACGGCGCTCCGTAATCAAAGCTTTGTCGCTGGCTCGCCCCGCTCTCCAGAGGCTTTTGCATTACACGAAATTGCTATCACTGTTTAGCTTTTTTGCCCCGACGTAATACAATCCGCGTCTCGGGATTTCTGAAGCCACCAAGACCAATCGAAGTTTACAAGGAGAGAATTGATATGAAGACCCTGGAAAGATCCCTTCGCTACAGTACGGCCACCCTCGTTTTGCTCACGGCTTTTAGTGCCATTGCTTTTGCTCAGACGCCCTTGCGACTCCCGCGACCGAGTCAGAAAGCTAGCGTAATGCAGACCGTCGGCGTAACTGATATTACAATCACCTATAGCCGTCCCGGAGTGAAGGGTCGCAAGATCTGGGGCGACGCACCGGCAGGGACGCCCCCCGGCTCCGCGACCTTGGATGACTCCCGGGCGCGAGCGAAAGACGCCCCGATCGTGCCCTTCGGACATGTCTGGCGCACGGGCGCAAACGAAGCCACGATGTTTGAAGTGAGCGACGGCGTACTAATCAACGGGCAGCCCTTGGCCGCCGGACGTTACAGCCTGCACACCATACCCGCCAAAGATGGAGAGTGGTCGATTATCTTCAACAGCGACTCTGGGCAGTGGGGTAGCTTCTCCTACGACGATAAGAAGGACGTGCTTCGCGTGAAGGCCAAGCCCCAGATGGTGGCCGATAATCAGGAGTGGTTGATGTTCAATCTGGATCCTATCACTGAGAATTCAGCTCAGGTCAACATTCGCTGGGACAAGGTGAGCGTCCCCTTCACGGTTGAGGTCAAGGATGTGAAGGCCCTGGCGTTAGAAAAGGCCCGTGCGTCCCTGGCCGCGGCCAAGCCTGACGACTGGCAGATGCGCGCCCAAGCTGCGAATTTCGCACTCCAGAACAAACTCAATACCGAAGAAGCTATGCAGTGGTTAGATCAATCCATCAAGATTAAGGAAAACTTCAACAACGTCGGCCTCAAGGCGCGGACCCTGGCCGAACAGGGAAAGACCGCGGAGGCGATAGCTGCGGGCGAGAAAGCTATCCAGCTTGGCAAGGCAGCCAACGCCAACGCGCAGGCTGTGGCGGATATGGAAAAGCGTGTAGCGGAGTGGAAATCGAAGATGTGATGGCCGCGGGCCCCGGGCGCCTTTCCTAAGGCGCCCGGGAATGTGGTAGTGGACAGTTTGGGTTTCGGTTCATCATCCCGCACGGATTTAAGTAATAGCTGTGGGCGAGCGTTGCGCCCCAACGGATAGGCGAAAGAAAAATTGCCTGTCCTTGAAGGCGTCACATAGTCTGGCACAGTTTGAGCCTTCCAGGGTCAGGAATCTTTTCTCCGATCCCTCCTTGAGCGTCGCAAACCCTCGCACGGCGTTGACTTAAGTTCCGCGGGATTCGAAAACACATTCAACTCTGACCTCAAGCTCAAACTGACCTGCTAGCAGGAACCTAAAAGTCTTGGAATCTCCAGTCTTATTTGGTACTCTCACCTCCGGGGGTTAGTTTCCAAAATTCGATCCCCCCTTTCACAAAAATTCGGGCCAATCCACGCCCCCACTCTCGCAAATAGATTCTAAGTAGAAACCGGCGTTAGGGGAGTCTCGTCGCAATTGCCTAACCGCCGCGTCTGACCTATTCCTCGACCGCACGTGGCCTGAGCCTCGCAACCTCAATAAAATTTGAACTATGCCGGCAAAAAAACTACTAACTGACGCAGCAGGGCTCCAGGCGCTCAGTCGATGCGAGGCACGACTCAGCTCTATTTTCGACTACGGCATCACTGGGATCTGTTTTGCGGACCTTGAAGGCTTGGTCACTGAAGCCAATGAGGCGTTCCTAAAAATCGTAGGGTATACCCGCGAGGATCTCAGCGCCGGGAGGCTAAACTGGAGTGAGTTGACCGCGCAGGAATACCGCCACTTGGACGACTATGCGACTGAAATAATGAATGTGACTGGAACCTGTGCCCCCTTCGCGAAGGAATGCACTCGCAAAGATGGCAGCCGCGTGCCCGTGCTGTTTGGTGCCGCGCGGGTGTCAGGATCGGAAAAGGAAATGGTGTGCTTCACCGTAGACCTCACCGAATACAAGCAAGCCGAAGAAAAAGTAAATTATTTCGCCTATCACGACGCACTAACAAATCTGCCAAACCATGAGCTGTTCAAGGATCGTCTGAAACACGCGCTTCTCGCGGCCGACCGCAGCGAACGAAAGCTGGCAGTTCTGTTGATCGACCTGGATCGGTTCGCAACCATTAACGACACGTTAGGCTATGTAACCGCCGACCAATTATTGCGCGAGGTGGCAAAGAGAATCGTTGCTTGCGTGCGCGAGAGCGACACGGTGGCGCGTTTTGGAGGAGACGATTTTGCTCTTTTGCTGACTGAGGTCAATCGCCCCGAAGACGCCGCCAAGATTGCCCGGCACGTCCAGGAGACCCTCAGTGCGGCGTTTTATTTCGACGAGCAGGAACTGTTTCTGACCTCGAGCATCGGCATCAGTCTCAATCCAGACGACGCAAAAGATGCTGTGACGCTGCTGAAGACTGCGGGCACTGCCTTGAACCGGGCCAAAGAATTACACGGCAATCACTATCAGTTCTACCAGGCGGGCAGAACTACCAAGGCACTTAGGCAATTGGTTCTTGAAAACAATCTGCGGCTCGGTCTCGAGCGCGAGGAATTCATCATCCACTACCAGCCTCAGGTAAACGTACAAAGCTTTCAACTCGTGGCGATGGAAGCCCTGGTACGCTGGGAGCATCCGGCGCTAGGCCTGCTTTATCCGGCCGAGTTTATCGGACTTGCGGAAGACAACGGGCTGATCGTTTCTATCGGTGAGTGGGTCATGCGCACTGCCTGCTTGCAAAGCAAATCGTGGCAGGATGCGGGTTTTGATCCCTTGCGCGTCGCAGTCAATCTTTCGGCGCGCCAGTTTCAGCAACCTGCACTGGTTGAGTCAGTTGCTCAAATACTAAAAGATACCGGGCTTGATCCTAACCTGCTGGAGTTGGAGCTGACCGAAGGCTCGATCATGAAAGACCCGAATCAAGCTATCCGAAAACTCCACGAGCTGAAAGCCATGGGAATTCATATTTCCGTCGATGATTTCGGCACCGGCTACTCCTCCTTGAACTACTTGAAACGGTTCCCGATCGACACACTTAAGATTGATAAGTCGTTCGTGAAAGACATCAACACCGATCCCGACAACGAAGCCATCGTCAGCGCGATCATTACGCTCGCGCATGCCTTGAAACTGAATGTGATAGCCGAAGGTGTGGAAACCCATGAACAACTCGAATCTTTGCAGATGCTGAAATGCGACGAGGTGCAAGGATTTTTGTTTAGTACGCCCCTCTCGGTGGCGGAGTTTACCGCTCTACTCGCAGAGAGGTTGACTATTGGCATTACCAAAGATTACAACACCACGCGATTACCGAGTCTAGTAAATGTCCTTCAGCAATTCCGTTGAAATCATCCCCTTTCGCGTTAAGTCCCAGCATTACGGACGGTACTGGTCCATCTTGAGTCCGGAAATTCAGTGTTCAACTTTAGGTTTGGGCTCAGCGGTACGGACAAGCTGAAGCTTGAACGCTAAACTGAACCAGCACAAACCGACACATTTCTCATCCAGACCACGGGATAGATGCTACGATGGTCCACTCAGGAGGTGGATTATGCCGTGGGATGGAGACGACCTGGCCGGCAAGCTGGAAGAGAACCTCGAACAGCAACAGGCAGCGGTCGAGGCCCGAGCGAATAAGAGCACAGGTTCGGCAGAAGACCGCGCCCGTAAGGCGCAACTCGAATCCTTACGGCTTTCCCGCTCGCGCATCATGGGCCAACTGAGTCGTGCCACTGTTCCCGCTCATCGCACGATGCTCGAGCGCGCCTTGCAAGCCATTGATGATCAGATGAGTGAACAGAAATAGTTAGCTCGTCGCTCCCAGATTTCACGATGCTCTCCGCCTTGCCTCTTCTTCCTCTGTATAGTCAGCGTAATCTGTGGATAGTCAGGCTTAATTTGTCGATTATCCGCGCGTCAACTGCCGATACTTGATCCGATGCGGTTGCTCCGCGGCCGTGCCCAGCCGCGCCTTGCGGTCAGCCTCATAGTCCGAATAGTTTCCTTCGAACCAGACGACCTTGCTGTCGCCTTCAAACGCGAGGATGTGCGTCGCGATCCGATCTAAGAACCATCTGTCATGGGAAATTACCACCGCGCAGCCGGCGAAATTCTCCAGCGCCTCTTCCAGCGCGCGGAGGGTGTTGACGTCCAGATCGTTGGTCGGCTCGTCCAGCAACAAAACGTTGGCGCCCTCTTTCAACATCTTCGCCAGATGCACGCGATTTCGTTCACCGCCCGACAACATGCCAACCTTCTTTTGTTGATCCGTGCCAGAAAAATTAAATCGTCCCACGTAAGCACGCGAGTTGACCTCGCGCGTGCCCAGCTTCAGCAAATCCGCGCCGCCGCTGATTTCTTCCCAGATCGATTTGTTAGGATCGAGTATCCGACTCTGGTCCACATATGCCAGCGCCACTGTCTCTCCAATCTTGATGGCGCCGCTGTCGGGTTGCTCCTGCCCTGTGATCATGCGAAACAAAGTTGTCTTGCCGGCGCCGTTCGGACCAATTATGCCTACGATGCCACCCGGCGGCAGAGCGAACTTCATGTCTTCGACCAACAAATGATCGCCGTAAGCTTTGCTGACACCTTCTGCCTCGATCACGACGTTGCCAAGGCGTGGTCCGGGCGGAATATGAATCTCCAGGTCCTCACGCCCCTTCTCCGATTCCTGTTGCAGCATGGACTCATACGCATTAATTCGCGCCTTGCCCTTCGCGCGACGCGCTTTGGGCGACATGCGAATCCATTCCAACTCCCGTTGCAGCGTCTTCTGTCTCTCACTTTTCGACTTCTCTTCGCGACGAAGCCGCTCCTGTTTCTGTTCGAGCCAGGAGGTGTAGTTTCCTTTCCAGGGAATGCCCTGGCCACGGTCAAGTTCCAGAATCCAACCGGCAACGTTATCAAGGAAATATCGATCATGTGTCACTGCGATAATCGTGCCCGGATAACCTTGCAGGTGATGTTCCAGCCATGCGACCGACTCAGCATCCAGGTGATTTGTTGGTTCATCGAGCAGCAAGATATCCGGCTTCTGCAGAAGCAGCCGGCAAAGAGCAACTCGACGGCGTTCGCCACCGGATAGGACTTTCACCGGCGTCTCGGGCGGCGGACACCGCAGCGCGTCCATGGCCATCTCCAAACGCGAATCAAGATCCCATGCATCTTGCGCGTCCAGCTTCTCCTGCACCTGGCCCTGCCGTTCGAGTAGCGCCGACATTTCCTCGTCCGACATTTCCTCACCAAATTTCGCGTTGATCTCCTCGAACTCTTTCAGCAAATCTACTGTCTCCAGCACGGCTTCTTCCACCACCTCGCGCACAGTCCGCGAGTCGTCTATCAACGGCTCCTGCTCCAAATAGCCGACTGTGAAGCCGGGAGAGATAGCTGTCTCGCCGTTAAACTCCTTGTCAACGCCGGCGAGTATGCGCAGGAGGGACGACTTGCCCGACCCGTTGAGACCGATTACCCCGATCTTCGCGCCGTAGAAATATGAAAGATAGATGTCCTTGAGAACGGCCTTCTTGTCATAGAACTTGCTGACGCCGATCATTGAGTAAATAACTTTGTTTGGTTCAGTGCTCATGAATTGAAATCAATACCTCGGAAGAATTAGCTTGGAAACGAACTCCCTACGCTAGCGTCTAAGATTGGATTGTGCAAGGAGGAAACTCGGGGCCGTGGTGTTATATTTTCAATAAACAAAGGGCCCGGTCTGCATCGCGAAAAACTAACAGGGCCAGAACCCTAGATGCTTTTGAACTCAACCTTGAAGTGCTCATCAAAGGTGAATTTACTGAGGTTGATTTTCTCAGTAGCAAAAGGCTGGATGAGATATGCAATCCACTAAACTACAAGAACAAAACACTAAATCTTGTTAGTGGTTCATATCTCTCGTTTCGTGGGAGCTCGTGGATCGTGTTTTGAGATTCCCTATGCTTGAAACGGTCCAAATTGGGAGAACTACTGCAAATAGACGACTTTCTTATATTTCGGCGAACGGCTTATACTTGCCGGCGGCGCGAAGGGCGCATCCAGTCCGCGGAAAGGGCCGTGCCCCACCTTAACAAAATGACGAAGGTTACGAACCTTCTTTCAGCCTGATCGGGCGGACTCCAGGCGCAGTGATGACAGGAAGGTCGTAATGGATGCCAAAGAACTACCCGCTTTCCCCAGCCTCGAACAATACAAAAAACAAGCGAAGGAACTCGTCAAAGCGTGCAAGGCACGCGGCAAAAGGAAGGCAACCGGGGCCGGCCTGGGCCAACAGATCGATTTCACCGAGCGCGATTTCATTCGACGAATCAAAAAACATCATCCTCGCCTGGGCAAACTCTCGGATTCCGAAATTCTCAGAGAGAAGTTTGCACTTGCCGATGCTCAATTCGTTATCGCACGCGAGTATGGCTTCCAGAGTTGGTCCAAGTTTTCGAAACACATTGAAGAGCTGACTCGTGAGAGTTCTCCGGTCACCACCTTCGAAACTTCGGTGGAAGCCGTCATCAACGGTGACATCGCGACACTTGAGCGATTGCTGCGCGAGAATCCAGGGTTGGTTCGCGAACGTTCGACGCGGGTGCACCGGGCTACGCTCCTGCACTACGTGTCCGCGAATGGAGTTGAAGATTACCGTCAAAAGACTCCCCAGAACGCGGTTGCAATTGCCAAGCTGCTGCTCGAGGCCGGCGCCGAAGTCGACGCGCCGGCGGAAATGTACGGTGGAGGAGACACGACTCTTGGTCTGACGGCGACCAGCGTCCATCCCGAGCGGGCCGGAGTGCAAATTGAACTGCTCGAGACGTTGTTCAAACACGGCGCAGCGATCGGCGCCACCGGCAACGTGGTGAATGCGTGCCTGGCCAACGGGCGCGGGCAAGCTGCCCAGTTTCTTGCCCAGCGCGATGGACCATTGGATCTTGAGGGCGCGGCTGGAGTGGGGCGGCTCGAGCTGGTCAAAGGCTTTTTCAACGATGACGGCAGCTTGAAAACGAATGCAACGAAAGCTCAGATGGTATCAGGTTTCATGTGGGCTTGTGAGTATGGTCGAGACAGCGTCGTCGATTTCCTCCTCCAGAAAGCTGTCGCTATCACCACTCAGGACATTGGCGGCCAAACCGGTCTGCACTGGGCCGCGACCGGCGGACAGCTGCGTACCGTTGAGCTGCTGCTGGACCGCAAAGCTCCTCTTGAAGTGAAGAACATTTACGGCGCCACGGTGCTGGATCAGACATTGTGGTCTTCGCACAATGATCCTAAGCCTGACCACGCTGCCATCATCCAGGCATTGGTCAACGCGGGCGCGGATGTTAACGCGTATCAGGGATGAAGGAAGACCTGGATGCAGCGCTCCGGCGCGTGGCGAAGCCGAGCCTTTCCTAGAAGGTTCTCCTCCAGGTAGGGGGGTCATTTCAAAATTGAACACCAGCTTGCCGATGCTTCCACTCGAACCCGTGGCCCAGCCGATGGGCCAACCCCTAACTCGCGCGCGAACGAAGCTCAACGTGTCAAAACCCGGGCCTGCGAGCTGCTTCCAGGTGAGACCGTCGTCCGTGGAGTAATCTACGCCTAACGGACCCACAGCAACGAGCATCGATGTCTGGCGAGATTGAGCGGTCACTGGTACATACGCGACCGCCGAGCGATAGCCGGATAGACCTTTCACTAGTGTCCAGGTTACGCCACCATCGTTGGTGACGGCGAGATTGCCGACGGCTTCTTTCTCTCTCGTGTAGTCGCCACCGACAATTACGCCGTGTTTTGAGTCGCGGAAAGCGATTGAGAAAATACCTGCCGACGATCCCGCAACTAGCGGCGTGTCGGAAACCTTCCACGTGCGTCCGCGGTCGGTGGTACGGAGCACGCGGGCTTTTGACGTTGCGCCGGTTCCAATCCACGCGTGGGTCTTTCCGCTGACCGCAATATTGGTGCCGCTTGCGGCAAATGCGCCTTCATTCTCCAGCGCTGGAGGCAAAGCACTCGCGGGTACCCGCTTCCAGATCTGCCCGCCGTTTTCAGTTGTTATTATACAGAACCGACTGTCGATCGAATCGCCGATGACGATGCCGTGAATAGCGTCCCAGAAAGACATTGCATCGTAAAACGCCTTTGGATCGTCGTTCTTGAACTGCATCGTCCAGGTTGAGCCGCCGTCGGTCGTCTTGTAGATCCGAGATAAAGGACCATTGCCGATCGAGAGGACGTAGGCTGTCTGGGAGTCAATCGCGTCGATGTCGCGATAGTCGAGCGCGTCTGTGGTTATCGTAAGCTTTCGCCAACTGTGGCCACCGTCAGCAGTGCGCAACACGGTGCTGCCGGAGCCGCTGGCCCACGCGACGCGATTGCTCACCGCGCTAACGCCGCGCAGCCGAGCCGTTGTCCCGCTGTCTTGAATAACCCAATGCGGCGTAGCCAGAAGGATGGCTAGTATCAGGTTATGAACGATCATTTTTTATCTCTCATTTGACAGAGGGCGGCTACTTCACATAAGAACCGGGGACGAGGAACAGATTAATAAGCCGCGGATTTACGCGAATTAACGCGGATTAGACAAACAAGTAAAACTAGAGAACTTGGTAGATTGACTTGAAGCACCTCGATCTCTGATTGAGTTTGTTCTGAATCTTATTTCTAATCCGCGTGTATCCGCGGAAATGCCCGGCTGATCCTTATCTTCCCAGGTTACGATGATCAACCATGAGGCACCGATCCTGGACCACTTTGATGTCTGCTTTGGCCATTGTCTCGGCAACCGAATCGTCCCGGATGCCTGACTGCAGCCATACTGCTTTGGGTTTCTTAGCGAGTATGTCGTCCAGGTGAGCGGGAACATCCTGGGAACGGCGAAAGATGTTTACCAGATCGACCTCGACGGGTATCTCGATCAGCTTGCGGTAGACCTTTTGCCCAAGAATATGGGTTACCTGCGGGTAATAGACCGGGACCGGAATGATCTGAAAGCCAGCGGACTCGAGATACCGGGGAACATAGAAGGCGGGTTGGCTCGCTTGCGCCTCAGTTTTGATCCCCAACACGGCAATGGTTGTCGTGCCCGAGAGTAACTCGCGAATTTGCTCCGCGCCAGTGATGATGTTCTTTTGCCAGGTCATAAGCCAGAGTGTACGAGGGAATCCGCCGCGGATGCACGCGGAAAACGCCGATTAGAAATAAGGAAGAGAAGGAAGGGGAGAGTCGGAGACAAAAAAACCGCAAATAACTCATCAGGCTGTCAATCCCAACGCGCAGAGAGCGTTTGAATGACAGGCCCTTGTGTGATCCACCTGCATCCGCGGCTAATTCATATTGTGCTAGCCTTCGTGGTCCTGTCGGTATGCAGCGACCGCTTCTAGCGCACCATCATGCATTCTCTCCGGGCGAACGTAGAGCCAGTGCTTTTCGAACTCCTCACCGGTCATAGTTGCAGTTACGGTTCGCTCCTTGCTCTTTAACCATTGTTCGGCCCACTGACGGAGTTCCGGGTCCCGGTTGAGAGATGTGCGAGCCGCATGCATGTTAAGAGGTGTGCTCATAGTCTTCTGCCACTTTCAAAATAGTGTTGGCGACCGGTCAACGGATCTTGAAAGGAAATCGATTTTGCCAGCAGCTTTAGCGGCCTGGAAAAATCATCGTCCTCTGAAGAAATCAGCGCCGGATAGAGTTTGTCATTGATGACAGGAATTCC
>Ga0136614_10003098_pt1 | contig 10548 bp, 10 predicted proteins | sample AntDrymUQ2792106_2_FD_106643 | JGI IMG/M metagenome (GOLD analysis project Ga0136614, IMG submission 106643) | Polar desert sand microbial communities from Dry Valleys, Antarctica - metaG UQ279 (21.06) | ecosystem: Environmental > Terrestrial > Soil > Desert | place: Antarctica: Dry Valley... | reverse complement strand
GAGCTATGGGGGTGCGCCCCTGCTCGGAGTGCGTGGCGTGAGCGTCGTGACGCATGGGCGGGCGAAGGCGCGCATGATCGAGAACGCACTGCGCGTTGCGTCCGAGTCGGCGCGTGCGCGCGTGCCCGACCTGATCGCCGAGTGGACGCGCGACCATCATGCGCTCAGCCATCGCGGCGTCCGATCCCGAATCGCGGCGCGACTCGGGCGCGAACGGTCCTGATGGCGACGACGGCGCGCACGCGTCGCGGCGCAGCAGGGCTCCTCGGGCGTCGCCTTGCCCTGCTCGCGCTGTTCGAGAACGAGTTTCGGCCAGGCAGCGCTGACGCGGCTCTCGAGCGACTGGCTCGCGAGCGCGAGGTGGCCGATGAGGTGCGTCAGCACGCGGCACGCATTGTCGGAGGGGTTGCTGCCCACCTCGACGAGCTCGACCGCCGGATTGCTTCGGTGGCGCCCCTGATTCCGGTGCCTGAGCTCGGCCGCGTGGAGCGGACGATCCTCCGGAGCGCGCTCTACGAGGTGCTATACTCCGCCGCGACCCCGAGCGGGGAGACGATGCGTGACGCCGTGTCCCTCGCCCGGATCTACGCTGGCGACGCGGCGCGACGTCTCGTCAATGGTGTGTTAGGAAGCGTTTCCAGATCATCGGGTGGAGGAGCCGCAAACGGTGAGTGACGGGACCACGTACGACCGACTCAAGAAGATCATCGTCGAGCAGCTCGGCGTTGACGAAGAGGAGGTCCAGCCCCAGGCCTCGTTCGTCGAGGACCTCAATGCCGATTCGCTCGACCTCGTCGAGCTGATCATGAGCCTCGAGGAGGAGTTCGGCATGGAGATCTCGGACGAGGATGCCGAAAAGATCCAGAAGGTCCAGGACGCCGCCGACTTCATCGAGGAGCATCAGCAGTAGGCGTTCCCGCTCCAGGTCCCGCCCCGTTCGACGAGCTCAGCGCTCGTCTCGGCATCGTCCTCCGAGAGCCGGCATTCGTCCGCCAGGCATTCATCCACAGCTCGTACTTCAACGAGAACCCCCAGCTCGTGGCCGGCCACAATGAACGACTCGAGTTCTACGGCGATGCCGTGATCGGCGTGGCCGTCAGCCGCCTCCTCTATGACCGCTATCCGGGCGAGGACGAGGGATTCCTGACCGCCCGTCGCGCTGCCCTCGTCAATCGTGACGCCCTTGCGTCATTGGCCCTCGAGCTTGGGCTGGACCGATATCTCCTGCTCGGCCGCGGCGAGGGCCACGCTGGTGGGGCCACGCGGCCATCCGTCCTCGCCGCCTGCTTTGAGGCCCTCGCCGGGGCTTTGGCCCTGAGTGAGGGGACCGAGCGAGCCGAGCTGGTCATCGAGCATCTGCTGGGCCCCCGTCTCGACGAGCTGGCCCAGATCGCCTCACCGCCGAAGTCCGCCAAGACGCGCCTCCAGGAGTGGAGCCAGCGCCACCGCGCCGTGAAGCCGACGTACCGGGTCATCGAAACGACCGGACCACCCCACGCACAGCTGTTCCGGTCCTCGGTCGCGCTGGATCAGGAACCGATCGGCATCGGCTCCGGATCAAGCCGGCAGCGCGCGGAAGAGCAGGCCGCGGTGGCAGCGCTCGATGCGCTCGAGCGCCAATCCGCGACGGCAAGCACGCAGGGATGAGCCGCCTGAAGGAGTTGCGCCTCCACGGCTTCAAGTCGTTCGCCGACCAGACCCGCTTCGCCTTCGATCCGGGCGTCAATGCCGTGATCGGGCCCAACGGCTCGGGAAAGAGCAACATGGCCGACGCGGTGCGCTGGGTGCTCGGCGAGCAATCGAACCGCTCGCTCCGCACGCGACGCGCCGATGACGTGATATTCGGTGGATCCGACCAGCGCAGGCCGCAGGGCATGGCCGAGGCCATCCTGACGCTCGACAACGCCGACGGCTGGCTGCCCATCGATTTCGCCGAGGTATCGATCGGCCGTCGCGCCTATCGGTCAGGCGAGAGCGAGTACCTCATCAATGGGGCTCGCGCCCGCCTGCGGGATGTCACCGAGCTGCTCGGGTCCGGCCGCCTGGGCGCCAACGAGCTGGTGGTGGTCGGCCAGGGAACGGTCGACGCGGCACTCTCATTGCGCCCTGACGAGCGGCGCCAGCTCTTCGAGGAGGCTGCCGGCGTCAAGGGCCTCCAGGTCAAGCGCAACGAGGCGTCCGTTCGCCTCGCGCGAGCCGCCGACAACCTGACGCGCCTGAACGACCTGATCGGCGAGCTCAAGCCGCAGGTTCGCCGATTGGCGCTCCAGGCCGAGCACCAGCAGCAGCATGACGCGCTCGGTGCGCGCGCGCGCGCCCTGGTGACCATCTCGCACGAGCGGCGCGAGCAGGCCGCGCGCGGTGCGCTTGGGGAAGCCCGCCGGACTGCGGCCGCCGCGGCCGCCGCCCTTAACGCTTTCCGCGAGGCTCGGGCGGCGAGTCGCATCGAGATCGCCGCCGCGGAGGAGGCCTACTGGGCCGCCGAGGAGTCTGCCCGGCTGGCCGGCACCACCCGCCAGGAAGCCCGCGAGGAGCTGATCCGGCTCGAGGCTCGTCGCGAGGGTCTCGCGGCCCGCGACAGGGAGATGGCGAGGGCGATCGAGGACGACGAGAACGAGCTCGCCTCAGCGCGGTCGATGCTGGCCACCGATGTCGGGGGCGAACCCGTCGACGTGGTCGATCGAGCGCTGCTGGAGGCGGCCGATGCCGAGGCCGCATGGCAGGCGGCGGTCGCAGCCCTATCGGCCGCCGATGATGCCCTCCAGGCCGCGGAGCAGGAGCTGGCCGAAGCCCGCGCGACGCACACGGACCTGATCGTCAGGCGCGCGCGGGCTGCCGAGGAACTCGCTCGGCACGGGGCACGACAAGCGCATGTGGCGGCGGAGCACGAGGCCGCAGTCGCGGCGCTCGCGCATCGGCGTGGCGCGCTGGCCGACGCGACCTCTGCGCGGGACGACAGCGAGCGAGCCATGGCGGAGGCGGCAAGCGGGCTCGAGCGCATCGCGGCGCAACGCGAGGCGGTCCAGGAGGTCGCCGACCAGGCGCGGTCCGCCGCGATCCAGCTCGAGCAGCGCCTCCAGGCGTTGCGTGCCGAGGCCGCGGCACTGGAGGAGCCACATGACGGAGCCGCTCGCCTCAGCCAACGGCTCGCGGCTGCCGGTTGGCCGCCGCTCCTCGACAGCGTCCACGCATCGAAAGGGTCATGGCCGGCGATCGAGGCCGTCGTCGGGGGTGACCTTGATACGGCGCTCCTCTGGGCTGACGCGGACCCGACCGCCCAGATGCCCGAGGCTCGTGGGGCCGTCCGGCTCCTTCCGATCGCCAGCGAGCCCGAGGCGGCTCATCGAGCCGAAGCCATCGCCGCAGTTCGCGGCACCCGGACGCTTGCGGAGTGGATCGGCATGGATCGGGCGCCAGTCGCCCTTGCGTGCACGGCACTGGCGGCTGACCTGTCCGCGTTGCTCACCGGATGGAAGCACCTCCCTACTGGCTGGGCCGCCGTGACTCGCGAGGGCGACTACGCCGATGCGCGCGGAGTCGTCCTCCGCGGACGTGGCGAGGCGCCGGGCGGCGCGTCGGCCCGAGCCCATGCCCGTCGGCGCGAGCTTGGATCGGCATTGAACGGACTGGAGCGTGACCGGGCGGCGGCACAGGAGGCCGCCCACGCCGCAACGTCGGCGCTGAGCCGAGCACGCGAGGCCCATCTCGCGGCGCGGGAGACGTTTGACGCCACGCAGCGGGCGGCGCGGGTCGCGCGGGAGGCGCACGCGGCCGTGGAGGCCGCCGTGGGGCGCGAGGGCGAGCGCGTTGACCAGCTGGCGAGCGAGCTCGCAGGGCTGGCGTCAGAGGCTCCGCATGATGCCGACCTGACCGATTCGGGCGGCGACGGGCTGGTAGCGGACCGGCAGGCGGCAGCCGACGAGGCCCGTGCGCGACGCGATGAAGCGGCCGCCCATCGTGATGCGGCTCGTGCGGCATGGACGGTTGCCCGCCGTGGTGCCGAGGCGGTCGAGACGCGAACGGCGGCCGCCCGGGGCCAGCGCGCGACGCTCGAGGCACGGGCCACGCAGCTCGAGGCCGCGATCCCTGATCGACGGGCCGCCATGCGGGCGCTGTCGAGCGAGGGGCAGGCGGTGAGCCAGGCGGTCGACGTTGCGCGCAACGTGAGCGAGCGCGCGCACGATGGCTTCCGCCATGCTGAGGCGGCTCGAGCCGAGCGACGTGCGGAGCTCATCGCGCTTGAGCGCGCGGCGACTGATGCCGGTGCCGGCGACGGGGCAAGCCTGGAGGCTGAGGCGCAGTCCGCGGCGATCGAGGCATCGCGTCGCGACGAAGTGCTCGCCGGCCTCCTGCGAGAGCGCGAGTTCACCCTCGACGGCCTTCCCGCAGAGACCGGCGCGGAGCCGATGGCAGAGGTCGCGGCGCTGGATGGCGCCGAGCTCGACACCGAGCTCCGCCGCGTGCGCCGCACGCTGTCGCAGATCGGCAACGTCAATCCGTTCGCCGTCGAGGAGCACCGCGAGCTGTCGGGCCGCCTGGACGAGATGGTGGGCCAGGACACCGACCTGCGAGCCGCGATTGCCTCGACGGAGGAGCTGATCGGTACGCTCGACGCGGAGATCACCGCCCAATTCGATGCAGCCTTCCGGGCCATCGGCGCCCGCTTTGACGAGTATTGCCGCCTCCTGTTCGCGGGAGGATCGGCCTCGCTCCACGTGGCGGACGAGGCTGATGGCGATGCTCCGACGGGGATCGAGATCACCGTGCGGCCGCCGGGCAAGCGGCTCCAGCGCCTAGCCATGCTGTCCGGCGGCGAGCGGGCCCTCACCGGCGTCGCCCTGCTCTTCGCGATGTTGACGGTCAACCCGGTTCCGTTCTGCATCCTGGACGAGGTCGACGCTGCCCTCGACGAGGCCAACATCGGTCGCTTCGCCGATGCGCTGCGCAAGCTGTCGGACTCCATCGATTTCGTCGTCATCACCCACAACCGCGCCACCATCGAGGTCGCCGACACGATCTACGGCGTGACCATGACCGATGCCGCGGTCAGCCGGGTCCTGTCGCTGCGCCTTGCCGATCTGCCCGATGCGGTGGCAGTCTCGTGACCATCTCCCGGCCTCGCCGCGATTCGACCGCGATGGGCCTGCGCGCACCGCGGTCCGGGTTCGGAGCGCGACTTCGGTCCATTCTGGGAGGTGGATCGGGGTCGGCCGAGGAGATGTGGGACCAGGTCACCGAGGCGCTGATTGGCGCGGACGTCGGTGCGACGACGACGCTCGAGCTGGTCGACGCCGCGCGCGGCCGGCTGCGCGCGGCGGGCGGCACGAGCTCCGCGGACGTTCGCGGGGCGCTGACCACGGAGATCCGCGATCGGCTCATGCGCGCGGGCTCGGCCAGCTTCGAGCTGGGGCCCGCGCCATCGGTCATCCTGTTCGTGGGTGTCAACGGCACGGGCAAGACGACGACGATCGCCAAGCTGGCCTTCCGCCTGCGCGCCGACGGCCGAACATTGGCTCTCGCGGCGGCCGATACCTTCCGAGCCGCGGCTGTCGAGCAGCTCCGCATCTGGGGCGACGAGCTGGGCGTCGCCGTCATCGCGCAGCGCCCCGGCGCGGATCCCGGCGCCGTGGCTTTCGACGCGGTGGCGGCTGCGGAATCGCGAGGGCTCGACGCGGTACTGGTGGATACCGCGGGTCGCCTCCAGAACAAGCAGCAGCTCATGGACGAGCTGGCCAAGATCCGCCGCGTGATCGCCAAGCGGCTGCCCGATCAGCCCCGACATGTGCTCCTCGTGCTGGATGCGACGACCGGTCAGAACGGACTCGTCCAGGCCGAGGCATTCAGCCGTGAGGTGGGGGTCACCGGGATCGTCCTGACCAAGCTGGACGGCACGGCCAAAGGCGGCGTCGCCATCGCAGCAGCCGATCGGCTCGGCGTGCCGGTGCTCTTCGCCGGCGTGGGCGAGGAGATCGATGCGCTCGCGCCGTTCGATCCCGACGCCTACGTCGAGTGGCTCTTCGCCGGCTAGGCATTCATTGCCCGGAGGCAATGGCGGGCCGTAGAATGGGCAGCCGCCTGACGGGCCGGCCCCTGCCGGCTCGCGACCCCGTACCGGTTGATCATGTTCGAATCTCTCTCCACGCGCCTCCAGGGCATCACCGAGCGACTGCGCGGCAAGGCCAAGGTCACCGAGGCCGACCTCGACGTGGCGCTCAGGGACATTCGCCTTGCCCTGCTCGAGGCCGACGTCAACTTCAAGGTGGTCAAGGAGTTCGTGGCCCGCGTGCGAGAGCGGGCTATCGGCATCGGCATCCTGACCGGCCTGAATCCGGGCCAGCAGATCATCAAGATCGTGCACGAGGAGCTGGTGGCCATGCTCGGCAGCGAGCGCTACCACCTTCGTCTCGACGCGCGGCCAGCGGTGCTCATGGTCGTTGGGCTCCAGGGGTCGGGAAAGACCACGACGGCCGCGAAACTGGCGGTCCGCCTGCGTCGCGAGGGCAAGCGCCCGCTCCTGGTGGCGGCTGACGTCTATCGACCGGCCGCCGTCGATCAGCTCGTCCACCTCGGCGACCAGAATGGTGTCGAGGTGCATACCCGGCCGGTCGGCACACCCGCGCTCGAGATCGCCCGTTCCGGGTACGAGGCGGCCCGAGGGCGCGGCGTTGACGTCATGATCCTCGATACCGCCGGGCGCCTCCACGTCGACGAGGCCATGATGGATGAGCTGGTGCGAATCGTGGGTATCGTGACCCCGTCCGAGACGCTGCTCGTCGTCGACGCCATGACCGGACAGGAGGCCGTTCGCGTGGCCTCGGCCTTCCACGCCCGACTGCCGGTCACCGGCCTGGTGCTCACCAAGATGGACGGCGATGCACGTGGCGGAGCGGCGCTCAGCATCCGGGCCGCGACCGGCCTGCCCATTGCCTTTCTCGGGACCGGCGAGCGCACGGATGCGCTCGATGCCTTCCACCCCGATCGGCTTGCCCAGCGAATCCTGGGCATGGGCGACATCCTCAGCTTCGTGGAGCGCGTCCAGGACAATGTCGACCAGGCGGAGGCCGAGAAGGCCACCCGCCGGCTGCTGGAAAACCGCTTCACGCTCGAGGACTTCCGCAGCCAGCTCACCCAGATCAAGAAGATGGGTCCCATCGGTCAGCTGCTCCAGATGGTCCCCGGTGCCGGCGACATGGCCGGCGCCGCCCAGGAGGCCGTGGACTCCGGCCAGATGCGTCGCATCGAGGCGATCATCGACTCCATGACGCCCGATGAGCGTCGACGACCGGACATCATCAAGGCCAGCCGGCGCCGACGCATCGCCCTGGGCAGCGGCACATCGACCGCCGAGGTGAATCGCCTCCTCAAGCAGTTTGTCGAGATGCAGCGCCTGATGAAGTCTCTCTCGGGCGGCAAGCTGCCGCGTCTGGGCGGCGGGCTCGGCGCCCTGCTCGGGCGCTGACCGTGCACCGGCTGGTGATCGCCCTCGTCACCCTCTTGGGACTCATTGGCGGCGCGGTCGTGGCCGGCTACCTCGTTCTCTTCTCGGTCGCCACCGATCGTGCGGCGGCGCTCGCTCCCGGCAACAGCGTCGCGTACCTGAACATCTACCTCCAACCTTCGACCGGTCAGCAGATGAACCTCGCGGGGCTCATTGGCCGCTTGCCGGGATTCGCCGATGATGCGTCGCTCGACGACAAGATCGATCGGGTGGTCGACAACCTGCTCGGCGAGGTCGGCCTGGATTACAACGACCAGGTCAAGCCGTGGCTGGGAACGCAGGTTGCGGTGGCTGCCTGGCCGGCTGACGACGCCGTGGCCGCCCCCGGGGCAGTCGTCATCGTCGAGGTCAAGGATCGAACCGCGGCCGAGGCGGCGGTGCGCGAGTTCGTCGGGACCGATGGCTCCGCCTTCCTCACCGAGGCCTATCGCGGCGTCGACCTTCACGTCGCGGAGGGCACCGCGTATGGCTTCTTCGGCGACATGCTCGTCATCGGCCAGGCCGTGGAGAGCGTCCAGGCGGTCGTCGACACGCAGGCCGAAGGTGACGCCCTGGCCGAGCGTGACGACTTCGCTAGCATGATGGCCAGCCTCGAGAGCGACCACCTGGCGTCGCTATTCGCCGACCTGGATGGCATCGCCAACGCCGCCTCCGCCGGTGACGAGCTGTCCGGAGTCACCATCGTGGGCGCCGCCCTCGTGGCCGAGCCAGACGGCCTGCGCGTCAGCGGCAGCGCGCCATTCAACTCAGAGATCTCGACTCCCTCGGCGCGCGCGGGCTTCGCGCTCGGCGGAGAGCCATCCAGCCTGGTGGATTGGATGCCCGAAGGAACCGTCGCCGAGCTCGTCATCTTCGGCCTGGCGCAGACGCTCGAGGATGCCGAGGCCGCGATCGGCTCGAACCCGGCGGGGGAGGAGGTCGTCAACACGCTCGACACGATCCGGGCTGCCGCTGCGCTGGGACTTGGCATCAACATCGACACCGACGTGCTGCCGCTCCTCGACCGCGAGGTGGGCCTCGCCATCGGCGGCCTGGATGCCGGCGGCCTCCCCTCCGGACAACTGCTCCTGCGGCCGGAGGACCCCGAAGCGGCGGAGGCCGCGCTCGCCACGCTCGCGGAGCGCCTGGTCGAGATCGGAGCGATGATGCGGACCGAGTCCGTCGCCGGCGTCGAGGTCACCATCCTGTCCATTCCACAGGTCGGGGAAATTGCCTACGCCCTGGTCGACGGGATCGTGATCCTCGCGCTCGACGCGGTCGACATCGAAACCGCCATCGGCGCCCATGCCGACGGCCGCGCTCTGGTCGCGTCTGATCGGTATGTGCACACCTTCGATCTTGCCGGAGAACGCGCCGGCAACGAGGTGTATGTCAATATCGGCGCACTGGTCGATTTGATGGGGGACGGCCTTGGGCTGCCCGACGACGCGCGCGATATCCTTGGACAGGTCGGGACGTTCGGTCTCACCGTCCCGTCCGGGGACGATCGCATCGACTTCCATGCCGTGCTGACGATCGACGAGCCCTGAATCGAAACAAGCCACCTTGAGAATCACGCAACGAGGTTCACCACTTGGCCGTACGCATTCGACTGACCCGTGTCGGCGCCACCAAGCGCCCGGCGTATCGGGTCATTGCCATTGACAAACGACGCTCACGAGATGGACGCGCGCTCGAGATCCTCGGCTTCTATGACCCGCTGACCGATCCGGCGACGGTCAAACTGGACACCGAGCGGATCAATGCCTGGATCGGCAAGGGCGCGCAGCCATCGGACACCGTGGCAAAACTCATGCGACAGGCGGACCGCCCCGCCGAGCCAGTGGTCGCCGAGAAGCCGAAGCGCGCCCCACGCGCGACCAAGGCAAAGAAAGACGCGGCCGCGCCACCCAACGATGCGCCTGCGGCCGAGACGGCTGAGAAGGCTGAGAAGGCCGACGAATGAAGGCGTTCCTGGAGTACGTGGCCCGCGGGCTCGTCGACAAGCCCGACGCCGTGTGGGTCGAGGTCGAGGAGGATGGCGACGAGACGCTCCTGACGCTCGGAGTGGACCAGGAAGACATGGGTCGGGTCATCGGACGGGACGGCCGAATCGCGAACGCCATCCGCAGCCTGCTCAAGGTGATGGCCACCAAGGATGGCCGACACGTCGAGCTCGAGATCGTTTCCGACGCCGATTGACCGCCGCCTGGCAGTTGCCAGGATCATCGGTCCAAAGGGCCTGGCCGGCGCCGTGCGCGTCGAGCTCCTGACCGATTGGCCGGAACGCCTGGCTCCTGGGGCTGAGCTGTGGCTCGAAGGGACGGACAGACCGATGCGCATCGAGCGCATCGAGTCCGGTGGACGCGCAACGGTGCTCCATTTGGAGGGCGTCACCACGCGCGAGGCGGCGGCCGGCCTCAGCGATCGCCACCTCGAGGCTCCGGCTCAGCCGCTGCCCGCCGATGCCTACTACTGGGACGAGCTGGTTGGCCTGCGCGTCGAGCAGCCGGACGGCACCGTGATCGGTGAGGTGCAGGAGATCTTTCGGGCCGGCGGAAACGAGGTGTACCGCGTGACCGGTCCGGGCGGGGAGCGCCTCGTCCCGGCGCTGCGCTCGGTCGTGTTGCAGATCGACCTCGCCGCAGGCCTTATGGTCGTGGCGGCCGACGAACCGGACGAAGCAGACGAAGCCGGGGAGATCGGCTGACCGGCATGCGCGTCGACGTGGTCACCATCTTTCCCGAGCTCGTGGGCGGCCCGTTGGGTGCTTCGATCATCGGTCGAGCCTCGGCAGCGGGGTTGGTCGAGTTCGGCGTGCACGACCTTCGCGAGGAGGGGATCGGGCGGCATCGGTCGGTGGATGACTACCCGTACGGCGGGGGAGCCGGCATGGTCATGCGCCCCGAGCCGCTGTTCGCCGTCCTCGAGCCGCTGCGGGCCCGCGGCGCGAGCGTCATCCTCATGGATCCCGCCGGGGACCCGCTCACCGATGCGGTGGCGCGTGAGCTTGCCTCCGAGGAGCACCTGGCGGTTGTCTGCGGGCGATACGAGGGGATCGACGAGCGCGT
>Ga0136614_10003097_pt1 | contig 10548 bp, 12 predicted proteins | sample AntDrymUQ2792106_2_FD_106643 | JGI IMG/M metagenome (GOLD analysis project Ga0136614, IMG submission 106643) | Polar desert sand microbial communities from Dry Valleys, Antarctica - metaG UQ279 (21.06) | ecosystem: Environmental > Terrestrial > Soil > Desert | place: Antarctica: Dry Valley... | reverse complement strand
TAGCGAGCCTGCCATCCCTGCAGAGGCTGCCAGCACGCCCGGTGCGGCGCCGACCGAGTTGTTTGTTTGGTTCGAGGACACCGCCGCACGGGCGCTCGAAGGCCGCAGAGGTGTTGCCGGATTGCCCGAGTCGTTGCTACCGATCAATCGCAGCATGAAGATCGTCGAGCGTCGCTACGCCGCCGATCACCTGCACCTGCTGTGTGCCGTGCGCATAGTATGCCGCCAACAGGGTGCAGAGCTGATTGCTGCGTTGTATACAGCGGCGCTGTCGGTCGGCACCGTCGCATGGATTGGCACTGGGTCGCAGTACGCACGTACCTGGAACGACATGTATCCCGCCTCGGTGGGCACCGCGCGGTAATTGCCGCGGTCCAAAAACAAAAAAGGCGCCATGGCGCCTTTCTTTTTTTAGGCTTGGCGTTACGCAGCCGCTGCGTCGGGAGCGGCGGGATGCGAACGCGCCGCGGCATCGAGCTTGTTCAGGTAGCGCTGCAGCATGCGCGCAGCGGACTCACTCAGATCGACAAACTCGCAACCGCAGCGGCGTACGCCGTCGGCGCCCGTCTGCGCGTCTACATAGCGCACACGAAGCGCAACTGTGATCTGCCCGACGTCGGGAAGATCAAGATAGCAATTCTCCAGATTGTGCTCGGCTGGCAGATCAAACTGGATCGGATGCACGAACAAGGCGATACCGCCGACGCTCAGGTCGAGCACGCGCACCGATTCGTACTGACCGGGCTCGCGCGGCGAAGGCACCAGACACGTCGCAGGACGCATCGCAGGCGGCTGCCTGCGATACGAGTTGCGCCGCTGCATCCGCAACAGCTGCTGCGGCAGCCTGACACGAAACGATGGGCGACCCTGATAGTCAACCGCCTCTGCCGTTCCAACAGAAAACTGTAGTTTGACGTTGTCAAGGAACGCGACCACGACGAGTTGCTTGGAAGCGTAGATCGCGCGTTGCACATTGGCGTCAGACGTGCGATCCAAAATAAGCTCTTCGAACCCTTCATTTACGTCGAGCACGTTGCTGACCGTAAAGCCGGCTGACTGATCGTAGTACAGCGTGACCAGAACCTGCTTGTCGCGCAGTTGGCGCAACAAAGCGACGATTTCAGTGCGCGAATAGATCGCGAAGCGTTCGAGCTCTGGCGAATCGGGTTCCGGAAAAGGCGTCGTAAGGCTCATCTGCTGCTCGATTTTCTAGCGCGAGCGCGCGGTCGATATATAGGCAGTAATCGGTTCGATCCAGGGCTCGGAGCAACCACGTATCTGCGCATCGTCATTCAAAATCTGGCGGAGCAATTGCACGCGGCGCTCATCCTCCATCGCATTCAACGTTGCATTCGAGAAGCGCGCTGCCGCTTTCAAAGCTGCGATCAGCACACCGCAGCGTTCTTCATGGCGCGCAACCTCAATCCAATTTGCTGCTTGCGCAGCCGCCCGCATCTCGCTACTTGCGAGTGCAATGGCTTCGTAGTGATGCAACACACCGGGCCGCAGCGATGCTGGCCTTGGCGTGGCCGGCTTGGCTAATTCGACCACTTCGCATAGATCGTTTGGCATGACTTTTCCCGACAGTGCGCATCCGTGCTCACGTGCACAGGCAATAGCAATGTACCGATGATGGGGGATCAGCCATCGTCCGATTGGAGGGCCGATCCAAGCGCTTTTCGTAAAAAAAACGCCGGTCGATTGACCGGCGCGAAGGCGGGGGAGGAAACCAAATTCACATCACTTCGCACGAAGCACGCGTGCCATCCATTCGTCCATCGACGTAGCAGCGGCGCGCGTGCCTCGCACATCTTTACTAACGGCACCGTCGTTGGCTACTTGAATCGAATACACAGCGTTTTCTGTAGGAAAAAACCTTACACGCTGACGAGCGGCAGACCGACAAGGATCATGGCTATACGCTGATTCATCGAATTGCGGCTGTTTCCCACAATGGCGTCACTTAGAAACGTGTCCAGAACCAAACCAGCATCAACCTAACCAGCGAACCAGGAGCAACCGAATGAGCACCATCGCCCCGAGCAACGAACAACTTCTGCAAGAGATCCGTGAAGCCAATCTGGCCTACCTTGTTCTGGCACAGCACATGATCCGCGCTGACAAGGCGCAGGCACTTTACCGGTTGGGCGTTTCCGAAGAAGTGGCAGGCATCATCGATCAACTGAGCCCTGCGCAATTGATGAAGATCGCCGGATCGAATCAACTGATCCTCCGATTTCGATTCGACGACGATATGGTCTGGAGCCTGCTGACGAGCCATTCGAAGCCGAAGTCGAGTGCCACCGGCGCAGCAGTCGCCGGCTTGCATGCAAATATCGTGATGGCCGGACAGTTGAACAGCGTCACCGCGTAGTCGAGCAAACGAACCGTCTGTTGGGAGAATCATCATGCGTATCAAAAGTATCGTTTCCGAGAGCATGCAGATCCAGCGCGCGATTGCGTTGATCAAGCTCGGCGCGCGACTGCAAGTGCTCGAATCGGAAACCGACCTGTCGTACGAGCGCCTGTTGCGTCTCTACAAGGAAGTGCAGGGTGAATCGCCCGCGCGCGGCATGCTGCCGTTCTCCACAGACTGGTTCATGACCTGGCAACCGAATATTCATTCATCGCTGTTCCTGAACATGTATGAGTATCTGGACAAGACTAGCGAACTCGAAGAGATCGACGGCATCATCAAAGCCTACGAGCTGTACCTCGAGCAGATTCGTGCGCAGGGACTCGAGCCGCTGCTGTCGGTGACACGCGCCTGGAGACTCGTCAAGTTCGTAGACGCCGGCATGGTGACACTGACATCATGTTCAAAGTGCAACGGAAAGTTTGTGACACACACGTTTGAATTGACCAAGAATTATGTCTGCGGTTTGTGCGAGCCCCCGGCCCGTGCTGGGAAGGGCAAGGCGCAGGTTCAGACGGGATCAACCGATCTGGTTCACTGAGTTGCCGCCCCGCAAACAAAAGCCCGCGACCGCGGGCTTTTTTTGTGGCTGCGATTTTGCGGCAGCCCTTAGCGTTACTGCTACCTACCGCTCAGGGTCGAGCGTAGAGCGGAATTTCCAACTCGCGCACGAGCCCGGCGTTGACGAAAGCGTGCAGTGCCATCTTTTCGGTCGGAGCAAGCGCAACGAACGAAACCCCCATGACTCGCTCACCGGAATCATCAGGTTTGCGAACGGGCCGTGCACGGGCCTCGATCATCATCTCCTGATCGGCCACGGCGACGTGAAAAACGATCTTCACTTCATCGTAGAAAACGGTGAGCTCGTCGTGCAGTGTTATTGCTGCACCGCCGGTCGAAAGGTCGCTTATGGTCCCCTTCACAAAGCGCCCGTTCGCCTGCGTGCCGGGGTACACCATGCACGGGAGCTCTGTCTTGACGCGAGTCGCGGCCCGCAAGTCTCGTTTTTCAACGTGCTGTTGAGCAGGCCAGCCAATGTGCAGGTACTCGAAAGGTTCGGTGCAGCTGCGAACCAGCGGTGCCGTGAATTCATACGTCGACTCGCCAGAGAAGCTGCGGAAGCGATACAAAGCGCCTTCGCGAAGGTCGAATGCGCTGGAGTCCTCGGGGGCCGTGACGACGATCGAATGGCCTTCGTGCACGCCAATCAGTTTGACCGTAACGGCCTCACTCAGCGATTCGCCATTGACCCACATCTTGAGCACGCGCCAGCTTGCGAGCTCGCGCGCAGCCGGCCGTCTCGTGGCACTGACCGCGGTAGGCGCTACATGCTCCAATGAGGATGGAATCGTCAACGCCTCACTTAACGTGGGCACCGTCAGCGGCGATTCATCGGGTGGCGCGGCAACATGTTCGCTCATGTTCATGGCAGAGGCGCGATAACGCGAATTTGGATAACGAGTCCCAAGTTTGCGGGAGATTTGTGCAAGCAGGCTTGACGAGAAAACGTTGGCTCGCCCGCCAATTCATTGGCTTAAGAACATCGCCGTAAACGCCTGGTTCGCTCAAGTTAGCGACTGCATCGACCGAAAGTCTGAGCGTGGACCCCGGGAGGGATGCTGTCCTCATCCCCGCCGAGCGGCTTCCCTCCTTGGGCACCACACCAACCAGAGCTTCAGGTCCTAGCTCATAAGCAATGGTTACGTAGAGCCGCACCGGTGCTACTAAACTGGCGTCTTCCTACAACGATCATCAGCACAATGAAAAACCCCCTGCTCGCTCTGACCGCGGCTGTGTTCTTGTTGGCTCAGGGCCCTGCATTGGCGCAGGCGCAGAAGTCGGAACCAAAGGCCGAAGCAATCGAGGAAGAAACCAAGAAGCCAGAAACGGCGAAGGACAGTGGGAAAAAGCCTGCCGAGACAACGGAAGCTGCAAAGAAAGTCGCGGCGAACGACGCCGCAAAGGACGGTAAGAAAAAGGTTAAAAAAGGCGGCTGCTAGCCCGAGCGCGCTCCAACGCAAACGGCCACGACGTGGCCGTTTTTCATTTGCGTCTACTGATGCCCAAGTACCGGATGCGGCCGATACGGCGCTTGCAGCGACGCAAGTTCCTCCGTAGTCAGTGATAGCTCGACCGCCTGCACCGCCTGTTCGACTTGCCAGGTTTTGCTCGCGCCCACGATTGGCGCACTGACACCACGCTGATGCAGCAACCAGGCGTACGCGAGCGTTGCGTTTGAAATGCCTTTAGGCTGAGCCAGGGTACTGAGCGCCGCAGTCACCGCGTGGTCTTCATCCTGGTAGTAGTACTTCTGCGCAATGTCGTCGGTTTGCGCGCGCGACGTTGCGCCCTCCGCTTTTTCGTCGCTGGCGGCGCGGGCGCGATTACCTGCAAGAAAGCCGCGCGCCAGTGGACTCCAGGGCAGCAAGCCCACGCCCTGGTCCAGGCACAGCGGGATCACCTCGCGCTCTTCTTCGCGATACGCAAGGTTGTAGTGGTTCTGCATCGACACGAATCGCGTCCAGCCATACCGTTCCGCAACGTGCTGCATCTTTGCGAATTGCCATGCCCACATGCTCGAGGCGCCGAGATAACGCACTTTGCCCGCACGCACCACGTCGTGTAGCGCCTGCATCGTCTCCTCGACCGGTGTTGATTCATCAAAGCGATGGATCTGATACAGATCAATTGTTTCGAGCCCGAGCCGTTGCAGGCTCGCGTCGACCGCCGCAAAAATTCGCTTGCGCGACAGGCCGCTCATGTTCGGGCGGGTCGCCGGTTGCGACGCAGTCGAATTACCACCCTTGAAAGCCAGATCAACCGGGTGAAAAAGTTTTGTGGCGATAACGATCTCGTCGCGTTGAGCGAACTCGCGCAATAGCCGACCGGTAATCTTCTCCGATTCACCGGCCGAATACATGTCGGCGGTGTCGAAAACGGTGATGCCGAGTTCAACCGCGCGGCGCACGATGGGCCTCGCGGCGGTCTCATCAAGAACCCATGGCCGCCACGCGGGGCTGCCGAAGGTCATCATGCCCAGGGCAATTCGCGAAATCTTGAGCCCGCTGTTGCCGAGATTGACGTAGTCCATGGCGTTGCCTAACCCAGCCCAAGCAAGCGCCCTATGCGGGATAGGTAGTCGCTGCCCGCGAGCGCGCCAATTTTCAGGTCATCGCCGAGCTCGTCAAGGCGCGTGCGCACTCCATGCAGTCCAACCTTTACCTCATCATGCGAGGGCTCGGCCGAACTCAGCGCCGCGCGCAATTGCTCGACTTCTGCGCGTAAAACGTCGACACTCGCGCCTCCCGCGCGAGCACTTGCCAGATCGCGCTCGAGCTGCTCGACCAGGGCTCCGACCTCGTCGAGATTTACGGCCCGAGCAGGCATCGATGGGGTCATTGCTTCTCCAGATTTGTCAACGCTTTCACACCTAACCTTACACTCACGTCCCATGGTCTCCCGCACCGGCGCACGCCTGCTCGTCGATCAGCTGTTAATACAAGGCGTGAACCACGCCTTTTGCGTTCCGGGGGAAAGTTTTCTCCCGGTGCTCGACGCGCTTCATGACTCGAGCGAGATGATCAAGTTGATTGTCAATCGGCACGAATCGGGCGCAACCTTCATGGCCGAGGCGTACGCCAAGCTCACGGGTCAGCCGGGCGTGGCATTCGTAACGCGTGGGCCGGGTGCGACCAACGGCGCTATTGGCGTGCACGTTGCGCACCAGGATTCTTCGCCGTTGGTGCTGTTCATCGGTCAGGTCGGGAACGACTTTGTTGAGAGAGAAGCGTTCCAGGAAATAGACTACCGACGCATGTTCGGCCCGATGACCAAATGGGTCGCTCAGATCGACCGCGCGGATCGGGTGCCCGAATATGTAGCGCGCGCTTTTCAGGTTGCAACAAGCGGCCGCGCCGGACCGGTTGTGCTCGCGCTTCCGGAAGACATGCTTTCGACCAAGGCCGATGTCGTTGACGCGCTTTGTCATCAGCCGGTACAGGGCGCGCCCAGCGATATGCAGATCGCCGCATTGCGTCGCCTGCTCGGCCGCGCGCAGAGGCCCGTGGTGATTCTCGGGGGATTCGGCTGGACGTCAGCCGCATGCGACAACGTCAAGCGCTTCGCAGAGGCGAACTATCTGCCGGTCGCTTGCGCTTTTCGGTATCAGGATCTGCTCGACAATCGCCATCCGAATTACATCGGCGACGTCGGCGTGGGCGTGAGCCCAAAGCTCGCTCAGCGCATCAAGGACGCTGACCTGGTCCTCGCCATTGGTCCGCGCCTTGGCGAGATGACCACGTCGGGCTACACGCTGCTCGAATCACCGGTCCCTTCGCAGACGCTGGTCCATGTCCACGCCGGGGCAGAAGAACTCGGACGTGTGTTTCAGGCACAGCTGATGATCAACTCCGGCGCTCCGCAATTTGCATCGCGTCTGGCGATGATGGTGCCGATCGAAGAGCCGCCCTGGCGGGAACTGCTAATTCAGGCCCGCGCGGACTGCGAAGCGTGGCAGCAGCGCCCGGCGGTTTACACCCACGCTGATCCCGAACTTGATCTGTGGGAAGCGATGCAGATTCTGTCGCGCGCGCTGCCATCCGATGCAATCATCGCCAACGGCGCCGGCAATTTCGCCACTTGGGCGCACCGATTCTGGCGTTATTCCGGCTTGCGCACGCAGCTCGCGCCGACCGCGGGAGCAATGGGCTACGGGGTCCCGGCAGCAGTGGCCGCCAAGATCGCGGCGCCCGAACGCACGGTCGTCGCGTTTACCGGAGACGGGGATTTTTTAATGACGGGGCAGGAACTCGCCACCGCGGTTCAATATGGCGCGGCAGTTTTAGTACTGGTGTTCAACAATCAGATGTACGGAACGATTCGGATGCATCAGGAGCGCGAGTTCCCCGGACGTGAGCACGGCACTGCCTTGGTCAACCCGGATTTCGCAAAGCTCGCTCAGGCGTACGGTGCGTTCGGCGCTACCGTACAAACCACCGAGCAGTTTGGAAGCGCGTTGTCGCAGGCGCTGGCGTTTATGAAGGAACGGCGCCTGCCCGCGTTGATCGCGCTGACCATGGATCCGGAAATCATCACTCCGAATGCGACACTGTCGGCGATCCGTGCAACCGCGCGGCTTGCCTCGGTGACCGCGCCGCGTTAGTCGCTACTTGGCAAGTGCCTTGTTTAGCAGCTCTGCAGTTATTTCATTCAAACCTGAGCCCTGCTGTGTCGCACGGTCTTGCAATGCGCGTACCAAGTCCTGCGGCAACTTGACGGCAAACGGGACCAGGCCAGCGGCGCGATCGCGCTCACGCTGCGCGCGACGATCGAGCTCGGGCGCAGCCGCACGGCCGTACGCGTTACCGTCGGCGCGCATCTGATTCGTCAGTTTGCTGCCTTGGCGTTTTTCAAGTTCGCCACGTTTCATTTCGATCGCTTCTCAAGAGTTCATGGGCGCCGCATATTAGCCGGCCTGAACACTTTCGCGTCGCGGTAAAAGTCCGGATTGGCATTTGGCGCATACCACCCGGGAATTCCCAGCACCGGCACAGGGATTAGTTGCAGCGGCGATAGATCATCGCCAAACGACGCCGCAAGGTAGCGGTCGACTTCTACAAGCGGCGCATTCGCCTCAAGCGGCAAATGCAACGCGTGCGCGGTGATCGCCTTGTAGGGACGCACCAGCTTTTCAAGAAGGGCATGGCCGAAGACGTGCGCGGCAACGTGGTGATGCCAAGCGGCGCGTTGGCGCACGAACAGCGCGCTCCAATCATGCAGCCGCGCCGAGTCGATCAGGTCCGTGCGGCGTGTCACTAGCAATAAGCCGTTCTCGTCAATCAATGTTGCGGCGTCGCGCACAGGTCCCCGTGCGCGGCGAATCCCATCGCGATCGATCGCCTTTGACTGCAAATGATTTAACTGCGCTTTTGCATGCGGAAATTGCAAGAACATAAGCGCGTTGAAATAGTCGTGCACGTTGCCTCGTGTTGGCACGCACCCGGTGCGCGCGATAAAGCTTTCGTACGGTTCGCCAGCACCGGCAGCGTCACCTTCGGTAAACACGATAGGATGGCCGCGGTGATTACGAAGATCATTTTGTTTTGACGCATGATTCAACGCGCCGCGCCAGTGGGGCGACGCGACGGCTTGTCCAATGCCCGCAAGCGATGTCAACCAGGGCGCGGACCAATCGACGTTACCTAGCCCTGCAATTTCCACCTTAGCTTTTCACCGGCTCGCAACGGAACAATCGTATTGTCTGCGTACGGAAACTCCGCGGGCAAGATCCAATTGGCACGCTGCAGCGTGATCCTTCGCGTGTTGCGCGGAAGGCCGTAGAAATCGGGCCCGTTAAAAGACGCAAACGCCTCAAAGCGGTCGAGCGCGTTGGCTTCCTCAAAAGCTTCGAGGTACAACTCGAGCGCACTTGCGGCGGTGAAGCATCCGGCGCAGCCACACGCGGCTTCCTTGTCGCCTTTGGCGTGCGGCGCGGAGTCAGTACCGAGAAAGAAGCGCCGGTTGCCACTGCCCGCCGCGGCCAGTAGCGCACGACGATGCGTTTCTCGCTTCAGGACGGGCAGGCAATAGTGGTGGGGCCGCATACCGGGCCGGCGGCCCTCGTCCATGAACAATGAGTTTCGATTGAGAAGAAGATGGTGCGCGGTAATCGTGGCTGCGATCGGCCCATCGGCCTCGCTCACGTAATCGACCGCGTCTTGCGTCGTAATGTGTTCGAACACCAACTTCAGCGCCGGGAAATCGCGGCGCAACGGAATCAACACATCGTCGACGAACACCTTCTCGCGATCGAACACGTCGACCTCGGGGTGCGTCACCTCTCCGTGCACGAGCAAAGGCATCGCAACCTGCTGCATTTTCTCCAACGCGCGGGCGCAACGACCTAGATTTGTCACGCCAGATTCCGAATTCGTCGTTGCTCCAGCCGGATACAGCTTGACCGCACGCACCACGCCGCTCTGCGACGCGCGGTCAATTTCCAGTGGTGCTGTGGTATCGGTCAGGTACAGCGTCATCATCGGCTCGAAGCTTGAATGGTCGGGACGCGCGGCAAGGATGCGTTGCCGGTAAGCAATAGCCTGCGCGGTCGTTGTGATCGGCGATTTCAAGTTCGGCATCACGATGGCACGCGCAAATTGCCGCGCACTGTGCGGCAGTACTGAGGCCATCGCGGCGTCGTCCCGGAGGTGCAGGTGCCAGTCGTCCGGCTGCGTTATCGTCAGCGTGTCGGTGCTCATGGTGCGATTATCTCAGTCCCCCACCCACAACGGACGGCGGATAATCGGGCGATGAACTTCGACGACCTCCCCAAACTGATTCCGAATGCAGCCTGGCGTTTGTCAGAGCACGACGCAGATCCGCAGGAGACCCGCGAGTGGCTCGATGCGCTTGACGCAATAATCGCCGACGTAGGACAGGAACGCGCGACTTTCGTGTTGAAGCAGCTGTTGCAGCATGCGCGCACGCGGCGCGTTCCTTTACCGCAGGTGTTGAACACGCCGTACCTGAACACGATTTCTCTCGCGGACCAGCCGCCGTTTCCCGGCAATCTCGAAATTGAATCGCGCTTGAGCGCGCTGGTGCGGTGGAACGCGCTCGCAATGGTGGTGCGGGCTAACGCCGCGAGCGCCGAGTTGGGGGGCCATATTGCGAGCTATTCGTCGGCTGCCGATCTGTTCGAGGTCGGCTTTAATCATTTCTTTCGCGCCAACACTGCGCAAGCGCGGGGCGACCTGGTCTACTTTCAGCCCCACTCGGCACCGGGTGTTTATGCGCGTGCGTTCCTCGAAGGGCGGCTAAGCGACGATCAACTCGATCATTACCGAAGAGAAACGGAAGGCAAAGGGTTAAGTTCTTATCCGCATCCGTGGCTGATGCCGCACTTCTGGCAATTCCCTACCGGCTCGATGGGACTGGGGCCGCTTTTGGCCATTTACAACGCACGTTTTCTCCGCTATCTAAACGACCGCTCGTTGCTTGATACAACCGCACGCAAGGTGTGGGCATTCGTTGGCGATGGAGAAATGGACGAGCCCGAGTCGCTGGCTGGGCTGTCGATCGCAGCACGCGAAGGGCTCGACAACCTGATCTTTGTCGTCAACTGCAATCTGCAG
>Ga0136614_10003096_pt1 | contig 10550 bp, 7 predicted proteins | sample AntDrymUQ2792106_2_FD_106643 | JGI IMG/M metagenome (GOLD analysis project Ga0136614, IMG submission 106643) | Polar desert sand microbial communities from Dry Valleys, Antarctica - metaG UQ279 (21.06) | ecosystem: Environmental > Terrestrial > Soil > Desert | place: Antarctica: Dry Valley... | reverse complement strand
TCAGGCGTATGTGCGTGCGCGCGGCACCGCGGAGCCGGCGCTAGCCCGCTAGGGCAAAACGAACGGCAAGTATCCGGATAAATTGAGGTTTTCAGAGCAAGTTAGCTAATTCGTGGTAAATTCGCCGGTTCTGCTATCGGCTCCATGTGTCTCAAAGAGTCCGGTACCGAAGCGCCCAGGAGATCGCGATAGATCGGTGGCGCGAAGTGGCTGTGATCGACTGCGTGCGCGACTGCCGGAACGCGATCTTCGGATCAGGCGTTGGTTGAGCGGCTCATATGCGACGCTTCGAGAAAGATCGGCCTGATCTGCATCCATTGCAGGCACGGCATGGTTGAGAAGGCTCATTTGAACCCAATGATGTATTTGTCGACTGCGCGCCATGCAGCCCTGCTGCGTGCGAGCGTTTTCGGCAATGACGAACCGATCGTGCGCGCGTTGATTTGACGGCGGCCGACCGATCGACACAGGTGACACCATGGCATTGAGAAAAGTTGAAGCAAGAAAAGCTGAAGCGAAGACAAAACCGGCGCGTGTCATGCCGCTGGACGAGCACGGCAAAGTGGCCAAGGGTGCGATCAAAAAACTTGAGGCGAGCGTAATGGCGACCACCAAGGGAGCCGGCGTGGGCGGCACCGGAGTGAAGGCTGAAACCGCTGCGGTGCGTGGCCGGCCGGGCCGCAAGCCAAAGCCCAGCGAAGAACAACTGATCAACGGCGGCGCCGACGCGGTGCCCGAAGCGCTCGATGCCGGCGACGACGCGGCAGATCCGAGCGTGCAGATCGTCGAGAAAATGAGCGCCACCAAGCTGCGCGCCAAAGATCGGCGCGCCAAGGAAAAGGCGCTTAAAGAGGCGCTCGAGCGCAGCTACCACGGGACAGAAGAAGACATTGAAACACGGCGCAACAAGTTAAAGGCGCTGATCAAGCTCGGCAAAGAGCGCGGCTTTTTGACGTACGCAGAAATCAACGACCACCTGCCCGATGCGCTGGTCGATGCCGAAGCGATCGACGCCATCATCAGCACGTTCAGCGACATGGGGCTGCAGGTATTCGACCAGGCGCCTGATGCCGAGACGGTGTTGATGAGCGAGAACGTGCCGGCGGCGACGACCGACGATGCGGCGGAAGAAGAAGTCGAGGCCGCGCTGTCGACGGTCGATGCCGAGTTCGGCCGCACCACCGATCCGGTACGCATGTACATGCGCGAAATGGGCTCGGTCGAGCTGCTGACGCGCGAGGGCGAGATCGAGATCGCCAAGCGCATCGAAGACGGACTCAAGCACATGGTGATGGCGATCTCCGCCTGCCCCACGACGATCGCCGAAATTCTGGCGCACGGCGATCGCATTCGCGGCTCCGAGATTCCGATCGACGAAGTGGTCGACGGGCTGATGGATCCGCTGGCTGAAGATTTTCCGACTGCCGGTGGCGAAGAGGAAGACGAAGAAGGAGAAGAGACGACCGACATCGGTGCGTCCGGCATGACCGCGGCGCAGCTGGACGAATTGAAAGTGCGTGCTCTCGACAAGTTCGATCACGTCACCAAGCTTTTCGACAAGATGCGCGTGTCGTTCGAGAAGGAAGGCTACAAGTCACCGGGCTATCTGAAGTCGCAGCAAAAGATTCTCGACGAGCTGATGAGCCTGCGTTTCACCGCCAAGATGGTCGAGCGGCTGTCGGATACGCTGCGGCGCCAGGTCGACGAAGTGCGGTCGATTGAAAAGCAGATTTACGAGATCACGGTGAACAAGTGCGGCATGCCGCGCACGCATTTCCTGAAGACGTTTCCCGGCAGCGAGACCAACATGCGCTGGGCGGCTCGCGAAGCCGATTCGGAGCAGGCGTACGCCGAAGTGTTACGCCGCAACTTGCCGTCGGTGCAGGAGTTGCAAGGCAAGCTCTCCGGGCTGCAGAAGCGCGTGGTGCTACCGCTAAAGGATCTGCGCGAGGTCTACAAGCAAATGGCCACCGGCGAAGCGAAGGCGCGCAAGGCCAAGCGCGAGATGACCGAGGCCAACCTGCGTCTGGTGATTTCGATCGCGAAGAAATACACCAATCGCGGTCTGCAATTTCTCGACCTGATCCAGGAAGGCAACATCGGCCTGATGAAGGCGGTTGATAAGTTCGAATACCGGCGCGGTTATAAATTTTCGACGTACGCGACGTGGTGGATTCGGCAGGCGATCACGCGCTCGATCGCCGACCAGGCGCGCACCATCCGCATTCCGGTGCACATGATCGAGACGATCAACAAGATGAATCGGATCTCGCGCCAGATTCTGCAGGAGACTGGGCAGGAGCCCGATCCGGCGACGCTTGCGGTCAAGATGGAGATGCCGGAAGACAAGATCCGCAAGATCCTGAAGATCGCGAAAGAGCCGATCAGCATGGAAACGCCGATCGGTGACGACGACGATTCGCATTTGGGTGATTTCATCGAAGACACATCGACGGTCGCACCGGTCGACGCCGCTCAGTACAACAGCCTGTCGGATGTGACCAAGGACGTGCTCGATTCGCTGACGCCGCGCGAAGCGAAAGTGCTTCGCATGCGCTTTGGCATCGAGATGTCGACCGACCACACGCTGGAAGAAGTCGGCAAGCAGTTCGACGTCACGCGCGAACGCATACGGCAGATCGAAGCGAAGGCGCTGCGCAAGCTGCGCCACCCGAGCCGCTCGGACAAGCTGAAGAGTTTCCTTGAATAGAACGCTGAGCATTACGCCACTAAGCGGGCCTCTAGCTCATGCTTGGTTAGAGCAGCGGACTCATAATCCGTTGGTGCCGTGTTCGACTCACGGGAGGCCCACCATCCAACCAATGCTTCGAACCGTCCGCCCACCGCCTGCGGCGGCGCGCGGCCTCGCGGACGGCTCCCACTGGTCGCCGCCCGCTCCGTTGGTGCCGTGTTCGACTCACGGGAGGCCCACCACTTAATGTCTGACCCCAAGGACTTCACTCACTTCGGTCTCGATCCGCTGATTCTTTCAGCGATCACCGAAATGGGCTACGCGACGCCAACGCCGATTCAGGCGAAAGCGATTCCGGTCGTGATGAAGGGCCTCGACGTGATGGGCGCCGCGCAGACCGGCACCGGTAAGACGGCAGGATTTGCGTTGCCGATCATTCAGAAACTGTTGCCGCACGCGAGCTCGAGCATGTCGCCGGCTCGGCATCCGGTGCGTGCATTGATACTGGCGCCGACGCGCGAGCTCGCCGACCAAACGGCGGATAACGTCAAGAAGTACGTCGCGAAGACGCCTTTACGGTGCGCCGTGGTTTATGGCGGCGTCGATATGGATCCACAGACCGCCGCGCTGCGGTCCGGCGTTGAAATTCTGGTCGCAACACCGGGTCGCCTGCTCGATCACCTGCAGCAAAAGAACACCAGCTTGTCGCAGGTGCAGATCGTCGTGCTTGACGAGGCCGATCGCATGCTCGACATGGGGTTCCTGCCCGACATTTCGCGCATCCTCAACCTGCTGCCGAAAGAACGACAGAGCTTGATGTTCTCGGCGACGTTCTCCGAGGAAATCAAGAAGCTCGCCGCCAATTTTCTGCACGATCCGCAGCTGATCGAAGTCGCTCGTCGCAATGCGACCGCCGACAACGTGACGCAGGAAGTGTTCAAGCTGCACGAATCCGAAAAGGTCGCGGCGCTGCTCGAGCTGCTCAGCACGCGCGGTCCAGACGGCGGCCGCCTGACGCAGGTGCTGGTGTTCGTGAACGCCAAGATCGAGTGCCGGCGGCTGGCACGCCAGCTGCAGAATGCCGGCATCAATGCCGACGCGATTCACGGCGACAAGACGCAGGACGAGCGCATGAAGGCGCTCGAAGGCTTTAAGACCGATACGATCGAAGTGTTGGTCGCCACCGATGTCGCCGCGCGCGGGCTCGACATCGTCGAGCTACCGGTCGTCATCAACTACGACGTTCCGTTCGCCGCTGAGGATTACATCCACCGTATTGGCCGCACCGGGCGCGCGGGGCTCAGCGGCCTGACGATCATGCTGATGACGGGCTCCGAAGAACGCGCCGTTGCAGCGATCGAAAAGCTGACGAAGCAAAAGTTCGAGATTCGCACGCTGACACTCGCGCAACCGGCACGCAGCGAACGCGGTGATCGGCGCGATCGCCCAGTTCGGCGTGATGCCGTTGAGCGCCGGCCCGACCGTGCGTATGCGGCAACGACGCAACCCGTTGATGACTTTTTCAGCAAGCCGTACGAACCCGGTGCCGCCTCCGGCGCGCTTCCGTCGCCTGCTGCGCCACCTGCACCCGCTACCGGCAAGGACAAGCCCGCCCGCGTGGCCGCGTTGCTCGGCGGTGTTAAACGTTAGCGCCGGCTCAGGCGCAGTTCACACCAACGACTGAACGTCGGCGTCCACGCCGATAGCCTGGCCCGAAATGTTCGCGCCGGCGGGGGAAGCCAAAAATACGATCGTCCGCGCGATGTCCTCCGGTGCGATCAACCTGTGCAACGATGTCTTCGTCAACGCCTCGTCGAGCACTACCTCGCTTGGTACGCCTCGCGCCGCGGCCTTGTTTGCAAAAACGGAATCGATACGAGGTCCGGCGACCGAACCCGGGCAGATCGCGTTTACACGGATGCCGTCGCTTCCCAGCTCGATCGATAGCGACTTCGTGAAACCGATCACCGCCCACTTGGATGCGGCGTACGGCGTTCGCAGCGGAAAGCCGAAACGCCCCGCCGCCGACGAGAGGTTGATGATGCTTGCATTACCGCTCGCACGCAGATGCGGAATCGCCAATCGCGCGCACAGGAACTGGCCGGTGAGATTGACGGCCAGCGTGCGTTCCCAGTCGGCGAGCGCAACGTCTTCGCAGCGCGCGGTCGGCCCGGCGATGCCGGCGTTGTTGACCAGCACGTCGAGGCCCCCGTGGCGCGCAGACATTTCATCGAAGAGTCGCGCGACCGAGGTCTCGTCGGAAACATCGCACTGCGAGTGCGTCACGGACGGGTCGCTCGTTGACAGCGTGGCCAGTGCGCGCGCGTCGATGTCAAACACGTGCACCTGCGCACCTTCGCGCACGAACTCGCGCGCGATGGCGAGCCCGATGCCTGACGCCCCCGCGGTCACCAGCACCCGCGCCCCTGTAAGTTCCAGATTCATTCGGTCCTGATGGACAGCTTTCGGTCGGCCGACTATAACTGCGATCGTAGTAAAAGCCGTTGCACCTCGACCACCATAAGGGCCTGCCGGAAGCCGGACATGAGCCCACTCTAGGAGATGACATGGATCAACCGAAGTCGAATTCGCGTCGCACCGTGATAGGCGCTGCCGGTGCTGCCGGTGCGCTCACTGCCATCGGATTCCCCGCGATTGTGCGCAGCCAACCCGATGCCGTGCGGCTCGGCCACCTGACGCCGCTCACCGGATTTCTCGGTCCGCTCGGTGAGTATGCGGTGATGGGAGTCAGGCTTGCGGTCGAGGAGATCAACGCGGCCGGCGGCATCAACGGTCGCAAGGTCGAGTTGATCGCCGAAGACAGCGTCAACCCGCAAACGGCCTCAACCAAGGCTGAGCGCCTGATCGAGCGCGACAAGGTAGTCGCGATCGTGGGAGAAATCAGCTCGGCATCGGGACTGGCGATCGCGCAGGTCGCACAGCGCAACAAGATTCTGTTCTTCAACACCGGCTGCAATTCAGACGAGCTGCGCGGCAAATCGTGCAACCGCTACATGTTTCATACCGAGGCCGCCAACAGCATGTACGTTGGCGCGGCGGGCCAGGCACTGTTACGCGACGGGCTCGTCAAGGACAAGAAGTGGTACAGCGTGACGGCGGATTACGCATTCGGCCACGACCTGTTGAAGGTCGCCAAGCGTTTCATGCAGGCCAACGGCGGCACGTTTGCGGCCGACGAACTGGTCGCCACCAACGTGACGGATTTCTCGCCGTACCTGCTGAAGATCCGCAACGCCAAACCCGATCTGGTCGTCTCCAATCTGGCCGGCGCGCAGATCACAAACTTCATGAAGCAATACACGGAGTTCGGACTGCCGTTTCCGCTGGCCGGGTTCGGTTTCGACACCGCGGTTGCGTGGGGCGCGGGGAAAGGTAACGTCGCCGGCATCTGGCCGCTCGTATGGGATTCGCAGGTCAAGTCGGCCACGGCGCAGCGTTTCACCGCGGCGTTCACCAAGAAGTACGGCAAGCCGCCCGAGAACCAGGCATGGGGCGACTATCTGTCGACCAAGCACCTGGCGCAGGCAATGAACGACATCAAGAGCACCGATTCGACGAAGGTGGCCGAGCACATGGAAAAGGGTGCGCGCTTCGATGTGCTGAAGACACGCGAAGGCTATTACCGCGCATGGGACCACCAGCTGATGCAGGAGATGTACACCGTCACTTTCAAGCCGGAGGCGCAGGTCAAGGACAAGTGGGAGCTTTTTAATCTGTCGGCCCCGGTGCCGGCGGCCAACCAAAGTCTCGAGATCATTGCGCCGACGCGCGAGGAAAATCCCTGCACGATGCCGGCTTGATAGCTCGTTAACGCAGCGGCGCGCGACATCGAAGTTCGCGCACCGCGCCTCTTACCGTGCTGATACAAATCCTCGAGCAGGTTCTAAACGGCCTGCTCGCCGGCGCGTACTACCTGCTGATCGCGCTGGGCCTGTCGCTGATCTTCTCACTCGGCGGCCTGGTCAATCTCGCGCACGGCGCGTTCTACGCGCTCGGTGCGTACTTCGCAGTCATCGTCGCCGAGCGGCTCGGACTCGGATTCGCCGGCTCTGCGATCGTGTCTCCGATCGTCGTTGCTCTGATCGGCTTGGTGATCGAGCGGTTTCTGTTTCGCCGCTTCTATCACGAGGATCCCGCGCTGGGCCTGTTGCTGACCTTCGGCCTGGCGATGGTCGCCGAGCAGTCGCTGCGCTGGGTGTTCGGCGCGGCGCCGGTGCCGTTTTCAATTCCGACCGAACTCCGCGGCCAGATCTTCATCGGCGATTTCATCTATTCCAAGTACCGGCTGCTGATGCTCGCGGTCGCCGTGGCTGCCGTCACGGGCCTTTGGTTTCTGTTGCAACGAACGCCGTTCGGTCGCGTGGTGCGGGCCGGTGTACAGAACCCCGACATGGTCGCCGCGCTCGGGATTTCGCTGACGCCGTACATGGCGAGCATCGTCGCGCTGAGCGTCGGCTTGGCTGCACTCGCTGGCGTGTTACTGGCGCCGATTTCGGGCGTGCATCCGGCGATGGGCGCCGAGATTCTGACTGCGGCGTTCGTCGTGGTTGTAATCGGCGGGCTTGGCTCATTTTGGGGCGTGGTGTGGGCGGCGTTGATTGTCGGCGTCGTGCGCGGCTTGACGGTTTACTTTCTGCCGCCTGCGGCCGATGCGTCTATGTATCTGCTGATGCTGCTGGTGCTGCTGATCCGCCCGCGCGGGCTGACCGGCGAGCGGATCCAGCGGTTCGAGTGACGATGCGTAATCTACTTCGCTCGCCGCTCATCATCGCTGGCGTACTGCTATTCGTGTTGCCGTTCGCTCTGCTCGCCGGGGGACTGACGATGACGAGCGCAACCGATGTCGTGATCTTTGCGATTGCGTGCATGGCGCTCAACATCCTGGTCGGCCAGACCGGCCTGGTCTCGTTTGGCCATGGGGCGTGGTTCGGCCTGGGTGCGTACGCGGCTGCGCTGGCGCAGCTGCACTGGTTTCGCGGCTCGATGCTGTGGCCGACGCTGTTTGCGCTCGGTTTTCTGGCGCTTGCTTCGGCCGCGGTCGGATTCCTGGTGCTGCGCCGGCGCGGCGTGTACTTCTCGTTGCTGACACTGGCCTTGTCGGCGCTTGTGTACTCGGTCGCATTCCGCTGGACCGCGTTTACCGGCGGTGAAAACGGGCTCGGCGGGTTGGTGCGTGCGAACTGGTTCGGCGTCGATCTGGAAAACCGGTGGGTGTATTACGCACTGGTTGCTTCGATCGGGCTTGCGACTGTCTACGGTCTGTCGCGCTTCCATGCGTCGCCCATCGGCAGCGTGCTCAACGCGATCCGCGAGAACGAGCAGCGCGCGCAGTTCATCGGTTACCCGGCTGCCCGCTACAAGCTCGTCGCGTTTGTGCTGTCGAGCGTGCTGACGGGCTTCGCGGGCGTGTTGTTCGCATTTCACCATCGCTTTGCGTCGGCCGATCCGACCGCGGTGTCGTTTTCCGGCGAGTTGCTGGCGATGGTGATCATCGGCGGCATGCGCAGCCTGCTGGGGCCCGCACTCGGCGCGCTCTTTTACATCCTGTTCCGCGAGTACCTGTCGATCTGGACGTCGCACTGGTTGTGGTTCTTCGGCTTGCTGTTCGTCGGCTTCATCGTGTTTTCGCCGGGTGGACTGGTGGGAGTGTGGCAGCGGCTGACCGCGCCTTGGCGCAAGCGGCAGATCGAAGCCGCGGCGATGGCGGGCCGAGCAATCGAGCACGGCGTTGAGCTGCCGGCGTTCGTGCGTGCGTACGCAACCGATACCGGGACCGTGCTGGCGGCTGATCGCATGGCGAAAGCGTTCGGTGGTATTCGCGCGTTGCAGGATGCGAGCGTGGCGGTCGGCGCCCGCTCGTTGCACGCATTGATCGGCCCCAACGGCGCCGGTAAGACCACACTTTTCAATCTGATTTCCGGTCTCGTCACGCCCGACCACGGCCGGGTCGTGCTGGCGGGCACGGACATCACTCGCGCGGCTCCGCATCGGATCGTGGCCGCCGGTGTTGCGCGTTCGTTTCAGATCACCAATCTTTTTCCCGCGCTCACCGTTCACGAGAACCTGCGGCTCGCGGTGCAGGCGCGCGCACGCGGTCGCTTCAACGGCTGGACACCGACCGTCGCGGTCGAGCCGGTGATGCAGGAAACCGCGCAGCTGATTCGATTTCTCGGGCTGAGCGGAATCGAGCCGGCCGAAGCCGGTGCGCTTTCTTACGGCGGGCAGCGGTTGCTCGACATGGGATTGGCGCTCGCATGCGCGCCGCGCGTGCTGCTGCTCGACGAGCCGCTGGCGGGACTCGCGGCGGCCGAGCGCGAGCGTGTGGCGCAGCTGATCAAGCGCATTGCGTCCGATTTGCCGGTGCTGCTGGTCGAGCACGATATCGATCGCGTGTTCGCACTGGCCGACCGCGTGACGGTGATGAACGATGGCAAGGTTCTATTCGAAGGCAACGCGGCCGACGCGCGCGGTAGCCAAGCGGTGCGCGAGATCTACATAGGCTCCGGCACCGCGGCGCTGGCCGCGACTGCGCGCGGCAGCGCCGAGCGTGCGGCAGCGCCGGCGCTGCTCACGCTCGACGCGATCGACGCGTTCTATGGCAAGAGCCACATCATCAAGAATGTCTCGCTGACAGTTCACGAGCACGAGATCGTTGCGCTACTCGGCCGTAACGGCGCCGGCAAGTCGACGCTATTGAAAACGATTATCGGCACGGTAGCGCCTGCGAATGGAACGATCGCGCTCGGCAATTTGCCGCTGGCGCGTCTGCCGGCGTGGCAGATCGCGCGTCTAGGCGTCGGCTACGTGCCGCAGGGCAGGGCGCTCTTTGCGGGAATGAGCGTACGTGACAACCTCGCGCTGGGCCGACTCAAACGGCAGCAGGGAGCGGGCGTCGCTTGGTCCGATGACAAGATCATCGAGTTTTTTCCAAAGCTTGCGGCGCGGCTCGACACACCCGCGGACTTCTTGTCGGGGGGTGAGCAACAGATGGTCGCAGTCGCGCGCGCCCTCGCGGGCCACGTGCGCGTGCTGCTGCTCGACGAGCCATTCGAAGGGCTGGCGCCGACGGTGATCGAGGAGCTGTTCACGGCCTTCGATCGATTGCGCGCCGAACTCGCGATTGTGATCGTCGAGCACAATCTCGATCTCGTGCTCGCGCTGGCGGATCGCGCCTACGTGCTGGAGCGCGGCAGTGTCGTGCACGAGGGCCCGGCCCGCGCACTGCGTGAGGACCTTGAACTGCGGAGGCAGGTGCTGTGGATGTAGAGAGAAAAATTGCGGCAATCGTCGGCGCCGGATTGATCGGCCGCGCCTGGGCGGTCGTGTTCGCGCGCGCCGGTTGGACGGTGCGGCTGTTCGATGCGGCGCCCGCGCAGTTGACCGCTGCGCGCCAGCAGATTGTCCAAGCGCTTGCAGATCAGGAGCGGGTGGGGCTCGTCGACGATGCACCCGCGGCGCTCAAGCGCATCGCGCCTTGCACGCGGCTCGCCGAGGCCGTGACCGATGCCGTCTGGGTGCAGGAGAACCTGCCCGAGGAAGTCGCGATCAAGCAAAGCGTTTTTGCGGAGCTCGACCGGCTTGCGCCGGCCGACGCAATACTCGCCAGCAGTACTTCTGCGATCGTCGCTTCGCACTTCACCGCCGATCTGGCCGGACGTGCGCGCTGCCTGGTCGCACACCCGGTCAATCCTCCGCATCTGGTGCCGGTGGTCGAGTTGTGTGGCGCGCCGTGGACCAGCGAAGCCACGCTGAACAGCGCGCGCACGACGCTGCAGTCGATCGGGCAGGTGCCGATCATCGTGCGGCGCGAGATCGACGGCTTTGTACTGAACCGGCT
>Ga0136614_10003095_pt1 | contig 10551 bp, 10 predicted proteins | sample AntDrymUQ2792106_2_FD_106643 | JGI IMG/M metagenome (GOLD analysis project Ga0136614, IMG submission 106643) | Polar desert sand microbial communities from Dry Valleys, Antarctica - metaG UQ279 (21.06) | ecosystem: Environmental > Terrestrial > Soil > Desert | place: Antarctica: Dry Valley... | reverse complement strand
TTTGATTTCCGAACCGCTGTATTTGCCGAATAAAACGCGGTCGCCTTGTTTCACATCCAAAGTTTGACGGGTTCCGTCTTCCTTATATTTGCCTTCTCCGACAGCGATAACTTCGCCTTCTTGCGGTTTTTCCTTCGCTGTGTCAGGAATGAAAAGCCCGCCCGCCGTTTTGTCCGATGCGTCGTCAATGCGACGAATAATCACACGGTCGTGCAATGGTTTGATTGTAGTTGCCATAGTTGTTTATTCTCCTTAATCGAGATATTTTTATTTGATTTATTGATAAAAATTCAAACGAACAGATTGGAAATGAATTTTCTGGCACTGTTCGTCTATGAGTGCTAGTATAGGAAAACACAGTTAAACCTGTCAAGTTTGCAAAAGATATTTTAGAAAATCTGATAACACTATTATCAAATTTATGCATTTATCCGAAATAAACGTTTATCCGATTAAATCTTTAGGCGGGATTTCGTTAAAAAGTTCAATAGTCGAAAATCGCGGATTGCAATTCGACCGCCGCTGGATGTTGGTTGACGAGCGAAACGAATTTCTGACTCAGCGAAATTTTCCCACAATGGCAACTATCCGCGTAGAAATTATAAGCGACGGTTTGCGCGTTTCTTCAGCAGATAAAAATCTCGAAATTTCCTTTAAACCAAATACGAACGAAACAGCAAGCGTGAAGGTTTGGAGTAGCCGCTGCCGCGCTCAAATTTATGAATCAGAAATTAATGAATGGTTTTCTGAGATTTTGAATGCTAACTGCAAACTTGTTTTGATGCCCGAAGAGGCGCGCCGCAAAGTAAATTATTTTTATGCCGTTCACCGCGACGATACGGTGAGTTTTGCCGACGGTTATCCGTTTCTTTTGATTGGTGAAAACTCTTTGAGCAATTTGAACGCGCGGCTTGAAACGCCTGTGCCGATGAATCGCTTTCGCCCGAATTTTGTCGTCTCCGGTTCGGAAGCATTTGCCGAAGATGGATGGAAGAAAATTAAAATCGGCGGCGCTATTTTTCACGTCGTCAAACCGTGCGCGCGGTGCGTGATAACGACTATTGACCAAACAAGCGGCGAAAAACAATCGGTTGAGCCATTGAAAACTTTAGCCACTTTCCGTATTCCGAAACGAAGCGTTAAGAAGAAAATACTTTTCGGGCAAAATTTAATTGCGGAGAATGCCGGTGCGGTTTTGAACGTCGGTGATGAAATCGATGCGATTGAAATTAACCAAAATAAACGCGTTTTCGACATTAAACTCTAAAATTATTTGGCGCGTCTGGCGAGCAGACGTTTCGGCGGCTGCGGCGGCGTTTGATAAGTTGTCACGCGTTTGGAAAGCGTGTTGCGATGAATGCCGAGCGCGTCGGCGGTTTTTGAGAGATGTTTGTCATTGCGCTTTAGAGCTTTTTGAATATACAGCTTTTCAAATTCCGACATCGCTTCGTTGAGCAAAATTTGTCCGTCGAGCATTTCATCAATCAAATTTTCCATTCGGGTTCGTATTTGCATAAATTATTTCAATTAAGAATTACAAATTACGAATTATGAATATCTGCTCTAATTCGTAATTTGTAATTCTTAATTCTATAGTTCCTTTCCTGTCAAAATTCGGTAAGCGTCTAAATAGCGAGCGGTGGTCGCCTCGACAATCGGTTCGGGGAGAACCGGCGCGGGCGGCTGTTTATTCCAGTCTAAAGTTTCCAGATAATCGCGGACGAATTGTTTGTCGAATGACGGCTGCGAACGACCGGGCGCGTAAGTTTTCGCCGCCCAGAAACGAGATGAATCAGGCGTTAACACTTCGTCAATTAAAAGAATATTGCCGTCTTTATCGGTTCCGAATTCAAATTTCGTATCGGCAATGATTATTCCGCGAGTCAGAGCGTAATCGTTGGCTTCTTTGTAAATTTTCAGCGACAGCGAATTGAGATGCGCCGCAGTTTCCGCGCCGACGATTTCTGCAAACTCGGGTTCGGTGATATTTTCATCGTGTCCGCTTGCTGCTTTCGTCGCCGGTGTAAAAATCGGTTCGGGAAGTCTCTCACCCTGCCGCAATCCAGGCGGTAAATCGTGTCCGCAAATTTTGCCCGTCAATTGATAATCCTTCCAGCCGGAACCTTCCAGATAACCGCGCACCACACATTCGACCGGGAAAACTTTCGTCTTTACAACCAACGTTGAACGCCCGTGAAAATCTTCAATTTCACGAACCGCTTCAGGCATTCGCTGAAAATCGGCGGTAATGAAGTGATTTGGTGTTAAATGCCGGAGTCGCCCGAACCAAAACGCGGAAAGCGCGGTTAAAACTTCACCTTTTCGCGGAATTGGATTCGGCATCACACAATCAAAAGCGGAAATACGGTCAGTAGCGGCTAACAACAAATGCCGCTCGTTTACTTGATAAACATCGCGCACTTTGCCGCGATGAACAAGCGGCAGATTTGTTGCGTAAGTTTCCGAAACCGTGTTGACTGCTGACATTTTTTGATTACTTTAAGGCTTGAAATAATTTTGAATAACCTAGACTTTATTACGATTTTAAGAATTGGTAAAGGTCAAAAACAGGAAATATACATCGAGAAAAGCGATTGCGAAAAAAATGTCCAATGAAGACTCTCGAAGGGCTTTATCTATTGCTCGAACGAAACAATCTGCCGGTTGGGTTTTAGGAAGAAATTGACACAACAAGTCGAAGAAATCGGCTTTGTCACCGCCTAAACAAATTTGCACAGATGACAGACCAGAGGATTACGAAGTAAAATAAAATAAAACTTCGTAGCTCTTTTTTGTTTTAAATGCAGTTTAAATTAGTTTCAGATAACGAGCCGAAAGGCGACCAGCCGGCGGCGATTGAACAAATCGTCAGCGAATTGAACAATCACACAAAAGACCAGGTTTTATTAGGCATCACGGGTTCAGGCAAAACTTTTTCGATAGCGAATGTGATCGAACGGGTTCAACGTCCGGCTCTTGTTTTGGCTCATAATAAAACGCTCGCCGCGCAGCTTTATCAGGAATTCAAAACTTTTTTCCCTGAAAACGCCGTCGAGTATTTCGTTTCTTATTACGATTACTATCAGCCGGAAGCCTACGTTCCCGCGTCCGATTTGTATATCGAAAAGGAAGCGACGATAAACGAGGAGATTGACCGTTTGCGGCAGGCGGCGACGCGTTCTTTGTTTGAACGGCGCGACGTAATTGTCGTCGCTTCCGTTTCGTGCATTTACGGACTCGGCGACCCCGACGCTTATTACGGGATGATGGCGTTTGTCGAGCCGGGACAGAAAATCAAGCGTGAAGAACTTATTAAACGCCTGGTCGAATTACAGTATGAACGCGGCGACATCGAATTCGAGCGCGGCAAGTTTCGCGTTCGCGGCGATGTTGTCGAACTGTTTCCTTCGTATCAGGAAAATGCTTACCGCTTTGAATTTTGGGGCGACGAGATTGACGCGATTTATACGATTGACCCGCTGCTCGGCGAAGTGCTGCATAAACACGAATCGCGTCTGCCGATTTATCCGAAAACGCATTACATAATGTCGAAACCGACCGTAAAACGCGCTGTCAAAACCATCAAAGAAGAACTCGTTTGGTGGGAAGAAGAACTTATCAAACAGGGAAAACTCGTCGAATCCCAGCGTCTGCATCAACGCACGATGTATGATTTGGAGATGATAAAAGAGATGGGTTTTTGTCGCGGCATCGAAAATTATTCGCGGCATTTGACCGGGAAACCGGCGGGCGCGCCGCCGCCGACGCTGCTCGATTATCTGCACAAAGATACGCTGATAGTAATTGACGAATCGCACCAGACGGTTTCACAAATCGGCGCAATGTATAAAGGCGACCGCTCGCGCAAAGCCAATCTGGTCGAGTACGGTTTTCGCCTTCCGTCGGCGATGGACAATCGCCCGCTTAATTTTGAGGAATTTGAAGAACGGCGCGGGCAGACGATCTACGTTTCCGCCACGCCCGGCAATTTTGAATTGGAAAAAACCGGCGGGGAAGTTGTCGAGCAAATTATTCGCCCCACAGGTTTACTCGACCCGCTTGTCGAAGTTCGTCCGGTCAAAGGACAAATTGATAATCTTTTGGAAGAATGCCGCCTTCGCGCTGAACGCAATGAGCGAGTATTAGTGACGACGCTCACTAAAAAAATGTCGGAAAGTCTGACCGAGTATTTTCTGGAAGTTGGCGTCAAGGTCAATTATCTGCATTCGGATATTGTAACTCTGGAGCGAATCAAAATTTTGAGAAATCTGCGGCGCGGCGAATTTGACGTTCTGGTCGGAATCAATCTGCTGCGGGAAGGGTTGGATTTGCCGGAAGTTTCGCTCGTGGCGATTCTCGATGCCGACAAGGAAGGTTTTTTGCGAAGCGAGCGTTCGCTAATTCAAACAATGGGGCGCGCCGCCCGCAACGCCAACGGCATCGCTATTCTCTACGCCGATAAAATTACCGACTCGATGCGGAGAGCGATTGACGAAACGCAGCGCCGCCGCAAAGTGCAGGAAATTTACAACGCGGAAAATGGCATCACGCCGACGACGATTGTTAAATCAATCGAATCAACTTTGGTGACGGCGTATGAAGCCGATTATTTCAAAGTTCCGCTCGATCTCGATGCTTTCGAGGAATACTCGCCGAAGCAATTGAAGGAAACCATCACGCAAATCGAAGCCGATATGCGCTTTGCCGCCCGCGAGATGAAGTTTGAACGCGCCGCCGAATTGCGCGACCGTCTAAAGTATCTTCGTGAAAGACAATTGAGTGTCGTATAGATGCGGGAGGCATTGAAAGGGCAGGACGCGCAGGCATTACAAAAAACCGCGCATAGTCTCAAAGGTAGCAGCGGTAATATCGGTATTCAACAGATAGCAATAATATGTGCCGCGTTAGAAGAAACGCTAAAAAAAGAAAGTTGGGATGAAGCTGAAACGCAAGTATCCGAATTAGAAGAAGAATTCGAGCGTGTTAGCCAGGTGCTTGAAAGCAAAATGCAATTGGTAAATCAATAATAGTTTTAATTGCCTAAGATAAAATGTTTTCGTGCCCAATGCCGGAAGCCGCGCTCTTAAATTGCCAACACAAAGTGTTTGTCGCCAGCGACGACGCCAAAGCATTGGCTATCCCGCAAAACGAAGATACGCGCATTGCTTTATAATTTGACGATGTTTTGCATCTTTAACTGTTTGCGATAAATTTATTGTATGCAAGTAAAGACGAGGCGCGACGAATTCGAAAATTATCTGATTGACGCGAGCAATCTGTCAGGCGGATTTTGCGAAAAACTTTTCATCCCCGAAACGCAAGCGGAAATTGCGGAAATCTTAAAAGAAGCGAACGCGCGGAAAATTGCCGTCACATTGTCCGGCGCGAGAACCGGAACTGTCGGCGGCGCGATTCCGTTCGGCGGTTATGTCATCTCGCTCGAAAAATTTAATCGAATCAAAGAAATCAACGCGCAGTTTGCCGTCGTCGAAAGCGGCGTGATTTTGACTGATTTGCAGAAAGCGGTCGAAGCGAAAAATCTTTTTTATCCGCCTGATCCGACCGAATGGAGTTGTCAGATCGGCGGCACAATCGCCACCAACGCCAGCGGAGCGAGAAGTTTTAAATATGGCGCGACGCGAGATTACGTCCGCCGCCTGGCAATTGTTTTGCCAGGCGGCGGTTCGCTCAACTTGAAACGCGGTGAAATTTTTTCGCAAGATGGAGCGAATGAATTAAAAACCGAAAGCGGCAAAACGATTCGCGTTAAACTGCCGACTTACGAGGCGCCCGAGGTGCGGAAAAACGCCGCCGGTTATTTTTCGGCGGCGCGGCTTGATGCGATTGATTTATTCGTCGGCAGCGAAGGCACGCTCGGCGTGATAACGGAAATCGAATTGGGTTTACTGAACAAACCCGCCGGTTTTTTAAGCGGCATTGTTTTCTTCAAAGACGAAAAAGATTTACTAAATTTCGTTGACGAAGCGCGGCGGGTTTCATTTGCCACAAGAAAAAGCAATGCTGGCATTTTGCCAAATGAGCGCGGGCAAACCGGCGGTCCTTCGATTGACGCGGTTGTTTTGGAATACTTCGACGAAAATTCTCTAAACTTTATCAAAGAAAAATTTCCCGAAGTTCCTGAAAATGTTCGAGGCGCGATTTTCTTTGAACAGGAAACCGATGCGGAAACCGAAGACGCGCTTTTTGAACAATGGAACAATCTGCTCGAAAAACATCGCGCTGAAATTGATGATTCATGGTTCACAACGAGCGAACAGGATTTAATGAAAATGCGCGAGTTTCGCCACGCCTTGCCCGTCTCGGTCAACGAGAAGGTTGTCAAAAATAAACAGAGAAAAATCGGAACCGATATGGCGGTGCCGGACGAAAAATTCGCTTCGTTTCTGAGATTCTACAAACAAAAATTAAACGAAAGCGGTTTGGACTATGTAATTTTCGGTCATATCGGCGACAATCATCTGCACGCTAATATTTTGCCGAAAACCGAAGCGGAAGCGGAGCGCGCGAAACATCTTTACGGCAGATTCGTCGCGCAGGCGATAATGTTCGGCGGCACGATTTCCGCCGAACACGGCATCGGCAAGTTAAAATCCAAATATCTTTACGCGCAATACGGCGAGCGTTATCTGAATGAGATGGCAGAACTGAAAAGAGCGTTCGACCCGAACGGAATTTTAGGGCGCGGAAATATGTTCGACGCGAAATTTCTCGGATAGATGATCACAGATTTGTTTTTTACAAAAACAACGCTAAATCTTGAACTATAAACGCTGGTCGCGGAAAATCGAATAATTCTGTAAAATACGAAATTTAACCGAACTGAAAGGAAAACTTCCGAAAAATGATAAAAGCAATTTTGATGGATTTTAACGGCGTGATTATCAACGACGAGCCGTTGCAGATGCAGGCGTATCAGGAAATTTTGAAAAACGAAGGCATCGAATTAACCGAAGCGGATTATTACGCGAGTCTCGGGATGGACGACCGAACTTTTATCGCCGCCGCCCACCGGCGCGCCGGAAAAGAAGTGTCTGCCGAAAAAAATAAAGCGATCAACGACGCGAAAACAGCCAGATGGCGCGAGATTGTTGATAAAGAAATGCCGATTTTCGAGGGCGTGGAAAATTTCGTCAGAAAGATGGAAAAAGATTTCGCGCTCGGCATTGTCAGTATGGCGTGGCGCGAGGAAATCGAATACGTGCTGAATAAAGTCGGTCTGCTCGGATGTTTCTCGATCATCGTCAGCGCCGAAGATGTCGAAAACTGCAAACCGAATCCCGAATGTTACCGCAAAGGATTTAATCAGATTGATGCGTTTCGCACGCGCAGCGGCGGCAATCCGATTATTCACGCCGATTGCCTGGTGATTGAAGATTCGCCGCCGGGAATCGCGGCGGGCAAAGCGGCGGGACTGAAAACGCTTGGAATTACGAACACGGTTTCCGCCCGCGCGTTGCGTGACGCCGGCGCTGATGCCGTTTCGAAAAATCTCGACGATTGGATGCCTGACTCGATGCGGCGGGTTTTCGTCTAAAAGTAAAAACTGAAAACCAAGAAGTGAAAACTAATACTGATATTACACTTTTCAGTTTTTACTTTTTACTTTTCAATTCAAAAAATGGCACATCAAATTACAATCGAACAAGCCGGTGAAAGTTTATTATCATGCGCGACCTTTCTATCGGAAAACATTAAAAGTTCAGACGGACACGCAGAGGCGATGAAAGAAATCGTTCCGCGTTATCTTGAAAAAAAAGACGTTGACCTCGCCGCCGAACTCGCCAATTCCGTTGACGATCCGTTCACGCGCGACCGCCTTTTGTCGTTGGTCGCGGAAAAATGCGCGGCGATTGACGATGACGAATACGCTTTTCAAATTCTCGAAGCGATTGAAGATTCAGGCACGCAGGCGCAGGCGCGCGAGCATATCGTGTTGCAAAAATCGGCGAAGGGAGAATTCGCCAAAGCTCTGGAAATTGCCGGAACGCTTGACCACCCCGATTACGCCTTCGCCGATGTTGCCGTTCGCCAAGCCGAAAACGGTGATGAAGCAGGCGCTTTTCAGACGCTTGAAAAAATCGTTTTTTCAGATGCAAAAGTCAGTGCTTTGCAAAATATCGCAATGCTCGAATTAAGAAAAGGCGACGCGCAAAAAGCCGTTCTGACGTTTGAAAAAGCCGTCGCGTCCGCCGATGAAATTGAATTGACCGAGGAAAAAGTCCGCGCTTTAATCGAAATCGGCAAACATTTTACTGAAGCCGGGCAAAACGGTTTGGCAATCGAAACTTTTGACAAAGCAAAAGCATCAGCCGAAACGATTGACGGCGTTCATCGTGATGCTTTGTTGGCGAATGTGGCGCTCGGATTTCTCGCTGCGGGAAGTTTGGAACTCGCCGACCGGACGCTTGATTTGGTCGCGGACAAAACGCAGATGGCTGCCGCGCTTGCCGGGTTTTCACGACGGTTTTGGGAAAAAGAAGAACGCGAGGAAGCAGTCGAAACTTTGGAAGAAGCCTATGCGATTTTGAAATCGCAGCGCGATTCGGAAATTCGCAATAGCCGCGAGCGATACAGTCTCTGGGGAACAATCGCCGTCGAGTTTGCGCGAATAGAAAAACCCGAACGCGCTGTCGAAATAGCGCAGGAAATTATTGACGAAAACTTACAAACAAACGCGCTCGCGCAAATCGCGCAAGTCTGCCTGCTGCAAAACAGAGACGAACTCGCCCGCCAGGCGCTCAATTCAATCGGCGACGAAGCGCAGAAAATGTTCGCTCTGATCGGCGCGAGCGACGCGAAAAACAAAGCGGGGAAAACGGACGAAGCATTAATTTATTTACGCGAAGCCGAAACGCTTTGCGAAACCGTGCCGCAGCTCGCCTCGCGTTCCGCCGCCTATAACGAACTTGCCAGACGGTTTTACGATTACGGCGACGCGGAAAAAGCCCGAAAACTGCTGCGCGAAAATCTGGAAACAATCGCAAAAATACGCGACGAAAGCAGCCGCGCCGTGACGCTCACGCAACTCTCGGATTTTTACGATGAATTAAAGTTTGAATTAACCGACGCGGAAAAAGAAATTCTGCAAACGCTGATTCGGCAGACAGGCGGATAATTTTACTTTGAAGCGTTTTTGAAAAAAAGCCGGTCATATCCTATTCAGTCATTTTTCAGACGCGAGCCGCGATTGATTTCAAAATCGAAAACGTCCGGGCGCGAGTAATGACCGGAAACATCGAGCGTCATTTTCTCCTGGTCAATTAAGGTCAAATCAAGTTCAGCGACGATGATTTTTTCCTCATCGAAAACCGGCTCGACGACAAAACTGCCGTCCGGCGCGATGATACAGCTTCCGCCGCGAAGCAGCGTTTTTTCGGGCGACGTTTCCAAATCCGTTCCCGCAACGAGTTTTGTCGGCAAATCCGCCGCTTTCATCAACAAACCTGCCGCGAGAACGAAACATCTGGCTTCAAACGCGTAATGACGGCTCGCAATCCGGTGCATTTCGTGAACCGTCGGAAAGACCGCAATGTGAATATGTTCGCCGGAATTGTGCATTGCTTGCCGCGCCAGCGGCATCCAGTGTTCCCAGCAAACAAGCCCGCCGACACGTCCGTATTTTGTTTCAACGGCTTCAAGCCCCGCGCCGTCGCCCGGTCCCCAAACTAATCTTTCGGTATATGTCGGCACGAGTTTTCGATGGTGATTGAGCAATTTTCCGTCCGTGCCGAAAGTCAGCAAACTATTGTAAAGCGTTCCGTTGCCCGCGCCTTGTTCGACTCGCTCATTGATTCCGATAACCAAAACGATTTTATGTTTGGCGGCAATTTCGCCGAGCCTTTTTGTTTCTCTGCCCGGCACGACGACGCTGTTGCGGCGCATTTCAGCAAAAACTTCTTTTGTCGGTCCGTGATTCCAGAGCGCGGCGTTCGGGCAATAATCGAGCCACGCCGGATAACCCGCCAGCCACGCCTCGCCGAACGTGACGAGACTTGCGCCTTTTGCCGCCGCCTGTTCGAGAAGCGCGGCAGCTTTCGCCAAACTCGCTTCAAGATTCATAAAAATCGGACTTGCCTGAACAATTCCGACCATGATTTTCTCCGTCATTTTTTACTTTTTACGAAAGTTTTCAGAATCAAAAAATTGCGCTGTTCTTAAATTTGCCCTATTCGGCTTTCAATTTCAATGCCTTCGCGCCTGGCGTCTGCCCATTTCAGGAGTGATCTTTTTACTTGTCCGCTGTATTGCGCGTCGGTCAAAAAATCGAGCGCTTCGAGAATAATTTTTCTTTGCAGTTTTTTGTGAAACGGTACGCCGAAATGATGTCCCATCATAAACGGCAGAAATACGGCGCGCGGCGGTTTCGCCTGTTCGGTAACGTCAAGCGCGACGGTAATCGAGACAGTTGGAATTCCTCTTTGTTCGATGGCGCGCTGAACCAGCGCGATGCTCTGATGGCAAATCGGTCAGGCGGGCGACATCAGAACGGCATCGGGTTTTTCCGCTTCAACCGCATCGGCGATGTTTTCG
>Ga0136614_10003094_pt1 | contig 10552 bp, 9 predicted proteins | sample AntDrymUQ2792106_2_FD_106643 | JGI IMG/M metagenome (GOLD analysis project Ga0136614, IMG submission 106643) | Polar desert sand microbial communities from Dry Valleys, Antarctica - metaG UQ279 (21.06) | ecosystem: Environmental > Terrestrial > Soil > Desert | place: Antarctica: Dry Valley... | reverse complement strand
GCAGCCGGCCTTCCTCAACTGGTGGGCCGAAATGGGCCCGACCCTGGACACCAGCGACGTCTACCTCCGTACGGCGGTCGCCGTCGGCCGGGAGGGCTGGGCACACTTCGACCACGTCGCGCTCCCCGAATATCGTTGGGGCGTCTTTCTTTCCGAGCGCGACGAGGAGCGCAAGATCCCCTTCGGCGACGCCAAGGGGCAGGACGTCTGGCAGCAGGTGCCCGGTGAGTACCGCGCCGACCTGCAGCGCCTGATCGTCATCCAGGGCGACACCGAGCCGGCCTCGGTCGAGCAGCAGCGCCGATTGGGACTGACGGCACCGAGCCTGTACGACCTGCGAAACCTGTTCCAGGTCAATGTCGAGGAGGGCCGCCACCTCTGGGCGATGGTCTACCTGCTACACGCCTACTTCGGACGGGAGGGCCGCGACGAGGCCGATGCCCTGCTGATCCGCAACTCCGGCAGTGAGGACTCCCCCCGCATCCTGGGCGCCTTCAACGAGGAGACGCCGGACTGGCTGTCCTTCTTCATGTTCACCTACTTCACCGACCGGGATGGCAAGTACCAACTCGGCACACTGAAGGAGAGTTCGTTCGACCCGCTGTCCCGGACGTGCGAGTTCATGCTCAAGGAAGAGGCCCACCACATGTTCGTGGGCACCACCGGGATCGACCGGGTGGTCAAGCGGTCCACCGAGCTGATGCGTGAGCACCAGACCGAGGAGATCGCCCCGCACGGCGGGATAGCGCTGAACGTGATCCAGAAGTACATCAACTTCCACTTCAGCGTCTCCCTCGACCTGTTCGGAAGCGAGACCTCGACCAACGCCGCCAACTACTTCACCGCCGGGCTCAAGGGCCGTTGGCAGGAGACCCGGCGCAAGGACGACCACCAACTCAAGGACGACTCCAGCGAGATCGAGGCGATGGTCGACGGCCAGCTGTCCTCCCAGGAAGTGCCCTCGCTGTTGGCGCTCAACCACGACCTGCGCACCGAGTACGTCGCGGACTGTCAGGCCGGGGTCAGGCGCTGGAACAAGGTGCTCGAGGACGCTGGACTCGAGGTGCGGCTCGTCCTCCCGCACGTCGGCTTCAACCGTCATGTCGGACTGTTCTCCGACTCCAAGATCAGTCCCTCCGGCGAGGTCCTTACCGAGGACCAGTGGGCCAGCCGCTCATCCCAGTGGCTGCCCACGCCCGAGGACAAGACCCATGTCCAGTCCCTGATGCAGCCGGTCTACGAGCGCGGCAAGATCGCCAACTGGATAGCTCCGCCGAACCAGGGAATCAACGGCCAGCCCTTCGACTACGAGTACGTTCACCTGGCCTGACGTCCGACGAGCGGAGGCATGTCCATGCCGGAGGTCTTCAACGCCAGCAGCTACCTCGTTGACCGCCAGGTCGCCGCTGGGCTCGGGGAGCGCACTGCCGTCATCGGCGCGACCGAGTCACTGAACTACGCCGAACTGGCCGACGAGGTCGCCGGTACGGCCGGCGCGTTGGCCGCGCTCGGCGTACGCCCGGAAGAGCGGGTCATGCTCCTCATGCTGGACGGCCCGTCGATGCTGGCCGGGATCCTCGGGGCGATGCGGATCGGCGCCGTCGCCGTACCGGTGTCCACGATGCTGACCGGCGCCGAGCTCGGCGGCCTGCTGACTGACTCGCGGGCTCGTGTGCTCCTGCTCTCTGCCGAGCTGGCAGCGGCTGCAGCAGAGGCGATTTCGGCAGCGCCGGAGGTCACGCACGTCGTTGTGGAGGACGCACCCGGAGGCGACGCGCCCGGATTCGTGTCGCCACGCGCCGGCGTACGGGTGCTGTCCTGGACGGACTTCCGCGCTGGAGCTGACACCGTACCGGAGTTTGCGACCTGGGAGGACTCGCCCGCCTTGTGGCTCTACACCTCCGGGACCACGGGCAAGCCAAAGGCGGCGATGCACCGGCACGTGAACATCAAGCTGGTCGAGCAGCTCTACGGCCAGGGCGTACTCGGGGTGACAGCAGAGGACCGCTGTCTGTCGGTCGCGAAGTTGTTCTTCGCCTACGGGATCGGCAACTCGGCTTTCTTCCCGCTCGCCGTCGGTGCGACGACGGTGCTGGAGCCAGGCCGGCCGACACCGGCCGGCATCGCGGCCCGGGTGGTGGCCGATCAGCCGACGCTCTTCTTCGGCGTACCCACCTTCTATGCGGCATTGCTCGGCTCCGCCATCGCCGACGACACGTTTGCCTCCGTACGCCAAGGGGTCTCGGCCGGCGAAGCCCTGCCGGCCGAGTTGTTCCGCCGGTTCCGGGATCGTTTCGGGGTCGAAATCCTGGATGGCATCGGCTCGACCGAGGCGCTGCACATCTTTCTGTCCAACCGGGCCGGCACGGTCGTACCGGGAACGTCCGGCACACCCGTACCTGGGTACGACATCGCCCTGCGGGACGAGGCCACCGGCGAGCCGGTTCGCGACGGTGAGCCGGGATCGCTCTACCTGCGCGGCCCGTCGCTGGCGACCGGCTACTGGTGTCGTACCGAGACCACTCGGGCTGTCTTCCAAGGGGATTGGCTGCGCACGGGGGACACCTACGTCAAGGAGGCGGACACCGGGGCGTACCGCTGCCTCGGCCGGTCCGACGACATGATCAAGGCTGGCGGCATCTGGGTCTCGCCGACCGAGGTCGAGGCCCGGTTGCTCGAGCACTCCAGCGTCGCCGAGGTGGCGGTCGTCGGCATGGCCGACACCGATGGCTTGGACAAGCCGGTCGCCTATGTGGTCGCCGCCGCAGGTCACGTGGTGGACGCGGCGGAGCTGGATGCCTTCTGCCGCGACGGGCTGGCCGCGTTCAAGCGCCCCCGTAAGGTAATCGTCGTTACCGAAATCCCTAAGACCGCCACCGGGAAGCTCAAGCGCTACCTGCTTCGCGATCAGGCAACGCAGACGCCGACCCCGGCACCCGAGGGAGTTGCCTCATGAGAGCCGCGGCATGACCTCGCCGGGTTCAGACCCGGTTGTCGTCGACATCCTGATCGTCGGCGCCGGGCCGGTGGGGCTATACGGCGCCTACTACGCGGGCTTTCGCGGCCTGAAGGTGGCCCTGATCGACTCGCTGCCCGAGGCCGGCGGGCAGGTGACGGCGATGTACCCGGAGAAGCAGATCTTCGACGTCGGTGGCTTTCCAGCTATCAAGGGCCGGGACCTGGTGGCCAACCTGGTGGCCCAAGCTGCTCCGTTCGCCCCGGTCTATCTGCTGGGGGAGCAGGCCGACACGTTGGAACGCCTGCCTGGTGCCGATGACGGACCGGACACGCTGATCGTGTCCGCCGCGTCCGGGAGGGTGGTCCATGCCAAGGCGGTGGTCGTCTCCAGCGGGATCGGCACCTTCACCCCGCGCCCGTTGCCCAACGGTTCGTCGTACGAGAACAAGGGGCTGTCCTACTTCGTCCCGGATCTGAGGCCGTACGCCGGGCAAGACGTGGTGATCGTCGGTGGCGGTGACTCGGCTTTCGACTGGGCGCTGGCCCTGGAGCCTTTGGCGCGCACGGTCTTTCTGATTCATCGACGAGACAAGTTCAGGGCTCATGAGTACAGCGTGTCCCTGGTTCGCGACAGCACCGTCCAGATCGTCACCAATGCGCAGGTACGCGAAATCCTCGGCGACGACGTCGTCGAAGGTGTCGACATCGCGATCTCCGGGCAGGACGAGCCGCTGGTCCTGGCCTGCCAACGGATCATCGCCGCACTGGGCTTCACCGCAAACCTTGGCCCGCTCCTGGAATGGGGACTGGACGTCCAGCACCACCGGCACATCCCGGTCGACTCGGCGATGCGCACCGCCCAACCGGGCATCTATGCAGCCGGTGACATCACCGAGTACGACGGAAAGGTCCGGCTGATCTCGGTGGGCTTCGGGGAGATCGCCACGGCCGTCTGCAACGCCGCCCACCATATGAACCCGTCCCTGTCGGTCTTTCCGGGTCACTCCAGCGACATCCCGCCCGCGGCACCGACACCGCCGGCTGCCGCGGCCGTACGTGCAACAAACTCGAAGCCGTCAGTACCCGCGATCTGACCCGCGGCAGCCGTTCGCACCTGCCCCCGCCCCCGCCCGGAAGGACCCAGATGCCCTACGTCATCGCCGAGCCATGCATCGACGTGATGGACAAGTCCTGCATGGAGGAATGCCCCGTCGACTGCATCTATGAGGGGGCTCGAAAGCTCTACATCCAGCCCCGGGAATGCATCGACTGCGGTGCCTGCGAGCCGGTCTGTCCGGTCGAGGCGATCACGGTGGACCGCCGGGTGGCACCGGAGCACGAAGCTTTCATCGCCGACAACGAACGGTTCTTCGCCGAGCCGCTGCCCGGCTGCGATGAACCCATCGGGACGCCAGGCGGCGCCACGCTTCTTGGCCCGGTCGGGCTGGACACCGAGCTGGTCGCCGAGCACCCGCCGCAGGACTGATCAAGTCGTAGCACGCCGTACGCAGGCTCCACCCAGTTCAGGAGGTGACAAACCTGTATTCGATTCCGTCGCACGGGGACGTGCCGGTGATCGATGCGCACGTTCACCTGGCCACGCGCTCGAGCCTGAAGATGTCCTGGCCGCTGTGGCTGCAGAACAGCGACCCTGCCGCCGATTGGGACGCGATCATGGATCCCGACGGCATGGTACGCCCCGCCGCGATCACCGCCTTGTTCGCCGGCCAGGGGGTGGACATGTCGCTGCTGTTCGCCGAGTACAGCCCGAGGGTCACCGGCATGCAGACCGTCGAGGACATGATCCCGGTGCTGGAGCACGCCCCGGAGCGGTTCAGGTTGGTGGCCAATCTCAATCCGCATCTGCACTACCCGGTGGTTGCCGAGCTGGAGCGTCAGCTCGGCCTGGGGGCGATCGCGCTCAAGGTGCATCCGGTGCACATCGGCTCTCCGGTGGATGACAAGGCGTTCTATCCCGCGTACGCCGTGTGCGAGGCCCGCGGCATCCCGTTGATCGTCCACTGCGGAACCTCGAATTTCCCCGGCGCGCAGAACAAGTACGGCGACCCGGTCTATCTCGACGACGTGTTGCGTGACTTCCCGGATCTGACCTTGGTGCTCGCGCACGGCGGTCGGGGCTGGTGGTACGACGCCGCGGCCTTCCTCGCGCTGACCTATCCCAACGTCTGGATCGAGTTGTCAGGGCTGCCGCCGCGACGGCTGCCGGAGTACTACGCGAAGTTCGACCTGGCCCGTCTTGCTCGTAAGTGGATCTTCGCAACTGACTGGCCCTCGATGCCGGGGATCGCCAAGAACATCGAGGCTGTGGCCAAACTCGGGTTGCCCGACGACGTGCTCGCCGGTGTACTCAGCGGCAACGCTCAACGTGTCTACAACCTGGGCGAGATCCCGATTCCGCGAGGTAAGGAGAGACGATGACCAGCAGCACAGGTGACGGCGAGGGAGCCCAGGGCACTCCACCGGGTCTCGGGGTACCCGCATCGGAGTTGTCCGACGAGGACCTCGAGCGCCAGGGCACGCACGCGCACGAGACCCGCAATTGGGTGTTCCTGCACGGCACGGCCGAACAGTTCCTCACGCACACCGAGCGAATGCTCGAACTCGAGCAGGAGTACATCCGCCGGCACCCCAAGCGCACCTGGCAGGGCAACGAGGGCGGGGGAGTCCCCGGAGACGAGCGGGACTACCTGGCCCGCATCGCCGCGACGCCAGACGGTCAGATGCACAAGCTGGAGGCCCATCATGCCGCGCGCGAACTGGGGCTCCGGCCCGAGCGGGTGGCTGCCCTGCATCGCCAGGACCCGCCTCTGCTGGACACGCACGGTGACTACCGCGTCCTGACCGAGGCCGGTCGAAGCTGGCTCGCCGCCCACAATTGAGGCCCGCTCGAGTTGATCATCGGCAAACCGGTGAGTTTCTCTCTCCGAAATCCCTGGTTTGCCGATGATCAACTCAGCCCCTCATCCACAGGTCTGTCCGGGCGTCCACCGGACACCCGATCGTGGCGTCCCTCGGTGGTGCCCACGAGACGGTCGGCGGATGGTACGCAACCGAACTAGGCAGCTCAGCCTCATCGGTGAGCCGAAGCGCAGTGTCCCCGCACCGGTACGTCCAGTGGGTCGACCCCGCTCGGGTGCGCCTCCACGGACCCGGATCTCGCACGGTCTCTATCTAGTCGATGCGATGCCTGATCAGTTGGATCGCCGGTGTCGAGCGCTTGCCTGCGCGCTGCCATCCGACGCAGCGTTCAGCCACTGGACGGCTGCCGCGCTTCTCGGTGTACCGAGCCGCAACTGTCCGTCCATCCACGTGGTCTTGGCGCCGCGAACCGTGCTCCCACAACGCCGAGAATTAGTCGTGCATGGTCGAGCGCTTCTCCCCGAGGACATCGACTCAGTTGACGGAGTCCGGGTGACGTCCGGTGCTCGCCTGTACGTCGACCTGGCCGAGTACCTCACGCCTGCTGAACTGGTTGCAGTGGGGGACGCGGTCCTGCGACAACACCTGACCGATGCCGATGCGCTCGCTGAGCGAGTTGTGGCGGCTGCTCGGCGACGTGGCGTGGCTCGGGCTCGCGACTGTCTCGGACGGCTCGACGCGCGAGCTCAGTCGGCACCGGAGAGCGCCGTGCGGTACTGGCTGACTAGCCATGATCTTCCGCCTCCAACCCCACAGCTGGAGATCTCTGATGAGCGCGGCCGGGTCGTGGCACACGCGGATCTGGGCTACGAGGAGTGGCGGGTTCTCATCGAGTACGAGGGCCGACAACATGGCGCCGGGGAACAGTTCGATCGAGACGTCGAGCGCTACTCACGGATTGCCGCGCAGGGTTGGCTGGTCATCCGGTTCGGCCGCGAGCAACTTCGTCGACCACAGGTGATGATCCAGCGGGTACGTCAGGCGTTGCTGAGCCGCGGATGGCGTCCTCCACCGCGAATGTGACCGGCGGTGCCCACGCAAGTTGATCATCGGCGAATCGGGCATTTCTTTGCCGGAAGCCCGCCATTTGCCGATGATCAACTCGGGTCCAGGGCGGAGGCTAGACCTCGAGGAGCACGGCGGTGCCTTGGCCGACACCGATGCAGGCTGCCGCCACGGCCAGCCCGCCACCTCGGCGGCGCAACTCGCGGCAGGCATCCACGATCACCCGCGGAGCCGACGCGCCCAATGGGTGCCCGATCGCGATCGCGCCCCCGTGCACGTTGACCTTCTCCGGATCGATGGCCGGCAGGTCGTGCAGCACTGACAGCACCATCGCGGCAAAAGCCTCGTTGATCTCCCACACAGCGATGTCGTCGAAGGACTTTCCGGTACGCGCGAGAAGCTTCTCGATCGCCCAGACCGGTGCGATCGAGAACTCCTGCGGATCACGCCCGACCGTCGTCGAGGCCACGATCCGGCCGATCGGCTCCAACCCCAACTCGTCACCGACAGCCGCCGGACCCACCAAAGTGGTGATCGCTCCGTCGTTGATCGGTGAGGAGTTCCCGGCCGTCGAGGGTCCGTCCGGGGAGAAGGCCGGCTTGAGCTTGCTGAGCGATTCCAGCGAGGAGTCCGGCCGGATGTTCTCGTCGCGCGTCACGCCCTCCACGGCCATCACGTAGTCGTCGTGCAACCCCTTCTCCCACGCCTCGTTAGCCAATGCGTGGCTGCGTACGGCGTAGGAGTCCATCGCCTCACGCCCGATCCCGTACCCCTGCGCCACCGCCTCCGCGCACCGGCCCAACGGCGTCGTCCACTCGGCCGGCATCTTCGGGTTGACCATCCGCCAGCCGACCGTGGTCTGGTGCAGTTCCATGCTCCGCGGCAGACCCTCGGTCGGACGAGGAATGACGTACGGCGCGCGGCTCATCCCCTCCATGCCACCAGCCAGCACCAGCCGTTGCTCGCCGAGTGCGACGGCCCTGGCGGCCTGGATCAAAGCCTCGCCGCCGGACCCGCAGAGCCGGTTGAGTGTCACGCCCGGCACGGTCGTGGGCAGGCCGGCGAGCAGACCCGCCATCCGCGCCACATTGCGGTTCTCCTCACCTGCTCCGTTCGTGTTGCCGAAGTAGACGTCGTCGATCTGTGCCGGATCGAGCACCGGGTAGCGGGCCAGCAGTTCGCGGATCGGCAGCGCGGCAAGGTCGTCGGTCCGGATGCCGGACAGCCCGCCGCGGTAACGGCCGAACGGCGTACGAACCGCGGCGTAGAGGTAGGCGTCCATGCCCTTCAGCTTAGATCTCCCCTGACTCAAGGACCCCTTGTGCCAAACCTATTGGCACAAGGGGTCCTTGACTCCACGGGGATCGCTCAGAGTTCGCCGACGCTGGTCATGCCGCCGTCAATGACCAGGGTCTGCCCGGTGATCCAACTCGCCTCGTCGGAGAGCAGAAAGGCAGCGGCCGAGGCGACGTCCTCAGGTACGCCGAGGCGCCCAGCCGGATAGCGGTTGGCGACCTGCTCCTCGCGGCCCTCGTACAGCGCGGTCGCGAACTGCGTCTTCACCACGGCGGGCGCCAACGCGTTAACCCGTACGTTCGGGCCCAGCTCGACGCCCAAGTGGCTGGTCAGATGGAACAGCGCTGCCTTGCTCGAGCCGTACACCCCGATCCCCCCGGCCGAGCGCATCCCGGCGACCGAAGCGACGAACAACACCGCCCCACCGTGCTCGCCAAGCCACTGGTGATATCCCTCCTGGACGAACCCGAGAGCCCCGACGTAGTTGACATCGAATATTTTGCGGGCGGCGTCGAGGTCGGTGTCGATGACGCGGCCGTACACCGGGTTGATCCCGACGTTGCTGACCACGTAGTCGCAGCTACCGAAGGTGTCGATCGCGGCTCGGATGGCCGCAGCCCGATGCTCGGCATCTCCGGCATTGCCGGGTACGGCGAGCGCGATGTCGGCGCCGCCCAGGCTCTCGACCGCGGCGTGCAGTTCGTCGGGCTTGCGAGCGGTGATGACCACCCGGTCGCCCCGCGCGATCAGCTTCCGGGCAATGGCCAGGCCGATTCCGCGGCTGCCGCCGGTGACGAGGGCCGTACGAGAAGTCATGGCCCGGGACTGTATCCAGAAGCGGACTTTCTCCGGAGAACGTGCGGTCTGGTCGCTCGCTGATGTGACATTCTCCGGAGAAAGTCCCTGGGGAGCAGCGCCGGGGTCAGCTCAGCCGAAGACCGAGGCCGGGTGGAGGTCGACGCCGTGCAACAACCAGGCAAAGCCGCCCAGCCCGCCCCGGTCGAGCAACTCGGCGGCATCACCAGCTCGCTGTAGCGCGGACGCATAGCCGGCCGGATCCGCGGCGTATTCCGGTCGACGGCCACTGAGCCCCAGGGCGCTCAGGGCGGTCCGCTGGTCGGTGAGCAGGGCCGGTACGGCCTGCCCGTACGCCGCACCCGAGGCCGCGCCGGCGGCGGCTACAGAGTCGATCGCCACATGGGCGGTCAGGTCACAGCTCCCGTCCGGGATCGGCTCGGTTTCGCGACCGTGGCGGAAGCCGGTCAGCGTCCCGTACGCCGGTCGGTCGGCCGCCGAATGCGAGTAGTCGATGGCCACGGCCAGACCCCGCTGGACGTGCGACACCGCAGCCCCCCAGGCGGTGTCCCGAGTCAAGCCGATCTCGCGCCGATGCCCGGACGGCCACCAGCGCGCCAGCCAGGCCGACTCCTGCGCGGTGGGCGGGCGACCAGGAGTTTCCACACCGGCGTGGTCCACGAGTAACACGACATCATCGCCGGCTCCGTCGGCAACTACGACATCAAGGGCGATATTGTCCAGCCATTCGTTGGCGATCAGCAGGCCGGTCATGTCCGGCACGCCGTCCAGCCAGGTCAGATATGCCGACAGGTCCGCAGGCCGAGGGCGGCGCTCGACCACCGTGGGTCGGGTCCGAGCCGCCCGCTCCGACCCGAGTGAGCGCAGCACGGCTTCGAGCAGGTCACCCGATCCGGCCCCCACATCGACGAGATCCAGCGGATCAGGCCGACCCAGCGCGACGTCCACCCGGTCGAGCAGTTCCCCGACGGCTCCGGCAAAGAGTTCGGCCACCGTCGCCGAGCCCGAGACCGACGTACGGAAGTGCCCGGTGGCTCCCTCGCCGAGGACGTAGAAGCCGTCGGGCCCGTACAGCGCCCGATCCATCGCCGCCGACCACCGCGCCGGACCCACCGGCGACGCAGGACCCGGCGTCGGCGCGCGTTGCTCAGCCATCGATGCGTACGAACGCCAGCAAGGAACCAGCACCGTGGTCTCGGGACTCGCGGTAGCCCAGGGATTCGTAGAAGGCTCGCTGACCGGGCTCGTGGTCGGTCAGCAGAACCTTTTGGCGGACACCGGCGTAGGGCTCGAGCACGGCGAGGACGAGCGCTCGGCCGACTCCGGTCCGCTGGACGTCGGGATGGACCAGCACGTCCTGCAGGTAACAGATGGTCGCTCCGTCAGAGATCACCCTGGCCAGGCCGATAAGTCGCCCGCCGCGGCGTGCGGCCATGACGAGCGACGATCCGGCCAGTGCCGCGTGCAGAACCGCAGGGTCGTCGGTGTACGCGGTCCAGCCCACCGCCCGGTACAACGCGATGACCTCATCCGCGTC
>Ga0136614_10003092_pt1 | contig 10555 bp, 10 predicted proteins | sample AntDrymUQ2792106_2_FD_106643 | JGI IMG/M metagenome (GOLD analysis project Ga0136614, IMG submission 106643) | Polar desert sand microbial communities from Dry Valleys, Antarctica - metaG UQ279 (21.06) | ecosystem: Environmental > Terrestrial > Soil > Desert | place: Antarctica: Dry Valley... | reverse complement strand
TGTGATCGTCACGCCGTTATGAAACGCCGTTTCCGAACTCGTGTCAACGCCCGGCGCCCATGATCGCCGCGACTGGACAACCAGCCGTCCTCAGCCCGGCCACATGTCCACTCGCGGCGATCATCGGGTGTCCACATGCACCGGGTTTCTCCACAGCGCCGCCGAACCTCTGCCCGGAGCATCGATCCGGCCACCGTGGACCCCATGACCGTTCCGGAGTTGCTGCGCCGGCAGGGCGGCGTGCTCTCCCGCCCCCAAGCCATCAGCGCGGGGATCAGCCCGGACGCGGTCGACGTCAGGCTTGCCACCGGGCGGTGGCGCCGCCTGCATCCTCGGGTCTACCTCGCGGCCGACCGCCCGCTGACCGACGCGGCAAGAGTGCGTGCCGCATGGTTGTGGGCCGGCCCGAACGCCGTCCTCAACGGCCTCGCTGCCGGGTTCTGGTGGGGCCTCGTTCCGAGGAGCCCGCAGGTCATCACCTTGGCCGTCGGGCGTCAGGGCCGCCGGCACTCACAGCCGGGAGTGGCGGTGGTCTGCGGCGAGATCACGGCGGCGGACCGGGTCCAGATCCGCGGCGTGCCGACGGCGGTCTGGCACTGACCGCGATCGAGACGGCCATCGCGCTCGGAGCGTCGCAGGGCAGTCGCGTCCTTGATCGCGTCTTTCAGAACGACCTGACTTGGCGCGAGCTCTACCGGTGCTACTGCCGCCACATCGGTCGCCGCGGCTGGAAAGCGGCGGCCGGTCAGCTCGGCGCCGCCGCAGATCGGGCCGCGTCGGAGGCGGAGCGGCGGCTGGTGACCCTGCTACACCAAGCAGGGCTGCTTGGTTGGCAGCTCGACGTCGAGGTCGTGCTGCCGACCGGCAGGTACCGCCTCGACCTCGCGTTCGTCCGCGAGCGGATCGCGGTCGAGGTGGACGGCTGGGCCTGGCATTCCGACGTCGAGCGCTTTCGCGCTGATCGGCGGCGGCAGAACGCGCTGGTCCTTGCCGGCTGGACCGTCCTGCGGTTCACCTGGGACGACCTGACCAACCGGCCCGAGCAGGTCGTGGCGCAGATTCAAGCGGCACTTGCCGGCGCGGCCAACTCCCCATGATCGCCGCGAATGGACAACCAGCCGCGCTGACCGCCGTCAGATGTCCACTGACGGCGGTCATGGCGGCGGAGCGGGGTCACCCGGGGACGGCGCGGCGGGTCACCCGGGGAGGGCGCGGAGAAGGTGGACGGAGCGGGGCGGCAGGGTAACGATGGCGCCGGCGGGCAGCGGACGAGCTGAGACGGGGGTGCCGTCGGGCACGGAGCTGTCCAGCTCCGGGCAGAAGTCGCTGGACGTGGGAAGCGTGTACGGCGCCTCGACATCGCCCGCGTGCAGCACGATCAGCCACTCGCCGTCGATCAGCGTGCCGATCGTGGCGAGCCCCCGCGCGTCCCAGTCCGCCCCGGTCATGTCCCGACCGTCGGGATGCCACCAACGGACCTGGGCGTCGGTGAAGAACGTATCCGGGTGCAGCGTCGGGTGGGCCCGCCGCAGCTCGGTGAGCCGCGAGGTGAACGCCGTCAGCGCCTGCGCGTCCTCGGTGGGCGTCCAGTCCAGCCACGAGGTCTCGTCGTCGAGGCAGTACGGGTTGTTGTTGCCGCCCTGCGTCCGCCACAGCTCGTCGCCTGCCGTGAGCATCGGCGTTCCGGTGGACAGCAACAGCGTGGCCAGCAGCGCACGCGCCTGCCCCAGCCGCCAAGCTCGGATCTGCGGGTCGACCGACTCGCCCTCCACGCCGAAGTTCTGCGAGCGGTTGTCGTCGGTTCCGTCGGCGTTGCGCTCCTCGTTCGCCTCGTTGTGTTTGCGCTGGTAGGACACCAGGTCGCGCAACGTGAAGCCGTCGTGAGCCGTGACGAAGTTGATCGATGCCCAGGGGCGGCGGCCCGACGGCGCGTAGACGTCCGACGAGCCCGTAAGCCGCGAGGCGAGGTCGCCGACACCCGCTGCGCCGCGCCAGAAGTCGCGCACCGCGTCGCGGTAGCGGCCGTTCCACTCCGACCACTGCGCCTCGAACCCGCCGACCCGGTACCCGTCGCCGGTGGCGTCCCACGGCTCGGCGATCAGCTTGCGCCGGCACAGCAACGGGTCGGTGGCGATCGCCGTCAGTAGCGGCGCCCGCGGGTCGAACGGACCGCCGCGGGGGCGGCCCAACGCGCTGGCCAGGTCGAAGCGGAAGCCGTCCACGCCCATCTCGCCGGCCCAGTACCGCAGCGAGTCGCACACCAGCCGCACGACCGTCGGCGAGCCGGGGTCGAGCGTGTTGCCGCAGCCGGTCAGGTCGATCAGCTGGCCGTGGGCGTCGTGCAGGTAGTACTGCGGCGCGTCCAACCCGCGCATCGACACCGTCGGGCCGTCAGCCCGACCCTCGCTCGTGTGGTTGTAGACGACGTCGAGGATGACCTCGATCCCCGCGGCGTGCAGCGCGCCGACCATCGTGCGGAACTCGGCCACCTCCTGACCGGGCACGCTCGCGTACCCGGCGTGCGGGGCGAGGAAGCCGAGCGTCGAATACCCCCAGTAGTTGCGGGCACCACGCCGAAGCAGCGGCGGCTCGTCGCCGATGGCATGCACCGGCAGCAGCTCCACGGCGGTGACGCCGAGCCGCTGCAGGTGCTCGATCACCGCTGGGTGCGCGAGCCCGAGGTAGCTCCCGCGCAGCTCAGGCGGCACGTCGGGATGCAGCCGGGTGAAGCCGCGGACGTGCAGCTCGTAGATCACGGTCTCCGACCACGGCACGTCTGGCCGGGTACCGGTGTCCGGGCCGCCAGGGGCGGTCACCACCGACAGCGGCACCGCGCCGAGGGAGTCGGCGTCGTCCCGCGGGCCGGTGAACGGGTCGTCGCGATATCCGCGCGCCGCGGCGGCGTCGCTCAGCGCGCCGGTGATCCGCAGCGCGTACGGGTCGACGAGCAGCTTTGCCGGGTTGCACCGCAGCCCGCGGCGCGGGCGGTACGGGCCGTGCACCCGGTAGCCGTAGCGCTGCCCCGGGGCAACGTCGGGCACGACGCCGTGCCACACGCCGAACGTGTGCTCGGTGAGCTCGACGCGCCGCTCGGTCAGGCCGCCTCGGGAATCCTCATCGACAAGGCAGACGTGCACCGCCTCGGCCACCGAGGACGCCACCGCAAACCGCACCCCGTCGCGCTGCACGGAGGCACCGAGCGGGAAGACCGACATCGTCAGTCAGGATAGGCGGGTGACCCCGGACGCCACGACTTCGTCCGCCCCGATCGGCTCGGCCGATGACGTCGTCCGGATGCGCTCGGCCGGCGTGCGCCGCGGCACCGCCATGCTGCTCGCCGAGCTGGACTGGGCAGTCGAGCTCGACGAGCGCTGGGTCGTGCTCGGGCCCAACGGCGCCGGCAAGACCACCCTGCTGCGGCTGGCCGCCGCCGAGCTGCACCCGTCCACCGGCACCGTCGACGTGCTGGGCGAGCGGCTCGGCCGGGTCAACGTGTTCGAGCTGCGGACGCGCATCGGGCTGTGCTCGGCCGCGTTGGCCGGGCGGGTGCCGGCGCAGGAGCGGGTGAGCGACGTCGTGGTCAGCGCCGGCTACAGCGTGCTCGGCCGCTGGCGGGAGACCTACGACGGCACCGACATCGCGCGCGCCGAGCAGATGATGGCCGCGCTGGGCGTGCGTGAGCTGGCCGACCGGCGGTTCGGCACGCTGTCGGAGGGCGAGCGCAAGCGGACCCTGATCGCCAGGGCGCTGATGACCGACCCGGAGCTGCTGCTGCTGGACGAGCCCGCCGCCGGGCTCGACCTCGGCGGCCGGGAGGACCTGGTCAGCCGGCTGTCGACGCTGGCCGCCGACGCCGACGCGCCGACCTGCGTGCTGGTCACCCACCACGTCGAGGAGATCCCGCCCGGCTACACCCACGGCATGCTGCTGCGCGAGGGCAAGGTCGTCGCGCAGGGGCTGCTGAGCGACGTGATGACCGACGAGAACCTCTCGGCGACCTTCGACCTGCCGCTGCAGGTGCAGCGCCGCCGCGACCGCTACACCGCCTGGCGCCGGTGACGCGGCGCCGACGCCGGTAACCTCGCCGCTCGTGGGCGAATTCGTCAGGCTCGAGGTCGACGGCGGCATCGGCACGATCCGGCTGGACCGACCGCCGCTGAACGCGCTGAGCCGCCAGATGCAGGACGAGATCGGGGCCTGCGCCACCGAGGCGTCCGAGCGGGCCGATGTCCGAGCCGTGGTGGTGTACGGCGGCGAGAAGGTGTTCGCCGCCGGCGCCGACGTCAAGGAGATGGCGGCCATGTCCTACTCCGACATCGCGCCGGTGGCCCGCCGGGTGTCGGCCTGCCTCGGCGCGCTGGCGGAGGTCCCGAAGCCGACCGTCGCCGCGATCACCGGCTACGCCCTAGGAGGCGGCCTCGAGGTCGCGCTGGGCTGTGACCGCAGGGTCGCCGGCGACAACGCCAAGCTCGGTCAACCCGAGACGCTGCTCGGCGTGATACCTGGTGGCGGCGGCACCCAGCGGCTGGCTCGGCTGGTCGGCGCCCCGCGGGCCAAGGACCTGATCTACACCGGCCGGTTCGTCGAGGCCGACGAGGCGTTGGCCATCGGGCTGGTCGACGCCGTGGTCGCGCCGGACGAGGTGTACGCGGCGGCGCGGTCCTGGGCGGAGCAGTTCGCAGCCGGCCCGGCGCTGGCGCTCGCGGCGGCGAAGCGGGCGATCGACGGCGGGCTTGAGGTCGACCTGCGCTCGGGGTTGGACCTGGAGAGCGAGCTGTTCGCCGCCCTGTTCGCCACCGAGGACCGGGCGCTCGGCATGCGGTCGTTCGTGCAGGACGGTCCCGGCAAGGCCGAGTTCAGCGGTCGGTGAGCATGCCCCCCGACGTGACTGCAGACCCTGCCCGCAACCCGCATCCCAGCGCGGAGCACCTGGCGGCCGCCCGTCACGACCCCAAGCTCGCCAACGTGCTCTACCACGACTGGGAGGCCGGCAGCTACGACGAGAAGTGGTCGATCTCCTACGACCAGCGCTGCATCGACTACGCCGCCGACCGCTTCCGGGCGGTGGCCGGCGAGGTCGGCTGGCCCTACCGGCGGGCCATGGAGGTCGGCAGCGGCACCGGGTTCTTCCTGCTCAACCTCATGCAGGCCGGGGTGGCCTCGCAGGGCTCGGTGACCGATCTGTCCCCGGGCATGGTGGAGGTCGCGGTGCACAACGCGGCTCGGCTGCAGCTCGACGTCGAGGGCAGGGTCGCCGACGCCGAGCGCATCCCCTACGACGACGCCTGCTTCGATCTCGTCGTGGGGCATGCCGTGCTGCACCACATCCCGGACCTCCCGGCCGCGATGCGCGAGGTGCTGCGGGTGCTTCGGCCGGGCGGGCGGTTCGTCTTCGCCGGCGAGCCGACGACGGTCGGCGACTTCTACGCCCGCGGCGTCGCCCGTGCCACCTGGTGGGCCACCACCAACCTGACCAGGCTCGAGCCGCTGCGCTCATGGCGCCGGCCGGATGCGGAGCTGCACGAGTCCTCCCACGCGGCGGCGCTGGAGGCGGTGGTCGACCTGCACACGTTCGACCCGGGGGACCTCGAGCGGCTGGCCGTCGACGCGGGCGCGGAGCACGTGCGGGTGGTGACCGAGGAGTTGACCGCGGCCCTGTTCGGCTGGCCGGTGCGGACGTTCGAGGCCGCCGTCCCGCCCGGCAAGCTCGGCATGCGCTGGGCGATGTTCGCCTACCGCAGCTGGCAGGCGCTGTCCGCGCTGGACGCCACGGTGCTGTCGCGGGTGGTGCCGAGGAGCTGGTTCTACAACGCTCTGCTGACCGGCACCAAGCCGCTCGGATAGCGCAACGCCGCCCTCTAATGGAGTAGTCGGGGCTCACTTACCGTCACGACGCTGGCATCGCCGCGCTGCCGCCAGCGGCAGCCGGATGAGGTGCACGGGCCGGACGGGTGCTGGGCGCATGATCATCCGCTGTGATGGCCGGCTGCTGACAACATCAGCTCACCAGGTCGGACGGCGCGGAGGGCGGTGGGTGATGAGCCTGCTGGAGCACACCGCCGTCACGTCGTACCAGCCGGCGCGGATCCACCTGCAGCCGATCACCGTCATGGTGATGGACGACACCGCCCGCGACACGATGGGGGCGAGCCTCGACGCGCCTGGTGTCCGGGTCGTCGCCACCCCTGCCGACGCTGTGATCCTGGCCCGGCTGGCGCCGCCGGCCCGGCCCGAGGTCGTGGTGCTCGACCTGCAGAACACGTCGGCGGTCGACGCGGTGCAGGCCGTTCTCGCCACGATCCCGGACGCCAGGGTGCTCGTAGTCTCCGCCGGCGGCGCGCCGGCCAAGATTGCCGACCTGATCGCCGCCGTGCGCGGGCCGGTTCCCCCTGGTCACGCCGCGGCCGGTCCGCGGCTCACCGGGCGGGAGACCGAGGTGCTGCGGCTCGTCGCGACCGGGCTCACCGCCCGCCAGATCGCCAACCGGCTCGTGCTGTCCCGGCGCACGGTCGAGAACCATGTGCAGCGGGTGATGGGCAAGCTGCAGCTGCACAACCGCGTCGAGCTGGTCCGGTTCGCGATCGCCACCGGCCTGGCCTGAGTCGCGGGGCACGTCCAGGCCAAGCAAGATCAACGGGACGCTGTTGCTGTTCGCAGCCACGTCTGACAGCAGTGGCGTCCCCTTCACGCGTCCAGGCTGCGCAACCGGTTGAGCGCGGTCGCGTGCAGCGCGGCGATGTCGGTGTCGCGTGCGACGGCCACTATCGCGGCCGACGCAGTCAGGTCGACGACCGTTGCGCCGCGGGCCGGGCCGAGGTCGCAGGCCACCTCCAGGGCCAGCGCCGCCGTGCTCAGCGTGCCGGGGACCGCCGCCTCCAGCACTGCCACCGCGTCGTGCAGGGCCACGCCGTCGAAGCCGTAGCGCTCGGTGTAGCGCGCCCGGTAGTGCCCAACCAGCCCGGCCAGCGCCGCACACCGCGGTCCGGCGTGGGCCAGCGCGTCGAGCCAGCCACCGGGAACGGCGCAGCGCACCGTCAGGTCCAGCGGGACCATCGTCACCGCCAACTCCGGCCGGCAGAGCACCCGCTGCGCCGCCTCCGGATCGGAGTAGATGTTGAACTCCGCGGCGCCGGTGGTGTTACCGACGGTCATCGAACCGCCCATCACCACCACGCGGCCGACGTTCGCCAGCAGCTCCGGGTGCACGGCGAGCAGCAGCGCGACATTGGTCAGCGGCCCGATCGCGGCGATCGTCACCGGCGTGCTCGACGCCCGGAGCAGCTCGGCCATCACGTCGACGGCGCCGCGGGGGTGCAGCGCCGTGGTCGGCTCCGGCAGCGCCGCCGCCCCGCCGCCGAGGCCGTCGGCGCCGTGCCAGTCGGCCGCACGCGTCGGCTGCGGGCGCACCAGCGGGCGGGCCGCACCGGCGGCCACCGGGACGTCGGGTCGGCCGGCCAGCGCGAGCAGCCGCCGCGCGTTGTCGGTCGTGCGCCCCAGCTCGACGTTGCCGTACACCGTCGTGACCGCGAGCAGCTCGACCTCCGGGCTGGCGGCCGCCAGCAGCAGCGCCACCGCGTCGTCCACGCCGGGGTCGGTGTCGATGATCAGCGGGATGCTCATCGGCCGAGCAGCTCCGTCACCTCGGCAGCGGTCGGCAGCGAGGGCTGCGCGCCGTGCCGGGTCGCCGCCAGCGCGCCGGCGGCGCACGCCGTGCGCAACGCCTCGGAGTCACCCACGCCGGTCACCATAGCCAGTACTAGGGCGGCCACGAACGCGTCGCCGGCGCCGGTGCCGTCGACCGCGGTCACAGCCGGCGGCCGGGCCCGAGCGACCTCGACGCCGTCCCGCAGCAGCCTCGCGCCCTCGGCCCCCGACGTGACGGCCACGCAGCGCGCCGCGTCCAGCCCGCTGATCGCCGCGTACTCGGCGGAGTTGACTACCACCAGGTCGGCCCGGCGCAGTACCTCGTCAGTCACCGGGCGGGCCGGCGCGGCGTTGAGCGCGAGGAACCCCGGGGCGCCTGCGGCCGCCGCCGCGACGGCGTCGTCGGGCACCTCGAGGACGGTGAGCACCGCGTCGGCCCCGGCGAGCTGCTCGGGCCGCACCGTCAGCGCGGCATTGGCCCCTGGCACCACCACGATGGTCGTCTCGCCCGCGTCGTCGACGGTGATCAACGCCAGGCCGGTCGGCTCCGCTGACACCGTCACCGCGGCGAGGTCGACGCCCTCGTCCTGCAGCAGCGCCAGCGCCTCGGCCGCGGTCGGGTCGTCGCCGACGGCGGCCACCAGCTGGACTCGCGCCCCCAACCGGGCCGCGGCCAGCGCCTGGTTGGCACCCTTGCCGCCCGGCACACGGGACAGCTGCGAGGCGGTCAGCGTCTCGCCCGGCGCGGGCAGCGAGGGCAGCCGGGCCACCAGGTCCAGGTTCACGCTGCCCACGACGGTCACTTCTGGCGGCGGCACGGCATCATCCTGCGCTATGACCAGCATGTGGCGGGCGCCGCTGCGCGCGCGGTGGTCGCATCGCCGCAGTGCGAGGCGTGATCCGCGGCAGGCCCGGTTCCTCACCCTGGCCTCGCTGCGCTGGGTGATCCGGCACCGCGCCTGGACACCCTGGTACCTGGTCCGCTTCGCCCGGCTGGCGCGGTTCAGGCTGGCCAACCCGCACGTCATCCTTCGCGGCATGGTGTTCCTCGGCCGGCGGGTGGAGCTGCACGCCCGCCCTGGCTACGGCCGGCTGGAGATCGGGCGCTGGGTGCACATCGGCGACGGCAACTCCGTCCGCTGCCACGAGGGCTCGCTGCGGATCGGCGACAAGGTCGTCCTCGGCAAGGAGAACACGGTCAACTGCTACCTCGACGTCGAGATCGGTGCGGCGACGCTGATCGCCGACTGGGTCTACGTCGCCGACTTCGACCACGTCACCGCGGACATCCACCGGCCGATCAAGGACCAGGGGATCGTCAAGTCGCCGGTGCGGATCGGGCCGGACTGCTGGGTCGGCGTCAAGGCGACGATCCTGCGCGGCACCCGGATCGGCCGCGGTGCGGTGGTCGGCGCGCACGCCGTGGTGCGCGGGGACGTACCCGACTACGCCGTCGCCGTCGGCGCGCCGGCCCGGGTGGTGCGCGACCGCCGGGCCGACTACGAGGCGGACGCCGCACGCCGTGACGCGGTGGCCGACATCGCCCGCAAGACGGCCAACGCCGTGCGCCGCTCCCTGGACGGCCGCCGGGAGAGCTGACCGCATGCCGGGTCGGCGCGCCGGTCGCCGCAACGGTCTGTGCCCCGGCCCGAGGGCATGCTTCACTGTCGGGTGATCACGGCCACAACGTGCGACTGGCCGAGCACGCAAAGGCACCGACAGACACAGCGTCGAGGGCGGGATGTCTCGATCGGATGACCGGTGGCAGGACCGGCTTGCCGGCCGGCTGCCGTTGCCGCGCGTCAGCGAACGGCCCCGGCCTCAGCTCGGGCCGCAGCTGGACGCCCCGGCATTGCCGGAGACGCGCAGCGACCTGCTCGTCATGGTCGACGCGATGTGGGTGCTCTGGGGCCCGTTCGTCTGCGAGCCCGAGCCGCAGCAGCCCTGGCAGCGGCACGAGCGATTCCTGCGTGACCTGCTCACCGGCGAGCGCGGCAGGGTGGACAGCTGGATCCTGCACGATCCGGGGCTGTTGGACCTCGAGCAGCTGATCGCCGAGGCCAGCGGGTCGATCTCGCGGGAGGCCAGCAAGCTGCACGCCGAGCTGCTCGACGGCTCGTGGGCCGCGGGCCGACCCGGTGACTGCGAGCCGGGTCCGGACGAGAAGCAGCGTTGGCAGCAGTGGCAGACCGGGCAGTCGGCCGCGGAGACGGTGCAGCGGCTGGTCCAGGGTCTGCGCGTCTGCAACCAGCCGGCCGACCGCGAGCACCGCAGCGACGCTGCGCTGGGCGGCCTGCTCAACTTCTACGGCTGCCGGATCTACCTGCACCCCGGGCAGTTGGACCGGCTGTGCGGCATGGTGGTGCCGGCAGAGAGGTTCGCCGACCACCGCCCGCATGCATGCCTTGACCTGCGGTTTCGTCACCACGTCGACCGGTACTGGCTCTACGCCACGCTCTCGCTGTGGAGCCATCGCCCGGCGAGCGTGCACCACGTCCCCAAGCCGCCGGACATCAGCGACAACCCCGCCGACAACGGCAGCGCGCGCGAGGTGCTGCCGGACGTCCGGACCCTCGGCCGCGAGATGGTGGCCGTGCGCAAGGAGTTCTACGGCCGGCTCAAGGACGTCTTCGAGCCCATCCGGCTGACGGTGTTCGAGCAGCGCTACCGCCCGCCGCGCTTCTGGATCACCAGCGGCCTCGCGCTGGCCACCGCGACCACCACCGACGGGTCCAACGACGATCTCCCGGCGCTCCGCGCGCTGAGCCGGGGCATCCGGCAGATCCCCGAACCCGGCGTCACCGGGGTCGCCCAGGGTGTCGTCGAGGGCGCCGCTCGGGGACCGCAGCGCGTGCTGCGCTGGTTCGTCAACCAGGAGTCCGCGCCGTGCTACCTCGTGATCCCGTCGCGC
>Ga0136614_10003091_pt1 | contig 10556 bp, 10 predicted proteins | sample AntDrymUQ2792106_2_FD_106643 | JGI IMG/M metagenome (GOLD analysis project Ga0136614, IMG submission 106643) | Polar desert sand microbial communities from Dry Valleys, Antarctica - metaG UQ279 (21.06) | ecosystem: Environmental > Terrestrial > Soil > Desert | place: Antarctica: Dry Valley... | reverse complement strand
GGTGTCGCGACGGGCCTCGCGGTGACCGGCACCGGCGGCGACGTCTTGTTCATCGAGGCGACGCGCGAGGACGTGTCGGAAGACGGGCTCACGCTCACGGGACAGCTCGGTGACGTGATGAAGGAATCTGCGCGGATCGCCCTCTCCTACGTGCGCTCGCACGCCGTCGAGCTCGACATCCCGGCGGAGAGCCTCCGTGGGCGGTTCCACATCCACGTGCCGGCGGGGGCGGTTCCCAAGGACGGTCCCAGCGCGGGCGTCGCGATGACCACGGCGCTCGCGTCGTTGCTCACCGGGCGCCCCGTCCGGGCCGAGGTGGGGATGACCGGGGAGGTGACCTTGCAGGGCCGGGTGCTCCCGATCGGCGGGGTGAAGCAGAAGGTCCTTGCCGCGCATCGGGCGGGCCTGAAGGAGGTCATCCTCCCTTCGCGGAACGAAGGGGATCTGGATGACGTGCCCGAGCAGGTACGCGAGGAGATGACGTTCCACCTGGCCGAGCAGGCTGGTGACGTGCTCGCGATCGGCCTCGGACCGGTCGCCGGAGAAGTTGTCCGGCCCCGTTCCACCGCCGCGTAAAGAAAGGCGGCTCCCGGCCGCGCCGGATCCGTTGCCTATCCTGGCGTGGTGTCTCCCGGCCTCCAACTGATCGATCTCCGACGCCGGTTCGGCCACGTCGTCGCCCTGGACGGGGTGAGCTTCGATGTCGACGAGGGACCGCCCTCCTCATCCCGCTGGCAGGCAGGGTCTACGCGGGGGCGATCCTCCGGACGGGCGCGAAGGGTCAAGCTGCGTGATGCCTGGCGGTCGGCGGCGTAGATGCCCGTCGGCCTGACGCGCGAGAACGTTCGGCACGCGATCGCGATGCTCCGGTACGGCGCGAATCCCGCCGCCACCGTGTACGACTCGATCGGGACCGACTTCTTCCTCGCGCTGGCGCCAGGGTGGCTGAATCTCGGGCTCTGGGACGGGGATGGCGGTGATCCGGAGGAGGCACCAGTGGCGGTGCGCAGGTTGGTCGAACGGATCGCGGCGGACCTCCCGGTGGGTGGTGACATCCTCGACGTCGCCAACGGCCTCGCCGCTCAGGACCCCGTGATCGCGCAGGTCGCGCGGCCCCGGTCGCTCACGGCGGTGAACATCACGAGGTCTCAGCTGGAGTCGGGGCGAGGGCGCCTGCGGGACGCAGGCGCCCTCGCCGTGTGCGCGGACGCCGTCTGGCTCCCGTTCGCGGACGGCTCGTTCGACGGAGTGATCAGCGTGGAGGCCGCGTTCCATTTCTCCTCGCGCGAGCGTTTCCTCGCGGAGGCGTTCCGGGTCCTGCGGCCCGGCGGCGTCCTCACGATGTCCGATGTGCCGACGCTGCGACGTCCGGCGAACCTCAGGGAGGCGGTGGCGGCCGTGGCGATGCTGCGCGTCTGGGGGCTTCGGTCGGGCGCCGCGGCGTCACCGGACCGGATCGCCGGCGCGGCTACGGACGCGGGCTTCGTCGAGGTGGAGCCCGAGCTCATCGGCGACCGCGTGGTCGCGCCCGCCCTTCGCTTCGTCCGGGACCGCCTCGATGCGCGCGGCGAGCGCGAGGGAGGATCCCTCGCGCTCGCCGCGCGCATCATGCTCGACCAGGCCGACGTCCTGTGGGAGCGGGGACTCCTCGACTACCTGCTGCTCCGGGCGCGCAAGCCCGGATGAGTCGGCCCCGGTTCGCCGGGACTAACCGAGCTCGCGGCGGAGCGCCTGCAAGGGCAGTTGTCCGAGCGCGAGGAGCCGGTCGTGGAAGCCCTTGAGGTCGAAGGCGGCTCCCTCTTTCTCCTCGGTGCGGTGGCGTGCGTCCTCGATCTCGACCATGCCGACCATGTACGCGAGCGCCTGGGCAGGCAGCGCGATGTAGCGATCGACCTCCGTCTCCGACTCGCCTCGCGGTGAGCCCCCCGCCACCAACTTCTCGATCGAGTCCTGTCTCGACCACCCGAAGGCGTGGATGCCGGTGTCGGTCACGAGGCGCGCGGCACGATGCGCCTGGCCCGCGAGCATCCCGAGTCGCTCCCAGTCGTCCAGGTACAGGCCCATCTCGTCCGCGAGCCGCTCGCTGTAGAGTCCCCAGCCCTCGGCGAAGGAAGAGCCTGCCAGGAGTCCCCCGAACCGACGTAGCGCGGGGCGCTCGTCGAACTCCATCTCGAGGGCGATCTGGAAGTGGTGCCCAGGATTCGCCTCGTGATAGGTGACCGCGGCGATCTGGTGGAGCGCCTTGCCCGGGAGGTCGTGCGTGTTGATGTAGTAGGTCCCGGGCCGCTGCCCGTCCGCCGTCGGCGGCATGTAGAAGGCGCCCGCCATATCTGCCGCGCGGTAGGCCTCGACCTCGCGGACGCGGCAGTTGGCCTTCGGGAGCCTGCCGAACCATCGAGGAGCGATGTCCCAGCTCCGCCGCACCTGATCCTCGACGAGCTCGACGATGGCCTCCGCCGAAGCCGGGGTGTCCTTCCCCGACGCCTTCCGATCCGCGGTCGCTTCCGCAGGGTCGTTGTACCCGAGCCGCGCGGCGACCTCGAACCGTTCCGTCTGGATCGCATCCCACCGCTCGTTCCCGAGCTCGTGCACCTCTTCCGGATCGAGGGGGAGCGTGGTCCACGAGCGGATCTCCGCGGCGTAGATGGCGTCCCCGCCCGGGAGGTCCGTGACGGCGTTGCTCTCCGCCGCGTGCGGGAGATACTCGCGGAGCACGTCGAGGTACCGGGCGAACGCCGGGGCCACGACGTCGCTCCACGCACCGGCGATCCGGTCGCGTGCCGCCGCGTCGTCCTCGGCGACGGCGGCGAGCGGCGGCGCCTCCTCGGCCGGCATCGCGACGATGCGTTCCACCTGCGCGACGGCGCGCTCGACGACCGTCCGGGGCGACACGACGCCGGTCGCGATCCCCTCGCGCGCGATCTCCGCGCTCGCCTCCAGGTATCGGGGGTAGGCGCGGAGCCGCCGCTCGTAGCGCTCGACGTGCTCCGGCGTATCGGTCCGCTGGATCGACGCGATGTCTCCGAGCGCCACGCCCGGTCCCACGAAGTGGTTGGCCACGTAGATCCGGTCGGTTCGGAGCTCGACGGCGGCGAGGGTCTGGGTCGCGATCGCCTCGAGGATGTCCATCGTCGTGCGGAGGGTGAGGTCGAGCCCTTCGCGGTCGATGGTGGCGAGCTCGTCGAGGGCCGCACGGTTCCTGGACTCCGAGAGCGCGCGGCCTTCCTCGCCGATATCGGGGAGACGGTCGTCGTAGCGTTCGTCGCCGATCGCCGTGGCGAAGACCGGCTCCCGTTCGAGCAGCTCTTCCCAGAAGCGGTCGGCCAGCGCCTGCGCGCGAGCGGCATCGTTCACGTCTTCAGCCCTCTCGGTCGGGGATTCACAAGAGGCCAAGCGTACCCGCACCGTCCACCTGCAACGCCGCGCCGGAGACGAAGCCGGCGGGTTGTGAGCAGAGGAACGCGACCACGCGCCCGAAGTCGGCCGGATCGCCGAGTGGACCGGCGAAACCGAGGTCCTTGATCCGATCCGTCGCGTGGAGTCCCGGGCAGGCGAGGTTCAGCGTGATGCCCTCATCGACCAGGTCTTGCGCCGCGGTCTTCGCCCACCCCCAGAGACCCGCGCGAGCCGTGTTCGACGTGGCGAGGTTCGGGATGGGTTGTTTCACCGAGCTCGACGCGATCAGGCAGATGCGGCCCCAACCGGCGGCCCGCATGTGCGGCACGGATTCGCGGACGAGACGGATCGATGTGAGGAGGTTCGCGTTGATCGCGGCTTCGAGGGTGGCTTCGTCCACGTCGAGGGCAGTTCCCTTCGGTGGCCCGCCCGCGTTCGCGACGAGGACGTGCAGCGCCCCGAACCGTTCCACGGTCGCCTCGACGAGACGACGCGGTGCGTCTGCCTCCGTCACGTCCGCGGGCAGGGTGAGCACGTCGTGGCCGAGCTCCTCTGCCGTGGACCGCAGGCGCTCCGGATCTCGGGAGTTGATCGCGACCAACGCTCCTTCGTCCACCAGCGCCCGTGCCGACGCCCGGCCGAGTCCCCTCGACGCCGCCGTGACGAGTGCCACCTTCCCTGCGAGCCCGAGGTCCATGGCGTCCGATGCTACGCTCCCGCGCGGTGCCATCGGGAACCCCCCCACGCCCGACGCTCGTCTTCCTCCTGTTGGTCACGGTGGTGGTCGGAAGTTGTGCCGCCCGGACCTTGCACACGGATCAGCTCGAACGACGGCTCGGCCGTCAGCTCTCGGATCGGCTCGGCGTCTCGGGGATCGACGCACAGTGCCCGGAAGGCGTGGAGGTCGAGCGAGGGATGATGTTCGTGTGCACCGCCCGGGCGCCGGGTGAGGACGCCCGACTGCGGGTCGAGGTCACCCAGGTCGACGACGACGGAAGCGTGACCTGGGAGATCGCCGGCACCGCCGGGTAAGGTTTGCCGATGCTGCTCGAGGGCAAGAAGCTCCTCATCACCGGCGTGCTCACCCCGCAGTCGATCGCCTTCTCCGCGGCCCAGGTCGCCCAGGAGCAGGGCGCGGAGATCGTCCTCACCAACTTCGGGAGGACGGTCAGCCTCACCGAGAAGACGGCGAAGCGACTCCCCGATCCCCCCGACGTCCTCGAGATGGACGTGAACGAGCCCGAGCAGATCGAGGCGGTGCGTGCGGAGCTCGAACGGCGCTGGGGACGCCTCGACGGCTTCCTGCACGCGATCGCGTTCGCTCCCCAGGACGCGCTCGGCGGGAACTTCCTGCACACACCGTGGGAGAGCGTCGCGACCGCGTTCAAGACGAGCGCGTTCTCTCTGAAATCGGTCGCGGTCGGCATGCTGCCGCTGATGGAAGCGAACGGCGGAGCGATCGTGTCGCTCGATTTCGACGCGAGGGTCGCGTGGCCCATCTACGATTGGATGGGTGTCGCGAAGGCGGGGCTCGAATCGGTCACGCGATACCTGGCGAGGGACCTCGGTCCGAAGAAGATCAGGGTGAACACGGTGTCGGCCGGACCCATGAAGACGATGGCCGGCAGGGGCATCCCGGGTTTCGACACGATCGCGGGAAGCTGGGCCGACCGCGCGCCTCTCGGCTGGGACACGACCGACCCTCGACCCGTCGCCGGCGCGGTCGCGTTCCTGCTGTCGGACCTGTCGGCCGGCATCACGGGCGAGCTGCTCCACGTCGACGGCGGCTTCCACGCGATGGGGACCGAGCCCGGCGAGTCCGCATCCGATGGCGACTGAGACGGTCTCCTCGGAGCGGCGCCTTACGAGCTTCAGCCATGGCGCGGGCTGCGGTTGCAAGCTCGGCCCGGACGATCTGCGCACGGTCCTGCGGGACGTGAAGCTGCCGCCGGTCTCGGCCGATGTGCTCGTCGCGGCCGACACCGGCGACGACGCGGCCGTGTACCGATTGCCGTCGGGAGAGGGACTGATCGCGACCCTCGACTTCTTCACGCCTATCGTCGACGACCCGTACGACTGGGGGAGGATCGCCGCGACGAATGCGCTCTCCGACGTCTACGCGATGGGGGGCCGGCCGCTCCTCGCGCTCAACATCGTCAACTGGCCGGTGGACGACCTCCCGCTGGAGATGCTCGCGCAGGTCCTCCAGGGCGGGGTGGACGTCGCCGCGGCTGAGGGCGTGGTCGTCGCGGGAGGTCACTCGATCACCGACCCCGAGCCGAAGTACGGGATGGTGGCGATCGGCCTCGTGGCGCCCGATGAGGTCGTGCGCAACTCGACGGCCCCCGCCGGCGCGGCCCTCTACCTCACGAAACCACTCGGCCTCGGGATCGTCTCGACCGCGATCAAACGAGGGCAGGCGGACGACGACCTCGTCCGAACGGCGATCGGGCTGATGACGACGACCAATCGGTCGGCCTCCGAGGCGATGCGACACGCGGACGCCGAGGCGGCCACGGACGTCACCGGGTTCGGGTTGCTCGGCCACCTCCACCGGATGCTCGAGGCATCCCGTGTGGCGGCCGAGCTCGATGCCACCGCGATCCCGCTGATGGATCCGCGCATCCTCGAGCTCGCTCGCCGCGACGTCGTCCCCAGCGGTACGAAGCGGAACCTCGCCTACGTCCGTGCGCACACCGACTTCGGCGACCTCCCGGAGCCCGAGCGGATGATCCTGGCCGACGCGCAGACCTCGGGCGGATTGCTGGTCGCGGCCAAGCACAAGCTGTCGATGGAATCGGCTTTCGCGGAGCACGACGTGCCGTTCGCGCGGATCGGCACGGTCGTTGCCGGCGAGCCCGGCCGGATCACGGTCTCCGGCGCTCTCGGCGTCTAGTTCTGGTCGAAGGGAACCAGGCAAGCGGCACGCCCGTTATCTTGCGGGAGGAGGGTCGCGTGGAGAGGCCGAAGACACCGCCGGGCGATTGGGCCGAGGGAGACCCGGGGCTCCCGATCGAGTTCGGACCTGCATCCAATGCCGAGTACGACCCTGAACCGGTCCTACCGCCGGTCCTCCGGGAGACGATCCGTCGCGCCCGCGACGACGCCGAGAGGAACGCCCGCCGGCTCGGGATGAGCCGGCGAGAGTTCCTGCTCTCGGCCTGCGGCGCGGCCACGACATTCCTCGCCTTGAACGCCTGCACGCGAGAGGAGCACCGCGCGAACCCGTCGTCGACGACGAGCGAGCCGGGCGGGTCCTACGAGATCCCGCCGAGCGCCTCGGTGGAGCCGCCGAGCGCGTACGAGGCGCTCGGCGGCGAGGAGTTCATCTTCGACGTGCAAGGACACCTGCTCGAGTACCACCTGAATCCGGTTCTCAACGGCCAGACCTTCTGGCAGGGCTTCCCGCAGAAGGACTGCGGCGAGGACGACCCTCGCGTGTGCTACTCGATCGAGCACTTCCTCGAGCTGATGTTCCTGCGCTCGGACACCAACATGCTGGTGCTGTCGTCGCTCCCGATCTTCCCGGAGGGCAGCCCGCTTTCGCCGGAGATCATGGATCTGACCCGCCAGACCGTCGAGGGACTCTGCCGGGACGAGCGGATCCTGCTGCATGCCCAAGCTCTCCCCAACGTGGGGACGCAGCGGGCGGCCCTGGACGCGATGGAGCACACGGCGAGCCGCTACCGGTCGCGGCGTGGAAGACGTTCACGCATTTCCCGGGCGCCTTCGAGGGCGACGGCAACGTCTGGTGGCTCGACGATCGTGACGGCGGTGACCTCGGGGAGCGATTCATCCGGAAGACCGTGGAGCTCGGGATCCCGACGATCTGTACCCACAAGGGGCTGTCGCTCGGCTCGCCGAACGCTTCGCCCGACGACATCGGACCTGCCGCGAGGCGGCACCGGGACGTGAACTTCGTCGCGTACCACTCCGGTTTCGAGGCAGGGACGACCGAGGGGCCGTACACGTCGGAGACGGCGCACCTCGGCGTGAACCGCCTGATCGCCTCGATGGACCGGGCGGGCATCGGGCCGAACGAGAACGTCTACGCGGAGATCGGCTCCACGTGGTGGTACGTGATGCGGTACCCGGACCAGGCGGCGCACGTCCTCGGCAAGCTCCTGAAGCACGTGGGACAGGACAACGTGCTCTGGGGAACCGACTGTCTCTTCTACGGCTCACCCCAGCCGCTGATCCAGGCGATGCGCACGTTCCAGATCTCCCAGGAGTTCCGGGAGCGCTACGGCTACCCGAAGCTCACCAAGGAGCTGAAGGCGAAGATCCTCGGACTGAACGGCGCCGCGCTGTACCGGGTGGAACCGAACACCTCCACCTGCGAGTTCACGCGGCGCGAGCTGGAGCAGATCCGCCGGAGCCTGCCGGGCCCGAACCTCGCTCTCGGCCCCACCACCCTGGCCGCCGTCCGGGCGTTCCGCGACGACGACCGCGAACTCTGGGCGAGGACCGCGAACCTGCTGCGGTAGACGAGGTTCGTATCCTGGAGCGATGCCCAGGCGCCGGATCCGGCTGACTGCGCCCGCTGAGGCGCTCAGCTCGACCTTCCGGGACATCCGCGCCGAGATCGGGATCCCTGAGTCCTTCCGGCCCGAGGTGCTCTCCGAGGCCGAGTCGTCGTCGAGGTCCCATCGACTGCCGGACGTCGACCGCACCGAGATCCCTCTCGTCACGCTCGACCCTCCCGAGTCGATGGACCTCGATCAAGCGTTCCATCTGAAGCGGAGGGGCAGTGGGTTCCGGCTCCACTACGCGATCGCCGACCCATCCGCGTTCGTCATACCGGGCGGAGCGATCGACCTGGAGGCGCACCGCAGGGCTGAGACCGCCTACAGCCCGGATGTACGGACGCCGTTGTACCCGCCGGCGATCTCCGAGGCGGCGGCCTCGCTGTTGCCCGATGGTCCGCGTCCGGCCGCCCTGTGGCGCATCGACGTCGACGCGAACGGGCTCGCGGTGGACGCCCAGGTCGAGCGCGCGCTGGTCTCGAGCCGGGCGAAGCTCGGCTACGCGGAGACGCAGGCAGCGATCGACCGGGGGACCGCGGACCCGATGCTGGAGCTGCTGCCCGAGATCGGCTCGACCCTGCAGGAGGCGGAGCGCGCCAGGGGTGGGGCCAGTCTCGGCCTGCCCACTCAGGAGGTCGTGCCGGGCGCCGGTGGCTTCGGCCTGACCTTCACCTCGCCGTTGCCGGTCGAGACGTGGAACGCGCAGCTCTCCCTGCTGACCGGCCGGGTCGCGGCCCGGATCATGCTGGACGGTCGCGTCGGCGTGATCCGGACGATGCCGCCGCCCGATCCGCACGACGTCGAGCGGCTGCGCCGGGTGGCGACCGGGCTCGGTGTGGACTGGCCGGAGGCCATGACCTATCCGGAGCTCTTGCACACGATCGACGCGAGCCGTTCGACGGCCCAGTCGGTCTTCCTCCAGGAAGCCGCGGTCTTGTTCCGCGCCGCCGCGTACACCGCGTTCGACGGGGAGCCACCTCCGGACGAGGAGCACGCCGCGATCGCTGCCCCCTACGCCCATTGCACCGCGCCGTTGCGGCGCCTGGTCGACCGTTACGTGAACGAGGTCTGCCTCGCTCTCGTCTCCGGGAGCGACGTGCCTCCGTGGGCGCGCGGGGCGCTCCCGGCGCTGCCGATCGAGATGGCGCTCGGTGGGGAGAAGACCGGCCGTCTCGAGCGGACGATCGTCGACGCCGTGGAGGCAGCCGTGCTCGCGCCCCTCGTGGGCCGCCAGGCGGACGCGGTGGTCGTCGACCTGTGGAAGCACGGCCGCGGCGAGGTCGCCCTGCGCGATCCCGCGGTGATCGGACCGTGCGACGATGTGCACGAGCTCGGGGCCCAGATTCGGGTTCGCCTCGAGGAGGCTGATCTCGAACGCCGCGAGGTCCGCTTCGTCCGTGTGTAGATCAGGGCCGCGCCGACAGGTCTGCCGACGTGAGCTGGCCGCCCGTCGGGCCGCGGCCGCCCAGGGCGGCCGCGCCGCACCGGGCGGCCAGCCGCAGCGCCTCGGTCACCTCGAGACCTGCTCCCAAACCGTACGTGAGTCCGGCGTGGAACGAATCGCCGGCTCCGTACGTGTCGACGATCGGGCCGAGGAGCGGGGCTGGTTCGAAGCGACGTCGCTCGCCGTCAAACGCTGCGAACGATCCACCTTCCGCTCCCTCCGTCAGCACTACCAGGTCGGGCGGGGCGTGGGCCAAGACCTCGGGGTCGTAGCGCTCGTGGACGTCTAGAGCGCTCCCGACCACTGCGTCGGCTCGCACGCCCGATGCGGCGAGGACGGCCAGATGCCGGGTCGACACCACCATCACCCTCGCTACGCGTGCTCGACGAAGCGCGTCCTCATCGCCGGCCGTCACGTAGACGGCGCCGGCGTCGTCCAGGTGGTCCCACGCGAGACCGTCGGAACCGCGCGCTTCCAGCCGGGGTCCCAGCGTGGTGATCGTGCGCTCGCCGTCGCCGTCGACGAGACACAGCGCCTCACGGGTGGGATCCGGCCTCTCCTCGCCGTGGACGTGGACCCGTGAGGCCGAGAGCTCTTCGCGCGCGCGACGACCCACGCCGTCCCCGCCGAGCGCCGTGAACAGCTCGGACGATCCCGCCAGCTTCGCGAGCTGGACGGCGGACACAGCGCCGCCGCCGCCGGCTCCCCACCAGGTCTCTGTCGCATGTGCGATCGCGCCGGCGGTGGGGACCCGGTCCACGCGCGCGAACGTGATCCATTCCACGTGTCCGACGACCGCGACCTTCATCCCGTGCGTATCGTCCCAGGCTCGGCCCGGCGTACCGCAGGCACCGGCGGCCGGGAATACCGCGCCCCTTGGTACGCTTGCACCAGCAACAGGTCCCCGACTCCCGCGGGCCCGCGAGCACCCTGGAAAGGTCATGGCAGAGCTCGACGGCGTCTACTACAAGGAGATCGTGGAGCAAGCGCTCCGCGAGTTCCCGAACGAGGCCTGCGGTCTCATCGCGGCCGAGGCCGGCGTGCCCGTCAGGGTCTACGCGATGACAAACGCCGACGCGAGCCCCGCCACCTATCGGCTCGACGGCAAGGAGCAGCTGAAGGTCTTCGACGAGCTCGACGATCGCGGCTGGGACCTCTGGGCGATCTACCACTCTCACACCCATTCCGAG
>Ga0136614_10003090_pt1 | contig 10556 bp, 11 predicted proteins | sample AntDrymUQ2792106_2_FD_106643 | JGI IMG/M metagenome (GOLD analysis project Ga0136614, IMG submission 106643) | Polar desert sand microbial communities from Dry Valleys, Antarctica - metaG UQ279 (21.06) | ecosystem: Environmental > Terrestrial > Soil > Desert | place: Antarctica: Dry Valley... | reverse complement strand
TCTTCTGGATCGCCACGTCGATGTCGAAGTCGGGGCCGTTCTTTTCGGGGCGGAAGGTCGCCGTGGCGCGCGTGACGCCGCTCCCCATGAACTTGCCGGTGAGCCGGACTTTCGCGGGCCCCTTCCGGAACTGATTGGAGAGGTTCGTGACGTGCAGGTCCATGCCGGCGATGTAGAGGCGATAGTCGGGCTGCTTCGCGCGGTTGATCAAGCCGAGCTCGGAGTTGGCGAGGTGGAACTTCTCGAGCTCGAGCAGCAGGCCGGGCTTGTTGCTCGCCTTCTTGACGGCGCGCTGGACTTTGTCCGCCCGCCGCTCTTCCGCCGCCGCGGTCCGCGCCGTGTGGAGGTAGTCGATGCGGATGCCTCGGATCGTCAGGTCCTCGACCCGGGCGACCTTGAGGGGAGCGGAGTACTCGATGCGTCCGTTGGTCGAGAGGGTGCCGCCCCGAACGGTGAGGCTGTTGCGCGCGAGGATCGGACGGAAGCGGTCGAGCGGCACGTCGCGCAGCGTGAAGAGGGTATGAAACGCGGGGTGCGGCTTGGCCAGGAAGTTCGCGTGCCCCTCGACGAGACCGTAACCCGTCTCGAGCACGGCGGCCTGGAGGCGTACGGGCGATGGGTAGTGGCGCTCCCCCGCGTGGATGTTGCGGATGTTGGTCGCCTCGAACTGGACGCGCGAGAGGCGCAGGGGCCGCGCGGGATCCTGGTCGATGTAGGTCACGTTTCCGTCGCGCACCCGGAGCATGTTGATCTTCAGGGGGTAGATCTGGGCCACGGCGTCCTGCCAGCCGCGCTCGTCCACGGGAACGTCGTCGCGGTTCTCCTTGCGCAACTGCGCAAGGTTGATGTGGACGCGCGGGTTGTCGATCCGGAAATCCGCCACGAGACGCAGGCTGAGAAGCTCCCGCCACTGGACGCTCGCCTTCAGCACGGGAATGTACGCCACGGGCGGATCGGGATTCGACTCCTGCCGGATCGTCAGCCCCTCGAGCGTCACGGAGAGGCCGATGAGGCGGAAGTCGAGCTCCGGAATACGAACCGTGTAGCCCGTGAGCTTCTCGTTCATCCGGCGCTCCATGGATCGCCGCAGAGGCTCGTCGACGAACAGGGACGCGAGGACCGTCAGGAGGACGAGGCTCGTGACGATCCCGAGAACCCATAGCGCGGGGCGCCGCAGCCGCGCGATCGAGGGCGGGCGGACGCTCCTCCGCTTCTTCGGCGGGACCGCGATCGGCGCTTCCTCTTTTCGGTCACTCCGAGCTGCCAAAGAGTCTCCCTCTCTGCCGGGGTCGATCCGGCAATGCCTGTGCCAGGGAGACGGACCCAGAAGCACCGAAAACCGCGTGCGTACAGCGTGGCACCCGCCTCGCAGCCTCCATCTCCCTGGCCGACCCACCCACCTCAACGCATTTCGCGGCCATTTCGATTTCTTTACAGGAGGACGTATGAGAATCGGTATTTCCATTGCGGTCACCATGCTGGCGCTCGGCGGAGCCGCCAACGCCCAGACGACGACCGCCAGCCAGCCGGCCGGAGCCACCCGCGGACAGGTCTCCGACAGCGAGTTTGCCAGGAAGGCCGCAATGTCGGGCATGAAGGAAGTTCGCGTGAGCGAGCACGCTGCCGCGCAGGCTTCGAGCGCGGACGTCAAGCAGTTCGCCACCAAGCTCGTCCAGGACCACACGGCCGCTAACGCGAACCTGCGCACTGCGGCGGGCGCGGCCAGCATCGAGCTGCCGGCCGAGCTCGACGCGGAGCACCGCCAGCAGGTCCAGCAGCTGACGACGCTCTCCGGCGCGGATCTGGATCGGACCTATGTCGACAAGATGGTGGAAAGCCACACGAAGTCCGTGCAGCTCTTCGAGCAGAAGAGTCGGGACGGGTCCGGGGCGCTCGCGGCGTTCGCGGGCAGCACGCTGCCGACCCTCCGCGAGCACCTGCAGATGGCTCAGGATCTCCAGCGCCGCGTCGGTGCCTCCTCGGGCGCGGGCATGGCGGGCACGACCGCCCCGACATCGGACCCGGCGGCCGGCACGACCGGCTCCATGGGGACGATGACGACCGACCGTCCCGCGACGACCGGCACGACGGCCACGACTGACAGGATGGCGACATCGGATACGACCGCGACGACGGATACGACCCGTGAGACCACCGGGACAACAGCAGGCGCGTCCGACCCGGAGATGCCGGCGTCCGCCAGCGGCTACCCGCTCGCGATTCTTCTCGGCATCGGCCTCGCCGCACTCGGGCTGGCCCTGCGCCTGAAGAAGTAACCTTCAAGAACGGCGGGGGCGGGGTTCTCACCCCGCCCCCTTTTTTTTTCTTTCTCGCCGACCCCGTGTCAGGGGCTCATCACGATCTTGATGCAGCCCTCTTCCTTCTTCTGGAACATCTCTTAACCCCGCGGCGCTTCCTCCGTTCTGTCTTAGGCTCCCGCTCATGGCGCAAGAACACGAGGGCGGACACGAGGCGGAGCTTCTGTTCGGGGGCGAGCATCTGAACCTGCTCCGGCGCCGGGGATGGGAGTACGCCGAGCATCGGACGGCGAGGGAGTCGGTGATGATCGTGGCGTTGACGGCGCGCGACGAACTGGTGCTCGTCGAGGAGTTTCGCCCCTCCGTCGATGCGCCCGTCCTTTCGCTGCCCGCGGGACTCTCCGGAGACGAATCGCCGGAGGAACCGCTCGCCGCGGCGATCCGGGAGCTTCGCGAGGAGACCGGCTACGCGGCGGACGCCCTCGAGCTGTTGGGCCGGGGACCCGGCTCCGCCGGGGCGAGCTCCGAGCTCGTGACGTTCTTCGTGGCGCGCGGGGCGCGGCGCAGGGGGCCTCAGGCAGAGGCAGACCGCCGTCTGCTCCGCGTCCACGTCGTTCCCCTCGTGGGTCTCCTCGCGTGGACGCGGGAACAGGAAGCGGCAGGGACTCTCGTCGACCCGAAAATCTGGGCGGGCCTCTATCTCGCCGGGGTGGCGCCGCCCGCTCGAGTTACCGGGTCAACCGATCGGAGCCGGCGACCTTGACGACCTTGTTGTAGAGGCCGAGGATCAAGAGCGTCGGCGCCCACTGACCGACGAAAAGGCTGTGCTGGCGGATTTTCTTGCTGCCCATCAGCTGCAACCCGAGAGACGCGACGATCGAAGCGCCGGCCAGCCAGAGCCACACGTCCGACGGGATCTTCGCCGTCTCCTTCTCGATCGCGCGGGCGACCGGGCCCTCCGTCTGCTCGACCGCGTCTTCCGAGACTCTCGCCATGCGTTCCATGAGACCTCCTGAATGAGCACCTGGTTTCGGCACTGGCCGCGAATGTGCCCTGTTGAGGCCGTATGAAGGATGCACCTGCCGTGCCACGCGGTTCCCACGTCCAGGTCGAGCGCGGTTTTCCGGGGCCCGGAGAAAACTATCTCAGCGATACGACGATCGTCGCCGATCCGTCCTTCAGTTCGACACGATCGGGGCGGATCCGCAGCACCTCGGCGCCGTCCACGAAGCTGCCCGTCGACACGACTCGCCCGTTGATCACGGCCGCGGGGTGGTCCTCCGAGTAAACGATCCCGTCGAGAACGATCCGGCCGCCCGAGGAGAGCAGGCCCTCCCGGACGAAGGACCGGCCTCGGGCCGGCGACCGCGTCCGCGGCTCCTCGATCGACGTCACGGAGGGGCCCGCGCGCACGATCGAGGGGCTCCCCGAGGCGACTATCGGAGGCGATGCCAAAACGGGAAGATACGGATCGATCCGGGCCGGAGGCGCCGGTTCCTCGGTCGAAACGGGCGCGTCGGTGGAACCGGGCCGGGCGCCGCCCGCCCCGACCGAAAGGTCACGGCCTCCCCCGGGCCGGTCCGGTGGGGGAGGAGGCACGGCGACCTCGGCCGCGATGTCGGCGGCTGCGGCGCCTGAAACGGGACCCCGCTCGCCGTCCACCGGTCGAGCGGGCGCCTGAAAAGGCGTCACCTCGGATCCTTCCGTTACCCGGCGGTCTTCCGGCGGTTGCTCCCGGCGCCGGGCCAGGAGGACGATCACGGCCACCAGGAGGGCGGCGGGCAGCAGAAAGAGAAGGGCCCGCCGAGGGTCGCCCCCGGCCCGGCGGCGACCGGCGTCCGGAAGAGGCAAGGGCGTACTGGCTCCGGGATCGGGCCCCGGCGGGGCGCCCCCCGCCGCCTGGGCGCGCTTCAAGGCGTCGTCGATGAGGCTCATCGAGGCCGCGGCTCAGGCCGCGTTCCCCTCCAGCTCCCGGATCGCCTGGCGGATGGAGCGGGCGTCCAGGTGGTCCGTCCCGTTGACGAACCCGTAGAGAAGCGCCTTGTCGCACACCGCATTGATCAGGCGCGGGACTCCCGCGGAGTAGCGATGGATGCCCCGAAGCGCCCACCGCGAGAACGTGGGTCGCCCGGTCGAGCCCGCCATGCGCAGCCGATGCACGATGTACCTCTCCGTTTCTTCCCGAGAGAGCGGAGAAAGATGGTAGCGCACCGTGATGCGCTGTCGCAGCTGCGTCAGGCCGCGCGCGTCGAGGCGCTCGCGGAGCTCGGGCTGCCCGATGAGGACGATCTGCAGGAGCTTGCGGCGGTCCGTCTCGAGGTTCGAGAGGAGCCGGACCTGTTCCAGTAGCTCCGTCTCGAGGTCCTGCGCCTCGTCGATGAGGAGGACGACATCGTTGTCCCGCGCGGCCTCGGCGAGCAGGAAGGCATTCAGCGCGGCGATGCAGGAGGCGCGGTCCTTGCGCTGGGCCGGGAGGCCGAGCTCCGTCAGGACCGCCCGGAAGAGCTGCGTGCTCGTCATCGACGGGTTGAGGATCAGGGCGGTGCGGTACGTCGGCCCGAGCTCCCGCAGGATGGCTCGGCAGACGGTGGTCTTACCTGCGCCGACCTCGCCCGTGATCTGGATGAATCCCTTGCGCTCGCGGATGCCGAAGAGGATGTGGTTGTAGGCCTCGCGGTGCTTGTCGCTGAAGAAGAGGAAACGCGGATCGGGAGTGAGGTTGAAGGGCGCCTCCGCGAACCCGTAGAAGTCGTTGTACATCTGTCGCCCGGCTCTACGTTACCGCCGGAATCGGCGCTTGCGCGATGGAAGGGGCCAAGGGAAGGCGGCGCGAGGAGTCTCCCAAGGGGGAGGAGCCTCGCGCCGCGCGGGCGAAAGCGCCCCTTTTAGTCGGGAGTCAGCAAATCAAGACTCGCTCCTCCCTCTTGGTGCCCGCATCGGCGCGGGCGCCGCGAGGCGGAGCCGAGCAAGTGAAGCCGACGTGACTAGGCTGCCACCGCCGGGCGGCACTCTCCGCAAGGGAGGAAACCGGCTTCGGACGCCTCCCTCACGGAGCCGAATCGGATTGTGTTGTCCCGGACGAGCGACGTCAGGCCGCCGCACGTCGGAAAGCAGTAGTAGCGGCCGGCCGCGTTCCCGAGGTAGCGGACGCCCTCCGCGGCGAGGCGCTCGAGCGTCTCCGGCTGCGCCCCCTCGACCTCGAGCAGCCGGCGCTTGTTCACGCTCCCTCCGAGCGCATAGTTTCCGATGCGTCCGTCGCTGCGCACGACACGGTGACAGGGGATGAGCAGCGGAATCGGGTTCTTCGCGAGGGCTGACCCCGCGGCGCGCACGGCCCCCGGCTGTCCGATCTCCCGGGCGACCCAGCTGTACGGCCGGACCTCCCCGGGAGGGATCTCGAGGGCCTTGAGCAGGACGGACCGCTCGAACGCGGAGAGGCCCCGCAGATCGAACCGGAGATCGGCCTTCTGGCGGCGCGCCGGCTTCCGGATCATCGCGCGGACGCTCGCCGGCGCCGGAGACGTCTCCGCGGTCACGGGCCGCCCGAAGCGCCGGAGGAACTCGCGCTCGAACGCACGGGGGGAGGCCGCGCGCGCCACCATCGAGATTCCCGCCCTGCTGTGCGCGATGTAGACGGCGCCGATGGGGGAATCGAGCGTCCAGTAGAAGTCCCCGAGCCCGACGCGGCGCAGGACCGCGGGCAGGAGCGAGGCGGGAGCCTTCTCGGCGCGCAGGGCGCGCAGCGAGCGTTCGACGTGAAAGGTGGTCTGGGGGCTCTGGGCTCTCTTCATGGCGATTACCTCTGAGCGCGCCGCGATGCGGTGATCGAGACGCGCAGCGCGTTGATCGCGCGGTGAACGTTGGACTTCGTCGTGCCGAGCGGCTGCTTCAGGATCGAGGCGACCTCCTCGAGGCTCAGGCCCTCGACGTAGCGGAGGATCAGGGCGGAGCGGTAGCGCTCGGGCAGCTCCTTGACGAGGCTCTCGAGGTCGGCTCGCCCGCGCGCGCGCTCGAACCGCGCATCGGGACGTTCCCCGGGATCGTCCTGAGCCGCGCGGGCCGCCGCCTCGCCGGCGCCGCCGTTGCTGAGGGAGAGGAAGTCGTGGCGCTTGCCCCGGAAGCGGTTTCTGGCGACGTTCAGCGTGATCTGGTACAGCCAGGGGCGCAGAGACATCCCGCGGACGCGCTCCGGGGGGTAAGATTTCAGGGCCCGATAGGCCCGCACGAAGGCGTCCTGGGCGATCTCCTCCGCGTCGGCCGAGTTGCGCGCGAGCCGCTGCGCGAAGGCGTACAGGCGGTCCTGGTAGGTCCGAACGAGCCGTTCGAAGGACCCGTCGAGGTCCCGGGCGAGCTCGGCCTCGAGCCCGTCCCCGGCGGGGCGGTTCGGCTCGGCCGGCTCCGTCAGGACCAGATGGAACTCCCGGCGACCGCGATTGGCGGCCGTCGGGCGGGGGGTTTCCTCAGCGGGTAGGCATTCCATCGCACGCTCCTGATCCTAGAACACGGCTCGGCGCCGGGAGGTTGCGGGGGAGGTGAGAGGTAGAAGGTGAGAGGTGAGAGGTGGGAAGTGGGAGGTATTTCCCTAAGACCTTTCACCTGAAACTTCTGCCGACCCGCGCCGCCGAGCGGGTCCGGGCGGGCAGCACCGGCTCGGCCCTCTGGGCGGTTCCGTCGAAATAGGTCTGCGCCTTCGCCCAGGTCGCGGCGCCAATGACCCGTCCGATGGTCCGGCCGGCGAGATCACCGCTGCGGAAGTGGATCCCGCCGTACCGTCGTGACATCCCCGCGGCGTCCGCGGCCTCGGAGAAGGAGTTCCAGGAGAGCAGGACGTCGGCCGCTGGCACCCGGCCCGGCTCCCCGGGAGAGCTCCCGGCCGGGATCGTGACCGTGTAACCGAAGGCATCGCTCCCCGTGATCCGCTTCAGGATCTCGGCTCCGGTCGCGCTGAAGACGCTGTGTCCCGAGAAGAACTCCGGAAAGGGCGGCGTCACGACGTTGGGGATCTGGTAGGGACGCCACAGCTCGCCGCTCATCGTGACCGTCCCCTGGTTCGGGCCGCCCCACGCCTGAATCGGCTGACCCGCGTAGAGGAACCGGATCGCCGTCACGGGACGTGCCGAGTCGAAGTGCCGCTTCGCGTCCCACGCCGCGATGCTCGCGTCCAGCAGGCCGTTGCCGAGCGCGAAGAACATCTTCACGTCGTCGTCCAGCGTGTGGGCATCGCGCCGGGAAACGAACTGCGCGTACACCGCCCAGTGCCCCGGGGGGAACTCGGACGAGGGCCCGTCGGCGAAGTGCTCCGCGATCACCTTGTGGTAATCCGTCAGGGCGGCGCTCAGGGCGAGGACCTCGTCGGCCTCCTCCTTGTAGCGGGGATCGGGGTACCGCGGAGGCCCCTCCGCGGGGCGGTGCTGCGATCCGGAGATCATGGCGAAGGGGACCACGAGGCCCCATTGGGGAGTGGTGTAGGTCTGGATAACGACCCGGCTCCCGTCCACGACCGCGAGGGGCTGCCACCGGTTCGGGTCTACGACGGTGGACGGCGTGTTCAGGGGGACGTACCCCGTGTAGTCCGCATACCGACCCGGCGCGAGATCGCCGAGCTGGTTCGACCCGTCGCGGTGGCGAAACGCGAGCACCGCAGCGGCAGCGGCGTTCCCGACGCCGGCCGCCGTCCGCGTGTCCTGCGAGGTGTCCGTGGGCTCGTACCCGAGCTGGCGCATCAGCGCGTCGTAGCGCGGAGCCTCCGTCGGGAACAGGTCCACGACGGCGCGGTATCCCGCGAAGCTCACGGCGCGGGCCCTGTTCTCCTCCGTCCGCTCGCCGTCAGGCCGGCGCCAGTCCGTGTGCGGACGGGTGGGCACGGCGACCGCGTCGTACGCGCTCCAGGCGTCGTACATCGCGGTGTGGACGACGGCGATGGCACGGGCGGCGACCGTGGGTCCCGGGGGGCGGGCCCGTATGCCGTGGAGGATCTCCTCGTCCCAGATGAGGGCGGCGTTGTCTGCGCGCTGCGGCGTGTCGAGCGAGGGCTGCGCCTGAGCGACGGCCGTGAGGATCAGGACGGCCTGAAAGAGGGCGACGAACCGAGAACAGTTCTTCCGCATTACATTGGCAACTTTGATCGGTCCCGGCACACTGCCAGCAGGCGGCGTGCGAGATCCTACGCCCCTCCCGCCGGCCTCGCTGCTCCACCACCGGAACCGGGGGAACCTCCGCGACGCGCTGCGGGCGCTCTGCGACTCTCGCGGCAACTACGGCGCGGGCGGGACGGTCGAGGGGTCAGCGGCGGCCGAAGCGGTGTCTTCCGCCGCAGGCATCGGGGGGCGGCGCTGCGAGTCTCCGACGTCCGTGGGGGGCATGACTGGTTGCCAGCCCTGAAGGTTCAGATACTCGACCTGCCCCGTGACCCGGTTGGTTCGCAAAGGCGTGCGCCCGACCTGATGGTAGCGCCATGCGGTCGGCCACACGAAGATCGCCATGTAGAAGGCAGCCACCAGGCCGAAGACCCAGAGGAGCCGCCGCCTGCGGTCACCGCGCCGCCGGTTGTGCAACATCCCTCAAGGATAAGCGCTCCGGAGACCGGGAGGACGCACTTTGGCGGCCCCGAGCGATCCCACTTTGGTGGGTAAGCTCCCGCCCCCGGGGCGGCATGGCCTCCGCGAACCCGCTCGCCCTCCGCGATACTACTTCCCGTCGCGGGAATCGGCCCGCGCACAGATCAGTCGCGCAGGCCGGGTCGCGCACGAACGGAAGAGAGGAGTGTCTTATGAAAGCTCTCGTCATCGGTGGGACCGGAACCGTGGGGAGCCGGGTGGTTTCCGGCCTGATCGAGAAGGGAAAGGGGGTGCGCGTCCTGACGCGCTCCCCGGAGAAGACGACGGGGCTCCCGCAAGGGGTCGAGCCGGCGGTGGGGGACCTCGAGCGGCCGGCTACCCTGGCGGATGCGTTCGCCGGGGCGGAGGCGGTCTTCCTCCTGACGCCCCTGAGCGAGACGGAGACGGCCCAGGGGCTCGCCGCGGTCCAGGCGGCGCGCGATGCCCGCGTCCGCAGGATCGTGCACATGTCGGTCGCCCTTCCGGCGGGCTCCGAGCACATCCCGCACTTCGCGAGCAAGATCCCCATCGAGAAGGCCGTAAGGGAATCCGGGATGGAATGGACGATCCTGCGCCCCAACAGCTTCTACCAGAACGATTACTGGTACGAGGAGCCGATCACCCGGTACGGCGTGTATCCCCAGCCCATCGGCTCGGCGGGTATGAACCGCGTCGATGTCCGTGACATCGCGGACGCCGCGGTCAACGCGCTCGTCGGTCCGGGGCATGCCGGCAAGGTCTACCCGCTCCACGGCCCCGAGGCGCTGACCGGGGAGAGCGTCGCGGAGACCTGGGGGCGCCACCTCGGCCGCGAGGTGCGTTACGCCGGAGACGACCTCGAGTCCTGGCAGGAGCAGAGCCTGAAGATGCTGCCCCCCTGGCTGGTGCACGACTTACGCGTCATGTACGAGTTCATCCAGAAGGAGGGCTTCGAGGCGACCCCCGAGGAGCTGGTGAACCAGGAGAAGGTGGTGGGCCGCCCGCCGAGGCGCTTCGACGACTTCGCGGCGGAGACGGCGCGGGGGTGGAAGACCGCCTAAAAAAATCGCGCGGGCCCGAGCCCGCGCGACAGGTATTCAGCGCAGTCGGGTCTTAGTAGCGGGAGCGACCGCCTCCGCCGCCGCCACCGCCCTCAGTGCGGGGGCGCGCCTCGTTCACCGTCAAGTTGCGTCCGCCGAACTCGGTCCCGTTCAGGGCCATCGCCGAGCGGGCGATCGCGTCGTCGCTGAACTCGACGAACCCGAAGCCCTTCGACTGGCCGGAGTCCCGGTCGGTGATGACGCGCGCCGAATCCGGCGTGCCGTACCGGGCGAACATGTCGCGAAGCTGATCGTCCGAGATGTTGTAGGGAAGGTTGCCAACGTAAAGTTTCATGAATCCATCCTTCGTGCCGCCGGTCAAGATCGTGGCCGGGTCGCCGCCGGCGCGGTGATCCGCATTCTCGTGGTGCTGTCGATCGGAAATCGCCAGCTCGCGGCTGACGGAAAGGCGAGCGAACCGAGAACCCGCACACTCTACCACGGCTGAGCCGGATGCCTCCACGCCGGCCCCGCTGATATAAAGCGACGGCCCATCTCCGAAAGGACGTCTATGAGCTCGAAAAGCGCCCTGGCGTTGACGATTCTCGCCGTCGCGCTGGGAGTCGCGGCGGCTCCCTCCTCCGGCCAGGACCCGCACCCGGTCGACCGGCCGACCCCCACCC
>Ga0136614_10003089_pt1 | contig 10556 bp, 7 predicted proteins | sample AntDrymUQ2792106_2_FD_106643 | JGI IMG/M metagenome (GOLD analysis project Ga0136614, IMG submission 106643) | Polar desert sand microbial communities from Dry Valleys, Antarctica - metaG UQ279 (21.06) | ecosystem: Environmental > Terrestrial > Soil > Desert | place: Antarctica: Dry Valley... | reverse complement strand
TCACCGATTCGACGGCCGGCAGGGCGTCGAGCGCGGACGCGCCGGCGGCCGTGCGGATGCGCACGGTATCGGCGCCGTAGCGGTCCTGGATGTTCTGGAGGGTTCCGTCGAGCACCTTGCTCCCGCGAAAGATCATGAAGATCCGATCGCACATTTTTTCGGCGGTCGACATGTCGTGCGTGCTGAAAACCACCGTCGCGCCGCGCCGCTTCATCTCGAGCACCGCGTCCTTGAGCACCTGCGCGTTCACGGGATCGAGGCCGGAGAACGGCTCGTCGAGAATGAGCAACGATGGATTCGATACCACGGCGGCGATGAACTGAACTTTCTGAGACATGCCTTTCGACAGCGTCTCGATCTGGCGGTCGATAAGACCCGGCATCTCCATCCGCTCCATCCACTCCGCGATGGCCGCATCGATCGCCGACGCCTTCACCCCTTTCAAACGCCCGTAATAGCGAAGAAGGCGCCGGATGGTCATTTTTTTGTACAGGCCGCGCTCCTCGGGCAGGTAGCTGACCCGATCGCGTGCGGCAGCCGTGTCGCGAGATCCCAGGACTTCGATCTCCCCGTCGTCAGGCAACAGAATGTGCATGATCATCCGGAGGGTGGTGGTCTTGCCGGACCCGTTGGGCCCGATGAAGCCGTAGATGGAGCCGGACGGGACCGACAGGGACAAACGGTCGACCGCGGGAACAGCGCCGAAGCGCTTAGTGACGTTTCGAAGCACTATCGCGTCGGTCATGTCACGCCATTCTCGTGATTTTCGCCGCCTTCGCAAGGGATCGGCGCCAGTGGACCAGACAATAGCACGCCAGCCCGGGTGCGCAGCCCCGACACATCTGGCGAACGGTGCTCTCGCGTATCATTGCACCCGCTGCCGGACCGCGCGGACAGGGGTCTTTCCACACATGTACCGAACCCGATGAACAACCTGCGCGCCACAGATGCAGCGGCCGGGCATGGCCCGCGCACAGCGTCGCGCCTGGCCCATTCGGGCGTCTCCGTGGCGGCGATCATCGGACTCGCCGCCGTGCTTCGGCTGATCAACGCCAACGCGGAACTGTGGTACGACGAAATCGTCACGGTCACCTACTTCGTCCGCACACCATTTCTCAATGCCGTCTCCACCTACGGGCTTGCAAACAATCATGTGTTGAACTCCGTGCTGATGAACCTCACCGGGACGTTTCTCGGCACGGACCCCTGGATGCTCCGCCTGCCGTCGATCCTGTTCGGGATTGCGGGCGTCTGGGCGTTCTGGTTCCTCGCCACGCAGATCTGGCCACGGCCGCCCGCTCTCGTCGGCACGCTGCTGTTCGCTGTTTCGTACCATCATGTCTATTACAGCCAGAATGCGCGCGGGTACTCCGCGTTCATGTTCTTCACACTCCTCGCCACCGGCTTTCTCCTGCGCATGCTGGAGCGCGGGAACGCCGCGGGGCGCAGAGATGAGATCGGATACAGCCTCTCGCTGGCGCTCGGCCTCTATTCCGTGCTGCTGACGACGTTCGTTGTCGCGGCTCACGCGAGTGTGCTGCTGATGCTTCGACGGTGGCGCGCGCTGGGGTGGCTGGCGGGAGGCGTCGCGGTTGCGGCAGTGCTATACGCGCCAATGGGTGCGCCCCTCATCGCGTACTACCGGACGAATCCTGGCGACACGGGCTATCCGTTGCTCTCGATGGAATTCGCGCGCGTGATGGCTCCCGTAGCGCCTGCGCTGATTGCCGCGGGAGTGATCCTGCTCCCGATCGTCCGGAGGCTGACGCGGCGGCAGCCGGTGGCAGCTGCACTGCTTCTGACACCAGGTGTATTCACGGTGCTTGTGCCGCTGGTGCGCGGCCAGGGTGTTTACCCCCGTTCGTTTCTTTATCTGCTGTGCCTTGGCTACCTGCTGCTGGTCGAGGCGCTGGATTGGGCGATGAGCCGTCGACCCCGGCTGGCCGCGGTATGCACAGCCATCGTCATCGCCGTGTCGTTGGCCAGGCTGGCGCCCTATTACAGGCTCCCGAAGCAGGGATTCCGGCAGGCACTTGCGTACATCGACCAGCGCGCCCAACGGTCTGACCAGCGCATCGGACTGTCGCTCGGCGGCAAGGCGGCCATGTTCTACGACCCCACGGTGGTGCTCGTACAAGACGCGGGTCAGCTCCAGGGCTTGACGTCACAGTCGGATCGCCCCGCATGGGTGGTGACGACATTCCACAGCGCGCTGCAATCGACCGCGCCCGACCTCTACGAGTGGCTGCGGACCGAAACCGCGTTGCGGGCGGAGTTCAGAGGCGTGATCGGGGATGGGACCGTCTACGTGCATTACTGGCCGGGATCGAAGCGCGTGCCCTGAGGAACCGGCCCGCTGTCAGTACAGCCGCAGTTCGCGGAGGTTCAATCGCAGCGCAGGCGGCGATCCCACGCCACAGCCGGTTGATCTGCTGCCGGCACATTCCATTGCGGTCCCGGGGATCGCTCCTTTCACTCCCACGCCGGCGTGTGCGCCGTGAAGGCGTCCACGCAGGTCCTCTTTGAATCCGAGCGTCCCCAGGGCGCGGACAGCCTCGGCGGTCAGATGGCGCGAGACATCATAGTTGCTCGCCATCACCACGATGTGTCCTGGCTCGAGCGACCCGATGTACTCCGCCAGCTTCAGAGAGTCCGCCTCGTACCAGGAGGTATTGAAATGGCGGACCTCGGTGCGCTTGTCTTCCGGATCGACGCTCACCAGCGTGTACCCCTTCGGCCCGCCCCACCTGCGGTTATTCACGGCAATCGTGGTGCGCTCGATCCCGGCCGTGACGGCGATATCTACGGGCGCGCGCACGCCCGTGCGGCCAATCATCTCCCTCGCCGATCCCGGCCGGAGGCTGTAGTCGACGGCGACTTCGACGCTCACAGGCCGGCTGGGATCGCCCTTGAAGGGCGCAAACTGCAACACATCCGGAAGAAACGTCCGATCTGACCAGCTTGCCAGGAGCTCATCGTCGGCCGAGGCCGTCACGGTGACGTCCATGTCCTGACGTTCTCCTTCGACCCGCCCTCGAACTGCCATACCCGCCTTGCCTTCGAGCAGCGACAGCGGGTACCAGCGGCGCACCCTGGATCCGCGCCCGCCTGGCTGCAGCTCGAAGATGCTCGTCCCACCCATCTGTGCGGCCAGTCGCAAATCGTCCCGGCTCTCATCGATGATGCGGAACACATCCGGCATGTCCTCACGCGGGTAGAGGTCCGAGTTCAGGACCGCGTAGCGCGGATGAAAGTAGGTCTTCAGGTGTTCGATCATTGCCGGAGAGAGGTCGTCCCGGGCGTTGAGCCGGATATACGGCGGTGGGGCGACGAGCCCGGCGCCGTTCACCATCGACTGTCGATGGAAAAGCGAGTTCACGAGCGGCCAGGGGTTGTTGTGGGTCGGAAAGACGACCACGGGGCCGGGGGGCGCATGTTTGAGCCATGTGTCGGCTGCGGTGATGCGCGGAACCGGGACGAACACCATCGGCGCGACGGCGTGCTCCAGGTTGATAACGAGCAGTGCGCCGGCGAGTGCGACCGGCCGGGCGCGAAGATGGATGCGTCTTTCCAGCCAGGCGGCACCGAGCCCGGCGAGTACCGCAATCCCCACCGTGTAGAGCACTCCGAAGCGAGCGGGTACACGAAGCACGCCGAATGGAGGCACGAACGACGGATAGACGCTGGGGCCGAGATCCACGCCGAACGCCCGGACCTGCGGCCCCAGCGAGAGAAATACGCCGGCGACCAGGAGGGCGACGTAGGTTCGCATGATGGTATTGGCTCGACTGACGCTGTCCTGTCTGATGCGCCACAAGGACCAGAGTGCCACGCTCAACAGCGTCACGACCACCAGGCTGCCGCGGCGCGTCACGATGACAGGCCACGCGTCCGGCCAGCCGAGCGCCGTGCACAGAATGGCCGCGGCGGGTAGGGCGGCAATCAGGGACAGGGCCAGAGGCGCACCGCCCGGGATAAACCGCGTCCGCGGAGGGGCCACGGTGCTCGAGCCGGATAACCCCACGGTCATCCGGCGGGATGTCCCCGCCGCGCAACCGAGCAGAGCAAGAGCCAGACCGACAGCCCCTGCAAAGTAGCTCCCCTCTGCGAAGCCGAACCGACCCAGCGATGTCCACAGACGGGCATCCTGCCCCACTCCCAGGTAATGTTGCACCTCTGCGGACGTCTTCGCGCGGCCTCCGATGTCGAGTTGACGATCGAACAGGCGCTGCATGCGCGCCAGCAGCGGCGTGGCGGCCTGCTCATGCCGAAGATCCCGACTACCTTCGGATATCTCCCATGCCTTCACGCGCGCGAAAGGCAGCGCGAAGGGAAGCAGCAGAACAAACACGAGAAGACAGCCGGCAACCGCGCGTGGCACCACGATTCGCGCATTGCCATGCGCGGCCAGGGACCAGATCCCCACGACGAGCGCCGCCACCAGACCCATGGCCGCGAAATACCACGACGAAAGCGCCTGCGCGACGAACAGCACGACTACGGCCAGCAGCCGCCCCCATCGGGGCTCTGCCACGTAGCGGTGAAGCCACAGCAGCATCAGCGGCAGCCAGAAGCCGGCGAGCATGTGCGAGTGGCTCAGTCGGCTGGTCCGGAACGGTGAGAACGCATACAGGCAGCCGGCGATGAGGCCGGCGGCCACCGAGCCCGTCAACTCGCGCACCAGCAGGAACATCGTCAGCCCGCTCAGAACGAACGTCGCCAGAATGAACACGTTGTGCCCCAGCACCGGGTTCCTGCTCACCCATGTGACCGGCGCCGCCAGCGTACCGTTCGCCAGCTGAGGATCGAGAGTGGCGAGCGCATCGCCGAACGTGTAGAACATGTTCACGTCGAGCGGATGAAGCGGGTCTCTGGCGATCTGCTGCGCGATCGCTCCGAGCGTCCAGACATTCAGGACGGCATCGTGGTCACCCTTGATCTGCGACGGCAGCACGGCCGTGAGCGGCCAGGTATGAAGAATCGACAGCATCAGAAAGATGCCGCACGCAAGGCGCTTCATCGGAAGGAAACTCCGTGGGCGATCCAGCGGTAGACAGCATCCGAGATTACGTTGTTGCCGGCCACGTTGAAGTGGTCATCGACCGGGTGGTACAAAGACACGCCTGGCCGGGCGTCCGCGGCGCGTGCCGCGGGCAGCAGGTCCAGCACCTCGATGCCCGTGGCCGCGGCCCACGTTCGAATGCGACGCTGAATGACATCGTCGATCACGCCGCTGTCCGGCAGGGTGAATCCGAGCTTCCGCAACTCTGGAAAATATGCCGCGTCCACCTGGTACTTGGACGGGAGCAGAACGAGCCCGAATCGCGCTCCCGTAAAGAGATCGCGGATCCGCAGGAGGCCGTCCTTCACGTGCGAGTCGGCATCGAAGGCCCGCGCCAGGCTGTTGTAATACGCCTGATTGTCAGCCACCGCGGCGCGCGTCACAAGAAAGGGGTTGATCTCCCCTCGGCACGCCGCCTCTTTGTAGGGAGGCTCGGCGTCAAATCGTCGCACCCAGGGGAAGGGACACCCTTCCAGCAGAGTGTTGAGGGACCGGTCGAGGATGCGGTACACCTGGCGCTGTTTCAACCACCCAACGGCGCTCTCGCGGTCTACCAGGTCGTTGTCGACGTAAAGCGCGACCAGCACCAGGTCAGGGGAGTAGCCGGCAAACCGCTGCGCCACACGGGCGTACTGGTCCGGCGACGCTCCCGGTACGCCAAGGTTGAACACACGGTAACCGGCCTTCGTCTCCTGCCGCAGCCGTGCCTGCAGCAGCTGCGGAATCGTGGAGTTCTCCGGCACGCCGTTTCCATAGATCTGGGAGTCGCCGATCAGAAACACGCGAGTCTCGTCGGGTGGCTTCTCGCGCTGAAACTCCGCGTCACGAAACGAGTCGGCGTTGAGCGACACGTCGAAGGCGTATTCAAGGTTGGTGACCTTCAATTGCCTGGGTCCCGAGTGACGCGGGTAGGAACCGAGCGCCAGTTCGACAATGACGAGGGCCACCACCGTGGCAGGAGCGAGCAGGGCCAGCCGGGTCCAGGACGCGGCCGCCCATTGCCCGGCACGCGCCGACACGGCCAGGACGATGCCGGCCGCGAGCAGTATGCCGCTGAGTCCCCACAGGAGCAGCGAGACCCAGACGACGTGGAAGTGGCCGTCTGCGAAGACGCGCGCGAGGACCAACGGATTCACCACAGCGGCCCCTGCCAGCGCAGCCACGGCCGGTCTCACAGCGCGCACCTCGCGGTGCAGTCCCATCGTCGGCGCCTTCCTCGTCGCTTCGTCCACAGGCGGCGTCGATCTCAGAAGAGCGTGTAGATGAAGGGTGCCACGGCGGTGCTGCTGAGCGCGATCAACACCGCGAACAACAGCAGCACGACGATGATCGGCGCCAGCCACCACTTCTTGTTGGAGGCGAGAAAGGCCCACATCTCCGCGAGAAATCCGATCCGTCGAACGCCAGCCTGCCGGGCGAACTCGTCGCCAGCGCGTCGCGTCATCGTGTCATCTCCTTCAGAACTGCCGGAAGTATCGCGCCGGATCCGCGACTCTCCGTTCCCGCTCGGTCCAGTAACTCTGACGCGCGCTGTCCCGCCGTATGGCCAGGGGGTCGTACCCGAACACGCGCATCACCCACCCTATCGGCGTCAGGAGTCCAAAGTAAATGACCGCCAATAATACGTGCGACATCACCCACCCGAGCGGGTAGGTCGCGTACATCCAGCCCAGGAAGATCGGGCGGCGGAACGGCGGGATCAGGTAATACACCACCGCAATCAGAACCCCGGCGCTCCAGACGTACCGCGAGGCCGAAAGGTCCCCCGTGGCGCGCCAGAGCACGACGCCGGCGACCCCCGCAGCCGCGAGCAGCAGCACCCCGAACCAGGCGAGCTCTTTCGCCGACGCCTCGGTCTTCAGCTGGATCAAACTCATCGCACCCCTTCCTCGCCCTGTGGCCGTCGCGTCAATCGAGCGCGAATTGCGCAAGATACTCGTCGCGGCCCGAAGCCCCGGCGTCCGGCTGTTCGGCGCGAAGGAGCACGAAACGTTCGAGTACCAGCGCGTCCATGTCTGTTGCCAGAAAACAGCGGTGGGCTTCCGCCGGCCGACAGACGATCGGTTCTCCCCTGACGTTGAAGCTGGTATTAATCACGAGCGGACAGCCGGTCTGACGTTCGAACGCGCGAAGGAGCTCGTGATAGCGCCCATGCCGCTCGGCGTCCACAGTCTGGACGCGCACAGAATAGTCGACGTGGGTGACCGCGGGTATCGTGGAGCGGTGGAGCTTGAGCCTGTGGAGCCCGGTCTCAGTGCCATCCGTCGTGCGCCTGTGCTCCGGCTGAACGGGAGCGACCAGCAGCATGTACGGGCTGTCTTCGCTCGGCCTCATGTCGAAGAACTCGTCCACGCGTTCTCGCAGCACCGACGGGGCGAACGGCCGGAACGACTCTCGAAACTTGATTTTCAGATTCATCGTGGATTGCATCGCAGGACTGCGCGGGTCGCCCAGGATGCTGCGCGATCCCAGCGCTCGAGGGCCGAACTCCATCCGCCCCTGGAACCAGCCGACGACGCGCTCCCCGGCTATCAGGCGCGCGACGAAATCGCAGAGCTCCCGGTCGTCCTGGAACTCGCGGTACACCGCGCCGGCCGAATCCAGGTAGGCGCGAATTTCGGTGTCCTCGTAGCGGGGACCGAGGAGCGAGCCGAATTGCGCGTCTCCGCTGCCGGTCGGCTCACGAGGATTCTCGAGCAACTGGTGCCAGACAAACAGCGCGGTTCCGAGCGCCCCGCCGGCGTCACCCGCGGCAGGCTGGATCCAGAGGTGCTCGAACGGACCCTCACGCAGGATGCGGCCGTTGCCGACACAGTTGAGGGCGACGCCTCCCGCCAGGCACAGGTGCTTCATGCCTGTCTGCGCGTGAACGTGGCGGGCAGACCGCAGCATGATCTCCTCGGTGACTTTCTGGATCGAGGCCGCCATGTCCATTTCGCGCTCGGTCAACGCCCCCTCGGGGCTGCGCGGCGGCCCTCCGAAGAGTGCGTCGAAGCGCGGCGAGGTCATCGTCAGGCCCTGGCAGTAATTGAAATACCGCATGTCCAGGCGAAACGATCCGTCTTCCTTCAGATCGATCAGCTTCTCGAGAATCAGGTCGGCGAATCGCGGTTCGCCGTAAGGCGCCAGGCCCATCAGCTTGTATTCGCCCGAATTCACCTTGAATCCTGTGAAGTACGTGAAGGCGGAATACAGCAGCCCGAGCGAGTGCGGAAACCGCATCTCGTGCGAGAGCTCGATGCGATTCCCGCGCCCCACGCCGTAGCTCGCCGTCGCCCACTCACCCACACCGTCGAGCGTCAGGATCGCCGCCTCGTCGAACGGGCTCGGAAAGAAGGCGCTGGCGGCATGCGATTCGTGGTGCTCGGTAAAGACGAAACGCCTGTGATACGCGCCTCCGAGCCCCCGGCTCATCTCGCGCGGGAGAAACAGCTTCTGCCGCAGCCACAACGGCAGTGCCATCAGGAACGACTGGAAGCCGCCCGGCGCGTACGCGAGGTAGGTCTCGAGCAGCCGTTCGAACTTCAGGAGCGGCTTCTCGTAGAACCCCACGTAATCGAGCTCCTCCGCAGCGATGCCGGCCTGTTTCAGACAGAACTCGATTGCGTGAACGGGGAAGCGCGCGTCGTGCTTCATCCGCGTGAAGCGCTCTTCCTGCGCCGCGGCGACAATGCGTCCATCCACGACGAGAGCGGCAGCCGAATCGTGGTAAAACGCCGAAACGCCGAGAATCGCCGTCACGCCTGCTCCTCCCCCCTCATACGACGGTCACGGGTTCGCATTTTCGGGAGTTCGCCGGCCACGGGTCCCGCGGCAGTGTCCATGAGGTGCGCAAGCCGCCGGCGCGCTGGAGCGTCCAGAGCGTGACTCCGACCAGCAGCGAGATGCCGTTACAGAGATGGTGCACCCACTGTGCGGCGACGACACCAAGCGCGAACCGCAGCCCACGGACCGCAAGGAACGCCCGCAGCAGCGGCCCCTGTACCGCGATGAACGCGGCCAGGACCGCGAGCGCCACCCAGACGGCACGCGTCTCGGCAAACGCGAGCATCACCGCGCCGGCCAGCGCATACGCGAGCGCCACGGCGGCGCGCCCGGACCACGACACATTCAAATCGTTTGCGACAGCCCCGTACTTGAGCATCGCCTGCGTCCACGGGACACCCCTGTCGCGAACGTCAGTGACAATCCCCGAGCGCAGTGTCCAGCGCTTCAGATGCGTCCCTCTGATGGACACGTCGAGTCGCAGACGATAGCCGGCAGCCGACAGCCGATAGCCGAGATCAATATCCTCAATTGACGGGCGCACGAAGCGTTCGTCAAAGCCGCCGACCGACGCGAAGGCGGAGGCGTGCACGGCGCCGAGCCCCGCCCAGAAAGTCCTTGCCTCGGCGCGGGCGCGTTCGTGGACGAAGGCGTGCGCCAGGTTGCGGTACTGCGAAAAGAATCCTTTGTAATGAGGCGCGTGATCGTATGCGCCGAAGACCGCCGCCGCCGCATCGCCGCGGAGGTGCTCGAGCATGCGCGGAATGCCGTCGCGTGCGGGACGACATCCGCGTCGATGAAGACGAGCACAGCCGCGGCGGCGAGTTTGGCCCCGCTGTTACGAGCGACCGCTGGCCCGCACGCTCCGGCCAGCGACAGCAGCTGCACTCGCGGCACCTGCTGCAACGCGGTGAGATCTTCGTCGTGCCCGTTCGCGACGATGATGATTTCGGCCACGCCGCTCGAACCGGCGACGGCGGCGATGACGCGCTCGAGCGCCGGCAGCCCGCGATGGAACGGCACAATTACCGAGGCCGTCGGCAACGGCGACGACGGATCGGGCGCCCACTCACGCATGGGCGAGTCTCTGAAGTATTCCGTCGCGTGCCCTGGCGACTGCGAGGGTATGGCGATCGTCGAGCGGCCGGGGGGTCCCGTCACGCAGCGAATCATAAGCCTGCCGGACGAGCGGCATGAGTCCCGGGTAGGCAGCCTCGCGGCGGAGCGCCCTGCGCACGAGGTTGACCGCGGCGCTGCTGGAGGCAGCGGCGCCCGCCCTGACGGGACGCGCCATCTTCGCGAATCGCGACGTGGCGCCTGATTCCCGCCACGCAAATCCGTGGAAGAGGTCCGCCCTGACCGTGCACGTATCCGTCATCAGCGTGAGGTCGTGCCGGGGAGGCCGTGCGTGCATCGAGATGAGCACACTTACCGCAGTGAGGCCGGCAACGCCACTGACCGCAATCTCGCCGGCGCAAGGCCGGTACACCTGCCATGCCGCTTCCAGCGCCTGCGGTACGATCAGATCGAGGAGCGCCAGCGGGTGCGGCAGGATGTCGGCCGCGACGGCATCGGCGCCCTGCGGATCGGCCGACGCGCCGGCTGAACACACGCGATAGTCGAACGCTCTGAGCCCGCCGCCCGAAACCCAGCGGACGGCCTGACGGATCCCGTGTTGAAACGCCGCCTGGTGCACCGGCAACACCCAGCATCCGGCCCGCCCCGCCTC
>Ga0136614_10003088_pt1 | contig 10556 bp, 11 predicted proteins | sample AntDrymUQ2792106_2_FD_106643 | JGI IMG/M metagenome (GOLD analysis project Ga0136614, IMG submission 106643) | Polar desert sand microbial communities from Dry Valleys, Antarctica - metaG UQ279 (21.06) | ecosystem: Environmental > Terrestrial > Soil > Desert | place: Antarctica: Dry Valley... | reverse complement strand
GCTTGACGTAGCTCTCCCATCGGTCTTGTGACAGCGAGCCGTCGGCCAGGGCGGCGCGGATCGCGCACCCGGGCTCGGTGTCGTGTGCGCAGCCGGAGAACCGGCACTCGTTCACGAGCCCGGCGACATCGGCGAATGCCTTGTCGAGTCCGCCGTCCGTCTCCCAGAGCTGGAGCTCGCGCAGCCCGGGAGTGTCGATCAGGACGCCGCCTGCCGGGAGCACAAGAAGCTCTCGATGCGACGTCGTATGGCGTCCGCGCCCGTCGCTCCGGACCTCGCCTGTTGCGAGCCGGCCCTCGCCCAGGAGCGCGTTGATGAGCGTCGACTTCCCAACGCCGGACGAGCCCAGCAGCACGCCGGTGCGCGGCCCAGTGAGGTAGGGCGTGAGCGCGTCGACGCCTTCGCCGGTGACGGCGCGAACCACGTGTACCGGAACACCGAAAGCGACTGCCTCGGTTTCCCCGAGCTGGGCGTCGAGGTCGGTCGCCAGATCGGGCTTGTTGAGGACGATCACGGGCACAGCTCCGCCTTCCCAGGCGGTCGTGAGGTAGCGCTCGAGCCTGCGGATGTTGAAGTCCCGCTCGTCCAGTCCCATCACGAGGAACGCGACGTCGACGTTGGCCGCGAGAACCTGCTCCGCGACTTCCGCCAAGGCAGCCTTTCGCGAAAACTTGCTCCGGCGAGGGATGACCGCCTCGATCTGCCCGTCCTTCAATGCGACCCAGTCGCCGACGACGGGGAGCTCGCCGGGGGCCGCCTCGTGTCGAAGCCGCCCGGTGATCTCGACCAGGATGTCATCGTCCTCCGTTGCCACCTCCCAGATACCCCGATGCTGCACGGCGACGCGACCGGGTAGGAGCCCGGCCTGGAGGTGGTCTTCGTATTCGGCGGCTAGCTCGTCGTTCCAGCCGAGCTGCACAAGTCGTGCGTACTGCAAGGTGTCTCCTTTGTCCTGCGGGAAATGAACCGTGACTGCAGGGCGGGAGAGCCGGTGCTACGCGCTGAAGCTCAGGGCCCTGCAAACGGGGAAGCGGTCAAGATCGGTTGTCAAGGCGCCTCCTCTCGTCGCGGGACAGACTCAGGCTAGGAGCCGGGTGTGCCGGCGTCAAGTCGGCGGCGCCACATTGCGCCGGCCGCTCGGCCCTCAGGCGTCCGCAGGAAGTGCTCGAGGGGCACGTGCGCCCAGGTGCCGTCGGCGTCGGCGAGCAGCTCTTCGTCGGCGTGGAGCTCGGCCCGGATGTCGAGCCGGCGGTCTCGATCCTCGACCAGCTCGGCCCGGATGACCAGGTCGCGGTTGATGTGGACAGGACGCCGGTACCTGATTGTGAGCTCCGCGGTCACCGAGGGGAATCGGAACCAGGTCGCGAGCAGGCCCGCTGCTTCGTCCAGCGCGGCGGCGACGAGCCCGCCGTGGACGAGGCCGGGGGCCGCCTGGTGAGGCTCGCCGAACCGGAAGAGCGCCTCGTACGCGCCCAGACCCTCCTCGGCGGGGAAGGGGAGCCGGATCCCCGTCGGATTGTTCCCGCAGCCCCAGCACGACGGGTCGTGATGTGGCGGCACCTCGATGGGGTCAGACCCCGTCACGAAAGTGTCACCACTTCGTCCACAGAACCGACATGGCCGGCGGCGTGGCAGCGCCGAAACGTCCGTCTGGCGACACAGTTCCGTGACGAAAACGCGCGAGTTTTCTGACGGGGTCTGACCCCAAGCGCTAGCGGAGGCCGCCGCGCTCGAAGTGCGCCTCGAAGAAGTTCGCCGAGCCGGCGGTCGCCATGGCAGCGGAGGCAGAGATCTCGAGCGCCATCGTCGCCGCCGCCACGATCTGGGCGAAGCGGTAGACCTTCCCGGCGCCCGCGCAGTCCATCAGCGAGAGCCACGACCGCGCGTAGGGGAGAGTCGTTCCGCCGCCGACGGTGCTGACTTCGAGGCCGGGCAGCCGAATCGAGACGTGCAGCCCCTCGTCGACGCGGCGGCCGACCCCGTGGCACATCGAGCTCGTCCCGACCATTCCCAGGTCCTGTCCGGTCGCCGCGAAGATCGCTGCGATCGCAGTCGCCGGAGTGAATGCGACGGATTGCATCCCTGACGCTACGGCACCGTGCGTCCCGGCCCAGGAGAGCTCGAGGAGATCGTCCACGGTTGTCCGGAGCACGCGGCGGATCGCATCCTCGGTCAGGGTCGTCTCGGCGATCACCGTCTTTCCGTGGCCGCCGTGGAAGTACTCGTGCGACGGCTTCTTGTCGCCGCCCATGTTGGCCTCGAGCAGCGCGCGGTCCGGCTTCACCGGCGCTCGCTCCATGACATAGCCCATGTTCAGGACGTAGGCGTTGCGCGTCATCATGTTTGCGCCGACCGCGTCGCCCGTAGTCCAACGCCAGAGGACATGGCACATCGGGCCGACGACGTGCGTTTTGACCTCCCGCAGCTTCGCGAACTTCGAAATCGACTTGTCGTCATGGTGGGCGATCCAGTCCCGCATGCTCTCGACCTCTCTCTCGAGCCAGCGCGCTAGGTCGATGGCCTCGCCGGCCGATTTGCACACGAAGCAGGATGCTCTAGTGATTCGGTCTTGAAGCACGTACGTTCTAAATCCACCTGACGCCGACGCGGCCCTCGCGCCGCGGAACAGGGAGTCGGACATCGACCCCTCGGTGTGGGCAAGGGGCACGAAGACGTCCTCTGTCGTGCGTCCGCGCTCCACGACTGCGCCCTCTGGCTCCTTCAGCTCGTACTCGCCCAGGGAGATCGTCAATGGACCGATGACCGAGGTGGGGATGACCGAGACGCCGGTGAGGGCCTCCTGTGCCTTGGCCCAGGGAGTCAGGTCGTGATCGAAGACCTCGGGCTCGACACGTCCCTCGAGCGCATCCTGGCGCGCTTTGATCGACGCGGGATCGTTCTTCCGCGGCCAGCGGCGTAGCTCCACCGCCGCAGGTTAACCTCGTCGCCATGACGGCACGACTCATGGATGGGAAAGCGCTGGCGGAACGACTTCGCGCCGAGATCACCCACGAAGTGGGCCGGATCGGCGACGTCGGGCTCGCGACGGTGCTGGTCGGAGACGATCCTGCGTCCGACGTCTACATCCGTCGAAAGCACGAAGCAGCCAACGAAGTCGGCATCCGTTCGATCGATCACCGCCTCTCTGCCGAGACGACCCAGGAGGAGCTCGATCGCCTCGTCGCCGGGCTGAACGCAGACGAAACCGTGGACGGGATCCTCGTCCAGTCGCCGCTGCCGGCCCAACTCGACGAGGCGGCCGCCGTCCGCCAACTCGACCCACAGAAGGACGTGGACGGGTTCCATCCCGCGAACGCTGCTCGCCTGTACCTCGGTGATCCACTGTTCGTCCCGGCGACACCGCTAGGCGTAATGGCGCTCCTCCGGGAGTACGAGGTGCCTCTCGAAGGGGCCCGCGCCGTCGTAGTCGGCCGCAGCCTGATCGTCGGCAAGCCAATGGCGTTGCTGCTCCTCGGGGCCAATGCCACCGTGACCGTCGCGCACTCCCGAACGGCTGATCTCGGTGCGCTCACACGCGAGGCCGACGTGCTCGTGGTGGCAGTCGGGCAGACAGACGTGGTGAGCGCCGAGATGGTCAAGCCGGGGGCGACAGTCATCGACGTGGGCATGAACCGGGCGGGCGGGGTGCTGCGCGGAGACGTCGACCCTGGCGCGGCGGAAATCGCGGGTCTGATCACCCCGGTTCCGGGCGGCGTGGGGCCGATGACGATCGCTTCGCTGCTCCGAAATACCGTCGAGGCCGCCCGTCGAAGACGCTGCTAGGGTTTCGCACGTCGTCGCAGTTTGTTCGACGGCTCGGTGCCCGGGCCGTCGTTCGTAGTTGAAGGAGGAACGATTGCCTGAGGGCACCGTCAAGTGGTTTTCGAACGAGAAGGGCTACGGATTCATCGAGCGTGAGGACGGCGAAGACGTCTTCGTCCATCACTCGGCGATCCAGTCGGAGGGCTACCGCTCGCTGACCGAGGGCCAGAAGGTTCAGTTCGAGGTTGTGCAGGGCGACAAGGGCCTGCAAGCATCGAACGTCATGCCGGTCTAGGCACCTTTCTCGTTTCGTCGTCGAACGCGGGCCGAGAGGCCCGCGTTCTTCATTTTGGGAGACTGATTTCATGGCCATTACCCGAGACGAAGTCCTCCACGTCGCGCGTCTTGCGCGCCTCGAGCTGACCGACGAGGAGGTCGGCCGCTTCACCGAGCAGCTCAGCGCCATCCTCGAGGCGGTTGCGAAGGTATCGGAGCTCGACCTCTCCGGTGTCGAGCCGACGGCGCATCCGCTCGATCTCGCGAACGTCTGGGCAGAGGACGAACCGCGGCCGTCGCTCACGGTCGACGAGGCGCTGGCGAACGCGCCGGACCGGCAAGACGGGTTCTTCAGGGTGCCGCCGGCATGATCGACACGCTCCGGCTGACCGCCGAGGAAGCATTCCGCTTGGTGGAGCGCGGCGAGGTGTCGACCGCCGAGTTGCACGCGGCCTATCTCGCGGCGATCGCAGAACGGGACGACGAGCTCCACGCGTACCTCCGCACCGTGGACGACCCGCAGGGGATTCCGATCGCCTTCAAAGACCTCGTCTCCACCCGGGGAGTCGAGACGACCGCCGGCTCGAGGATCCTCGCCGGCTACAAGCCGGTCTTCGACGCCACCGTCGCAACGCGGTGCCGCGAGTCGGGGATGTCGCTCCTCGGCAAGACGAACATGGACGAGTTCGCGATGGGCTCGTCGACCGAGAACTCGGGGTTCGGGCCGACGAAGAACCCCTGGGACCCCGAGCGGGTCCCCGGGGGCTCGTCCGGCGGGTCGGCCGCGGCCGTCGCCGGTGGGCTGGCGCCCTGGGCGCTCGGTTCGGACACCGGGGGCTCCGTCAAGCAGCCCGCGTCGCTCTGCGGGATCGTCGGGCTCCGGCCGACTTACGGAACCGTCTCCCGGTACGGGATCGTCGCCTTTGCGTCGAGCCTCGACCAGATCGGACCGATGACGAAGACCGTGCGCGACAACGCGCTCCTGTATCGGGCAATCGCGGGGCGCGACCCCATGGATTCCACGACGGTGGAGCTTCCCGAGGCAGTCCAGGTTCCCGACGCTCTCGACCTCAAGGGTCTTCGCGTCGGTGTCCCGAAGGAGCTGAACGAGGCCGAGGGGATCGAGCCTGGGGTGAACGAGGCGGCCGACCGGACAATCGAGCTCTGCCGTGAGCTCGGTGCCGAGGTGGGGGAGACGAGCCTGCCGAGATCGGTCGAGTTCGGGCTCGCGTGCTACTACCTCGTCGCCCCGGCGGAGGCGTCGTCGAATCTCGCGCGCTACGACGGTGTCCGCTACGGCCTCCGTGTCGAGGGCGCCGACGTGCGCGAGATGTACGAGAAGACGCGCGACGCGGGTTTCGGCGACGAGCCCAAGCGGCGGATCATGCTGGGCGCCTACGCGCTCTCGGCGGGCTACTACGACGCCTACTACGGACAGGCGCAGAAAGTCAGGACGGTGATCGCCCAGGAGCATGCGGCGGCGTTCGAGAGCTTCGACGTGCTTGTCAGCCCGACCTCGCCGACGGTCGCCTTCCGGCTGGGCGAGAAGGCGGAGAACCCCCTTGCCATGTATCTCTCGGACGTCCTGACGATCCCGTCCAACATGGCGGGTCTTCCGGGGCTGTCCATTCCCTGCGGGCTCTCGGAAGGGCTTCCGGTCGGCTTCCAGCTGATCGGCCCGCAATTCTCCGAGAACGTCCTCTTTCGCACAGGCCACGCGCTAGAGCGGGCGATCGGCTTCGACGTCGTCCCCGGGAGGCTCCGGTGAACTGGGAGCCGGTGATCGGGCTCGAGATCCATGTCCACCTCAAGACCCGGACGAAGATGTTCTGCCGCTGCGAGGTCGAGTATTCGGTGCCGGAGAACAGTCGTACCTGCCCGGTCTGCCTCGCCTACCCCGGGTCGCTCCCCGTCCCGAACCGCAAGGCGGTCGAATGGACGGTCAAGCTCGGTCTCGCGCTCGGCTGCCGGATTGCGGAGCACGCCGTCTTCCACCGTAAGAACTACTTCTATCCGGACAATCCGAAGGCCTACCAGATCTCCCAGTACGACCAGCCCATGTGCGTGGACGGGCGCCTGGTCGTTCCCGGCTCGGAGGGGGAGAGCGAAGTCGGGATCGTTCGGGCACACCTCGAGGAGGACGCAGCGAAGAACGTGCACCTGGGAAGCGCCCAGGGTCGTATTGCCGGCGCCAGCGCAACGCTTGTCGACTTCAACCGGGCCGGAACGCCGCTTGTCGAGATCGTCACGCGGCCCGACCTCCGTTCCTCTGAAGAGGCTCGCCGGTTCCTCCAGCTGCTGCGGCAGACGGTCGTGGAGCTCGGGATCTCGGACGCAGAGATGGAGAAGGGGTCGCTTCGCTTCGACGTCAACGTGTCCGTGCGCCCATCCGGTTCGGACGAGCTCCGTACGCGAACCGAGCTCAAGAACCTGAACTCCTTTGCCTTCGCGGCCAGGGCGATCGAGCGCGAAGTGGAACGCCAGGTCGGCATCTACGAGTCCGGCGGTGAGGTCGAGCAGGAGACTCTCCACTTCGACCCGGGCTCCGAATCAGCTCCTCCGCTCCGCTCCAAGGAGGAGGCGCAGGACTACCGGTACTTCCCTGAGCCCGACCTCGTGCCGATCGAGCCGCCGCCGGAACTCATCGAGCGCCTTCGCGGCGAGCTCCCCGAGCTGCCGGGCGCTCGGATGCAGCGGCTGGCGGCCGAGCTCGACCACGACCTCGCCGCGGACCTGGTGACGAGCGGTCGAGATGCCCTCTACGAGCGTGTTCCGGGAGATCGCCGCGCGGTCGCCAATGTCCTGATGAACCAGTTTGCCGCCTCGGGAGTCGACTCGGCAGCCGTGAACCCCGACGAGCTCGGGAAGCTGATCGAGGCGCGCTCGCGCATTCCGCGCGACCGGCTGATCGAGGCTCTAGCTGCGAGCGGCGAGCCAGATTTCACTGCGGAGGGCTACCTCGCGGACGGCCTCGTCGCTGACACCTCCGAGCTCGAGCCGATCGTCGACCGGATCCTCGAAGCCAACCCCGGCCAGGTCGAGGCCTACCGCGGAGGCAAGGAAGGGCTGCTCGGTTTCTTCGTCGGCCAGGTGATGCGCGAGACCCAGGGCAAGGCCGACCCGCAGGTCGTCAACGAGCTCCTGCGCGCGAAGCTGACCGGCTACGCATCAGGCCTCTAGCTCGAGCTCGAGCTGCGGCGGCCGCGAGCCGAGGTCGGCGGAGGCGCGTTCTTCGCCTTCTCGCGATCCTTCTTCTTGCGCTGGCGGTCGCTCGCCCAGCGCACCTTCGGTCTGCTTCCGCGTCCCACGACGAGGCATCCTATATAGTTCACCTCTAGGTGAACAGTTCAGCGCAGCTCGACCGCAGCTTCCTCGCCCTCTCACACCCGGCCCGGCGGACGATCGTCGAGCGCTTGGCACAGGGAACGGCGACGGTCGGCGAGGCCTCGCAGGGACTGGGCCTCTCGAAGCCGGCCATCAGCAAGCACGTCCGCGTGCTCGAGGATGCCGGTCTGATCGGGCGGGCGATCGAGGGACGGGAGCATCGGCTACGCCTGGAGGCCCGCTCGATGACGGAGGCGGAGCGGTGGATCGAGCGTCACCGCGAGCTGTGGGAGAAGAAATTCGACGCCGTCGAGCGGTATCTCGCCGACGGGGAGGGAGGAACGGCATGACGCAGCAAGCTCAGGACGTCGTTCTGCACATGAACCGGCGCTTCGACGCTCCACGGGAGCGTGTCTTCAACGCGTGGACGAGTCCGGAGGTGCTTCTCGAGTGGTGGAGGGCCGGTCCCGACTGGGAAACGCCCGCCGCCGAGGTGGACTTGCGCCCTGGCGGCTCCTACCGTCTCTCGATGCGCGACACCGAGAAGGGCGAGACCCACACCGTCGTGGGGGAGTACAAGGAAGTCCAGCCGCCCGAGCGTCTCGTCTACACCTGGAGCTGGGAGAGCAACACGGACGAGATGGCGGGCAGCACGGGCTCGCTCGTGACCGTCGAGTTCAAGGAAGACGATGGCGCCACAGAGGTCACACTCACCCACAGCGGCTTCTCCGATGAGCACCTCAAGAACATGCACGCCCACGGCTGGGAAGCGTGCATCGCGAATCTCGAGCGGCATCTCGCAGGCGCTGCGAGCTAGATCAGGCCGCACATGCGGGCCGTGTTCGGCCACGGATAGAAGCCGCGGCCGGCCCGCAGTGCGCGCTCGCCGACCCACATCTGCTCGACGGGCGTCCAGCGGTTCGCCCAGCCGCGGCGCAGGAGAGAGCGTGGCGCGTACTGCCGCATAAAGGTTCGATCCATCTGAAGGCCGCCCCAGTACGGGTCCCACGCGTCGCGCCACGGGCCCTCGTGGCTCTGGAGGCAGCGCCATTGGCGCTCGTGCGGCGGGTTTTGCGCTCGGCGCTTCGCGTGGACGGCGCGACGGCGCCACTGCTTCATCACGAGCACGCGGTACTCGACGTCACCCGTTCGGAGGTACCGGCGCAGGCTCGGGGTGCGGCGGACGCCCATCAGGCGCTGCCAGCGCCACGTGACCTTCTGGTAGCGCTTGATCTTCCGGACGACGACTCGTCCGTCTGGCATCTCCGTGCTCTGCTCGGCCGCACGGACGGTCGGGATATTCGCCCCCGCGAGGCCGAAGAGAACAGCGGCAAGGATGAACAAGCCGATGAGTTGTCTGCGCACGAGTGACCCCCGATTGTCGGAACGCCGGTTCCAGGCTTGCGACCGTGCCGCAGCACCCGCCCGGAGCCGATCAGCTCCGTCGCTGACGTGTTTTTTCGGGCGGTTCGACGCCCGGCCGGCGGCATTGTTAGCAGAAGGTCGCGCCTACGCAGGCAACGTAGCCGGGCGTTTTCCGCTGGAAATCGTAAAACCTCCGTAAAGAAACGCAGACGCAATGGCGAAAAAAGCCGCTGTTTGCGCAACTCCGAGGCCTGCGAGGGCGCTCCCGCCGGCCGCGACCACCACGCCCGCGAGGATCAACCCGGTTCCGACCGGCCGGCGGCGAATCGTTGCCGCTGCAACGCCGATGACGGCGACTGTTCCGGCCACGTTTCCGAGGATCGCGAGCATTCGCAGCGGGAGGTAGTCGAGGTACTCCTGCGCCTCCGGAATCTCGTCGCCACCGACCGGGAGCAACAGCGGTTCGGCAATCGCCGCGCCGGACGCCAGGCCCACGTAGAGGAGCGCCACTGGAACGACCCAGCGCCTCCCGAGCAGCAGCAGCGACCCGGCCCCGAGCAGCGGCGCCGTCAACAGTCCGCCGAAGAGGTAGTAGAGGCGAAAGGACGCCTCGTTCCACCCGGCCGCCGAGCCCCATGCGAGGGCTGCGGCGGCGACCGTGTACGCCATGAGCGAGGCGGACCAGGCGAGGAGCTCGGGGGCCCGCCTGACGCGCCAGCGAGCGGCGAGCCGACCGGCGAGGCGTAGAGCAAGCAGCGCGGCCGCAAAGGCAAAGAGGGCTTCCATCTGCACGAGGGTAGTAGGGGTGGCCGCGATGAGGGGGCTGGCACTTCTGGCCCTGACCGCCGGGGTCGCGCTTCGCGTCGGCGGCGCCGGAAACCCCGCGATCCGCGGCGAGGACTACGCGGATGTGGCCCTCAACGTTCTCGCGCCCGGGCAGTCAGGCAACCTGAACATCAACCGGAACTCGACCGACCAGCTCCGCCTGTTGGACGCGCTGACGCCGCGCGAGGCCACGCCCGAGTGGATCCGATTCTCAGGCGGCCGTGATGAAGAACACGATGCGCTTCGCGAACCGGCCGACCTTCCAGCAGGTCATGACGTTCCGGAATCGACGCCCCAAGATCCGCGAGCGGCGCTAGCCTCAGGGCGGATGACGCAGAAGCGGTACCTCTTCACTCCGGGCCCGACCCCGGTGCCTCACCAGGTGCTGGAGGCGATGAGCCGGCCGATCATCCACCACCGCAGCTCCGACTACCGCACGATCCTCGAGAGCTGTCTCGAGCGGTTGAAGCTCGTCTACCGCACGGAGCGGGAAGTCCTGACGTACACGGGCTCCGGCACGGCGGGCATGGAGTCGGCGATCGTCAACCTCTGCGCGCCCGGCGATCGAACCGTCGTCGTGTCGGCCGGACACTTCGGCGAGCGGTGGGCGACCCTGGCCCGCGCGTTCGGGGTCGAGGTGGACGAGGTGCGCTACGAGTGGGGCGAGACCCCCGCCGCGGAAGACCTTGCTCGACACCTCCAGGAGATCGGCGGCGCGAAGGTCGTCTTCCTGACGCATTCCGAGACGTCAACGGGCGTCGTGGCCGACGTCCAGGCGCTCGCTGCGGCCGCCAAGGAGGCAGGCGCTCTGGTCGTCGTGGACGCCGTCTCGAGCCTCGGAGCCGTTCCGCTCGAGACTGACGCCTGGAGCCTCGACGCCGTCATCTCCGGCTCGCAGAAGGCGTTGATGACGCCTCCCGGGATCGCGACCGTCTCAGCCTCTGCGGAAGGCATGAAGACGGCTGCCGAGAGTGGGGGGCAGCGCTACTACCTGGACTGGGAGC
>Ga0136614_10003087_pt1 | contig 10557 bp, 8 predicted proteins | sample AntDrymUQ2792106_2_FD_106643 | JGI IMG/M metagenome (GOLD analysis project Ga0136614, IMG submission 106643) | Polar desert sand microbial communities from Dry Valleys, Antarctica - metaG UQ279 (21.06) | ecosystem: Environmental > Terrestrial > Soil > Desert | place: Antarctica: Dry Valley... | reverse complement strand
GCGGCGGAGGCGCGCTCGCAGGGGGCTGGCGGGGTGTCTGCGACAGCGCGCGCGACGGGCCTCTCGCGGCGCACGATTCAGCGCGGGCTGCGCGACCTCGACGAGGGCTCAGATCCCGGGCCGTGTCGATCTCCTCGGGGAAGCGCTCCCACTCGGCGCGCTGACTGGCGCTCAGGATCTCGACGGGCATCAGAAATCGATCTCCAAGTCCGAGACCGCTTTCCGGCGATCGGCCTCCGACGGCAGGCTGTAGCGCCGCGTGGTCTCCAGGCGCCGGCGAGAGTGCCAGCTCGCCGGGGTCGGCCATCACTCCACCCCGGCCTCGCGCGCCAGCCGGTCGTACTGGGGCATCATCACGAGGGTGGCCTGCGCCGCGGCCTGCTTGGCCGCGAGCTCGACCTCGGGCGAGACGGGTACGTCTTTTCGGTTCATCTCCTTGTCAAGAAGCAGCAGGCCGAGCCCTACACCTACCGCGTAACGGTCGCGGGCACGGTCGACGCCACCGTCAGTGAGCTGCTCGGCACGCGCGGTCTCGTAGCGCTTGAGCGGTGTGTAGTCGCGGTTGAGAAAGATCGTTGGAATCTTCCGGTCGCCGAGCTCGGCGAGCTCCGTGTAGTCCTCGTGCTCCTCAGCCAGAAGGCTGGCCTCGACTTCGTCGACGTGGCCTGGCACGCCACCGTGCCAGTCGTCGAAGTCGTCCTCGCCTTTCCAGGCGAGTCCGACGAGCTCGCCGGCAGCATCGGCGTTTTGATTGCCCTGGTGCTCGCGGTGGCGGCGCTTACGCTCTTCCTCGGTGATCGGCTCGATGACCTTGAGCTTCGCTGTCCAGCGCAGGTCGCCGCCTTGGCCGCCCGCGGCCCTCTGCCAGCCGGTTATCGACGCATCGATGATGAAGTCGCCGAGTGCAGCGTCCTCGGGGACAGCGATGGCGACGCGGACGAAGCCGTTGTGCAGTGGCCCGATGGTGATCTCGCGCTCGCCGATCTCGGGGTGGTCGCAGACGATGATGAGCGTGCCGCGGCCGCTGTTCAGAAACGCGTCCTTGGCGTTGACGTGGAAGCGCGTCATCCGCGTCATCCCCTGTTCGATGGTGAGCGAGCCGGCGCCCTCGATTGTCGTAGGGTCGTTGTACAGCTCGCCCTTCGCGAGCTTCTTCCGGCGCTTCTTCCCGCCGTTGCGGCCGTTGGTGCCGTTGAGTCGGAAGCCGCCCTTGAAGTGCAGGGCGCGCCCGATCTGCCTAGCGATGTTGATCGTCGGCCGGCCGTTGCGGCTGCCAGTGATCGCCTGACGGAGGATGTCGCGGTCGAAGTCGCGCAGCTCGTCCCAGTCGTTGATGAACTCCACGACGCTGCGCTCCAAGCGCCGCGCGTCGTCGGTGTCCACAAAGTCTTGCCGCTCGGGCGAGACAAGCCGCGTTCTGTCGGCTATCGGCAGTTCGTCGAGCTCGATGACGACGAGGACGCGATCGTGGATGTGCTTGAGCTCCGTGAGGTGGCGGAACTGGAGCGGCGTCCAGTGGCGATGGGTCTGGCCGTTGGAGGTGAACATGAGCGCGTGCTCGGGATTGACAAAGTTGCGCTTACCGCCGACGTCCGCGCGCGGCCCCGGCTCGAAGTAGTAGGCGCTCACCGGTAGGTGATAAGTCGCGCCGCCGAGTCGGAAAGGCATTGCCTCCGGGCCAAGCTCCTTGCGGTCCTTGCGCGGGTTCTCCTGGAACTGGCGCTTGAGGCCCCGGTAGTTCTGCGGGTGTGCCTTCTCGGAGATGCGGTTCTCGACGTGGACGGGCACGACAGGGTCGAAGAGCCGCGTGTTGAGGATCCTCTCGAAGGCCCACTCGCCGCCCCATGCGGCGCTGTGAATCCGCTCGGGCTCATAGCCGATCAGGGCGAGGTGCGTCCCGGGTTCGAACTCGGGCATCTCCTTGGCCGGTGCCGACCACGGCTCTGCGGCGAGGTTGTGCCCATCAGCCCACGGCTGCGTGGCCAAATAGAAGAGGCCCTGGCCTTTGTCAAAGAGCTCCCATTGGCAGACGGCGACCGTGATTCGGTCCTCTTGGCCTTCGTCGAGGAGGTCCGGGTGCCGGCGGCTAGTGAGCACCACGGCTTGGCAGTGGCGGAACGTGCTCGCGCCGCCCAGGCCAAAGGCACCCTGCTGCCACGGCGCCTTGCTCTTGTGCCTGGCTCCGAGGTAGAAGATGGACTGGGTGGTGTAGTAAGCGGAGATGCCGCAGCCGAAGTCGCGGATGACCGGTGTGAGGCGGCCGGTCTTGCGTGGCGGCCCGTCAGCCGGGTCGAAGTAGACGTTGATCAGGGCAGCTTGCTCGGGCCAGGGCATGGCGCCCAGCAGCGCGGTGGCTGCATCGTGCGGCGTCGCAAACGGCACGTCCTCGAGGGACCCGAACCGCTGGCCAGCACGAAGCTCCAGTACGGCGTCCTGTGCGTTGGTGACGAGCTCGAGGAGCTTGTGGTCGGCGCTGCCGGGGCGTGTGAGGTGGCCGATGTTGTTCCAGCGGTCACCGACCGGACGCTGGTGGCGTGCGCCGATGTCGTCGGCGATCAGCTCCTGCAGGGCCGCGGCGTGGTGCTGACTACGAGCGGTAACGGCCGCCTTGAGGATCTTCCGTGCAGCGGTCATACCGCGCTCCTCTCCATGAGCATCGACTCGCCGTATTCGGTGAGGGCGTAGCGCCCGTCGATGAGCTTGCCCTCCAACAAGCCCCACTCTCGGGCCCGCGCCACGAACCCCGCGGCGTTTGTGTTCTGCATCGCGCTCGACCAGGCGGGCTGCCACGAGCCGAACTGCGCGGCTAGCTCCATGCGCGTGGGTCGCTCTTGCACAAACGCAAGGAGCTGCTCGAAGCCAGCCCAATCCCACGGCGCGTGCTCGCGCAGGTGCACGAAAAATCGGTCGGCGTACTCGCGTTCGTGTGGCCAGGCGAGCGTGAGCCCGGCCATCGCTTCGACGAGATCCCACCCGGCTGCGGTCAGGCCGAGGCTCGGCGGTCCGTTGTCCGACTTGACGAGCTGGACGACCTGCCAACTGAAGAGCGGCCCTGCGGTCTCGAACCTCCCGTCCGCATTGAGCTTGCGATTGATCACCCCGAGGGCAAACGCACGAAAGCCATCCTCGGCGGACTGCGGCTTGGCGGTGTTCGTCGGGAACAGCGCCGTCGGCTTGCCCGACACCTTCTTCTCCAGGTCCGTCATCGAGCTCGCGTAGCGCCAGGCCTCACGCGTCGCCTCCGCATAAACGCGGGACGCCGGCGCCGGTCCGTCGGCCGTCATGCGTGCCGCGACCGTGAGCGCCCAAAGCGACGGGTAATCGCGATTGTGGAGACCGAAGAGTGGCTCCTGCTTGAAGACGGCATGGCCGTCCTCCACAACCGCGCCGCGGTCCACGCGCGGCAGCGCGGTCTCTGACAGGCTGAAAATTGGGACGACGGGGTCCCCGTCGATGAGCGCTGGCGGAAGCGCTGATGCCTCATACGTAGGCTCGGGAGGCGTCGGCGGGACGCGGGACCGGCCATTTCCGTGGCGAGATGTATGCTCACGCGGAGGCTGCGGCAGGCCGCCGAGATCGCGCGCAAGTAGCAGCTGCCCAGAGTCAGTCGCGCCGTGCTTAACCTCCAGGAGGTGGTTCTGAATCGCCTCGGCGAAGAACTCCTGGCGCGATTCGTAGCCGCCCTGGCCAGACAGAACGAGTTGATCGACCTCCCGGAGCAGTGGAGCCGGGAGCAGCATCCTCACGAGCCGAACATCCGCTGTATCTTCGTCTGAACCGGGCATGTTCTGTAGCCTTCCTCGTCAACCCTAGGTATGTGGGCCCCAGAATAGAGCCTATTCTGACGATATACCAGGGTACCGGTGTAATCCCCCCTAGTTGTCCTTAAGAAGGGAGCCAGCACGCGACTTGATCGTGGTCAAGCGCACGCTCACGGCTGTGGCTACGCCGCAAGCGGATGCCGGACGCGTTCAAGCGCGGCGATGCCGGCGGCCTTACGCTCGTCGGTGACGTCGACGTAGACCTGGGTGGTACGGATGTCGACGTGGCCGGCCAACGCGCGGATTACTTCCATGGCGACGCCCCGTTCAGCGAGCATCGTGCAGAACGTGTGCCGGAGCGCGTGGGCGGTGGACCGGTCGTCGCGGACGCCCGCAGCGGCGGCGTGCCTGGCCACGATGTCGCCGACCGCGCCAGCCGACAAAGGCTCCGGGATCGCGGAGCGCCGGGTGCGCAGACTCACGAACAGCGCATCTGTAGCGGCGCCTGGCCGCGAGGCGTACCAGCCACGCAGGGCGTGCAGCGCGTCGGCGTGCAGCGGGATAGTGCGGGTGCGGCCGCGCTTGGACCCCCGGACAACCACCTCCAGCGGAGTCTGATCGCCGCGGCGCGGTGCGATCGCGCTGCGTCGGCGGGCGTCGGGTTGGCGGCCGCGCTCCTGCACGTCGGAGAGCGTGAGGCGTGCGAGCTCGGATCGTCGAAGTCCCGCGCGCGCGAGCAGCTCGAGGATCGCGCGGTCCCGAACGCCGATCGTCAAGCGCAGGTCGGGGCGAGCAAGCAGCGCTGACAGCTCACGATCGGAGAGGGCGGTGGGCCGCTCGTTCTGTATCTGGGTGCAGCGCACCTGCGCGACCAAGGGGTCGGCACCGAGCGCGGCCGCCAAGCGCCGCACCGCGGAGACGCGCTGCGCGACGGTGCTCGCCGCGAGGCCCTGCGCCGCGAGCTCGTCGCGCCACACAGTGACCGCGGCGACCGTGAACGTCCGCATCGATGCCTCGCCGTAGCGCGCGCTCAGAAACGCGGCGAAGGCGCGGTAGGCGGTCGCGTAGGACCGTCGGGTGTTCGGCGCCGCAGCGGACCCGGCGATCGCCAGCGCCCGCTCACAGAAGGCGTCGACGAGCTCGAGCTCCTCCCCCACCCCCCGCGTCCGGAGCGCGACGCCGGTCACGCGCAGCGCTGCAGCTGCACGGCAACCGCCGCGGCGCGCAGCGCAAGCTCGTAGGGCAGGTGGTCACCGACGGCTTGGGCGAGGATCCGGCTGTGCTCGTCTTCGAGCTCGCGGCGATCGGGCGCCGTGATCGGTGCGGTCATGTACCACGGCTGCGGGCCCGAGGCGAGCACCAGCGCTCGCCCCTCCCCCACCTGGTTGCCATCCGAAAGCATGCTCATGGCGGGGATTCTTGCTCGCGCCTCGGACGGAATGCTCCCGCGATAATCGCCTTTATCACGGGTGCAGGAGCACCCGCTGGCCAGTCGCCATCGGCGTACGAGCTGTGGCCCGGCGATTGGATGTCAGTGGTTTCGGCGCTTGGATGTCAGCGATCCGGCGATTGGGTGTCACCAGTCGAGTCGGAACAGCTGACCCGGCTCGAAGGCGCGGGCGAGTTCGTCGCTTGGGGCGAGCATGCCGTGGTCCTCGGTGATCGCGCCGGCCGCGACGAGCTGCATCGCGATCACGCGCTCGTCGTCGTCGAGCTTGGTCCAGGAGCGGTCATCGCGGCGGCCGCGCAGGACTGCGAGGAGCACGTGTGCGGTGGCGTCATCGATTGCGAGAGCCTCTCGGTGCACTGCGGCGCGTTGCTCGTCGCTGATGCAGCTCGCGAAGGAGGCGAGGCCGAGGTGGTCGCCGGGGCTGAGCGTGACGGTCTGGCCGAGTCGCTGGAGTTCGTGGCGCAGCTGTGCGGCGGCGGCGCGCACGCGCTCGGGAGGCCAAGCGAGTGCTGCGACGATCGTCTGCGTCGGGATGGGTGTGCCGAGGTCGGCAAGCACCGCTCCAAGGATCTCAACATCGCCGGGAGAGCTGCCTGCGGGCTGCGGGACGCGGCTGGTGTCGATGCCTAGCTCGCTGGCGAGCAGGGACGCAGTGTGGTCGTAGATCGGGATGCCGTGGATCTCTGCGTCCTCGATGACGCTGAGATCGAGCGCGGCTCGCCTGGCGAGCTCGCGTCGGGTGAGGCCGACCTCGAGGCGTCGGCGTCGCAGATCGTCCGGGCCGAGTCGAGCGTTCATCACACGCGGGTGACCGTCGCCCACGTGGGCTGGCGGATGAGGGCCTCCCGGCTGCGGTTCAGACCCAGCCCGGTGTGACGGATGGCCGCGTCGAGGGTTCGCTGCAGCGCGATGCCGTCGGCGTTGGCCGAGGTGAAAACCGGGCCGCGGCGTCGAATGTCGTGCAGGAGCACGCGCAGCGTGCTGCGCACTGTGGCGGGGACGCGGTAGTTGGCGATCCGTCCCTCCTGCAGCTGCTCGTGCGTGAGCTGGGCAAGCCATCCTGGCCCGCAGCCCGTGGCCAGGCACGCGGCGACGGCGGCGGCCGGGCCCGGTTCGACGTAGCTGCGCAGGAGCCGCGCGGCGCTGACGGTGGGTGGGCTGAGATCGCTGCTGGCGAGTCGCGCGCGCAGGTCGCCTGCGCCGAGGCTCGTGTGGATGCCGGCGAGCAGCAGCTGCGCCTGTGCGCCGCGGACTCGGGCGATCGCGGCCTCGCGATCGGCGGCGCAGTGTGCGACGGCCGTGAGCAGCTCGTTGACCTCGTGCTGCCCCGGTTGGCGGGTGACGTGACGCAGGTACCAGTCGGCGTGATCGCGGCCGAGGATGAAGTTCGCGAACAGCGCCTCCAGGCCGGGTGCTTGGCTGGCGACCGCGAAGAACGCGTAGTCGACGTCGGGAGCGATCGGCGTCGGGGTCTGCTCGGCCAGCCGCGAGGCCCAACATGCCGGCACCATGGGAGGTCCGATCCTGCCGCGGAGCTGGCGCAGCGAACCGGGCTTGATCGCGAGGTCCTGGCCGGCGTCGTGGTGGCTCGCGGTGAGCCCGGTCGGGTCGGCGAGCAGCCAGAGCGCGACGTGGTCGGGCCCGATCGCCGCGAGGTGACGCCACGTGTCTGCGGCCAGTCGCTCGGCGTGGCGGACGATGAGCGTGGTGACGCGCAAAGCGTGTAGCCAGAGGTCGGCGCGCGCGAGCAGGGTGGCGGGATCGCGGGGCGTTCGTGGCAGGTCAAAGCGCTTGCCCATCGCGCGCAGGACGTCGCGCGCGATGCCCTCCCCGCCCCTGCCGGGGGTCGGCGCGACGACGAGCACATCCTCGCGGTCGCGCGCGCACGCGTGAAACCAGCGGACTGTGGCGGCGTCCTCGTCGGCGCCGTCGAGCAGCCAGGACTCGCGCATCACGCCGCCGCGCGCTGCCCGGTGGCGTGCAGCTCGAGCAGGTCGTGGGCGACCTCGGCGTTCAGTGGCTCGGTCGCGTGCGCGAGGACGCTGTGGGTGAAGCTGGCCCAGTGACGGAAGATTCCGTGGGCGTAGCGATCGTCGATGTCGGCGATCACCTCGGCCGGAGTGTCGGCGTAGACCGGGTGATAGCGCGGGATGACCTGCAGCACGGCGGCGAGGTCCATGGCGCTGAAGCGGACTTGGCGGTGGATGCGTGAGCGCAGCATCGGCTCGCGCGAGAGCACTTCCCAGCAGCCATCCCCGCCGACGAGCAGCAGCGCGAAGCGCGTGTCGGCATGGTCGTGCAGGTGGCGCAGGTACTCGATGCATTCGCGGTTGAGCCATTGCGCCTCGTCGACGACGATCAGCCGCGGCTCGTCGGCGAGCGCGTCGATCAGCTCGTCCGAGAGCTCAAAGCGGTTGCGTCGTCGTGGCGGCAGCGTTCCGGTCACCGCGCGCGCGAGGTGCTGGGCGACGTGCAGCATCGTCGGACGGCTGGGGAACTGCACGTTGACCCGCGCGATCGGAAGTTCGCGGCCGGCGAGCGCCGCTGCGAATGTCTTGCCCGACCCGGCGGGCCCGTAGAGCACCCCCATCGCGTGTAGGTCGACGAGGTCGGCGACGGCCTGCTCGGCGAGCTGCAGCTCGCGCGTCTCGATGACCCGAGCACCGTGCAGGCCGAGATGATGGGTCGTGTTCACCGGCCGGCTTCCTCGTCGCGGGCCTGGTTGAGCCGGTCGGCGCGGCCGAGCAGCCGCAGCACACCGAGCCCTTGCGTCCCCGCCGCTGGCGGTGGCGGCGGGGCGGTGATCTCGTCGATCTCGCCGGCCGCGGTGATCGGCGCGAGCCGCAGCCGCGCGGCTCGGCGCGCTCGCTTCGTACGCTGCTCGATCGCCTTCGCGTCGGCGTGGCGTCGCGCGAGCGCCGCTCGCTTCTGCGCGTCCGTCAGGTCGGCCTGATCGATCGCGGTCGCGAGGAAGCGATCCTCGTAGTAGACGTCGCGGCATGAACGCGACCTGCACCAGCTCGCCGCCGAGCCCCGACAGCTCCGCCGCGAAGTAGATGCGGCCGCGGTGATGGATACCGTCCTTGGCGATCACGCGCTCTTGGCGAGCCTTGAGCATCCAGCGCGCCTGCTTGACGGAGATGCGCTGCAGCGGGGTGCTGTCGCTCTGCCACGCCTGCAGCGGCGTGAGTCCTCCGAGCGCGCTGTGCGCGCGGCGTGTGTTGTAGGCCTCGACGTAGTCGGCGAACAGCACGCTGAAGTATGCGAGCGTCAACGGGGCCTCGCCAACCAGCTCGCCGCGCTTGTCGCGCGGGCCGGAGGTCCAGCGCGGCAGGCCGCGCAGCAGCTCGTCCTCAAGCGTGCGGTTCAGACGCTCGATCTTGCCCTTCTGCCACGGCGAATAGGGCTCGCAGCACACGCTCACGCAGCCCAGCACCCCGCCGGCCTGCTCGACGGCGTCGGCACCGAACTCGTGGCCGTGGTCCCAGCGAAGGCGGGCCGGCACGCCGCCGAACGGCCGCTCGGGATCTTCGACGACGGCCATCCGCACGGCCGCGAGCACCTCGGCCGCGGTCGGCTGCAGCGACAGCGCCCAGCCGACGATCAGCCGCGAGAACTGATCGATGAACAGCGTCGCCCACGGCCGCTGCGCTCGCGTCGCGCGCGGCGCGAGGACCTCGATCGACAGCTGCTTGTGATCGCCCTCGTAGCACTCGCCGCGAAACCGAGCCTCGTGACGCAGATGAACCGTCCGCGCGCGCACCCCGTCATCACCGTCGGTGATGTAGTCGCGCTGCATGAGGCTCACCTCCCGCGCGATTGCACGCCGCAGCGTCTCCATGTCCGGCACGACCACGCCCTCGGCGATCAGCTCACGATGCACCGCGGCGATGTTGCCGCGCCAGGTCACCAGCAGCTCGAGCGCGCGATCGGGCAACTCCCACGCCGGACGGTGGCCCCGCGGACGTCGCTCGCCTTGCGCGAGCCACCGGTACACCGTCCTTGGCGACACGTCGGCTGCCGCGGCCGCCTGGCGGACCAGCTCGGCCGACAGCCCGCCGCTGCCCTTCGTGCCACGCAGGCGCTCGAGTACCGCGTCGCGACGCTGCTCGACATCGAGGTGACCCGCCATGTCTGCAAGACAGCAGACGATCAGGGCATCTGCAACGGCTGCAACTCGTGCTGCGCCTTCCGCGGCCGGCGGTACCCTCGCGAAACGTGGCCGCTACGACCAGCACCGACGAGCCGCTCAGCCGCGCGTTGCCCGCGCTGATGCGCGAGCGCGGACTGACCTACCGCGCTCTGGCCGGCCGCACGCGCCAGCACGCCCGCGACGCAACCGGGGTGACCTCGGGCCACTTGGCGAACCTCGTGTCCGGCCGCAACCGCGCCAGCGCGCCGGTGCTCGAGCTGATCGCCACGGCGCTCGACGTCGACCCCGAGTACTTCGTCGAGTATCGCCTGGCCGTCCTGCGCCGCTCGCTGGACGAGCGCGCAGTCGGCTTTGACGCCGCGTGCCGGCGCTACGCCGAGCTCACCCGCTGAGCGTCTGGCTACGGTCAGTACTCGAGCTTGAGGCGCTCCATCGCCGCCTGGCGATCGGCCTGCGACGGCAGGCTGTAGCGCCGCGTGGTCTCCAACCGGCGGTGCCCCGCGATCTCGGCGACCAGCACGACGTCGGCGCCGTCACGCACCAGCCGCGTCAGGCATGTATGACGCAGCGTGTGCGCCGACAGCGCGAGGCCGGCCTCGCGCGCAAGCGCACGAATCACCAGATCCAGCGCCCGTGTCGACAGCCGCGCGCCCTTGCGACTGACAAACAGCGCCCGCTCCGCGCCACCGTCGAGCTGCTTGCGACGCGCGGCCGTCCAGACGTCCAGGGCGTCGCGAGCCTCCGCGTTCAGCGCGACCTCGCGGTACGCATCGCCCTTGCCCTCACGCACGACGACGCGGCCCTTGCGCGCCGACACCGCGATGTCGTCGACATCCAGCGCGGCGCATTCACCGATCCGCAGGCCCGTGTTGACCAGCAGCACCGCGATCGCGCGATCACGCGGCGACTCGCAGCGCTCGACCGCGCGCATGAAGCGCTGCAACTGCTCGGCTGACAGCGCGCGCGGCGCGGCCTGCGCGAGCTCCTCGCGCCGCACGTCCGGGCGACCGGCGCCGAGGTAGCGATAGAAGTGATCGACGGCGGCGAGCGCGAGGTTGACCGACGCCGGCTTCGCGCGCCGCACGGTCTTGAGGTGGCTCTTGAAGTCGCGGACGGCGTAGTCACGCGCGTGGGCGTCCGCGAGCGGATCGCCACCCTCCCCGGGCCAGCTCGCGAGGAACTCCACGAACCGG
>Ga0136614_10003086_pt1 | contig 10559 bp, 12 predicted proteins | sample AntDrymUQ2792106_2_FD_106643 | JGI IMG/M metagenome (GOLD analysis project Ga0136614, IMG submission 106643) | Polar desert sand microbial communities from Dry Valleys, Antarctica - metaG UQ279 (21.06) | ecosystem: Environmental > Terrestrial > Soil > Desert | place: Antarctica: Dry Valley... | reverse complement strand
TTGTGAACGACCACACAAAGGGACTGACCAACGCAATGCCGGTGGTGTCCTGGGCTCCCGTTGTAATCGTCGCCGTGCAAGTGGTGATGACCGGTAGGTTGGCCGCGGGTGAGAACGTCGCGGAGCGACTCGCCGGCGAGTAGGTGACTGTACCTGTTACTGGCGTACCGGCAGGGCACGCCAGTAAAAAGGTTGCCGTGTTGATCGTCGCCGGCGCCATGTCTTTGCTGAACACTGCAACGACTCTGCTATTGACAGCTACACCGGTGACAATCGGCGTCGTGGCAGCAGGAACCGTGGAGGTAACCGTCGGCGGCGAGTTAGGTGAGCCAGGACCTGCGGTACCGCCCCCCACCCCTAACACCGGGTCCTGTCCGCCGCAAGCAGCGGTCAGTACAGCGATAAGCGAAGACGCAAGCCAAGTCGAGCAACGGGAATAATCTGGAAGTTTTTTCATCTGCCTTCAGTCGATGCTTGGAGACAGTCTCGACAAACAGTGCCGAAAATTCTGCGTCCAACCGCGCACGGTGCCCGTCAGCAGGGGCACCGTGTATCCCGCATTTAGAGAAGCGGGGTTAAAAGCCTTTACTTTGTCGCAGAACAGCGTGCTCCAGAGCGAGGGCCATGTGGATTTCATCCTGGGGCTCACCATCGATCAACATGAAGCAGGACTCAAAGCCGATTCGTTCAAAGCCATGTCCTTCGTATAAGGACAAAGCCGCTACGTTCAACGCGTTGACGCCCAAATTGACGTAGCGAACCTGTAGTTGACTGTCCGCATACGCCAGCGCATGGCTGACGAGTGCGCGGCCCACTCCGCTCTTGCGTGCATCCACTGCCACATACATGCCCCAGAGGGTAGCCTTGTGCGACAACTTGCGTGGTATTTCGCGCTGCAGGCCAACCACGCCCACCAACTCATGCTGCTTAAAAGCACCCAAGATGGCGCCATCGACACGTGGCGCAAGCCGTTCCGCGACCTTCGCCATCGGTATGTCGCACTCTTCTTCGTAGCTCGAGGCGAAGGCAGTCGGGCACTCGGCTAATCCACGCAGCCGTAGATCCTGAAAAGCTGCGGCATGCGAAGGACCGAGCTGGGCAACAAACATGGAGGTGTCAATGATGCGTTAACCGGTCGCTTGCATCGCCCGGAAGCAGGGTCATCTGACTCTCGGTTCGCAAGCGCGCAACTCGGGATGTTTAGGCTAAGACCGCGTCCCGATCAAGTCAATGAAGTGGTCGGCGCTCTTGATAGCGCGGTAGGCTTTATCACTTTCCCGCGCGCCGCGCTGTGGGGATCATCAATCGCGCCGGGCGCGGGAGGCCTTCGTATGTACACCCGTGGTCTTATCCAAGCATGAAATTTCTTCCTCCCATTGTGTGGTTGGTACGTCTGCTGGTCGGCGCATACCCGCGCTGGGTGGGCTCGGCACCGACCGCCTCGCAGCGTATCTACTTCGCAAACCACACGAGCCACATGGATACGATCGTATTGTGGGCGGCATTGCCGCGCAGCCTGCGCGCGAACACTCGACCCGTCGCGGCCAAGGACTATTGGGACAAGCCGGGCATCCGGCGGGCGATTGCGAAGGAAGAATTGAACGTCGTGATGATCGATCGCAGCCGGGTGGATCTGAACGCTGATCCTCTCGATCCGCTGCGCGATGCGCTCGAGCACGGTTTCTCGCTGATCATCTTTCCGGAAGGCACGCGTTCGGGGCAGTCGCTTCCCGGCGAATTCAAGTCGGGGCTCTATCACCTTGCTCATGCATTCGGCGCCGTTGAGTTGATTCCGGTTTATATCGAGAACCTGCATCGAAGCATGCCGAAGGGAGCGTTCTTGCCGGTCCCAATCATTTGCACAGTTCGCTTCGGCGCAGCGATGAAGCTGGACGCGGGCGAAGATAAAGACATCTTTTTGCAACGCGCGCGCGACTCGGTCGCGGTGCTCGCAGACTGACGCACTAATGGGCCTGACACTCAACGAAACGTTCCTGGCGGTTTTCTGCGCACTGGCGATCCTGTCGCTCGCTGCGACCGGCGCCGGCCAGTGGATCACGACTCGCACGATGGACACCATGCGGCGCACGCGCATGGCGATCGTCAACTCGCGCGTACGTTCTTCGTGGTCGGTGCTCGCGCTCTTTACCGTGGCATTCGTGATCGGACCGCACGCGCTGCTGATTGTTTTCGCCTTCGCTTCATTCTTCGCGCTGCGCGAGTTCGTATCACTGACGCCGATCAAACCTTCCGATCACTGGGCGCTGGTGGTGGCGTTCTATTTCGTGATTCCGGCGCAATACCTGCTCCTCTTCTTTGGCCGCGCCAACTTGTTCACTGTCTTCATTCCCGTCTACGTATTCCTGTTGATGCCGGTCGTGATGGCGGTCAAACGCGACCAGGAGCTCTATCTGCAGCGTGTGGCCAAAGTCCAATGGGGGCTGATGGTCAGCGTGTATTGCATCAGTCATGCCCCGGCGATCGCAACCTTGCCAATTCGCGGATACGAAGGGCGCGGCGCGCTGCTGCTGTTGTTCTTCTTGTTGATCCTTTTTCTTACCGATCTGCTGCAGGTCATAGCAAGCAACTTCTTTGGCGGGGCTGCCCTCGAAGTTAGCCCCAACAAAACGCGCAACGGTGTGCTCGCTGGCGGCAGCGCCGGGATATTGATCGGCACCGCACTCGGCGGGCTGACCCCCTTTTTGTGGTGGCAGGCCTTTCTGATGTCGGCGTTGATAGTCGTCAGTGGCTATCTGGGTACTGTGGTGCTGTCACTGGTCAAGCGCAGCCTGGGCGCCAAGGTCTGGGATTCAAATTGGGTGCTCACGCGCGGCGTGCTCGAGCGATTCGATGCCCTTACGTTTGCGGCACCCGTCTTTTGGCAAGTCACACGCTATTTTTGGGTCATTCGCGTTGATGTTTAACTTGCCGGCGCGGCGCAAGCTCGGGTATCTTGCGTCATGAACCACTTTTCGTGCCGGTTTTACTTTTACGCCTTTTTCCTGCCACTGGCGGAACGAGTCGAACGGCGCGCTTAGAAAAACCGGACCGACACCAACCGCCAGGCCACCCTGGCGGTTTTTTTTTGCGAGAACGCATTCGATGGGAGCTGCCATGCGTTACATGACCGATGACCTGCGGATCAAGGAGATCAAGGAGCTCGCGCCGCCCTCGCACTTGCTTCGCGAGTATCCGTGCAACGAGAAAATGTCGCTCACCGTGTTCGAGGCGCGCCAGGGGATCCATCGCATCCTGCATGGAGAAGACGACCGACTCGTTGTCGTCGTTGGCCCGTGCTCGATTCACGATCCAAAAGCTGCGCTCGAGTATGCGCGGCGGTTGCAGGCGGAACGAGTTCGTCTGGCACCGGAACTTGAAATCGTGATGCGCGTGTACTTCGAAAAGCCGCGCACAACCATAGGATGGAAGGGACTGATCAACGACCCTGACCTCGACGGTAGTTTTCGCATCAACCACGGGTTGCGAGTCGCGCGTGAACTGCTGATGGGGATCAATGCCGCCGGCATGCCTGCCGGGTGTGAGTTTCTCGACATGATCACGCCGCAGTACATCGCAGACTTCGTCTCGTGGGGCGCGATCGGCGCGCGCACCACCGAGAGCCAGGTGCACCGCGAGCTCGCGTCAGGGCTTTCGTGCCCCGTCGGGTTCAAGAATGGCACTGACGGCAACATCAAGATCGCGACGGACGCGATCAAAGCGGCACAGCAGCCGCATCACTTCCTGTCGGTTACCAAGGGCGGGCATTCGGCAATCGTTTCGACCAAGGGCAACGACGACTGCCACATCATCCTGCGCGGCGGCAAGACTCCCAACTTCGCTGCCACGAGCGTCGCGGCGGCCTGTGAAGAGCTGCGCACTTCGGGGCTCGCCGAAATGCTGATGATCGACGCGAGCCACGCCAACAGTCAGAAAGATCACGCCAACCAAATCCGCGTCAGCGAGAGCATCGGGGAGCAATTGGCAGGCGGCGAGGCCCGCATCATCGGCGTAATGATAGAGAGCCACCTGATGCCAGGGCGGCAAGACCTGGCACCCGGCAAGCCTCTCGCTTACGGTCAGTCGATCACAGACGCCTGCCTGGGCTGGAACGAAAGCGTCGCCGTTCTCGATTCGCTGGCGGCAGCGGTGCGCAAGCGGCGTGAGGTGGGCTCCCACTAGCAACTTCCTTACACCGGCCACCCCCGTTTGTCGCGCTCGACTTGACAATGCGGCTCGCGTCTATCAAAGTGATATCACATTGATAACAAGGGGAAGCAATGCGAGACGCGCCGATCACCAAGGAGATTGAACGAGCCAGTGCAAGCGGTTACGTGTGGGCCGCGATTGGTGTCGCGCTGGTGCTGGCGGGCGCATTCTTCATTGTGCGGCCGATGGGATTGCTCGGTATTGCGCTGGCGGCCGTGCTGATCATCGCGGGCGCATTGGTTATGGTTGGGCTGTACATGTTGCAGCCGAACGAGGCGGCGATTCTGTTGTTGTTCGGCGAGTATGTCGGCACCGATCGTTCCGAGGGACTGCGATGGGCCAACCCGTTTTACAAGAAACAGAAAATCAGTTTGCGCGCGCACAACCTGAATGGCGAGCGGTTGAAGGTCAACGACAAACGTGGCAATCCGATCGAGATAGCCGCGGCAATCGTCTGGCGGGTGCGTAACACCGCGCAAGCAGTGTTCGACGTTGAGGATTACGACGAGTACGTGCGCGTTCAGGCCGAAACGTCGGTGCGGCATCTGGCCTCCAACTACGCATACGACGAAGGCGAGCACGAAAATTCCGATGAACCGACGTTGCGCGCAAGCCAGGCCAAGGTCACTGCTGCGCTGATACGCGAGTTGACCGACCGGCTCGAGCCTGCCGGAATTGTGGTCGAGGACGTCAAGCTGACCCACCTTGCATACGCTCCCGAGATTGCGCAGGTGATGTTGAGGCGACAACAGGCCGAAGCGATCATTGCGGCGCGCAGCAAAATCGTGCATGGCGCTGTCAGCATGGTCGAGATGGCGCTCAAAGGGCTGTCAGAACGCGGCATCGTCGATCTCGACTCCGAGCGGCGCGCAGCAATGGTCTCGAATCTACTGGTGGTGCTGTGCTCCGAGAACGATACGCAGCCCGTGATCAACACGGGCACGCTTTATCAGTAGGGCTTCGATGAACGCACTCGTGCTATGGATTCCCGGAACGCTGCTGGTCATTGTCGGCGCGCTGCTGCTCGCGCTGGGCCGCCTTGATCTCACGGTCGCGCTCGTGGTCATTGGATTCGGAATCGCGCTCGAAACCGTTGGCACCCTGCTTTGGATACAGCAGCGTAAGCCGACCCACTCAGCTGACCGCCGATGAACCACGGGCGGCAGTGACAAGCCAGACGTGCCCAGTACCGAGAAAAAGGCATTTCTAATGCGCGTCGACCCGGCCTTGTGGTCGGAGCTTGAACGCCTTGCGGCGACGGAGTTGCGCTCGGTCAACGCGCAAATCGAGTTTTTGTTGCGCGAGGCGCTGCAGCAGCGCGGGATTCGGCCAAAAACCTCCAGAAGGCAGCACCCTGCCTGACAATGCTATGCGGTGCGAGCTCCGTCGACCGGAAACTCCACGCCGGAGATGAACTCGGCGGCATCGCTGGCAAGATAAACCGCTGCCGCAGCGACATCCGACGCCCGGCACATGCGGCCGAGCGGAATGCTTGACACAAACTTCGCTCGATTCTCAGGCGTGTCTGGCATGCCCATGAACTGCTCGAGCAACCCTGTTTCGCCAATCACCGGACAGATCGCGTTGACGCGAATGCGGTCGGGCCCGAGTTCGATCGCAAGTGACTTCGACAACAGATTTACAGCACCTTTGCTCGCGTTGTACCAAGTCAGGCCCGGGCGCGGTCGAATACCCGCTGTGGAGCCGATGTTCAGAATCACACCGCTCTTTCTCGTGCGCATCAGCGGCACCACCGCCAGCACCATGTGATAGATCGACTTGACGTTGACGGCGAACACTTTGTCGAACGTCGTTTCGTCCACGTCGAGTAGCGGCATGTTTCTGTGTGTAGTTCCGGCGTTGTTGACCACGATGTCCGGGGAACCGAAGTGATCAACACACACGGAAACAAGTGCGTTGATATCGGGCCGCAACGAGACGTCGCAATGTGCAAAGCGCACCTTCGAGCCAAGCTCGCGCGCCAACGCTTCACCCTTGGCGTTCGCCGTATCGCCAATGACAACGCTGGCACCTTCAGCGACGTAGGCGCGCACGATGCCTTCGCCAAATCCCCCGGCGCCACCCGTGACGATCGCAACCTTGCCTGCGAGCTGAGCCATTTGGTTAATTACGTCGGCCGGTGATCTCGGCGTAGAAAGCGTCGCTGGTCGGTTTGCGCCCCAGAAAGGCCTCAACCAACTCGTGCGGTGGGCGCTGCCCGCCTTGCGCCAGAATTGCCTGCCGGTAGCGGCGGCCAACGTCCAGGCTCATTAGCTTGCCGTCAAAAGCAGACAACATGTCGAGGGCGAGTACCTGCGACCACATGTAGCCGTAATAGCCCGCCGCGTAGCCGCCCATCAGGTGACCGAAGTTAGCCGGAAACAGTGAGCCTTCAATATGACCGAGCCGGGTCTTGCCTTCCAGTTCGGCCCACGTGCTCATCGCCGCTGGCGGTACACCCGTATGCAGCTTCATGTCGTACGCCGCGTACTCGCGTTGGCGCGCAAAGCGGGTGCCCTGGCCATACTTGCGAGAAGCGTCGAGCTGCTTGATTTGTGCGCTCGTCAGGCGCGGACATTCAGGGCAAATCTCAGCGAAAAGCTTGAACGGCTCCTCACGACGTGCCCACTCTTCGAACATCTGCGACGGCGCTTCCACGAAATCCCGCTTGACCGACGTGCCGCTTTGATCGACATACCGCGTCTTCGACAACACGCCGTGCAGCACGTGCCCAAACTCGTGCAGCAGCGTTTCAAGCTCGTCATGATCGAGCCCCTTGCGGTTGAAGTTGGTGACGAGCGCGGAAATTGGTGTGCGTTTGGTCAACGTCGAACCCGCCCGAACGGAAAATGCCGCAGCATGGTTGTACTTTCCTTCGCGTGGATACAAGTCTAGATACGCACCTCCAATAAATGCACCGTTCTTGCCCGAGGGCAACCGCTCGATGACATCGTAATAACGCACATCCTCATGCCAGGTCGGTACCTTGCGCTCAACGAATGCGATGCCGTAAAGCCGCTCGGCGAGCTTCATCGCGAACTCAACGCTCTTGTCAGTTGGAAAATACGCGCGTAATGCTTCCTGATCGATCTGGAAGCGCGCCCGGCGCACGCGCTCCTGGTGAAATGGCACATCCCATCGATACAACATCGGCGAAGCGGGATCGGTGCCAGTGACTTTCGCCTTGTCTTCGCGCAATTCAGCAAGCTCGCGCGCCTCGACCTCGTCAACCGCGGCCTGCACTTTGCCGAGAAAGTCGTTGACTGCCGCCGGCGTCTGCGCCATCCGCCGCTTGATTGCGTAAGTCGCAAAGTCGGGTACGCCATGGAGCTGCGAAAGTTCGTAGCGCAACTTCAGCGCGCGGTCGAGCAACACGAGGTTCTGTTCACCGCCTTCGCGATTCTTTGCCAACCAAACCTTGCGACGCGCCACTTCGCTGGTAGCGTTCTGCAGGAACGGAACAACGGTTGGATAATCAAGCCCAAGCAGCAAGTTGCCGTTCGCGTCGCGCTTGCGCGCTGCAATCCACGCTTCAGGCATTCCGGAAGCTTCGGCGAGCGTAAGCACGACCGTAGTTGGATCTTCGTTCACATTCTTGCTGAATTGCAGACCCAGGCGCTCGACCTCGTCGGCGATCTCCTGCGCGCGCTTTCTCTTATCCGGTGGCAGCGTGGCGCCCCCGTCCTCAAATTTTTCGATCAGGTCCTGCTTGAACACCTTGTCGATTGCATCCGACGGCACTGTCGCGCGCACACGGCGATACAACGGCTCGCTCTGCGACATCTCCGTCTCAAACGGCAACAGCTTCTCGAGGCACGCTTGCGCTGCGTCACGCGTGGCTTTCTCGGGCGATACGTTCTGCAGCAGGTACACCGGGTTGGCAAAGTCTGCGAATTGCATCGACAGTCGATTCCAGTCGGCGAAGATGCCCGCCCCTTTTTTGGATTCGATCGCTTTCTTCGCGGCGCGCACGTTGGCGAGTTCGGTGTCGCAGCGAGCCGCAATCGCAGCCGCATCCAGCAATTGCATCGTTGACGCAGGCGTTGCCGCTGTCGCGGCTGTCAATCCAGCGTCCACCACAATGGCGGCGGAAGCACACGCGATCGACGCAGCAAATTTAGCAAGCCTCATTGCAAAGTCCTTTGATCACCTATTGATTCTTGCGTTGTTGCCACTGCACATCCGCGCCGCCGGCATCCCGATTCAGGACGCGGGCGAGCACGAACAATAAATCGGACAGCCGATTCAGATACTGAAGTGGTGCGTCGTTGACTGAATCCTGCTTGCCGAGCGCAACCAGCGCGCGCTCGGCGCGCCTGCATACGGTGCGGCAGACATGCGCGCCAGCCGCGGCCGGTGCACCGCCGGGCAGGATGAATTCGGCCAACCGCGGCAGATCCGCGTTGTAGTGCGCAAGCCGCGCATCGAGGCGCGCCACTTGCGTGTCGCTGATCATCGAATAGCCGGGGATTGCAAGCTCACCGCCCAGATCGAACAGATCATTCTGTATCGCTTCCAGATCGGTGCGGATCGTTTGCGCCAGCTCACCGGTCAGCAGCACGCCGATATTCGAATTCAGTTCATCCACATCGCCCAGTGCAGCGATGCGAAGATGATCCTTCCCGACGCGCGAACCGTCGCCCAGCCCGGTCGTTCCATCGTCGCCCGTGCGGGTGGCAATCTGGGAAAGGCGGTTGCCCATAGAATGATCCAACTGATGATCAGGACTCCATTATGAATGCGCCTGCTTCGCACCACGTTTTGCGCAAGCCGTTGCCCGCGGAGTTCACGGATGCTCTGCTGGGGACGTTTGGTAGCCGCCTGTCGACGGCCGATGCCGTGCGTGAACACCACGGACGCGACGAATCGCCTTATCCGCCAATGCCACCCGACGCGGTCGTCTTCGTGAATTCGACCGAGGAAGTTGCCGCAGTGGTCGACGCTTGCGCACGCTACAGGGTGCCGTTAATTCCCTTCGGCGTCGGATCCTCCCTCGAGGGCCACCTGCTGGCCGTCCAGGGCGGCGTCAGCGTTGATCTGTCGCAGATGAACAAGGTCCTTGCAGTCAATCCCGAAGACCTGACGGTCACGGTGCAAGCGGGAGTGACACGTAAACAGCTGAACCAGGAAATTCGAGATACCGGGTTTTTCTTTCCGATCGATCCCGGCGCCGATGCAACGATCGGCGGCATGACAGCGACCGGCGCGTCGGGCACCAACGCCGTGCGCTACGGCACCATGCGCGAGAACGTAGTCGGCATGACCGTGGTGACTGGCGAAGGCAAGGTCGTTCGCACCGGGGGGCGCACAAAAAAATCAAGCGCCGGGTACGACCTGACGCGGCTGTTCGTTGGCAGCGAAGGTACGCTGGGCGTCATCACCGAGATCACGCTGCGAATCTATCCGCAGCCTGAAGCTGTTTCCGCTGCATCGTGCTCATTCCCGACGGTGGAAGACGCGGTGAAGACGACGATCGCGACGATTCAAATGGGAATTCCAATCGCACGTTGCGAGTTATTGGACGCAATGACCGTAAAAGCGGTCAACGCGCGCGACAAGCTCGGCCTGCCCGAGATGCCGTTGCTGCTGTTTGAATTCCATGGATCGCCCGCAGGCGTCGCTGAACAGGCGAAGCTGGTAGAAGAGATTGCGAAGGAGCACGGGGCGGCCGCATTCGAGTGGGCGACGCGCCCGGAAGACCGCACGCGGTTGTGGGAAGCGCGACACAACGCGTACTTCGCGTGCCTGCAGCTCAAGCCCGGAAGCCGCAGCTTCACGACCGATGTCTGTGTGCCCATCTCGCGCCTTGCCGAATGTATTGCGGAAACAATTCGAGACACCGAGCAATCGTTTCTTCCAGCACCCATCCTGGGGCACGTCGGCGACGGCAACTTTCATTGCGCCATCCTGGCCGACACGTCAAAGCCTGAAGAGCTGGCCGAAGCCGAGCGGCTGAACAAACTCATCGTCACTCGCGCGCTGGCGATGGACGGGACGTGCACCGGCGAACACGGCGTCGGCATGCACAAGATGGAATTCCTGCGCGAAGAACACGGCGACAACGCGCTCGAACTGATGGCGCGCATCAAGCGATCGTTCGATCCGCTCGATATTTTGAATCCGGGCAAGGTTGTGCGCGTCTGAAGTCGGCGGCGACCGGCACAGCTGGACAGTGCAGGACTACAAACCGCCCACCGGATGAGAGCTCGCAATGTGACGCCTTCGGGTCAAGTGACCGACCTGGTACAGCATGAGTGAAGTTCGAGCCCTGCTCCTGACCGACTTGGTGGACAGCACTCAGCTGTCGGAAAGACTCGGCGACGCGGCGATGGCCGAGGTGTGGGCGGCCCATG
>Ga0136614_10003085_pt1 | contig 10559 bp, 10 predicted proteins | sample AntDrymUQ2792106_2_FD_106643 | JGI IMG/M metagenome (GOLD analysis project Ga0136614, IMG submission 106643) | Polar desert sand microbial communities from Dry Valleys, Antarctica - metaG UQ279 (21.06) | ecosystem: Environmental > Terrestrial > Soil > Desert | place: Antarctica: Dry Valley... | reverse complement strand
TCGATGGCAACGCGCGAGCTGCGGGCGAGCTTCGCCTTCGTGGAGCGCAACTTCAACCTGACGAGACGCTACTGGGGCTGGGAGGTCGCCTGGCTCGGCTATTCGCTGGCGGCCGCCCTGTCGGTGGCCTTCATCGGCGTTGCCCAAGACGACCCGGGCCTGCTCCAGGTGCTGGTGATCGGCACCATCTTCTGGAACTTCCTGAGCATCGTCTTCGGGTTCATCGGCGAGACGGTGACCTGGGAGCGTTGGGAGGGGACGCTCGAGTACACCTTCATGGCGCCGGTGCGGCGCTACACGCAGCTCGTCGGCTCGACCCTGTTCGCCGTGACGTACGCGCTGATCCAGATGGTCATCATCCTGGTGGTCATGATGCTCCTGTTCAACGTGGAGTTCACCGGCGGCAACTTCGTGACGGCGGGCGCCTTTCTCCTGCTTGGATCATTGAGCTTCGTGGGGGTCGGCATGATGGCGGCCATCCTGCCGCTGTTGTATGTCGAGCGCGGTGACCAGATGGTCTTCCTGATCCAGTCGGTCATCCTGCTCTTCAGCGGCGTGTACTACAGCACCGACATCCTGCCGGGCTGGATGCAGTTCGTGTCGCAGTTCAGCCCCGGGACGTATGTGCTCGACGGCATCCGCGCCGGCCTGATCGACGGCACCCCCATCACCGAACTGCTGCACGACGTGTGGCCGCTGGTGGTGATGGGCGTCGTCCTGATTCCGCTTGGCGTCTACGTCTTCGGGATCGCGGAGCGTTACGCGAAGCGCACCGGCAAGCTCAAGCGAGTCGGCTGATGAAACACGGAGATACGTCAATGGAGACCGATGCGGCCGCTCCCGCGGCCGAGATTCGCGACCTCGTCCTGCGGCCCTACGCCGGAGAGGCCGACCTGTCCGAGATCGTGCGTCTCAGCAACGCGGATCTCGCCCATGACGGTGTGCGAAAGGTCGTCACGCTGGACGACCTGGCGGCCACATTCCGTCACGCTTCCGACTCCTTCGACGCGGCGCGAGACGTGCTGATGGCCGAGGCTGATGGACGGGTGGTGGGCACCGTCCGCGTTGACTGGGTCGATGGCACCGACGGGACGCGCGAGCATCGCTCCCGCGGCGCGGTCGACTCGGCGTATCGGCGGCGAGGGATCGGGCAACGCCTCCTCGCGGCTGCTGAGGACCTGATCCGCGTCAATGATTCCCGCCACGAGGTCGAACGTCCGCGGGTGATCGGCATGTTCGTCGACGAGCGTCAGGTCGGCCGGTCCGCCCTCGCCGCCAGCGAGGGGTACAAGGCGGTCCGCTGGTTCTTCGAGATGGAGCGCCCCGGGATCGACGTCGACAGGCCCGATCTGCTCTCGCTGCCGGAGGGCCTCGAGGTACGCCCGGCGTCGCGTGATCAGGCGCGGGCCATCTGGAACGCGGACCACGAGGCGTTCCAGGATCACTGGGGCGGGTGGGACATGTCGGAGGCCAGCTTCCTGCGCTGGGTCGAGTCCTCCGAGTATCAGCCGGATCTGTCGGTCGTGGCCTGGGACGGTTCTGAGATCGCCGGCGCGGTCCTGAACAACATCTTCGCCGAGGAGAACGACGAGCTCGGGTTACGTCGCGGATGGCTCGAAAGCGTCTTCACGCGTCGCCAATGGCGGGGCCGTGGAATCGCGCGAGCCCTCATCGGTCGGAGCATCAACCTGTTGGCCGAGAGCGGAATGGATACCGCGGCGCTGGGGGTCGACGCAGACAATCCGTCCGGCGCGTTGGGCCTGTACGAGTCATGCGGATTCGTCGTGACTGAGCGTGGTTCGGAGCGGCGCAAGTCGCTGGAGGCAACCTCATGACAATTGCGTCCGTACCAGGTCTCCTCTTTCGGCCGTTCGCCGGCCAGGACGACCTGGAGGCCATGGTTCGCGTGGTCAACGCCGAGAACGAGGCCGACAGTATCTCGGAGCGGGACACCGTGGAGGGATTGCGGGCGTATCTCGGCAGTCCATCTGAGCACTTCGATTCCGCGCGGGACGTCTTCGTGGCGGAAATGGACGGCCATGTGGTCGCGTGGGCCAGCCAGGAGTGGGTGGACACTCGCGACGGCGAGTTCCGCGAGTACCGCGTGTGGGGAGCCGTCGAGCCGTCATACCGCCGTCGCGGAATCGGTACCGCGCTGCTCGGCGAAAACGAGCGACGGGCGTGGGCGTTGGCGGCGACCCACAGCGTGGACCGAGCGACCGTGTTCGGCGCCTGGGCAGCCGATGGGCGCCCTGGAGCCAGGCTTCTGGATCGGTCCGGGTACTCGGTCGTTCGTTGGTTCTTCGACATGGTTCGACCCACGCTGGAGGCGCTGCCCGACGTGGCGCTGCCGGACGGATTCGAGCTGAGGCCCGTAACGCCCGAGCAGTATCCGGAAATCTGGCGTGCCAATCGCGAGGCCTTCCGCGACCATTGGGGCGGATCCGACGAGTCGGAGGCGGCCATGCATCGCTTCTTCGAGGCGCCCGATTCGGATCCGTCACTCTGGCTGATCGCCTGGGATGGCGAACAGATCGCGGGTGGCGTCATCAACACCATCCATCCGGAGGAGAACGAGGCGCTGGGGACCCGGCGCGGGTGGCTCAACTCGGTCTTCACCCGGCGCGCCTGGCGACGGCGGGGACTTGCTCGGGTGCTGATCGCGCGGTCCCTGGTCGTGCTTCGCGATCGCGACATGACGAGCGCGGCGCTCGGTGTGGACGCCGACAACCCATCTGGCGCGCTCGGCCTCTACGAGGAGGCTGGCTTCGAGATCGATGACCGATTCAATTCCTGTCGCAAGCCGATGAAAAGAGAACCATCCACATGATCCAGGTTCCGCCTGGCGGAGCGCCGGCTGTCGCCGGCCTTCGCTTCCGCCACTACCGCGGCGAGGAAGACCTTCCTGCCATGCTTCGTGCCTATACCGCGGCGCATGCGGCGGACGGGATCGAGGAGATCACCAATCTCGAGCAGTTGAAGCTCAACTACGCGACGCTCGTCAACTGCGATCCGGAGCAAGACATCGTGATCGCCGAGGTCGGTGGCGAGATCGTCGCATATGCCCGGGTCTTCTGGACCGACCTCGTGGAGGGCGGCCGCTCGTACGAAAACTTTGGTTTCGTTCATCCCGAATGGCGGCGCCAGGGGATCGGGACCGCGATGCATCGGCACAACGAGGAGCGGTTGCGGGAGATCGCGTCGGAGCATGCCGAGGTGGCATCGAAGTGGCTCGGTTCCGAGGGTGCGGATACCGATGCGGGCAACGCCGCCCTCCTCCTCGGTAATGGATACGAACCGGTGCGCTTCTTCTTCGACATGGTGGCACCCACCCTCGAGGACGTGGTGCCGTCGCCGATGCCGGAGGGCATCGAGCTGCGTCCGGTGACGCGCGAGCAGTATCGGACCATCTGGGTCGGGGCTGCGGAAGCCTTCCGCGATCACTGGGGCGAGACCGAGTGGGCTGAGGCGGACTGGGAGCGCTTCGTCGCCGATCCCGACAACGAGGATCCGCACCTTTGGCGGATCGGCTGGGACGGCGCCGAGGTCGCCGGGGTGGTCATCACCACGGTGCCGGTGGAGGAGAACGAGCAGCATGGCCGGAGCCGCGTCTACGTCTCCTCGGTGGCGGTGCGACGTCCGTGGCGGCGTCGCGGGCTGGCCCGCTCGCTGCTGTTGAGCTCGTTGGTTGCAGCGCGAGAGGCGGGCTTCACATCGGCAAGCCTGGGCGTCGATACCGACAGCCCGACTGGCGCCAACAGCCTCTACGAATCGCTCGGCTTCGCTCCAGACAAGACCTTCACCTCGTACCGCAAGCCGATGTGAGTGGCTCTGGCCTGCGGATAGATCGGGTAGCTGCGCACTCGCAATGTCGCTCCCGTGCGGCCGAGCCCGATGCATCGGGTCAGATGAACCGTGAACCCTAATTCATGCGTCGCAATGCCCGGTACATCGGCGGTCCTCAGTCGCGCGAGGTGAGGACCCGGTCGCGGGTCTCGTAGTAGTAGTCCACGATCCGTTCGGTGACGCGGTCCCAGGTGAACTCAGGGGCGCGGGCACGCCCGGCGTCGCCCATCTCGTGGCGCAGGTCGGGGTCGCGCGCCAGGGCGTACAGGGCGGCCGCCAGTGCGCGCGGATTGCGTGGCTCGACGAGGAGCCCTTGGACGTTACGTTCGACCACTCGTTTGAAGCCATGGATGTCACTCGCCACGATGGGAACGCCGGCCGCCATGGCCTCCAGCAGCACGATTCCGAACGACTCCTGGCCGGTGTTCGGCGCGCAGTAGATGTCGGCGGAGGCGAAGTAGCGGACCTTCTCGTCATCGTTGACGCGGCCCAGGAACTCCACGTCGCGGATCCCGCGCAGCCCCACGTAGCGCCTGTACTCGCGCAGCTTCGGCCCCGCGCCCACGACAAGCAGCCGCGCGTCGACCTTGCGCTTGCGCAGGCGGTGATACGCCTTGAGCAGGTGGACGAGACCCTTGCGCTCCTCGAGCCGGCCGACGAAGAGAATGTTGAGCGTCCTGCCGTCGCGCAGCTCCTCGTAGGGCTGGGCATCGGTGAATCGGTCCAGGTCGACGCCGTTGGGGATGATCTCGTAGTCGCCGGGAAAGTACCGGTTGATGAAGTGGCGCGCTGCGCCGGAGACGGCAATCCGGCCGTGGAGCAGCCCGGGCAGGCGGCCGGCGAAGCGCCTGCCGATCCAGTAGGAAGGCGAGAAGCCGCCGAAGGCGTGGAATGTCGCGATGTTCACCGTCCTCGATTGGTCGAGGACGGTCGGCGACAGGAACGGCACGAACGGCTCGTGGAAATGGAGGATGTCGAAGTCGTGCGCCTCAAGCACCTCGCGCGCCTGGTGCTTGAAGCGGAGTCCCAGCGTGACTCGGCCGACGGACCCGTTGGCCGGTGCGGCCCAGCCGGTGCCGAGCCGAATGACGTGTCTCTCGCTCTCGCGCTGGCGGCCGTACTTCGATGTGATGATCCAGACGTCGTGACCCATCCGGCGCATGGCCTCGTAGGTGTACCGCACGTGCTCATTCACGCCACCGGGGTGCGGATAGCCATACGGGCTCACGATCCCGATCTTGAGCGGACGCCGGCCGCGCGAGCCGGGCTGGACTGATGGGATCGCCGCCGGCGCCGGCTGGACCGATCTCACCGCCACTCTCCCGTGGGGCGCAGCGTATGCCGCAGGTGCCTTGCCTTGGCGCCCAGCTGGCGCCGGTACACGTCCACGTTGTGAAGGTTCGACCAGAATGCGCCGTCAGGTCGCGTGCTGCCCGCGTCGATGGCCGCGCGGTAGTGGACCGCAGTGGCGCCCGAGAACCACGTCCAGGCGGTGCCGATCCCCTCCAGGACGTGCGCGTCGGAATTGCCGACGGCAGGCAGCTGCAGCAGGTCCGCGTTGAGTCGGTCACGCGTCATTCGGCGCGATCGACCGGCCGCCGACGGGTTCATGAGCTCGATCGCGTCGAGGCGATGACGCGGGTCGTCTGCGCCGCGCGCGGTCAGCAGCGAGCGGGTGCCCAGCGACGGCGTCAGCGGCGCCAATGGATGTGCGGCGATTGCGATCCCACCCTGGTCGTGGATGCGCTCGAGTGTTTCGGGCAGTGGCCGCAGTGCGGGAATCCGTTCGCCGATGAAGAGCGCCAGCACATGGCCTCGACGCGTCGTGATCTCTTCACCGACCACGAACTCGAACGCGTAGTCACCGGCGGCGTGGATCTCGCGCGCGCGGAGTGCGCCGTCGATCCGCTCATGGTCGGTGATGGCGATAACGTCGAGGTCGGTGCGGCTCGCGACGTGGTCGAGCACTGCCTGGACGGATGCCGTTCCATCGGAGTAGAGCGTGTGGAGGTGCATATCGGCCTTCCCGAGATCCCCGCCCGCGCGGGTCATGCGCGCAGGTCCGGCCAGTAGGGCTGGAACGAGCCCCACCATTGTTCCGGCGCCTCACCGATGTCGCGTTGCATGCGTGCAGCGATTGAGGTCGCCAATGTCGCCGTGTCGGCGCGTCGGTCGCCGGTGGAGGGCACCGGGAGCAGCTCGGCCTCCACGCGGAAACGGTCGGGACCGATGCGCAGGCAGCGACCGACCATGACCGCCGCGCGGTAGTTGACGACCAATGAAGCTGGTCCCAGCGGCACCGTCGTCGGATGGCCGAACATCATCACGGGATGGCCATCTCCGGCGAGGTCACGATCGCCGATGATGCCGACCGTGCCGCCAGCGCGGAGCCTCGCGGGCAGGGCACGCCGCGCCTGGCTCAGGGGCACCAGCTCTACGCTGGCTCCCCCGCGCCGCGCGGTGAGGAAGTCGAAGAGGGCGCGGGGCTCGATCTCCTCGACGGGTGAGAGCGGATGGATGCCGTGCGCCGCGACGAAGACCCCGAACGGCTCGAAGTTGCCGAGGTGCGAGCCGATCAGCATGCCTGGCCCCGCACGCAGCGCCGCGGCGATGGCATCCCAGCCCGGGACCTCCACGATCTCGTCGATGCGGTCGGCCGGGTAATGCGGTGCCCGAAGCAGCTCGACGTAGTAGCGCGCGTGGTTCCGGAAGGCTGCATGCACGAGATCGCGAAACGGACGCCCGCTGGTGGGACGGCCCGTCGCGGCGCAGACCCGCGCCAGGTTGCCGGCGACCAGTCGGCGACGCGCGGGTGCCAGGCGATACCACACGTCGCCGGCCCGGTCGGGGAGCGCATACGCCACGCGCGATGGCAGAGCGGCGACGATGCGATCCGCGGTCTCGAGCGCAAGGCGGAGCATCACGCGGAAATCTTCGTCCAGTCCTCGCCACGTCGGGCTGCTGCAAGGGCGGCGAGGGCGTGTGCACGGTCGTCATCGGTCTGTGGCCAGACGGGCCTGAACATGTACCACTGGCCGGGATCCTCGCGAATCACGCCTCCGAGGGCATCGGCGACGGCCTGGGTTGCCCGGTGGATTTCGGCCGGCTCATCACTCTCGCAGCGGACGAGGGGAAGGCCGCGGGCAACGAATCGGTCCCCCCGGATTCGACGGCAGGCGACGGGCATGAGAGGTGCCCCCGTCTTGGCGGCCAGCGTCGCGGGGCCGAGCGGGAAGGTGGTCGCCTCGCCGCAGAACTCGACGGGAACATCGCCGCGCCGGTAACCGCCGTCACAGAACAGGACCAGGTTCTGCTTGTTCCGCAACGCCCTGAACAGGCCGCGGAGGTTGCGCCACCCGATCAAAAAGATGTGCTGCCGCCCCCTCGCCGCCTTCATGTGCTCATACAGGCGGCCGTAGGTCGTGTCATCGGCGACGACGTGCATCGCCTCGTTGATGAGCTTGAGCGCGGGACCGACGAAGTCCATCCCGCCGACGTGGACCGTGCATGAGATCACCCCGTGGCCGATCCGTCGCACCTCATCGAGCATTTCGGGATTCTCGATCCGCACGATGCGCGCCGCCGTCTCCGAGGTGAGCTCACCGATGCGCATCATGTCGACGAGGTACTTCGCGTAGTTTTGGAACGCGCGTCGCGCGGCCGCGGCGACGCGCGGGTCGTCGGCCGGCAGGCCCATCGGCCTCGCCAGGTTCTCTCGTGTCAGCCGGCCCTTTGGCCCCGCCAGGTCGTACGCGACGTTGCCGACCGCCGCCGCAGCCGGCAGGACGACCCAGCGCGGCAGCGCGTTGATGACCCGCTCGGCCGCGCGGTAGAGCCAGTAGATGAGCATCTCACGCCGCCGCTCGCGCGGTTGGGCGCCCGCGATCGCAACCATGGACGGATCCTACGCGACTTCGGCCGCCGCGGCCCTCGCCTTCACCTTGGTGTTTGCCGCCGCGACCTTCTTTGCCTTGCGCCCGGCGAGTTTCTCCGTGCCGACCAGCGTCTCGTTGTCCTCGCCGCGGATGAAGTCCTCGACCCGGTTGTGGGCGATGTCGTCGTGGATCTGCATCGGTGGCGACTTCATGAAGTAGGAGCTCGCCGCCACCAGCGTGCCGGCCAACCCGCGGTCGAGCCCCAGCTTTGCGCAGCGAATCGCGTCGGTGATGACGCCGGCGGAGTTCGGAGAGTCCCAGACCTCGAGCTTGAGTTCCAGGTTGAGCGGGACATCGCCGTAGGTGGTGCCCTCCATGCGGATGTGGCACCACTTGCGGTCCTTGAGCCACGGCACGTAGTCGCTGGGCCCGACGTGGATGTCCCCGTCCGCGATCTCGTAGTCCATCATCGAGGTCACCGCGTTGGTCTTACTGATCTTCTTTGACTCGAGGCGCTCGCGCTCGAGCATGTTCAGGAAGTCGGTGTTGCCGCCGAAGTTCAGCTGATACGTTCGGTCGATCTTCACGCCGCGATCCATGAAGAGCCGTGTCAGCACCCGGTGCGTGATGGTCGCGCCCACCTGCGACTTGATGTCGTCGCCGATGATCGGCAGCCCGGCCTCGGCGAAGCGGCGCTGCCAGTACGGCTCGCGGCCGATGAAGACCGGGATCGCGTTGACGAAGGCGACTCCGGCCTGGATCGCCTGCTCGGCGTACCACTTCGTCGCCTGCTCGGACCCGACCGGCAGGTAGCTCACCATGACGTCGACCTCGCGATCCTTGAGGATCCTGACGATGTCGGCAGTCGGCCCGGGCGCCTTCTCGATGATCTCGGAGAGGTACTTGCCGAGGCCGTCGTGAGTCATGCCGCGCTCGACCGGAAGGTTGAGCTGCGGGACCTGGCTGAAGGTGAACGTGTTGTTGGGCTCGATGAAGATCGCCTCCGACAGATCCTTGCCGACCTTGTTCTTGTCGATGTCGAAGGCCGCGACGAACTCGATGTCGCGGACGTGGTATCCGCCCAGATTGACGTGCATCAGGCCCGGTATGAAGTCCGTCTCATTGGCATCGGCGTAGTGATAGCGGCCCTGGACCAGGCTGCTTGCGCAGTTGCCGACGCCGACGATGGCGACCCGGACCTTGCCGTCGCCTGACCGATGACCATTGCTGGCGGCCTTGCCGTTCTTCGAAGCCACGCTGGTTCAGCTCTCCTTGGTACGGGGTACAGCAGCCTGGCTGAGACGCCAGACGTGCCAGATGCGCTGGATGACCGTCACGATGGTGAGTGCGGCGATCAGGAACAGAATGCCGATGAGGACCGGCGTGAAGCCGAGACCGGCGAGCGCGACGCCCGCGATGATGAGGACGAGCCGCTCCGTCCGGGGAGCAAGACCGACACTGGCCGACAGGCCGATTCCCTCGGCGCGCGCCCGGGCGTAGCTCACCAGGAACGAGCCCGTCAGCGCCACGAGGACCGCGAGGACCGGAAGCATCGGCCGGTCGAGCGCGCTGAACAGCCAGGCCGCGATGCCGACGTACAGGATCGCCTCACTCACCCGATCGAGGGTCGAGTCGAGGAAGCTGCCAAAGGCGGTCTCGCCGCCCTGTGCCCGAGCCAGTGCGCCGTCGACCGCGTCGAGCAGGGAGCCCGCGCTCAAGACCGCGGCCCCGATCAGGAGCCAGCCACCGGCGACCAGCGCGGAGGCGGCCACGGTGATGAGGAGGCCGATGACGGTGATGGTATTCGGGGTGAGGTGCAGCGCCATGGCCAGCCGCACGACGGGGACGAGGATCCCGCGCGCCGACTCCTTGATCCTGGCCGGCACCACGGATGCCCCGCGCCGCAGGTCGCGCGCATGGTCTCGGCTAGCTGACATCAGGCACGGTTCCCGGCGCGCCGGCGAGGGTGGCCACCCCGGCGGTGCCGCCGACCAGGCGACCCTCGGCGTCGTGCAGCTCCTCGAAGGCGGCCGTCCGCAGACGACAGATCACCTCGCGGCCCTGTCGCTGCGTATCGATGATGCCGGCCAGCCGCAGGATGCGCAGGTGCCAGCTGATGAGCGGCTGCGAAAGGCCGATTCGGGCCGACAGCTCGCGCACCGGCAGGGGCCCGACCTCGGCCATCAGCCCGATGACCCGCAGACGCGTCTCATCCCCGAGAGCTCGATACAGCGTGCGGAGCCGTCGAAGATCCTGCTCGGCTGCGGTTTCGGGGAAAGATGGGATCACAAGCGCTTCTTTATCAAATGCGAATTTATATAAGCGATGGCTTATGATATTCGGCGCTCGAACACCCCGTCAACCCCGTGCTAGCATCGGCGCCCGACCGGTCTCCGGATGCCGGCAACAGGAGGTGCGTCGCTGAGGACTTCGACCCCGGACGCGTTATGGAGCGCGCCGTCCCTCCGGGTCCTGCGTCCGTCCGCGGTGACATGCACGGATCTGCGACGTGGCCGAGCGCTGGACCGGTGTTCGCTCTCGGTCCCGGTGGGCGCTCGGCTGCTGGTCGTCTCCGAACCCGACATGACCGCATCCACGTTGCTGCGAGTGCTCGCCGGATTGTCACGGGCCGACCGCGGCGAGGTTCGGATTGCCGGTTCGACCGATCCGACCGCCTCCGGGTGGGGCCGGCGCATGGCCTACCTGGGACCCGAGTCCGGCCTGCACAGCTGGATGACACCGCTCGAGGCGCTGCACCTGGCCGCTGGGCTGCTGGGCCTTTCGCACGACGAACGGGCGCGACGGATCGACCGGGCGCTCAGGTGGACCGGGATCACT
>Ga0136614_10003083_pt1 | contig 10565 bp, 6 predicted proteins | sample AntDrymUQ2792106_2_FD_106643 | JGI IMG/M metagenome (GOLD analysis project Ga0136614, IMG submission 106643) | Polar desert sand microbial communities from Dry Valleys, Antarctica - metaG UQ279 (21.06) | ecosystem: Environmental > Terrestrial > Soil > Desert | place: Antarctica: Dry Valley... | reverse complement strand
GTCCTCATCCAGGAGCTGATCCGGAACATCGCCGAGGAGCACTCGGGGCTCTCGGTCTTCGCCGGTGTCGGCGAGCGTACGCGCGAGGGGAACGACCTCTGGCTCGAGATGACCGAATCGGGCGTGATCGACAAGACGGCGCTCGTCTTCGGGCAGATGAACGAGCCGCCGGGCGCGCGCCTGCGCGTTGGGCTCTCCGGGCTCACGATGGCGGAATACTTCCGCGAGCAGGGCCAGGACACCCTCCTCTTCATCGACAACATCTTCCGTTTCGTTCAAGCGGGGTCAGAGGTTTCGGCGCTCCTCGGGCGCATGCCCTCCGCGGTCGGCTACCAGCCGACGCTCGCGACCGAGATGGGCCAGCTCCAGGAGCGGATCACGTCGACGCGCAAGGGCTCCGTCACCTCGGTGCAGGCGATCTACGTTCCCGCTGATGACCTGACCGACCCGGCGCCGGCGGCCTCATTCGCGCACCTCGACGCGACGACGGTCCTCTCGCGCTCGATCGCCGAGCAGGGCCTCTACCCGGCCGTCGACCCGCTGGACTCGTTCTCCCGCGCGCTCCAGCCGGACATCGTAGGGGAGGAGCACTACCGAACGGCCACGGCCGTGCAGGAGATCCTTCAGCGCTACAAGGAGCTGCAGGACATCATCGCCATCCTCGGGATGGAGGAGCTCTCCGACGAGGACAAGGTCGTCGTCCAGCGTGCCCGAAAGATCCAGCGCTTCCTCTCGCAGCCGTTCTTCGTCGCCGAGGCCTTCACCGGGAGCCCGGGGAAGTACGTCAAGCTCGAAGACACCGTGCGGGGCTTCGTCGAGATCATCGAAGGCAAGCACGACGACCTCCCCGAGGGCGCCTTCTACATGGTCGGCACGATCGACGAGGCCGTCGAACGAGGCCGTGAGATGGCTGGCGAGGAAGGCGGCGGAACGGAAGAAGGCGAGCCGGACGAGGTTGAAGAGCCTGCGGCCGAAGCCGAGCCCGAGCCCGAGCCCGTTCCGGCGTAGCCGGTGGCCGACGGCGAAGCGAGAACCTTCTCCCTCTCGGTCGTGACGCCCGAAGGGGCGGCCTACGAGGGCGAGGCGGAGCGGCTCGTCGTCCCCGGGGCGAGCGGCGAGATCGGCGTCCTCGCCCGTCACGCCCCGCTCGTCGCGATGCTGAAGGCCGGCGAGATCCGCATCCGCTCCGGCGGCGAGTGGCAGAGCTTCGCGGCGGGGCCCGGCTACTTCAAGGTGCAGCGCGATCGCGCGATCGTTCTCGTGGACGACGCCGTCCGGGCCGAGGAGATCGACGTGGAGCAGGCGCGGCGCGAGGTCGAGGAGGCCCGTGCCCTCCTCGAGCGAGCCGAGTCGAGCGAGGAGGGCGTCGACCGCTGGCAGGCCGAACAGCGCCTCCGCCACGCCGAGAACAAGATCGCAGTCTCCGGCCGGTAGCCGATGCGAATCGTCGCATCGGATCATTTCGCCTCGGAGGCGTCGTGAGCCCGCGCCGGGCCGAGCCCGCCGTGGCGGCGAGAAGACCTTGCTTCGGCTCCCACGTTAGAGCGGTGTTAACCGCGTGCAGAGGGCCTCGCTCGGCCTGCATTCTCGGTACGTTGAGCTCGTTGTCACAACGACGTCCGGGGGGAGGTGAACGATCTTCGATCTTCTGAGGGCTCTCGTCGGAAGCTACGGCGGGCGCGAATGCCGCGTCTGCATGGAGCCGATCAACCGGCACGACCACTTCGCGATGAGCGAGACCGTCTGCCGCCCCTGCGCGGCCTAGCGGTACCCGCATTGCACGGGGAGGCCTCCGCCACGGCGGGGGTTTTTCTCGTTAAACGGCACAATGCGCGCATGGCGACGGCGACTGCACGATCGGCCGAGACCCGGCTACGCGCGCTCCTGGCCGAGCGCATCGGGGTCCTCGACGGCGCCTGGGGGACGATGCTGCAACAGCAGGGCCTGACGCCGGAGGACTACCGCGGCGAGCGCTTCCGCGGGCACCCGCGCGACGTGACCGGTGACCCGGACATCCTCAACCTGACGCGGCCCGACGTGATCCTCGGGATCCACCGCGCCTACCTCCAGGCCGGGGCCGGCATCACGACGACCAACACCTTCACGGCCACGTCCATCGGCCAGGCCGACTACGGCCTCGAGGACGCGGTTCGCGATATGAACGTCGCGGGTGCCAGGCTCGCGCGCGAGGCGGCGGACGAGCTCGGCGACCGGTTCGTCGCAGGGTCGGTCGGGCCGCTGAACCAGACGCTCTCGCTCTCGCCGAAGGTCGACGACCCGTCGTTTCGGAACGTCACCTTCGACCAAGTCGTCGATTCGTACGCCGAACAGATGCGCGGCCTGCGCGACGGCGGGGTCGACTTCCTCCTCCTCGAGACGATCTTCGACACCCTGAACGCGAAGGCGGCGATCGTCGCCGCGCAGGAGGCGGCTCCCGAGCTTCCGCTCTGGATCTCGGTCACGATCGTCGACCTGAGCGGCCGCACGCTCTCCGGCCAGACGATCGAGGCGTTCTGGGCGTCGATCGAGCATGCGCATCCCCTCGTCGTCGGCGTTAACTGCTCTCTCGGCGCCAAGGAGCTTCGCCCGCACGTCGAGGAGCTCTCGCGCCTAGCGGACACCTTCACGAGCGCGCACCCGAACGCCGGCCTCCCGAACGCGTTCGGCGGCTACGACGAGGAGCCGCCCGACACGAGCCGCCTCCTGCGGGAGTTCGCCGAGGCCGGGCTCGTCAACATCGTCGGCGGCTGCTGCGGCACGACCCCCGAGCACACACGCGCGATCGCGGCGGCGGTCGAGGGTCTCCCGCCGCGCGCGGTGCCGGAGCACAAGCGCGAGACGCGCTTCGCCGGCCTCGAGCCGTTCTCCATCTACCCGGAGTCGAACTTCGTCATGGTCGGCGAACGGACGAACGTGACCGGCTCGGCCCGCTTCCGCACGCTGATCGAGGCAGGCGACTTCCAGGGCGCCGTGGACGTGGCGCTCGAGCAGGTGCGCGGCGGCGCGAACGTCCTCGACGTGAACATGGACGCCGATCTCCTCGAGTCAGAGGCGGCCATGACGACCTTCCTGAACATCGTCGCCACGGAGCCCGAGGTCGCCCGCCTCCCGATCATGATCGACTCCTCGCGCTGGTCTGCCATTCAGGCGGGCCTGCGCTGCGTGCAGGGCAAGTCGATCGTCAACTCGATCAGCCTCAAGGAGGGAGAGGAAGACTTTCTCGCCAAGGCCCGCGAGGCGCGCCGCTACGGCGCGGCGGTGGTCGTCATGGCGTTCGACGAGCAGGGCCAGGCCGACACGGTCGAGCGGAAAGTCGAGATCTGCGGCCGTGCCTTTGACCTGCTCATCCGCGAGGCCGGCTTCGCGCCCGAGGACATCATGTTCGACCCGAACATCCTCGCCGTCGCGACCGGGATGGAGGAGCACAACGAGTTCGCAAAAGCCTTCATCGAGGCCCTCCCGCTGATCAAGGAGCGCTGCCCGGGCGTGAAGACCTCCGGCGGCGTCTCGAACCTCTCCTTCTCCTTCCGCGGGAACGACGCCGTCCGCGAGGCGATCCACTCGGCCTTCCTCTTCCATGCAATCCGGGCCGGCCTCGACATGGGGATCGTGAACGCCGGCCAGCTGGTCGTCTACGAGGACATCGCGCCCGACCTCCTCGAGCACGTCGAGGACATCATCTTCAACCGCCGGTCAGACGCGACCGAGCGGATGGTCACCCTCGCCGAGTCCGTCCGCGGTGAGGGCTCGAAGCGCGAGCTCGACCTCTCATGGCGCGAGGCCCCGGTCGGCCAGCGCCTGTCCTATGCCCTCGTTCACGGGATCGTCGACTTCATCGAGGCGGACACGGAGGAGGCGCGACAGGCCCACGCGCGCCCGCTCGAGGTGATCGAGGGGCCCCTCATGGACGGGATGTCGATCGTCGGCGACCTCTTCGGAGCCGGAAAGATGTTCCTGCCGCAGGTAGTGAAGAGCGCCCGGGCGATGAAGCGCGCCGTCGCCTATCTCGAGCCGTACATGGAAGCCGAGAAGGCGGCCGGAAACGGGCGCGCCCAGGGGAAGGTCGTGATGGCGACGGTGAAGGGCGACGTCCACGACATCGGCAAGAACATCGTCGGCGTCGTCCTCGGGTGCAACAGCTACGAGGTCCTCGACCTCGGCGTGATGGTTCCGGCCGACCGGATCCTCGACACGGCTGAGGCGGAGGGGTGCGACTTCGTCGGGCTCTCGGGGCTCATCACGCCGTCGCTCGACGAGATGGTCAACGTGGCGAAGGAGATGGAGCGCCGCGGGATGACACTCCCGCTCCTGATCGGCGGGGCGACGACATCCAAGCAGCACACGGCCGTACGGATCGCGCCCGTCTACAGTCAGCCGACCGTCCACGTGCTCGACGCCTCGCGCGTCGTCCGCGTGGTCTCGAACCTGCTCGATCCCGACCGCCGCGCCTCGCTCGACACCGAGAACCGCGAGCTGCAGGAGCGATTGCGGGAGCAGCACGGCGAGCGCGAGCGCAAGCCCCTCGCCCCGCTCGAGGCCGCGCGCGCCAACCGAACGCCGATCGAGTGGCGCGCCGACGAGGTCGCCCGGCCGGCCTTCACGGGCACGCGCGTCGTCGAGCCCAAGCTCGCCACGCTTCGCGAGTACATCGACTGGCAGTTCTTCTTCCACGCGTGGGAGCTCAAGGGCAAGTTCCCCGCGATCCTCGACGACCCGGAGAAGGGTGCCGCCGCGCGGGACCTGTTCGCCCAGGCGACCGAGCTCCTGGACCAGATCGTCGCGGGCGAGCTTCTCCAGGCCCGCGGCGTCTACGGGTTCTGGCGCGCCTGTGCCGAGGGCGACGACCTCGTCCTCGAAGACGGCACGCGCTTCCCGATGCTCCGCCAGCAGACGGCCTACGGCGACTCTCGCCCGAACCGATCGCTCGCGGACTTTGTCGCGCCGGCCGCGAGCGGGATCGAAGACTATGTAGGCGCCTTTGCCCTCACGGCGGGGCTTGGCGCAGACGACCTCGCGGCGCGCTTCGACGCCGAGCACGATCCCTACCGCTCGATCATCGTGAAGGCTCTGGCCGACCGTCTGGCGGAGGCCTTCGCCGAGCACCTGCACGAACAGGCGAGATGCGAGTGGTACGAGACGGGCGCGCCGCTCCCGAAGGAGGAGCTCCTTGCCGAGCGCTTCCGCGGCATCCGTCCGGCCTTCGGCTACCCGGCCTGTCCGGACCACTCGGAGAAGCGCACGCTCTTCGACCTCCTCGGGGCCCGCGAGGCGGGCATCGGGCTGACCGAGAGCTTTGCGATGACTCCCGCCGCCAGCGTGGCCGGGATCTACCTGGGACACCCGGAAACGCGTTATTTCTCGGTCGGAAGAGTCGGACGCGACCAGCTCGAGGACTACGCCCGGCGCAAGGGGTGGGACCTCGAGGAAGCGGAGCGCTGGCTTCGCCCGAACCTGGCCGACGAGGCCCGCGCGGCCGAGCCAGGAACGGTCTCCGCCTCGGCGAAGTAGCACCCGGCTGCTCGGCTATCCTCCTCGGGTCGCCGCCGGGGCGACTTTCTCTATGCGCACCACGCTGAAGAGAAGCGCGACGCGGAACGGCTCGACGAACGGCGTCGCCGCTCTTCCGCCGAACCCAATCGCGCCCGTCACGGTCTACGCGAAGCCGCGCCGCGGGCCATTCCGCCTGGTCGGGCGGATCGTCGTCTGGTTCGCCCTCACCCTGCTCGTGGCCGCGGGCGGTCTCGGCGGCGGGGTCTGGCTCTGGTGGGAGCACAGCCTGGCCGCGACCGCGCCGAAGACGGCGGAGGAGCGCGAGGCCCAGAGAGTCCTCGACAGCGTCCCGGCGGCCGACCAGCCCGCCGTCGCGATCGTGATCGGATACGACCGCCGGTACGGCAAGGAGCAGGGCGGCGAGTCGCGCTCGGACACGATCATGCTGATTCGCGCCGATCCGCGGCTGAAGACGATCTCGATGCTCTCGTTCCCACGCGACCTGCGGGTCGAGCTGGCCGGCTGCAAGGACAGCGCGCCGCGCATCGCGAAGATCAACGAGGCGTTCACCGATTGCGGGACGAAGGGCACCGTGGAAACGATCAGGAACCTGACCGGGATCCCGATCAACTACTTCATCACGGTCGACTTCCGCAGCTTCATCAAGGTGGTCAACGACCTCGGGGGCGTATATCTCGACGTCGACCGCCGCTACCTGAACAACAGTGATGCGACGTACTCGGCGATCGACGTCCATTCGGGCTACCAGCGCCTCTTCGGCGAGAAGGCCCTTGCATTCGTGCGCTATCGGCACACGGACAACGATTTCGTGCGGAACGCGCGGCAGCAGGAGTTCGTCAAGGCCGTCAAGCAACAGGTGAGCGGGCTCTCGGCGGCCTGGAAACTCCGCGGGATCGTGAACTCGATCACGTCGCACGTGACGGTGGGCGTGGGCGGGGGCCGAGAGCTCGAGCCCGAGACGGTGCTCTCGTACGCGAAGCTCGCCTACGAGCTCCCGAGCGGGAACCTCTTCCAGGCGCGTCTGGCCCCCGAGCGCCTCGCCGAGGACTCCTTCTCGTTTTCGCTGACCGCCTCTGACGAAGAGATCGACCGGGTGACCGACGAGTTTCTGAACCCCGACCCCGAGGCGGGCGAGAAGGCGACGAGCGTCGCCGTCGGGGAGAAGCCGAAATCGAAGATCCGGCGCGGCCCGCCCGCGACCAGCGTGAACGTCGAGGTCACGAACGGGAACGGCGTCGCAGGCGCCGCCGACGACGCCACGTACCTCCTCACCCAGCGCGGCTACAAGTCCGTCGACGGCGGAAATGCCGACAACTTCGACTACTTCAGGACCGTCGTCCTCTTCGACCCGGCTCGCGCTGGCGCGGAAGAGGCCGCCGCGGAAATGGTGAAGCTCTTCGGTGACGCGGAGGCTCAGGAGGCGACGCCGGAGGACCGCCTCGAGACGATGCTGCGGGTCGTGGTAGGCCGGACGTTCCAGGGAACGCTCGCGCCGGCGCCTCGCGACACCACTCCCAAGCGGCAGCCGCCCAGGGTCGTGACCGATCCCTCGGCGGTGGCGCCGCTCGTCCGCCAGGCGCAGCGAAAGGTCGACTTCCCGCTGCTCGTCCCGACGGTGCACGAGTCGGGGTCGGCGCTCTCGACACTCGAGCCGATGCGCGTCTACCCGATCCGCAAGGGCGATCGCGCCGTCCGCTTCGTCTACAACGGCCCGTCCGGGACCGACTATTGGGGGATTCAGCAGACGAGCTGGACCGATGCGCCGATCCTCGAGGGGCCGACGCTGACGCGGAAGATCGGCAAGCGGGACTACCGCCTCTACTTCAACGGCCCCAAGCTCCACATGGTCGCCTTCGAGGAAAACAGTGGGACGTACTGGGTCGTGAACACGCTGCTCGACACCCTTTCGAACGAGACGATGCTGGCGATTGCGAAGGGGCTCCGGCCGCCGAAAGGCCAGTAAATGCGGCTCCGGTCTACAATTCGATGATGGAACGCGAGCCGATCGGGGTGATCGGGGCCGGCTGGGTCGGTCTCGTCACGGCCGCGTGTTTTGCCGAGCTCGGGCATCGAGTGACGGTGCGGGACGTCGTCCCTGAGCGCGTCGCCGAGCTGCAGGCCGGCCGCGTGCCGATCCACGAGCCCGGCCTCGACGCGCTCCTGGAGCGCAACCGCGAGCGGCTCCAGTTCACCCTCGAGATTGAGGACGTCTTCCGCGACGCGGCCGTCGCCTTCGTGTGTGTCGGGACACCTTCGACGTATTCGGGCGACGCCGACCTCTCGGCCGTCTCGCAGGTGCTGGAGGAGCTGCCTGAGTTCGAGGAGCGCGCCATCCTCGTCATGAAGAGCACCGTCCCGGTCGGGACGGGGGAGAAGGTGCGCCACGAGCTCGACGCCCGCGGCCTGGCGCACGTCGGCTACGTCGCGAACCCCGAGTTCCTGGCCGAGGGAACGGCCGTCGCGAACTTCCTCCATCCCGATCGCGTGGTCGTCGGGAGCTTCGCCCAGGCCGACGGCGACGCTGTCGCGACGCTCTACGAGCCGCTCGAGGCGCCCGTCGTGCGGACCGACATCGCGTCGGCCGAGATGATCAAGCTCGCTTCCAACGCGTTCCTCGCCACGCGGATCTCCTTCATCAACGAGATCGCGAACGTCTGCGAGATGACGGGTGCCGACGTCGTGGACGTCGCGCGCGGGATGGGCCTCGACCATCGGCTCGGCCGCCACTTCTTGAACGCCGGTCTCGGCTACGGCGGCTCGTGCTTCCCGAAGGACGTGCAGGCGCTCAAGCAGCTCGCAGGGAACTCCGGCTACCACTTCCAGCTCTTGAACGCCGTGATCGAGGTGAACGAGCTGCAGAAGCGACGGGTCGTCGCGAAGCTCGTGAAGTACCTCGGCCCGCTCCGCGGCAGGACGATCGCCCTCCTCGGACTCGCCTTCAAGCCGAACACGAACGACATGCGCGAGGCGTCGAGCCTCGTGCTCGCCTCGCGCCTGCTCGCTGAGGGCGCACGCGTACGCGCCTGGGACCCGGTCGCGATGGACGAGGCCCGCGCGCTTCTGCGCGGCGTTCAGCTCACCGACTCGCTCCTCGAGGCGGTCGAGGGCGCCGACGCCGCGGTCATCGTCACCGAATGGGACGAGATCCGGGACGCAACGGCTCCCGAGGTACGTGCGGCGATGGCGAACCCGCTCATCATCGACGGCAGGAACATGCTCGACCCCGAGACCGTGCGCGCCGCGGGCTTCCGCTACGAAGGCATCGGCCGTGCGTCGTCCTCGCTCAGGGCCCTCGCCGAGGCCGAGGAACGCGAGCCGGACCTGCAGGCTTGATGGAGGCGCTCCTCCTCGCAGGCGGGAAGGGCGAGCGTCTCGGCGAGGCGGCCGGCGGGCTGCCCAAGCCGCTCGTCCCGGTTGCGGGCCGCCCACTTGCGTCCTATGCGCTCTCGCGGCTCGCGGCCGCCGGCGTCGACCGCGTGATCGTCGCGTGCGCGGCCGGGCTCGAGGGCGACTTCTTGCGCGAGCTGGCCGGGTATGGGCCAGAGATCGTGGCCGTAGGGGAGCAGGCGCCTCTCGGGCGCGGCGGGGGGCTGCGACTCGCGGCGTCGGCGCGTTTGGAAGACGGGCCCGTGCTTGCCGCGAACGGCGACGAGATCCTCGACGTCGAGCTCGGCGCGCTGCTCGCGGCTCATGGCGAAAGCGCCGCCGCAGCGACGATCGTGGTCGCACCGATGCCCTCCGCCTTCGGGGTCGTAGAACTCGGTGTGGACGACCGCGTCACGGCGTTCATGGAGGCTCCGCGCCTCCCGCACTGGGTCAACGCCGGCCTCTACGTCCTCGGAGATGACGCGCTCGGGCGGCTGCCCGAGCGGGGCGACCACGAGACAATGACCTTCCCCCAGCTCGCCGCCGAAGGCCGGCTTGCCGCCTATCGCCACGAGGGCCTCTGGCTGACGGTGAACACTCCGAAGGACTTGCGTCGAGCCGAAGAGGTGCTCGGCGGAGAGCTCGAGCCGGCGGCCGTCCGATGACCGAGCTCTCGCCCGACGTCGTCCTCGCCCGTGCCGCCTCGGAGGTCGAGCGCGTCGAGAAGCCGTGGGGCTACGAGATCGTCTTCGCCCTGACGGAGGACTACTGCGGCAAGGTGCTCGTGATCCGCAAGGGCGAGCAGCTGTCGCTCCAGTTCCACCGCGAGAAGGATGAGACGATCTACGTGCACGAGGGCACGATCGAGCTCGAGATCGGCGAAACCGGCGGCTCCATGCAGAGCGTGGTCGCGGGCGCCGGGCAGGCCTTTCGTCTCAGGCCCGGGGTGGTGCACCGCTGGCGCGCGCTCGAGGACGCCGTCGTGCTCGAGTCCTCGACCCCGCACATCGACGACGTCGTGCGGCTCGAGGACAACTACGGCCGCGCCGAGCCCCGGGACGACTGAAGCAGTTGCGAAGGGCCGTCGCTACACTGCCGCGCGGCATGGCGACAACCACTCCTCATCACGACGTCAAGGATCTCGGCCTCGCGGCCGTCGGCGTCGAGCGAATCGAGTGGGCCGACCGGCAGATGCCCGTCCTGGCCGCGATCCGCCAGCGCTTCGAGCGCGAGCGGCCCCTGGACGGCTACCGGCTCTCTGCCTGCCTGCACGTCACGTCCGAGACGGCGAACCTCGCCCGCACGCTGAAGGCGGGCGGAGCCGACGTCGTCCTTTGCGCTTCGAACCCGCTCTCGACCCAGGACGACGTCGCGGCGGCTCTCGTGGCCGAGTACGGCGTGCCCGTCTTCGCCATTCGAGGCGAGGACGACGACACCTATTACTCGCACATCTACGCTGCAGTCGACCATCACCCGCACCTGACCATGGACGACGGAGCCGACGTGATCGGCGTCCTCCACAAAGAGCGGCAGGAGCAGATCCCCGAGATCATCGGCGGGATGGAGGAGACGACCACGGGCGTGATCCGCCTCAAGGCGCTCGAGGCCCAGGGCGACCTCGGCTTCCCGATCGTCGCCGTGAACGAGGCGAAGACGAAGCACCTGTTCGACAACCGCTACGGAACCGG
>Ga0136614_10003082_pt1 | contig 10566 bp, 9 predicted proteins | sample AntDrymUQ2792106_2_FD_106643 | JGI IMG/M metagenome (GOLD analysis project Ga0136614, IMG submission 106643) | Polar desert sand microbial communities from Dry Valleys, Antarctica - metaG UQ279 (21.06) | ecosystem: Environmental > Terrestrial > Soil > Desert | place: Antarctica: Dry Valley... | reverse complement strand
GGTGAGCGGCACCTCGGTGCGGGTGACCCAGGAGCGCACGTAGCCGAGGTAGTCGTCGATGGCGTCGTAGACCTGGTCCTCCATCCAGGTGGCGCCCGACTCGAACATCCACACGTCCTGGAAGGCGTCGTAGGCGTACTGGAGGATGTGGTTGTACTCGTGCGCGGCGGTCACCCGCAGGGGCTCCAGGAAGCTCCCGAAGCCCGGGTACTCGGCGGCCGCGTAGTCGTTGTCGAGCACCAGGAAGGCGGAGTGTGAGGTTCCGCTCTGGTTCGGATCGGTCGCGGCGTAGCCGAAGAGGTTCTTGTCGCCGAGCTGCTTCAGGTAGACGTCGGTCTTGTCCACGTTGCCGCCCTTCGTGCCGTCGCCCCGCGGGGCGCGCCAGGCGAGGTCGCCGTTCTCCTTGCTCCGCACCACGCCCATTTCGGCCGCCACGGTCTCCACGTAGTCGGGCACGAGGTCCCGGTCTCCGTCGGCCTGCGGCACCCGGTCGCCCGTCGAGTCCACCCAGTGGAAGCAGAAGCCGGGGCTGAGCGTGCAGTTCGAGCGCGAGGCGGTCGTGTACCCCTGGTCCCCGAACGTGCCGGGCCCGGGGTCGGTCGGCCGGGCCAGGAGCGCCTCGGCCTCGCGCCGGTCACCCGCCCCCAGGGCCTCGAGGCCCTGGGCCACCTCGCGCAGGGCCAAGGTGTACTCGCGCCCGGTGCGGGACCCGTGACCGTCGGCCACCGAAAGGGCCTCGTCGAGCGCGCGCTCTGCTTCCTCGCGCGCCTCGGTCCCGCTCTCGGCGGGGGGAACCTCCGCGCTCACCGGCCCGGCGAGCGAGAGGCTCGTCAGGGCGGTGACGGCGAGGATCAGCGAACCGCGGACGGCCATAACTTTTTGTCTTCGGCATGTCGGCGCACAAACTTGAGCCCTTTGTCCAAACCGGCCGCCGATAAGCCTCTTGCTTCCCGCCGCACCTCTCTGTAACGCCCGAACCGGGCGTTTGTCACGCGGTGGCGAGAGCGATGGGGAGGCTGAGGATCTCAGCCGGTGCCCCGCCCACGGTGACCGCATCCCCGGGGCCCGCCTCGCGACGCACGAGCGCGAGGGCGATCGGGCCGGAGGCCGGGGAGACGCACGTGGACCCGATCTGGCCCAACGGCCGGCCGTCGCGCTCTATCGCGTCGCCGGGCTCCGCCGGGGCCGAGAGCCGCAGGCCCCGAAGGTGGCGGTTGGGCCTGCCCTTGTAGAAGAGCCGCGCGACCGTCTCCTGGCCGACGTAGCAGCCCTTCTCGAAGGACACGGCACGATCGTTGATGCCCGCCTCCTGGGGGATGGTGTCCTCGGTGAGCTCGCGACCGTGGCGCGGGCGGCCGCTCTCGATGCGCACGCACTCGGCCGTGGCCTCGGAGACCTCGGGTACCCCGAGAGCCTCCCGGACCCCCTGCGCGTCCGCAGCCGGACAGAGGACGTCCACTCCGAGATCGGTGGCCACGTAGAGGCCGTGCTCTCCCTCGACCCAGGAGTGCTCGCGCTGCCCCGGCGCCGCGTCGAGGGCGTCGCGGGCGCCCGGCCCGAGGAGCGAGAGCAGAGCCCGATCCGCGGTCTCGTCGGCCAATCGCACGTCCCGGCCGATCGAGTACATCTTCACCGTCCGGGACATGGTCGCCAGGCCTGCTGCCTCGGTGTCCAGACGCAGCCAGTCGGGGCCGCGGAGCACCCGCGCGTCGGCGCGGATCTTTCCCTTGTGGCTGAGCAGGAGGGCGTAGCAGCCTTCGCCGGGCTCGAGCGCCTCCACGTCGTTGGTGAGCTGACCCTGAAGGAACTCCGCGGCCTCCTCGCCCGTGAGCAGGAGCTTGCCGCGCTCGGAGCGATCGAGAAGCCCCGCTCCCTCGGTGACAAGCTGGTACTCGGAGGCAGGGATCACGAGGTCGAATATAGGACGCCGGAGCGCGTGCCCGCAGCCTCTAAGGTGGTTCCCCGTGGCGCTCGCCGGAGACTTCCAGCAGATCGTCGACTCGCTGCCCCCCGACTGGACCCACCTCGCGCTCGACCTGAGGATCTTCGACGAGGAGCGCTACGTGGAGGCGGCCACGATGCTCGTGCAGGTCAACGCGCAGCCGTGGTCGCGGCACGACTGGCACTGGCGCCTGATCGTGGCTCACGAGTTCGGGCACGCGGCCGCGGCTCAGACCGTGCACGGCACCCTCGCCGTGCTCGACTCCCTGGGCCTCGCGGGTGAGATGGAGGTGCGCCAGGTGCGCTCCGGGCGCGCGGAGGTCGTACAGATGTGGGGGCGGCCCGAATCCGTTCGCCAGGAGTTCCGCGCGCGCCGCGCTCAATAGCGGCGAGCGGCAGGTCGACTAGCACGGCGTGGCGCTCGTGGCCGTCCTCTGTCCGGACCTCTTGTTCGGCTCGAAGCTCGAGGGGGGCCTCACGGCGGCCGGGCACACCGTGGATCGCCTCGACGACGAGGCGGGGGTCAGGGCCTCGCTCGCGGCCTCGGAGGTGCTGGTGGTGGACCTGACCGACGACGCCGTAGAGCGCGCCGCCATGGTCGAGGCCATGGGTGCGGCGGGCGAGCTCGAGGGCGTACGCACGCTCGGCTTCTACGCGCACGTGGACGTCGACGTCCGCCGGCGGGCCGAGGCGGCCGGCTTCGACCTCGTCGTGCCGCGGTCGCGCATGGCGCGAGAGATGGCGGCGCTCGTCGAGCGACTGCTCTCTGACGCGTCCGGCTAGCGGGCGGGCGCCGAGCGCTCGCCCGCGGCGGCCACGCTGTAGTCGAAGCTCGCCCGCGGGTCGGGGCGCCGGAGGATGCCGAAGCGCCGGTCGAAGTCCGCCCACCGACGCAGCGCCCGCTCGTCGAGGCGCAGCGGGGGTGAGAGGGCCGGACGCACCTCCTCGAACTGAGACCGGATGACCGCGGTGCTCGCCTCTGAGGCCCGGGCGATCTGGCGAATGGCCGGCTCGGGGTCGCGCAGCGCCGCCTCGGTGCCCGCGGTGAGCGCCGCCACCGTGTTCTGGATCAGCTCGCGGTTCTCCTCGAGCGTCTCCCGGGTCACCGCCAGCACGAGCTCCGGATACCGCGGAGCCCCGAAGTCGTCGACCCGGAACTGGCGCGTGCGCAGGCCGGCCTCTCGCACCGCCACCCCCTCGGCGTTCCAGAACGCGGTGGCGGCGTCGAGCTTGCCGCTCACGAGGTTGGGCACGGCCGAGAAGCCGATGGTCACGCGGCGAACCCGTCGGGGGTCGCCCCCGTCGCCCTCGACGATGGAGCGGAGCACGGCGTCGTCGGAGGGCAGCCCGGTCACGCCCACGAGCTTTCCCTCGAGGTCGCGCGGGCGGCGAACCGACTCCCTGGCGATGATCGCCGCCAGCGGCCGCTGGACGATGGCCCCCACGCCGATCACGTCCTGTCCGCGCTCGCGCGCGAGGCCGAGGTCGTGGATGTCGGCGATGGCCACGTCGGCCCGGCCGGAGGTGAGGAGCTTGAGCGAGTCCGAGGAGTTGGTGGGTGCGCGCACCCGCAGGGCCACCCCCCGCGGCCGGTCGAGCCGCCCGCGTTGCGCCGTGTAGACCCCGGCGTGCACCGCGTTCGGGGTGAAGTCGAGGGCCAGGCGCACGTCGCGCGGAGCGGTCGGGGTCAGCGGCTCGTCGGCGGTGGGCTGCTGCTGGCGGCAGCCCGGCAGCAGCAGGCCGGCGGTGGCCACCACCGCGACGGCGGCAGCCCGCCCGCGTCGGCGTCCTCGCGGCGCAGGCTGGTCTCGGCGCATCGGGGGCCACCCTAGATGCTCGATTCTTCGCGGTCGGGCGGGCGGTTCGGGCGGCCGTGGCCATGCCCGACCTCCGGGCCCAGGGGACTACTCTCCCGCCGATGCCAGCGGCGCCCGCGGGGTCACTAAACGAGGATCTGCTCACCCTCCTCGAGGCCGTTCAGCGCGGCGCCGTCCCGCCCTCCGACGCCCTCGAGCGGCTGGCCGGGCTGCCCTTCCGGGATCTTGGGTTCGCCCGTCTCGACACCCACCGCGAGCTTCGGCAGGGAGCCCCCGAGGCCGTGCTCGCCGAGGGCAAGAGCCCCGACGAGATCTCGGCCATAGTGCGCGCCCTGCTCGACGAGGACGCGGGCAGCGTGCTCGTGACCCGCGCCGACGCTGACGCTCGGGCCGCGGTGCGCCGCGCCGCCCCCGAGGCGGAGGAGGACGAGCGCGCTCGCCTCGCGTGGGTGCGCCGGCGAGTGCCGGTGGCGTGCGGGCGGGTGGCCATCGTCTCGGGCGGGACCTCGGACGGGCCGGTTGTCCGGGAGGCGGCCGTGCGGGCCGAGCTGCTGGGCGCGTCGCTGACCGTGCACGAGGACGCCGGCGTGGCCGGCATCCACCGCCTGGCCCCGACTCTCGACGATCTTCGAGCGGCGGACTGCGTGGTGGTCGTGGCCGGCCAGGACGCGGCCCTTGCCTCGGTTGTGGGGGGCCTCGTTGCCGCCCCGGTGATCGCCGTGCCGACCAGCACGGGCTACGGCGCGGCCTTCGGGGGGGTGGCCGCCCTGCTCGCCATGCTCAGCTCGTGCGCGGCCGGCGTGGCCGTGGTGAACATCGACGACGGCTTCGGGGCCGGCACCATCGCGGCGCGGATCGCGCGCGCCGCGGGAGGTGCGCGGTGAGCTCCGAGGGTGCGCGGGGCGGGGCCTCGCTCCTCTACGTGGACTGCGTGGCCGGGGTGGCCGGGGACATGCTGCTGGCCGCGCTGATCGACGCGGGAGCGAGCGCCGACTCGGTGCGGCAGGGCCTCGAAGGCCTCGGTGTGGAGGGGTTGACGCTTCGCCTGGAGCGAGTCGAGCGTCACGCGATCGGCGCCGTCCGAGCCGAGGCGCGGGCCGAGGGCACCCAGCCCCATCGTCGCTTCGCCGAGGTGCGGGCGCTGCTCGAGCAGGCGGCGTTCCCGGAGCGCGTGCGCGCGCGAGCGCAAGGCGTCTTCCGGCGGCTCGCGGAAGCCGAGGCCCGGGTGCACCGGATCTCCCCCGAGCAGGTGGAGTTCCACGAGGTGGGAGCCGTGGACGCGATCGCCGAGGTGTGCGGCGTGGCCCTCGCCCTCGAGGACCTCGCGGTGGAGCGTGTGGTCTGCTCGCCGCTGCCCGCGCCCCGGGGTTTCGTGCGGTCGGCCCACGGGCGGCTTCCGCTCCCGGCTCCGGCCACGCTCGAGGTCCTCGTGGGCGCGCCGCTTCACGGCGTCGAGATCGACGCCGAGCTGGTCACCCCCACCGGCGCTGCGTTGGTGGCCGCCCTGGCCGAGGGCTACGGGCCCATGCCCGCGATGCGCCTGGGGGGGATCGGGTACGGAGCGGGATCCCGCGAGCTCGAGGCCGTGCCCAACGTGGTCCGGGTGATGCTCGGCGAGCCGCTCGCATCCGCGACCGAGGAGGGCCGCGTCTCGCTGGTGGAGACCAACCTCGACGATGTGATCCCCGAGCTCGTGCCCGACGCCGCCGACGCGTGCTTCGCCGCTGGCGCCCTCGACGTGTGGAGCGCTCCCGCCCACATGAAGAAGGGGCGCCCGGGCACGGTGCTCTCTGCCCTCGTGCGTCCCGTGGGGGAACGGGCGGTGGCCGAGGCCATGATGCGCGAGACGGGAAGCCTCGGCGTGCGGGTGGCCGAGCTCAGGCGCCACGAGCTCGAGCGCGGGTGGCGCACGGTTGAGGTGGAGGGGCGGAGCGTCCGGGTGAAGGTCGGGCGCCTCGGGGGCGTCGAGACGAGCATGGCCCCCGAGCACGAGGACTGCGTCGCCGTGGCTGAGGCCACCGGCGCCAGCGTGCGCTCGGTGTGGGCCGCGGCGCTCGCGGCGGCCGAGTCCTCCCGCGGTGAGGTGTCCGCCACCTCGGAGGCCCTCCGTGCTTGAGCTCGAGGCGCGCCGATCGGCCATCGAAGAGCGCCTCCGCGGCCTCGGCGCCGCGATCGTGGCCTTCTCCGGCGGCGTGGACTCTTCGCTCGTGGCCTCGCTCGCCGCCCGGGCGCTCGGTCCCCGGGCCCTGGCCGTGACCGCCGTCTCGCCCGCGCTCGCCGTCGGCGAGCTCGAGGGAGCCCGGGAGGTGGCCCGGGCGGTGGGCATCGCGCACGAGTCGGTGTCCACCGCGGAGCTCGCCCGCGAGGCCTACCGCCGCAACGGGCCGGACCGCTGCTACCACTGCAAGACCGAGCTCTACGACGTGCTCTCCGCCCTCGGGGAGGCGCGCGGGTACCCGGCGGTTCTCTCGGGAGCCAACGCCGACGATGCGGGGGACTGGCGCCCCGGCCTCCGGGCGGCCGCCGAACGCGGGGTCATCCACCCGTTGCTGGAGCAGGGCCTCGGGAAGGAGGAGGTGCGAGAGCTGGCCCGCCGCCTTGCGCTCCCGAGCGCCGCGAAGGCCGCGAGCCCCTGCCTGGCCTCGAGGATTCCCTACGGCACGCCGGTGGACCCCGCCACGCTGGCTCGCATCGATCGCGCGGAGCGAGAGGTGCGCAAGCTCGGCTTCGGCGTCCTGAGGGTTCGCCACCACGGCGCGCTCGGGCGCGTGGAGCTCGGGGCGGAGGAGCTCCCCCGGGGGCTCGAGCCCGGAGTCCGCGCGGCCATCGTCGAAGCGGTGCGGGCGGGCGGCTACGCGGACGCGGAGGTGGCCGAGCGGCCCTTCCGCTCGGGCTCGTTGAACGACGCGCTCATTCCGTAGCGGGCGTCGAGCGCCGGTCGCAGCAGGGCGATGAGGGCGTCGCGGTGGCGAGCAAGGGCCTCGGGCGCGAGCGGGTCCTCGCCGGTGAGCTGCTGGTAGAAGCGGGCGTCGGAGAAGTAGGTGAGCACGGTGCCGTAGCAGAGCTGCATGACCTCGAACGGATCGTGGGGACGTAGCCGCCCGGCCGCGACCTCACGCTCGAGGAAGGCCACCGCCCGCTCGAGGAAGGGGCGCAGGAACTCGGCGATGGCGTCGGCCAGGCGCCCTCCGCCCTCCATGGCCTCGCGGCGGACGATGCGCACGAAGTCCTTGTGCTGCTCGAAGAACGAGAACGCCGTCTCGATCAAGCGGGCCATCTGGTCGAAGCCGTCGAGACGGTTCTCGATGGCACCGTGGATGTCACCCGCCCAGTCGGCCACTGCGGCCTCGATGACGGCGGCGTAGAGCCCCTCCTTGGTTGAGAAGTAGTAGAGGAGGGTGGGGTGGCGCAATCCGGCGCGCTCGGCGATGTCCTGAAGCCGCGCGCCGTCGAAGCCGCGCTCCGCGAACTCCGCTCGAGCCTCGAGGAGGATCCGCTCCCGGGAGCTCGCCTCCGGTCCGGTGGCAGGATCCTCGGGGGTGACGGTGCCCTCCATGAGAGGCAAGCGTACGAAATTTCCGGTTCGACTGACACGTCAGTAGAGATTGGGTTAGGGTGCTCGCGCGCCGATGACGGAGGAGCACCGACAGAGGATTTCCGAGCTCCTCGAGGGAAAAAGCCTCCTGCTCACGGGCGCCTCCGGCTTCGTGGGCAAGGGCGTGCTCTCGGCCTGCCTCGGCGCTCTGCCGGGGCTGCGCGAGATCCGTCTGCTCCTCCGCGCGGCCGACGACGCCGACGCGGTACGCCGCCTGCGCGAGGAGATCGTCCCGCAGATCCCCTTCGCGGAGGGCGAGGGCGCCGACCTCGAAGCCGCCATCGCCGGCGGCCGGCTGAGCGCCGTGGCCGTCGACCTGGGGGTGGAGGGGTTAGGTCGAACGGCGCCGCTGGACCTCTCGGGGATCGACGTCGCGATGCACTGCGCGGCCTCGGTGTCCTTCGAGGATCCCCTCGACCGGATGATCGAGCTGAATTCACTCGGTGTCGGGCGCCTCGTGGATGCCCTGAGGGCGAGCGGCTCGGAGCCCAGCTTCGTGCACGTATCGACCGCCTACGCGGCCGGCGTGCGAACCGGCCTGGTGGTCGAGCGTCCGTCCGGCAACACGCCGGCTGAGCCGGACATCGACCTCGACGCCGAGCTCGCGGCGGCCCGTGCCTGGCGAGGCGACGTCGAGGCTGAGTCCCGGCTCCCCGCCCACCAGCAGCGGTTCGTTCGCGACGCCCGCGAGGAGATCGGCCCGGCCGGGGCACCGGCGGTGGGGGCTCGCGCCGAGGCCGCGCGGCGCACCTGGGTCCAGACCGAGTTGCGCGAGCGCGGGCGCGAGCGCTGCCGGGCCCTCGGATGGTCCGACGCGTATTCGTTCTCCAAGGCCCTCGGCGAGCGGGTGGTGATCGAGCGCGGCCTTGAGCGGCTCACCATCGTGCGTCCGAGCGTGATCGAGTCGGCGCTTCGCCACCCCCACGCCGGGTGGCTCGAAGGACTCAAGGTGGCCGACCCGGTGATCCTCGCCTACGGGCGTGGCCTGCTTCCGCGCTTCCCCGGCAACGGGGCGGTGCGCTTCGACATCGTGCCGGTGGACCTCGTGGCCAACGCCTGCATAGCCGCTGCTGCCCACCCACCGAGCAAGAGCCCCTGCGTGGTCAACGTGGCGAGCGGCAGCCGCCGTCCGCTCACGCTCAGCCACGCCGTGGAGATGATCACCGACTACTTCCGCGAGCGTCCCTTCCCCGACGACGAGGGCGTGGCGGTGGAGATCAAGGCGCTCCCCCTCATCCCCTTCTCTCGCGCCACCCGGGCCATCGACCGCGGCGAACGTGCCCTTCGCCTCGGCCGGCGGATCGTGGACCGGCTGCCGGTGCCCAACGCCGACGCGGTCGAGCGGCGGCTGCACCGCGAACGCCGCTCGCTCGAGCGCCTACGCCGGCTGTCGGAGCTCTACGCTCCCTACGGGGAGCTCGACTCCGTGTTCGACGACCGCCACGCCGTCGAGCTCCAGGAACGCCTCCACCCCGAGGACCGCTCGCGCTTCGGCTTCGACGTGGCCGATATCGAGTGGGAGGAGTACTTCAAGGACATCCACCTCCCGGCCCTGCGCGCGCTCGTCGGCGTGCCCCGCGTGGGTGTGCGTCCGGTCGCGCCCGAACGTGACGCTCGCCCGGCGCCCCTCCCCGAAGGACCTACCGGGCTCGCCTTCTTCGACGTGGAGGGCGTGCTGCTCGACACCACCGTGGCCCACTTCTACGCGTGGCTGCGCACCCGCGACATGCCGCGGGCCGACCGCGCACTGTGGTCGCTCGGGCTGGCCGCGCGGGCGCCGGGATACCTCGTGGCCGACCGCCGCTCCCGCTCGGCCTTTAACCGCAGCTTCTACCGCAACTACCGGGGGCTGCCGGCGGCCGAGCTGCGCGAGCAGGCCGAGGAGGCTCTGTCGGAGTTCATCCTCCCGCGCGTGCACCAGGAGGCCGTCCGGCGCATCCGCGCGCACCGGCGGCGGGGCGACCGCGTGGTGCTGATCACCGGCGCGCTCGACTTCCTGGTCGCTCCGCTGCGCTTCCTGGCCGACGATCTCGTCGCCGCCCGCATGACCGAGCGGCGGGGGGCCTTCACCGGGGAGCTGGCGGAGCCGCCGCTCACCGCCGACGGCCGCGCCTCGCTGGCCGCGCGGATGGCGGCCGAGCACGGCGCGGATCTCGCCGACTGCCACGCCTACGGCGACTCCTCGTCGGACCTTCCCATGCTCGAGCTCGTGGGCCACCCTCACGCGGTGAACCCGGACTTCCGGCTGAGCCGCGAGGCCCGGCGCCGTCGCTGGCCGATCCTCGAGTGGGAGACCGAGCCCGGCGCCCGCACCCGACCGCGCGTGGCCGCCGGCACCTCCTGATGCTCGGCCTCGAGTACTCGCCCTCGCCGGTGCGCCACACCGCCGCACGCGTGTCCCGGCGGGCGGGCACGAGCGCGCTGCGCCTGCGCGAGGACCTCCGCCCGCCGCGCCTCCCGGCGCCGGAGTGGCACTCGGTACGGCCGCGGCTCTCGGGCATCTGCGGCTCCGATCAGGCGCTTGTGACCGGGGAGGCCTCGCCCTACCTCGGTGCGCTCACCTCCGGTCCCTTCGTGCCCGGGCACGAGGTGGTCGGGGAGGTGGTATCGGGCCCGCTGCGTGGGCAGCGCGTGGTCGTGGAGCCCGCGCTCGGGTGCGAAGCCCGCGGCGTGCGTCCGCCCTGCCCCGAGTGCCTCGAGGGCCTCCATGCCCTGTGCCGGAACGTGACCGTGGGGTCCGTGTCGGCCGGCCTGCAGATCGGCTTCTGCCGTGACACCTGCGGGGGATGGAGCGAGGGACTAACCGCCCACTCCTCCCAGCTCCACGCCGTGCCCGACGCGCTCTCCGACGAGGACGCCGTTCTCGTCGAGCCGCTGGCCTGCGCCCTCCACGCCGCGCAGCGCGCCGCACCGCAGCCCGGCGAGGTCATCGCCGTGATCGGCGCGGGCACCATGGGGCTGCTCGCCGTGGCCGCCCTGCGCGAGATCGCTCCGGAGGCCACCGTGGTCGCGCTCGCCAAGCACGCCGGTCAGGAGCACGAGGCGCGCCGCCTCGGCGCCGACCACACCGCCCGCTCGGGGCGGCTGCACCTCGAGGGGGCCCGCCTGACCGGGGCCCGGCGACTCGTGGGCCACCTCGGCCGCGAGCTTCTGCTCGGCGGCTTCGACGCCGTGCTCGACTGCGTCGGCTCCGGCGCGTCGATCGAGGCGGCC
>Ga0136614_10003081_pt1 | contig 10567 bp, 12 predicted proteins | sample AntDrymUQ2792106_2_FD_106643 | JGI IMG/M metagenome (GOLD analysis project Ga0136614, IMG submission 106643) | Polar desert sand microbial communities from Dry Valleys, Antarctica - metaG UQ279 (21.06) | ecosystem: Environmental > Terrestrial > Soil > Desert | place: Antarctica: Dry Valley... | reverse complement strand
CGCCCTCAATCACCGCCTCGGCCGCCCGCCCCGCAACCTCACCGCCTACTACGCCTAACCGATCCGTGGAACGACTCATCTAGCGGACGACCCGCTAGATCTTGCTGGTGTCGCCCTCCGCGGTGGCGCCGTTCTCGGTTGACGCCGTCTCCACGACGATCTCGGGCTCCGGGTCGGGCTGGGCCGCGGGCTCCGCGGTCGCCTCATCGGGCGCGGCGGCGACCTCAGCAACGTCCGCGGCCTCCGCACCGTCGGCGCCAGCCTCAGCCGCGGCGGCGTTGATCTCCCCGCTCAGCACCGCCTTGGACGGGCCGAGCATCATCGTCATGTTGCGCCCGTCCTGGATCGGGCGCTGCTCGATGACGGCGAGCTCGGCGAGCTCCTCGGCCAGGCGGTCGAGGATCATCACGCCGCGCTCGGGGTGCGTGACCTCGCGGCCGCGGAACATGATCGTGATCTTGACCTTGTCCTTGTGGCGCAGGAAGCGCTCGACGTGGCCCTTCTTCGTGTTGTAGTCGTTCTCCGCGATCTTCGGGCGGAACTTGATCTCGCGGATCGTGATCTGCTGCTGGTGCTTGCGCGCCTGCTTGACCTTCTGGGCCTGCTCGTACTTGTACTTGGAGTAGTCCAGCACGCGACAGACCGGGGGGCGCGCCTCCGGCGCGACCTCGACGAGGTCGAGATCCTTGTCCTGCGCGTAGCGCAGCGCCTCGGGCGTGCGCATGACGCCGACCTGGTTGCCGTTCTCGTCGATCAGGCGCACCTCGGGCACACGAATGCGCTCGTTGACGCGCGTCGAGTCCCGCTCGGGCGGGCGCCGGTCGAACCTTCGAGGGACCGGCACTATGAAATGGGGCGGCGCGTCAAGCTGTGAGCAGACGCGGCAGTGAGATCTGAGTCTGGGTCAACACCGCCGAGTATATCCCGTTCACGATTCGCGGCGCGCGAATTTCTCGGCGAGCCGCGCGACGACCTTCGCGACGGGCTCGCTGCCGCTGGCGCCGACGCGGTGCTCGCGCACCGCGACGCTGCCCGACTCGGCCTCGCGGTCGCCCACGACGAGCATGTACGGAACCTTGCGCAGCTCCGCGTCGCGGATCTTGCGCCCGACGGACTCGGTGCGCTCGTCGAGCTCGGCGCGCAGGCCCGCGTCGCGCAGCGCGTCGAGCACTGCGGTCGCCGCCTCCGCGTGGCGGTCAGCGATCGGCAGCACGATCGCCTGGACGGGCGCGAGCCAGAGCGGGAACTCGCCGGCGTAGTGCTCGATGAGGATCCCGATAAAGCGTTCGAAGGAGCCCAGCAGCGCGCGGTGGATCATCACCGGCGGGTGGTCGGCGTCGTCGGCGCCGGTGTAGTGCAGGTCAAAGCGCGCGGGCATCGAGTAGTCCAGCTGCACGGTCCCCAGCTGCCAGGAGCGCCCGATCGAGTCGGTCATGTGCAGGTCGATCTTCGGGCCGTAGAAGGCGCCGTCGCCGGCGTTGATCTCGTAGCTGAGCCCGCGCGCATCCAGCGCGTCCTGCAGCGCCCCCTCCGCGCGGTCCCACATCTCGTCTGAGCCGATCCGCTTGGCGGGTCGCGTCGAGAGCTCCAGGCTCGGCTCGAACTCGAACAGGTCATACAAGAAGAAGCCGAAGTCCAGGCAGCCGATGACCTCCTCGCGGATCTGCTCCTCGCTGCAGAAGATGTGGGCGTCGTCCTGCGTGATGTGGCGCACCCGCAGCAGCCCGTGGAGGGTGCCGCTCGGCTCGTGGCGGTGCACGAGGCCCTGCTCGGAGTAGCGGATCGGCAGGTCGCGGTAGGAGCGCCGGGCGTCCTTGAAGAGCTGGATGTGGGCCGGGCAGTTCATCGGCTTGAGGCCCATCGGGCGGTCCTCGACGTCGGCGAAGTACATGTTCTCGCGGTAGGTGTCCCAGTGGCCGGACTGCTTGAACAGCTCGACGTCGTAGAGGATCGGCGTCTTGACCTCGCGGTAGCCACGGCGGCGGTTCTCCTCGCGCCAGAGCTTGGACAGCTCGTTCCAGATCGCCATCCCGGCCGGCTGCCAGAACGGCGAGCCGGGCGACAGCTCGCTGAACATGAACAGCTCGAGCTCCTTGCCGAGCTTGCGGTGGTCGCGCGCGCGGGCCTGCTCGAGGCGCTCGAGGTGCTGCGCGAGGTCCTCCTTGGAGAAGAACGCCGTGCCGTAGATGCGCGTGAGCTGCTGGCGCTCGGAGTCGCCGCGCCAGTACGCGCCGGCGACGGACTGCAGCTTGATGGCCTTGATGCGCTTTGTCGTCGGACCGTGCGGTCCGCGGCACAGGTCGGTGAAGGGCCCGTTCGTGTAGAGGCTGACGCTCCGCAGGGGGTGCGCGGGGTCGGTGGCGACGAGGTCCTCGATCAGCTCGACCTTGTAGTCCTGGCGCTCGGCGCGAAACCGGGTTAGCGCCTCCTCGACCGTGACGTCCTCGCGGACGAAGGGCTCGTCGGCGTTGATGTGCTGGCGCATCCGCTCCTCGATCCGCGCGAAGTCGCCATCGGAGACCGTCACCCCGGCCGCGAACGCGAAGTCGTAGTAGAAGCCGTTCTCGATCGGCGGCCCGATCGAGATCTTCACCCCCGGATAGAGCTCCATGACCGCGGCCGCCAAGACGTGCGCGGCGTCGTGGCGGATGACGTCCAGGGCGCCGTCGGACTTCGCGGTGATGATTTCCAGCGGCTCGCCGGCCACGAGCGGGCGCGCGAGGTCGCGCACCTGGCCGTTCTGGCGCACCGCCAGGGCCGCCCGCGCGAGACCGGGACCGATCGCCGCCGCGGCGTCGGCGCCGGTCGCGCCGTCGGCGAGTTCGAGCTCGGTTCCGTCTGGCAGCATGACGTTCACGGGGTCATTGTCACAGCACAGTGGGGGCCCCGCCACGAGCCTCTCGCGGTGGCGTTGTCACATCGCCGCGCCCCTGCTCGTATTCGTGGCATGGCCGTGCAGGAGACGCGCAGCGACGAGGAGCTGCTGGCCGCGACGGGACTCGAACCGGAGGGGTTCGGCGTCTTCCTGCCGGGCGGGATCGAGGGGCGGGCCTGGATCGCCGTGTTCGGCAGCACCGCGCCGCGGGGCGCGCCCGCGTGCTGGGGCGCCTGCGTCCCCGCCTCTGAAGCGCGCCATTGGGCGTTTGCGAAGCCCCGATTGCGCCTATCCCGGTGTCAGGACCGCGAGGGACGGCGGTCGCGATCAGCCCCCCGATTCGAAGGAGTCAGCATGGCGGACGAACTTCGCGGCCTGAAGGTCGCGGTCCTCGCCACCGACGGCGTCGAGCAGGTCGAGCTTGAGCAACCGCGCGAGGCGGTGCAGAGCGCGGGTGCGCAGACCGATCTGCTGTCGATCCAGGACGGCGAGATCCAGGCGATGAACAACGACCTCGAGCCGGCGGACACGTTCCCGGTCGACCGCCGGGTCGCCGATGCGTCGGCCGACGAGTACGACGCGCTGCTGCTGCCCGGCGGCACGTGCAACCCCGACCGGCTGCGATTGGACGACGACGCGGTGCGCTTCGTGCGCGACTTCGTGACGTCCGGCAAGCCGGTCGCCGCGATCTGCCACGGCCCGTGGTCGCTCGTGGAGGCCAATGTCGTGCGCGGACGGCGGATCACGTCGTTTCCCAGCGTGCACACCGACCTGCGCAACGCCGGCGCCGAGGTGGTCGACGAGGAGGTCGTCATCGACGACAACATCATCACCAGCCGCAACCCGGACGACCTGCCGGCGTTCTGCGACGCGATCGTCCACGAGCTCGCGGCGGTGCGCACCTCATGACCGCGATCAGCAAGACCACGAACGGCGGCCCGCCGCGAGAGAACCTCGCCAAGGGCCTGGGGATCTTCAGCTTCGCCCTCGGAATCCCGCAGATCCTCGCGCCGGGGCGCGTGAACCGGTTGATCGGCGTCCGTGACGACGCCACGACGCGCATGGTGATGCGCGCCGTCGGCGCGCGCGAGATCACCGCCGGCGTCGGCATCTTCAGCCAGCGCCGTCCGACCGCGTGGCTGTGGGCACGGGTCGCCGGGGACACGATGGACCTCGCGCTGCTCGGTGCCGCGCTGCGCGGCAAGAGCCGTCATCCGGGCCGCACCCTGGCGGCCACCGGTGCCGTCGCCGGCGCGTTCGCCGCCGACCTCGTCGACGGCCTGAAGCTCAGCCGCGGCGAGGCCCCGGCCGCCGATCAGCCGCAGCCCAGCTCGATGCACCTCAAGGCCGCCACCACCGTACGGCGCGACCGCGACGAGCTGTACGCGTTCTGGCGCGACTTCGAGCGCTTCCCGACCTTCATGGCCCACCTCGCGGAGGTCACCTCGACGGGTTCGGGGCGCTCGCACTGGAATGCCAAGGGCCCGCTCGGGATGAACGTCGAGTGGGACGCCGAGATCACCGAGGACGTTCCCGGCGAGCGGATCGCGTGGCGCTCGCTCGAGGGCGCGCGCGTCGACAACTCCGGCAGCGTGCGGTTCGTCGAGGCACCGGGCGATCAGGGCACCGAGGTCCACATCGAGCTGCGATACGACATCCCCGGCGGGTCCGTCGGCTCGCTGCTCGCCAAGCTGCTCGGCGAGGAGCCGGCGATGCAGATCAAGGACGACCTGCGCCGCTTCAAGCAGATCGTCGAGGCCGGCGAGATCGCCCGCTCGGACGGCGCGCCGGAGGGTCAGCTCAACAAGCGCCAGCTCAAGCCGCGTCCCGCGCACCCGTTGCCCGACGACAAGCTGGCCGCGGTCGCAAACGGAGGAGGAACGTCATGAGAGCCACCGTCTGGTCGGGCCGCAACAAGGTCCAGGTCGAGAACGTGCCCGATCCGAAGATCCTCAACGAGCGCGACGCGATCGTGAAGATCTCCTCGACGGCGATCTGCGGGTCGGACCTGCACCTCTACGACGGCTACATCCCGGCGATGCGCAAGGGCGACATCCTCGGTCACGAGTTCATGGGCGAGATCGTGGAGACCGGCCGAGGCGTGTCGAACCTCAAGGTCGGCGACCGCGTCGTCGTGCCGTTCCCGATCGCCTGCGGCCATTGCAACGCCTGCGCGCGGGGGCTGTTCTCGGTCTGCGAGAACTCCAACCCCAACGCCTCGATGGCCGAGAAGATGTTCGGCGACGCGACGTCCGGGATCTTCGGCTACTCGCACCTCACCGGCGGCTACGCCGGCGGGCAGGCGGAGTACGCCCGGGTGCCGTTCGCCGACGTCGGGCCGATCAAGGTCGACAGCGGCCTCGAGGACGAGCAGGTGCTGTTTCTCTCCGATGTGTTCCCGACGGGCTGGATGGGCGCCGAGATGTGCAACATCCAGCCGGGCGACGTCATCGCCGTGTGGGGCTGCGGCCCGGTCGGCCAGTTTGCGATCGCCAGCGCGTACCTGCTGGGGGCCGAGCGCGTCATCGCGATCGACCGCTTCGAGTACCGCCTGAAGATGGCCCGCGAGAAGGCGGGCGCCGAGACGATCAACTACGAGCAGCAGCCCGTCCGCGAGGCGCTGCGCGAGATGACCGGCGGCCGCGGCCCCGACCACTGCATCGACAGCGTCGGCATGGAGGCTCACCACCACAACCCGGGCATGTACGCCTACGACCGCGTCAAGCAGGCCACGCGGATGGAGTCCGAGCGCGGGTACGCGCTGCGCGAGGCCATCCTCAACTGCCGCAGCGGCGGCACCGTCTCGATCGCCGGCGTCTACGGCGGGTTCATGGACAAGTTCCCGATCGGCGCCGTGATGAACCGGTCGCTGACGATCAAGACCGGCCAGTGCCACGTCCAGCGCTACCTGCGCCCGCTGCTCGAGCGCATCGAGAACGGCGACATCGATCCGAGCTTCATCGTCACGCATCGCATGTCGCTCGACGAGGCGCCCAACGGCTATGAGACGTTCAAGCACAAGCAGGACGAGTGCGTGAAGGTCGTCCTGAAGCCCTGACGGATCTGCGGTCGGTCCCGCTGCGGGATCGACCGAAATCCGGTACTTCGACCATTCGTTCGTGTCCGAACCGAACAGCCGTTCGGATCGACTTGCTAGGGTCCCGTCCTCCAGCGGGTGATCACCAGGCGTCGACAGGCGCCGCCGCCCGCCGCAACCGACCGGCCGCCTGCGCCGCGCGCACGTCGCGTGACGCCACCGGGCCGATGGAGGACAAGCAACGAATGCGTCTCAGAACCCTGGGCGTCGTCTGCGTGTCGTGCGCAGCCGCAGCCCCCACGTCCACCGCAGTCGCTCGGTCTCCGACGAGCTCCCCCAATCCCGCCGCCGATCCCCTGGTGCGTCCTCCGGGCGACATGCACAGCGCCGCCAAGCGCCAGTTGATCAACCGGCACATGCACTTCGCGCGCCGGCTCAGCCACCTGCGCAGCGACCCGCTGACGCCTGCCGAGCGCAGCCGCAGGCAGGTCGCGCTGCACACCTTCACGCTGGCCGAGCTGCGCGCATGGACGCGCCGCGTCGCGCGCGACCTGCGCCAGGCGCGCAGGCGACGCTTCGGCGGCGCACCCGACGTGCCGATCCCGCCCGTGCTCGCAGCGATCGCGCAGTGCGAGTCGCGCGGCGATCCGGGCGCGATCTCGGCCGGTGGGACGTACCGCGGCAAGTACCAGTTCTCCTTCTCCACCTGGGCGTCGGTCGGCGGCGAGGGCGACCCCGCCGCCGCGTCCGAGACCGAGCAGGACCGGCGCGCGGCGATCCTCTACCGGACCGGCGGGGCCGGCCACTGGCCGGTCTGCGGGCGCTGACCTGCCGCGCAGGCCGTCCATGTCGCCGCCGGCATCGACCATCTAGCCTGGCGGGTCATGGATCCGTCCGCGCTGCGCGCCGAGTTCGCCGTCTTCGAGCAGTTCGCGTACCTCAACGCCGGCACCTGCGGGCCGCTGTCCGGGGCGAGCGTGAAGGCCGTCGGCGACATCCTCGCGCAGGCGGGCGTTGAGGGTCGCGGCCCGACGTACTTCGGTGCGACGCTCGACACCGGTGCGCGTCTGCGCGAGGCCTACGCGCAGCTGCTCGGCGCGTCCGTCGACGACGTCGCGCTGACGACGTGCACGAGCGAGGGCATCGTGCGCGTGCTCGGCGCGTTGGATCTGCAGCCCGGCGACGAGGTGCTGACGTCCGACGAGGAGCATCCGGGCTTGCAGGGCCCGCTCGGGGCGGCGCGCGCGCAGCGCGGGATCGAGATCCGCGTCGTGCCGTTCGCGCAGATCGCCGCCACGGTGCGGCCGGAGACGAAGCTCGTCGCCTGCTCGCACGTCAGCTGGATCAACGGCCGTGTGGTGCCCGATCTGTCCGGCACCGGCCACGTGCCGGTCCTGCTCGACGGCGCGCAGGGGATCGGCGCCGTCCCGACCGACGTGACGACGCTCGGGTGCGCCTTCTACGCCGGGTCGGGCCAGAAGTGGCTCTGCGGGCCCGTCGGCAGCGGGATGCTGTGGGTCGCGCCGGAGTGGAGCGACCGCCTGCGGGCGAGCGGCCCGACGTACCTCAATCTCGAGAACCCGAGCGCGGGGCTGGACGCGGTCCCGCGCGCCGGCGCGGCGCGCCACGATGCCTCGGCGCTGTCGCTGGAGACGACGGCCGCCGCGATGGCGGCGCTCGACGTGCTCGGCGGCGCCGGCTGGGCCCACGTGCACGAGCGTGCCGCGACGCTGGCGGCGGCGCTCGCCGATGGGCTCGCCGAGCGCGGGCGCGCGGCCGCGCCGCGCGATCGCACGACGCTCGTGTCCTGGCAGGACGACGATCCCGCCTCGACGCGGGTCGCGCTCGCCGACGCCGGCGTGATCATCCGCGACCTGCCGGGAACAGGGCTGCTGCGGGCGTCCGTCGGCGCCTGGAACGACGCGTCGGACATCGAGCGGCTGCTCTCCGCGCTGCCGTGATCGTCGGCGAGCTGCTGCGGTCCCACGCGGCGGTGCTCGAGCGAGGCGGACGCTCCCGCCTGTACGTCGAGCTCATGCGCGGAGCGGCGGACGACGCCGACGCCGGCGGCATCGTCGATGCGATCTTCGCGGGCGATCCGCTCACGCCGGAGTCGGTTCCGCAGCTGCGGCTGCTCGCGGCGCTGCATCACCTCGTGCTCGGCGGCGGCGCGCCCGAGCTGGCGCCCTTCTATCCCAGCGCCGGCGGAGGCGAGCCACCGCAGGGCGCGTGGGCGGTGGCCCGGCAGACGCTGGCCGACAACGCAGCGTTCATCCGCGAGCGGGTCGGGCACACGGTGCAGACCAACGAGCCGGGACGCTGCGTCGCGCTCTACGGCGGGCTGCTGTGGCTGTCCGAGCGCCACCGGCTGCCGCTCCGGCTGCTCGAGATCGGCGCAAGCGCGGGCCTGCACCTCAACGCCGATCGCTTCGCCTACGTCGTCGGCGGCGCGACCCTGGGCGATCCGTCGAGCCCGCTGTCGTTCTCGGAGCCCTGGGACGGGCTGCCGGTCGCCGATCCGCTCGCCGCGGCAGCGCGGCTGCAGATCGCCGCGCGCGCCGGCTGCGACAAGTCGCCGATCGACCCGACCTCCGAGGACGGGCGCCTGACGCTGCAGTCCTACATCTGGCCCGACGAGACCGACCGACTCGAGCGCGTGGCGCAGGCGGCGCAGGTCGCCGCGGCGCATCCGGTGCTCGTCGAGGCGCGCAGCGCGGCGCTGTGGCTCGCCGCGCGCCTGGCGGACACCAAGCCCGACATGCTGACGGTCGTGTGGCAGTCCTGCGTCAACCAGTACCTCGACGACGCCGAGCGCGCCGCGATCCGCAGCGCGTTCGCCAGCGCCGGCGCGGCACCGCTGGCCTGGCTCACGCTCGAGCCCGCGGCGACGCCCGACGGCAGCGACACCTTCGAGCTGCGCTGCCGCGAGCGTCCCGAGGCCAACGGCAGCAGCGGCGAGGCGCCGGTCATCGCCCGCGCCGGCTACCACGGACCGCCGGTGGTATGGCGGGTGCCGGGCACGTAGCCCGCGGCCACCACCGCGCGCCAGGCCGTTTCACGGCGCGCCGAGCCGGCGAGCTTCCTCTACCGCTTCGCCCAGGCCCGCGGGTCCGCCGTCAGCGCCGCCACATGCTCGGGCAATGCCCCCGCGGCGACGTCCGCCAGCGTCACCTCCTCCAGCAACGCGCGCAACGTCGACCGCACCGCGATCCAGACCTCCTTCATCGCGACCGCGCTGCCGGAGAACGAGAGCTCGTCCGGGCGCCGGCCGGCGACGCCGGCCAGCGGGCCGTCGATCGCGCGGATGACGTCGGCGATCGAGATCTCCGCCGCCGGCCGCGCCAGCAGGTGCCCGCCCTCTGGGCCGCGGCGGCTCTCGACGATGCCCGCCTGGCGCAGCCCCTGCAGGATGTTCTCCAGGAACTTCAGGGGGATCTCCTGCGCGCGGGCCAGCGCCTCGGCCTTGACGGGCTTGCCCGCGTCATCGCGCTCCTGGGCCGCCGCGAGCTCGATGCTCGCGCGGACGGCGTAGTCGACCTTGGCGGAGACCCTCACCGGCCCATCATGTCGCGAACTCGCGTGTGCGGTGCACGCGCAGCCACACGATCTGCCCCGCCCGCAGCTCGAGCTCGTCGGCGTGTTGGCGCGTGGCGAGGATCGCCACCGGCGTCCCGTCACCCAGCGCGGCCTCGATGCGGACCTCGAAGCCGACGCGGGCGACGCGCTCCAGCGCCTGGATCGCCCCATCGTCCTCGTCGTCGAGGATCTCGATGTCGTGCGGGCGCACCCAGGCGTCCCACAGGCGCGAGACCGGCCCGACGAAGCCCATCACGAACGGGTTGGCCGGGCGCTCGTAGAGGTCGTCCGGGGTGCCCGTCTGCTCGATGCGCCCGGCGTTGATGACCGCCACCTGCTGGGCGACCTCCAACGCCTCCTCCTGGTCGTGGGTGACGAAGATCGTCGTCACGTGGACCTCGTCGTGCAGCCGGCGCAGCCAGTCGCGCAGCTCCTTGCGGACGGTCGCATCAGCGCGCCGAACGGCTCGTCGAGCAGCAGCACGCGCGGCTGCACTGCCAGCGCCCGCGCGAGCGCCATCCGCTGGCGCTGCCCGCCCGACAGCTGCGCCGGGTAGTGGTCCGCCCAGCCGCCGAGGTGCACGAGCGCGAGCAGCTCGTCGACGCGCTCGCGGATCTCGTCCTTGGGGCGCTTGCGGATCTTCAGCCCGAACGCGATGTTGTCGCGCACCGACATGTGCTTGAACGCCGCGTAGTGCTGGAACACGAAGCCGACGCCGCGCTCCTGGGCGGGGGGCAGCGTCGTGACCGCCTCGCCGGAGAAGAGGACCTCGCCGCCGTCGGGCGCCTCGAGGCCGGCGAGGACGCGCAGCAGCGTCGACTTGCCGCCGCCGGACGGACCGAGCAGCGCGGTCAGCGACCCGTCCGGAACGCTGAGCGAGACGTCGTCCAGGGCTGGTAGGAAAGTCGTCAGAATCTTGCGCCGCCAGCCCCTTCCACGCAAGAAGCTTTCACGATGCCCGCATGGCCGCTCGCGGCCCCGACTACTTTGAAGCCGTTGAAGGACTTGCTGACGTTGCGAACGTCGATGGCCATGGGTCGGTCAGCCCTCCTTGCGACGATCGAGCAGGGTCATGGTGG
>Ga0136614_10003079_pt1 | contig 10569 bp, 10 predicted proteins | sample AntDrymUQ2792106_2_FD_106643 | JGI IMG/M metagenome (GOLD analysis project Ga0136614, IMG submission 106643) | Polar desert sand microbial communities from Dry Valleys, Antarctica - metaG UQ279 (21.06) | ecosystem: Environmental > Terrestrial > Soil > Desert | place: Antarctica: Dry Valley... | reverse complement strand
GGCCACCGCGTCGCGGCGCCCGCACTCCGCGCTGGCGTAGCGCTCGCGCAGTCCGCGGTCAGACGTGTCCGCGCGCACGTGGCGGCCGGTCTCGGGATCGACGAGCGACAGGTGACCCACGGACGGCAGCTCGCCCTCGCGCGGATCGCGGATCTCGATGGCGAGCACCGAGTGTCGCGCCCCGAGCACCGCCAGCGGACGGGCCCACCCGAGGTCGCCGTGAAAGTCCGAGATCGCGACAACCAGGCCCGACCGGCCCGACGCGCCGGCCACCCGGCCGAGCGTGCGAGCCAGAGCGCCGTCGGCGCCGGCGTGGCCGTCGGGCCCCACTCCGGCGTCGAGCGCGCGGCGGAGATCCACGAGGGCGCGCCTGCCTCCCCGCGGCGGCAGCCGACGGTGGGGGTCGGTCCCACACACCTCCACCGCGAGACGACCGGCGCGGCGGGTGGCCAGCCGCCCTACGACGAGCGCCGCGCCCTCGGCCACGTCGGACTTCAGCCGGTCGGCGGTTCCGAACGCCATCGAGGCCGACAGGTCCACGACCAGCCACACCGTGAGCTGGCGCTCTGGCACCTGCAGCCGGACGTGGGGCACTCCGGTGCGAGCGGTGGCGGCGGGGTCCAGGCGGCGCACGTCGTCGCCGGGCTGGTACGGGCGCAGCTGAGACAGCTCGGTGCCCTCCCCCACACCGGCGGCGGGCCGCTCTCCGGGCAACACCGAGCCCGCGCGGCGGGCCACGGCCAGGTCCAGCGCACGCAGCACCTCCGCGGCGATCGGACCGGGCCCACGGCTGCCGGCCGGCCGCTTGGGCCGGCGCTCACGCGCGGCCGCCGTAGGGCTCACGCCGCAAAGGCCTCCGGCGGCGCGCTCTCCCCGGGCACGGGCACGGCGTCGAGCACGCGCTCGAGCACGTCGTCGGCGCTCACGCCGTCGCTGAGTGCGTCGTAGCTGAGCACGAGCCGGTGACGCAACACGTCCGGGGCAAGGTCGAGCACGTCGCCGGCCAGCACATAGCGCCGCCCGCGCAGCAGCGCGAGCGCCTGGGCGGACTTCACCAGGCCGATCGGGCCACGAGGGCTGGCGCCGTATTCGATCAGGCCCGGCAGATCGTGCAGTGAGAAGCGCTCAGGACGGCGAGTGGCGTCGGCCAGGTCCACGGCGTAGTCGACCACCTCGCGGTCCACGTAAACGCGTGCGGCGGCCTCGCGGTGTCGCAACAGGCCCTCGGCCGAAAGGCGCTCCTCGATCTCGGGCGGCGGGCCGATCACCCGCTCAACCACGGTCGCCTCCTCCGCCGGCGTGGGGTAGTCCACTACGACCTTCATCAGGAACCGGTCCACCTGGGCCTCGGGCAGCGGGTAGGTGCCCTCCGACTCGATCGGGTTCTGCGTAGCGAGCACCAGGTAGGGGCTGGGCATCAGGAAGGTCTCTCCGCCGATGGTGACCTGGCCCTCCTGCATTACCTCCAGCAGCGCGGATTGCACCTTGGCGGGCGCGCGGTTGATCTCGTCGGCCAGCAGGAAGTTCCCGAACACGGGCCCGAGCTCGATGTCGAACTTTCCGCTGTCGGGCCGGTAGATCCGTGTCCCCACCAGGTCCGACGGCACGAGATCGGGCGTGAACTGCACGCGCGTGAAAGTGCCTCCCACGGCGGCGGCGAGGGTCTTGATGGTCAGCGTCTTCGCTAGGCCGGGCACCCCCTCGAGCAGGACGTGTCCACCCGCGAGCACGGCCACGAGCAGTCGCTCCAGCATGGCGTCCTGGCCCACGATCACCCGCTTGACCTCGTACAGGGTCTCCTCGAGCTCGTGCCGAGGGTCCTCCTGCTCGGCGGTAGCTGCCGCAGTGTCGTTCGCGCTCATCGCTCGCTCCTGGTCGGTGGACGATGCGCACGCTAGGGATGGGGCCGTCAACGCCAGATAACCAGTCCCATGCCGCCAGGTAGCACCCGGCCCTTCACTACGCTCAAGCGGGTGCGTGTCCTGGTGGCCGAGGACGAGGTCCGCGTGGCCGACGCCGTGGCCCGCGGGCTGCGGCGCGAGGGAATGGCCGTGGACGTGGCGCGCGACGGCGCCGATGCTCTTTACAAGGCGCGCTTTCACCGCCCCGACGTGCTCGTGCTGGACCGCGACCTGCCGAAGCTGCACGGCGACGAGGTCTGCGCCGCGGTCAGCGCAGAGCTGCCGGAGACCCGCGTGCTGATGCTGACCGGCGCCTCGGAGCTCCACGAGACAGTGGACGGCCTGAGGCTGGGCGCCGACGACTACATGGGCAAGCCGTTCGCGTTCGCCGAGCTGGTGGCGCGAGTCCGGGCGCTCGCGCGGCGCTCGGGCCCCGCCCGGCCGGCGGTGCTGCGCGCCCGAGACCTCGAGCTGAATCCCGCCCGGAGAACGGCCACTCGCGCAGGCCGCGAGATCGAGCTGACGGCGAAGGAGCTGGCCGTGCTGGAGGCGCTGATGGAGGCCGGCGGAGACGCCGTGAGCAACTCCGAGCTTCTGAGGCGGGCGTGGGACGAGCACACCGATCCGCTCACCAACAGCGTGCGAATGACGGTAATGAAGCTGCGGCGCAAGCTGGGCGACCCACCGGTGGTCGAGACCGTGCCCGGCGCCGGCTACCGGGTCTGACCATGCGCCGCCCGAGGCTGCCACGGCCCACCGTTCGCGCCCGGCTCACTCTCGCGTATGCGCTGCTCTTCGCCCTCTCCACCGGGCTGGTGCTGAGCATCAGCTGGTGGCTGCTTGACCGCCACCTGGCGCGCACGCTGCCTGACGCCACGGCGGCCGATGCGATGGCCGATGTGGGCGGCTTGTACGCGCTGGCGTTCGCAGGCTCGCTCCTGATCGCGGCCGCGACTGGTTGGGCGCTGGCCGGCAGGGCGCTGGCGCCGCTGAGACGGATGGCCGGCACCGCTCGGCGGGTGTCGGGCGAGCGCCTGAACGAGCGCGTGGCGCTGGAGGGGCCCCGAGACGAGCTGCGTGATCTCGCGGACGCCCTCGATGGGATGCTGGAAACACTGTCGGAATCCTTCGACGCGGAGCGACGGTTCGCGGCTACGGTCAGCCACGAGCTGCGGGGGCCGCTCACCGTGATCCGGTCCGAGGCCGAGGTGACGCTCGCAGACCCCGATGCGTCGCCGGCGCAACTGCGCGCGATGGGCGAGGCGGTGGTGGAGGCCAGCGAGCGCACTGATGTATTGCTCGAGGGGTTGATGGCGCTGGCGCGCAGCCGCCGCACGCTTCTACGCCGAGAGGAGGTGGATCTGGCGCCCGGCGCCCGCGCCGCCGCCGCGGCAGTGGCCGAGGAGGCTCGGGTCGCCGATGTCCGGATACGCGTACAGGCGGGATCCGCGGTCACCGTGGGCGATCGCCGACTGCTCGAGCGGCTGGCGGCCAACCTCGTGGAGAACGCCGTTCGTCACAACCGCCGCGGAGGTACGGTGCAGATCGAAACCGCCAGGCACAACGGCGACGCGACGCTGAGGGTGGTGAACACCGGCCCGCCGATCCCCGCGTCGGAGGCGGAGCGCCTCACGCGGCCCTTCGAGCGCTTCGGCGGCGCCGACGGACGCGGCGCCGGCCTGGGCTTGTCGATCGTGCGCGCGGTGGCGGAGGCTCACGAGGGCCGGCTCACGCTGGCGCCCCGGCCCGAGGGAGGGCTCACCGCCGAGGTCTCACTCCCTGCGATGCCGACCTAGAGGCGCCGGCGCGAATCCCGTGCCGGGCAGTCGGCGTGAAGCTGGGAGGCCCTCGATGGCAGCCTCTCGGCACCGGCTTCGGGCGGGCGTTGCTGCGGAGCCATCGCCGCGAGCCTCCCGTCGAGGCCGGCCAGGCCGGCCGCCGCGGTGCCGACCATCATCAGGCCCACGACGAGTACCGAAGCTAGACCGAGCAGGCGGCGAAGCGAGGCGCAGCGTGGAGCCGGGCGCTTGGACACCCTGCTCACCGTAGCCGTCGCCGATCACCGGCGAGCCAGCGCGCGCAAGGTGTTCGCGGCGGCGCGCCCGAGCTCTCCCAGTGAACGGCGGTCGACGCCGTCGAGGCGGTCGCACGCCCGGTGGTAGCAGCGATCGAACGGCGCGCCCGCGCGCCCGCCCCAGCGGCCGCGCTGCGAGGTGCTCTTCACAGCGCTGGCACCGGAGAACAAACCCACCACGGGAATCCCGGCGCGGTCGAACGGCGCGTGATCCGATCCGCCGCGCAAGTCGGTCACCTCGACGCCCACGCCGGCACGGGCCAGCGCACGCCGGGCGCTGGTCCGCAGCCCCCGGGCGTCGTCACTGGCGTATAGGAAATCGTCCCGCGTTGGGCGATCCCACCATGTCGAGGTTGAGGTAGGAGACGATGCGCTGTCGCTCCTTGCGCTCCAGGCGGCGCACATAGCGCCGCGAGCCGATCAGGCCGAGCTCCTCGGCGCCCCAGAAGGCGAAGCGCAGCGCACGTCGGCGCTCGCCCGGGGCGGCGGCCATCGCCTCCGCCGACTCCAGGAGCGCGGCCACGCCGCTGCCGTTGTCGTTTATCCCGGGTCCGTCGGTCACGGAGTCCAGGTGGGCGCCCGCCATCACCACGTCCTGATCGCCGCCGCCCGAGAGGTCGGCCACCACGTTGGCGGTGCTCCGGCGCTCGGACGTGGCACGCACCGTCACGCGCACACGGCCCCCCTCGGCCGCGGCTAGGCGGCGGCCTGTTGCAAAGCTCGCGAACACCGCCGGGACCTCGGCTCCGGGCGAGCCCAGAGTGCCGCGGATCGTGCCGCGGCGCCCCGGCCGGCCGTCGTTGAAGACGATCGCTGCCGAGGCGCCGGCGCGCGCGGCGTTGTCCACCTTCCTGCGCATCCGGCAGGTGCCGCGCTCGATCAGCGCCACCGACCCATCGGGCATGCCCGCGAAGTCGCCAGAGCGGCAGCCGGCGTCGCGCTCGTCCGTCTCCCCGCCACGCGGATCGATCTGATGGACGGGGCCCCCACCCGACCCGCCGCCGGAGTAGACGAGCGTGCGCACGCCGAACAGGTCCTGCCCATCGAGTCGCACCCGCGGATCCCCCCGCTCGGCGAAATAGGGGAATCGAATTCGCTGCACGCCGACCCGGTAACCGGCCTCACGAAGGCGCTGGGTCACGTAGTCCTGCGAGGCGCGGCCTCCAGCGGTGCCCGCCGCCCGGTTGCCGCCGTGGCGGTCAGCGATCCGCTGCAGCTCGCGCAGGTGAGCCACCATCCCCGGGGCGGTCACACGAAGGTCCCGGGACGCGCTCGGCTCCCCGCTCGCCGGGCGGGCGGCCGGGCCCCAGCGCTGCGGGTCGGTTGGGCGCGGTGAATCGTCGGATCCGGTCGCGGAGACCACGAGCCACGCAACGCTCACGACGAGCAGTCCGATCGCGATCGCAGCGATGCGGGCTTTCACGGCAGCCGGCCGAACCAGCGCAGGGACATCAGTCCGCCGGCCGCGAGCATCAGGGCAGCCAGGCCCGTGAAGCCGGCGGTCAGCTCGCGCCGTTCCTCGCGCGTGCCGAGCTGCTCGCCCAGCTCCTCGTACACGGCGTCCAGCTCCAGCTCATCCGCGGTGGCGAAGGCCCGGCCGCCGCTGAGCTCGGCGATCTGGCGTAGCGACTCGCGGTCGGGTGGAACGCGGCGCCTTACCGTTCGCCTCCGGGTCCGGCGCTCGATCTCTCCCGAATCGGTGCCCAGCGCGACGGTGTGCACGCGCACCCCGTCCCGCCTTGCCTCCCGCGCCACCGCGAACGGGTCACGGCCCGCCGTGGCGAAGCCGTCAGAGAGGAGCACGATGGCGGCCGGCGCGCGCTTGCCGCCGCTGCGCCCGCGGGCCCGCTCCAGCGCCGCCAACGATGCGGCCAGGGCGTCGCCCGTGGCTGTCCCACCGCGAGGCCGCAGATCCTCCAGAGCCTCCCGCACGCGCGCGCGGTCGGTGCTCGGGGTCTCCACGTCGCGCACGCGATCGTTGTAGACGACGCTGCCCACGCGCGCGTCATCGGGCACCTCCCCGAGAAAGCGGCCAGCGGCGCGCCTCGCGGCCTCCAAGCGCGTGGGCTTCACGTCCCGGGCCGACATCGATACCGACCGGTCGGTGGCAAGGATCACCGCGGCCTGCCCGTCGGGCACCGCCACCGTCGCCTCGGGGCGAGCCAGCGCGATCGCGAGCCCCGTGAGCGCCACGGCGTACGCAGCCATCGGCGCGTGTCGGCGCCAGCCCGGGCGGACCGGTGCCACCGATGGCATCGTGTCCGGACTGGCGAACGCCCGCTCGCCCGCCCGACGGCGGCGTTCGAAGCTCATGTAGGCGGCCACCGCCAGCGGAATCGCCAGCAGCGCCAGCAGGAACAGCGGCGCAGCGAAGCTCATGGACCCGGCGCCCCGCTCGATCTCTCAGGGCGCGTGCCGAGCTGGGCCTCGACGGTGCGGCGGTCGCCGCCGGACTCCACCACCAGTTGCACAGTGTCGCCGGGTCGGCGGTTCGCGATGGCGGCGGCCACGTCACCGGACTCCCTCACGGGTCGGCCGTCCACGCCCAGGATCACGTCCTCCGCCGGGGTCAATCCGGCGCGGTCGCCAGGACCCCCTGGGGTCACTGCGATTACAGCCGCCCCAACGCCATTCGCCGCGGGTCCGGTAGTCACTCCCAGAAACGCACGCCGTACTTTCTGACCGGCCTGCAGTCGTGGGAGCACATCACGCAGCGTGTCCGCGGGCACGGCAAAGCCGATGCCGATATTTCCCCTGGCGCCGGCTGTGGCGATCTGCGCGTTCACGCCGATCACCTGGCCACGCACGTCCAGCAGCGGCCCGCCCGAATTCCCCGGATTGATCGGGGCGTCGGTCTGGATCACCTCGTCGATCTGGAAGCCGTTGGGAGCGGTGATCTCCCGGCCGAGGCCGGACACAATCCCGGCAGTGGCCGTGCGATCCAGCCCGAGAGGGTTCCCGATGGCCACCACGTCGTCACCGACCTGCACGTCCCGCGACGCCGCCAGCCCGAGTGGTCGCACGCCCTGCAGGGCATCCGAGTCGACCTCGAGCACCGCCAGGTCAGACGACGGGTCGGTACCGATCACACGGGCGTCGAGCCGGCGGGCACCGTCATCGAAACTGACGCGAACGCGATCTGATTCGCCCACAACGTGGGCGTTGGTGACCATCGTGCCGTCGTCCACGAGGAAGCCTGTGCCAGCACCACCGCCCACCTGCACGGAGGCCACAGCCGGCCCGGCGGCGGCGTACACCCGTCCGACGTCTGTCTGCCCGGCCGCTCTTGTCAGAGGGGCGACGGCCGCGGAGCGGCCGGGGTCCTCGGAGGCCCCCAGCAACGCACCGGTGAGCAGGGCCACAGCCCCAGCGGCCGACAACAGCGCCGCGACGGCGGCCTTGCGACCCCTGCCTCGCGACACCAGGGCTGCCACCACTCCCTCGCGGGTCGTTTGTTCGGGAGCCGCAGGCTCCTCGGGCATCGGGCGCAGCGGTGCTCGCGGAGTCTTGGGCGGTCGCTCGGCACGCCGCCCGGCGTTTCCCGCCCAGAGATCGGAAGGGGACATCTGCGAAGCACCGTAGGCACGCGGCGTCACCTGGGTATAACCGGCGGCGGCGCGGTCAGCGAAGGACAGGCACTTCTTGCTCGGCCACGGCTTCGACCGTCTCCTCCTCCTGGAGCCCGCTGCCCTCGTCGCCCCCGCAGATCACGTTGAAGGCGCCCGTACCCAACTCGGGATCTGGGCGGATCGGCAGACCCCGAATCGAGTCCCACCCGAGGCGCTCGACCTCGAACGGGTTCATGGCTACCGCGACTGCCGGGTACTCGCAGTTGGCGTTGTGCTGGTCGATCGCCTTGGAGATCGCCTCGAGGTTCTTGGCCTCGGAGCTCACGGCGCGGTCAGCTCCCCGGTGCGACCGCTGTAGAACTCGATCGTGCGCCGCAGCCCCTCGCGCACATCCATCTCCGGCTCCCAACTCAGCAGCGCCCGGGCGCGGGTGATGTCGGGCTGGCGCACCTGCGGGTCGTCCACCGGCAGCGCCTCGTAGACCACCTCCGATTCCGACTCGGTCAGCTCGATGATCAGCTTGGCCATCTCCAGCAGCGACATCTCGTTTGGGTTGCCGATGTTGACCGGCTCGTGAACGTCGGACTCCGCCAGGGCGATCAGGCCGCGGATCAGATCGTCGACGTAACAGAAGCTCCGCGTCTGCGAACCGTCACCGAAGACGGTGAGTGGCCGCCCGCTCATCGCCTGGCCCATGAAGGCGGGGATGGCGCGGCCGTCGTTGGCCCTCATACGAGGGCCGAAGGTGTTGAAGATCCTCACGATCGAAGTGTTCACCCCCTGCTGGCGGTAGTAGGCCATCGTCAGGGCCTCGGCGTAGCGCTTGGCCTCGTCGTAGACGCCTCGCGGCCCGATCGGGTTGACGTTGCCCCAATAGCTCTCGGGCTGAGGGTGCACCAACGGATCGCCGTAGACCTCCGAGGTCGATGCGAGCAGGAAGCGGGCGCGCTTGACCTTGGCCAGGCCGAGGGAGTTGTGCGTGCCGTACGCGCCGACCTTCAGGGTGTGCAGCGGCAGTCGCGCGTAGTCGATCGGGCTCGCCGGCGAGGCCATGTGGTACACGAAGTCGACAGGCTCGTCGATCTCGTAGTGCGACGTGATGTCGAGCATCCGAAACTGAAAGCTCGCGTCGTCGGTCACGTGCTCGATGTTGCCGAGCGAGCCGGTCTCGAGATTGTCCACGCAGATCACACGGTGGCCGCGCGCCAGCAGGTGGTCGCAGAGGTTGGAACCGAGGAAGCCGGCGCCGCCGGTGACCAGTGAGGTGGGCACTAGGCGGAGCGTACAGGCACTATTGCGCGATCGGCGGCTGGTGCAGGCCGAAGGGCGAGCCCTGATCGTCGCGGCAGAACTTGAAGCGCCCGAACTTCGCCTGGCCCTCCTCTGCGCCATCGACATCCATCTCCTCCACCGAGCCGCCCAGCTCGCGCACGCGGCCCAGCGCCACATCCATGTCATCGACGTTGAAGAAGAGGTACGGGGTCGCCCCGGCGTCGCCACCGTGCATCCCGCCTGGCAGGTTGGGCGTGGAGATCACCGAGCCGCTGCCGGACGGGCCTGGCTCCATGCGCCACCCGAACATCGCCTCGTAGAACGCGCGACCCCTGTCCGCGTCCTCCACGCCGATCTCGAAGAATGAAAGCTCGCCTGGCATGCGTACCTCCTTGGGTCGGGTCTCTTACTCCCTGCGGGCATGGCTGCGTCGAGCCGAGGCTCGACGCCTTGCAGGTGCCCCCGGGAGGACTCGAACCTCCGACCTAGGGATTAGAAGTCCCTCGCTCTATCCAGCTGAGCTACGGGGGCTCATCCGACGGCTCCGAACGGTACGCGGTCCTGGGTCGAAACTTGCGCGACGTTGCGTCGCGTCGCAGGTGCGAACGAACCGCGTGGCAGTTTGCGCAGAGGAGCTCGCACTTCTCGATCTCATCCAATACTCGACTGCGGCTGCCTCGTCTGGCCAGGAAGGCCAAGTCGGCGCTCTTCTCACGACCGGGTAGGCGCGCCTGCATGGCCTGCACCACGGCTGGTGGCCGTCACGCCAGCGGTGAAAGTCGCTGATCCGCTTGTCCTGTCCGCACCGCCTGCAGTGCTTCGTCATCTCCGCTGACATGTCTGGTGACACCTTTCAGGAAGGGCGAACGTATGTTCGCAGTTGCATCGGGATGCCACTCCTCTCCCCTTCTTCCTTGTTGCGCCCGCTGTGCCATCCTCGCCGCGTGAACCGCCTGCACCACTGGTATTGCAACCGCGAGGCGTGGAAGCGGCACGTGCGCGAGGAGCTCGTGCCCCCCGCGATCGAGGACGTCAACCTTGGCGATCACGTGCTCGAGGTCGGTCCCGGGTTCGGCCCCGCCACCGACGTGCTCTCCCAGCGCGTCCCGCGGTTGACCGCGCTCGAGATCGACCCGGTCCTCGCCCAACCGCTGCGCGAGCGCGTCGGAGACCGCGCGGAGATCGTCGAGGGCGACGGCACCGCCATGCCCTTCGAGGATGACTCCTTCAGCGCTGCGGTCTGCTTCACGATGCTCCATCACGTGCCCTCGCCCGCTGCTCAGGACAAGCTCTTCGCGGAGGTGGGGCGGGTGCTGGAGCCCGGCGGCGCCTTTACCGGCACCGACAGCACCGGCCGCGGGCCGGGCTTCGCGCTGCTGCACATCGGGGACACAAAGGTGTTGCTCGATCCCGACGAGCTGCCTGGGCGGCTGTCGGCAGCCGGGTTCGGCGATGTGGCCGTGACCGCGGACCGCGACACAGTGTGGTTCCTAGCCTCAGCCTGAGTCAACGAGACAGGTGCAGGCCCTGCGCGCGTATTCGCCCGACCCCCCGCCGCCGATCTGGCAGGACCGGCGAGCGGATGACGCCGTTGCTCGCTACCGCCGCATCCGACCTCTCCATCGTCGGTGAGCTCGCCAGCATGGACGAATCAGTCCTCTAAATGAATCAACCGTATGTGACCGGTTGTCTGCCCTCTCCGGCTGACCGCGGAGCTGTTCCCTACCGGCGCGGCTGACACACACCTCGAAGC
>Ga0136614_10003076_pt1 | contig 10574 bp, 8 predicted proteins | sample AntDrymUQ2792106_2_FD_106643 | JGI IMG/M metagenome (GOLD analysis project Ga0136614, IMG submission 106643) | Polar desert sand microbial communities from Dry Valleys, Antarctica - metaG UQ279 (21.06) | ecosystem: Environmental > Terrestrial > Soil > Desert | place: Antarctica: Dry Valley... | reverse complement strand
TCTGGTGATCATAGCGCAGTGGCCCCACCCGTTCCCATTCCGAACACGGAAGTGAAACGCTGCAGCCCCGATGGTAGTGCATCTATAGGTTGTGCGAGAGTAGGACGTCGCCAGAACAAAGGCCCCGCCCCTGGAAACAGGCCGCGGGGTTTTTGCGTTTTTGGATCTTTGCCTGGGGGAACGCACGCGATGAAATCCCCCGAGCGAGGGCTACCAAGCGATCGCAATCTCTTGCTTCGATGTCGACCTGCCGAGATTTCGGATGTACAAGGGGCGATAAAAGAAAAAGCGAGAGGCGCGTCAATTCTTGGCTTTGCCAATGCGACTGTGGTCAGATTCTGTGGGTGCGTGCGACCGGACTACGTCAAGGGTCTACTCGCTCATGCGGCTGTCTAAGCCGCGAGCTCTCAAGTAGACGCGCGCGACTGCTGAAGAAACGACATCGGGTCGTACTCACCAAAGAGGACCGATCGCGGCTTTCCATAGAGACCGATGCCATGGCTCACATCATCCTTCTCGCCGATGAATCACAGAACGGGCCGGGACTCACCGATCCCGAGATCGCCAAACAACTCGGAGGTTACACGCACAAAGGTTGAATACACGCGAACAAACTTTGTCGCGCCTCTAGAGATTAAACGCAGAGCGGGTCTTGCCAAACAACGCATGGCAGCAGACCCACGGCGCAAACAACTTCGGCTGGAAAGCCTTCGTCGATATAGCCAGAAACCGGCGACGAAACTCAAAAGGGCCGCGTATCGCACAAATATGCCTTCCCACGTACAACAGCACAGGCGGATTTATCGGCAGGCGTACAAGAGACGTGCGGAAGTAAGACTGCGTGAAAATGAGCGTGACCGTGCATGGCGCCAAACCCCCGAAGGAAAAGAACGAAAACGCCTATATGTCGAGCGCGGAAAGCCACGATCGAACGCTCGGTGCCGGGAGCGTTACGCGAGTGAGATTACCTTTAGAATTCGACATGCTCTTCGAGCGCGCTTACGCCTCGCTCTCAAGCACCGCGGGATCGCCGAGCCCCGCACGACTCTCGAGCTAGTTGGCTGTACGCCAAGTGATCTGCGGCTGCACTTGGAGCGACAGTTCCTACCCGGAATGACCTGGTCAAACCACGGCCAATGGCATATCGATCACATCATCCCATGTGCGCAATTCGATCTTACAAGTTCGGCGGCGCGTAAACGATGTTTCCATTTTTCGAACCTTCAACCGCTGTGGGCATCGGAAAACATTCGTAAGGGTGGCGTGCCGCGGCCCGCGAAACGACCACTCTAGGCCGCCGGTGGTTCAGGTTCATCCAAGTCTATCACACCTCGCTGCTTCAGCGTCCTAACCATCGCCCGCTCATCAACGAAAATAGTCGGTAATTGGTCCGCCGGATCGACAATAGCTGTCGACGTGAAAGTCTCTGCACGAACACCGCAGCGCTCCGTAATGGCAACCATAATCGCGTGACTGAAGGTCATAAACCAATCGTGAAGCCGCCCGAGATCACGATACAGTGGGTTAGTTGCAACACTCGGATCGAGCGCCCCAACTTCATCAAGCAAGGATGCATGGCGAACCGATTCAGCAAAGTTGTAGAAGATATTTCCGCTTCGTTCACTAGTCACGAACGTGTAGTCGCCAGCAATGCGTCGCCGTAAAGCCGTCGCGATAGAATCGCTATCGTAATGAGAGGCAAACTTGTCGCGCACAGTGCGGACGAGATTTTTTGACGCAAAGTACCTCCGGAACTGCTTCAAAGCGTGAATCGCGCCTACATCGAGTTCGCGATGAGTCTTCGCCGATAAACGACTCTCGTGCCACGCCGTCTGTATTACATTCTCTGCCTCATTAAGTGCTGCGCACCAGAGCCGCACAGCGAATATCAATGAGTGTAACGCTACCTCGTGCTCTATGCCTTGATACGCTTTAACGCCATTATGCGCACTAACAACCATTTGTCTGATGGTGGCGCATATCGTTATGCACCTGCCCTAATCGCACCAGAAATAGCCGCCTAGATTCTTCTAATCGTCGAAACTTTGCCGCATCAACTGTGAAATGCGTCAATCGCATTGGTTACGACATCTCAAAATCAGTGATTATTTACCTACTGAGCCAATAGTCGCGTCTTAAGCACAACAGTGGAATTAGTTAAAACCAATCATCAAGCTATTGCTCGTTATTGGCAATAACAACGCTTTTGCTCGTAAGGCAATGCCAATCCGGCACGGACCTCTGGTGATCATAGCGCAGTGGCCCCACCCGTTCCCATTCCGAACACGGAAGTGAAACGCTGCAGCCCCGCTGGTAGTGCGACGATAGGTTGTGCGAGAGTAGGACGTCGCCAGAACAAAGACCCCGCCCCTGGAAACAGGCCGCGGGGTTTTTGCTTTCTACGGCTCACTTGTGCTCCGTTAAGGTAAGGCCTGCAAAGACCGCTCCTGCGAATCCTAAAGTGATGAAAACCAATAGATTCAGTTTAGCAGTCTTGGCGACCCTCGCGCTCGGCAGCGTAGCGCTCGCCGGTCCGACCAAGACATATCAAGTCACTGGGCCAATCCTCGAGATGAACGACACCGTGATCGTGATCGAGAAGACGCAGGGAAAGAACGAACGCTGGGAAATCGCGCGCGATGCGAGCACCAAAGCATCCGGCGAAATGAAAGTGGGCAATAAGGCGACGATCACCTACACCATGACCGCGACCGAGGTGGACGTGACGCCCGCGAAAGCAGACAAGGCGGCCAAGGCCGAGGGCCGGACATCACCGAGCCCCTCGCCCAAGAAGTAAGTCGATGCGTGAACCCGCCGTTGCTAGCGGCGGCGGCTGCTTGCTCCTCCGCCGAACAGACTACCTAGAACGCCCCGCACAATTTGTCGGCCAACCTGACTACCGACAGCGCGTGCCGCGCTCTTCGCCACTGTTGTAGCCATGCTATCATAGCGCCCACCACGCGGTCCAATCGTGGGTCCAAAAATATTGCCGAAAAACGACTCTCTTGCCGGTGCGGGGACAGAAGCACCCGGAGTTGCGGCCGGCGCAGACACGGCAGCCGTTTTCTCCTCGGCTTTCGCCTTCAACTTTTCGTAAGCCGATTCGCGATCGACAGCTTTCTCATAATGGCCCGCAACCACGGATGAGCTTATTATTTCTTTCCGCTGCTCCCGCGTGATTGCCCCAAGCTGACTCCGAGGAGGGACAATCTTCGCGCGCTCGACGATTCCAGGTTTCCCATCCTCATCAAGCATCGAAACGAGTGCCTCCCCCACGCCAAGCTCTGTAATGACAGACTCGACGTCGAGCTTCGGGTTCTGTCGGAAAGTCGTGGCAGCTGCTTTCACGGCCTTTTGATCGCGAGGCGTAAAGGCGCGCAACGCGTGCTGCACCCGATTCCCGAGCTGACCGAGTACGATGTCCGGGATGTCGAGCGGGTTTTGGCTGATGAAGTAGACCCCCACCCCCTTCGAGCGGATCAATCGAACCACCTGTTCGATTTTCTCTGCGACAGCTTTTTCGATATCCGCGAAGAGCAGATGAGCCTCGTCAAAAAAGAAAACCAGCGTCGGTTTTTCCGGATCGCCGACTTCCGGGAGCCGCTCGAATAACTCCGAGAGCAACCAAAGCAAGAAGGTTGCATAAACTTTTGGCGACTGTTGCATCAGCTTCTCTGCGGCCAAAATGTTAATCATGCCGCGCGAACCTTTCGTCTGAATCAAATCATCCAGATCGAGAGCGGGCTCTCCGAAAAACTTATCTGCGCCCTGTGACTCCAGCGCGAGGAGATTGCGCTGAATCGCGCCGGCACTCGCAGCCGAAACATTGCCGTACTCCGTCTTAAACTGGTCCGCGTTGTCGGCCACATATTGCAACATGGAGCGAAGATCCTTTAGATCGAGCAACAGCATTCCGCTCTCATCCGCGATCTTGAAGACCATATTCAAGACGCCCTCCTGTGTGTCGTTCAGATCAAGCAAGCGACCAAGAAGCAGCGGCCCCATCTCGGAGACCGTCGCGCGGACTGGATGGCCGTGTTCGCCGAAGACATCCCAGAAAACCACCGGAGACGCTTCGCCTTTGAAGTCGGTGAGGCCGAGCTCCTTCACCCGCTCCGCCACTTTTGGGTTATTGCCCCCGGGTTGGCTCATCCCGGCAAGATCGCCTTTCACATCCGCCATGAAAACGGGAATGCCCCGCTCGCTGAAATTTTCCGCCAGAGTTTGAAGAGTAACCGTCTTGCCCGTCCCGGTCGCGCCGGCGATCAGGCCGTGCCGGTTGGCCATTTTCGGAAGCAGATAAAGGGGCGCTTTCGCTTTCGCGATAAAGATAGGTTCACTCATGAGATGCAGCTCCAGCTTGGTTCGGATATTTCTTGCTCGAGGGACTTGGAAGCAAGAGCATTCGTCCGGCTCGCCGCTTCCATGGTTTTCCCCGCTCTCTTCACCGCGCTCGTGCTCGTGGTTGGTTCCGTTTACTTTCTTTCGAATCGAAAGCAACTGCGTGCGCCCGGATTGCGCGCTGCCATGGCGATCATTGCGGTGCTGATCGCGCTTGTCGTGCTCTGGCTGTACCGATCGCGTGTCGGCGGCGGTTAGCTCGCCGTTACCGGAACCTGGGCCGCCGCCGCTCCATCCGGCGATCCCTCCGCCGGCATCACATCGACAGGTGCGGCCTTGATGGCCGTGATCTCGAAGCTGCCGGAGCCGTTGTCCGTATTCAAATTAACCTTCTCCCCCACCCGGTGACTGAGTAGCGCCTGTCCGATTGCAGTTTGGTAGGAAATAATTCCTTCGTCCGGCTCGCTGTCCCAAGCCCCGAGAATCGTATAGCTCTCCTCCTTGCCTGAATCCGTTTCGCGTAGCGTGACCACAGTCCCGATCGAGACCTGCGAGACATCTGGATTCTCAAAGCTCGTCCCGCGCGCGCGATGCAATGCGCCTTCAAGTTCCACCTTCCGGCGCATCAAGACCGCCTGCATTTCTTTCGCCGCCTTGAACTCGAAGTTCTCGCGCAGATCCCCATACGACCGCGCGACTCCGATCTCCTTGCTGTTCTCAGGAATCTTCTTGTTGATCAGCTCTTCGAATTCCGCTTTCCGCTTATCCAGGCTGCTCCAGGAGACAACGAGGGATTCTGTTTTTTCTTCCTTCTGCTCGCCCGTGATGACGCTCTCCAGCTCCGGGTAAAGTTTGATGATCCGGGCGAGAAGCGAGCGCTTCGTCAGCTCATCGAACACCGGCGTGAGCATAAGGCGGCGCATCGCGTCCCGCGCCACGCTCGCTTCGGCGCCGTTGAACATGTCCGGAATCAGCTCCCGGTCATCCAATACCAGATCGCGCAGCTTACTTCCGCGGCTGTTCTCGTTGTGCTGATCGCGCTCCAGGGCGGAGAGAATCGCGCCGAGAAGATCGGGCGTAATCAGATCCCGCCATTCGCCGTCGCGATCCTTGCAAAGCCAGCTGAGCGCCTCGCTCGTGGTCGAATGCTCGCGGATACCTCGGTAGATAAAAGCGCGCAGCTCCGCCTGCTGCCCTGCCTCCACAAAGACTCGCGGGATCTGCGAAACCGCGCGGGCGTGATTGGATTGCATCAATTGCAAGGCACGCACCGTCCATTGCGGCCCGAGGGCGGCCGGTAGAATTTGTAGCACCCGCCGCTCCTTCGCGGAAGGCAGCTTCGGGAGAATCGTAGTCAAGCGCGGTTCCTCATCGGCGACCAGGCGCGCCAGGGTCGTGCCGGGGTCGGTGCTCTTGAGATCCGGACAACGCTCCAGCAGATCGTCGCGTGCGATGACCAGCTCAAAAGCTAGCGCCGGATTGAACCGCTGGTTCCGCACCGCTGCCTCCTCAATTGCGTTCACGACAGGTTGTAATTGCGCGACCGGATCCGAAAATTCGCCGTGTAACTTGATGATTTGATCAAGGGCGGTCGCCTGCTCCTTCGGCTGGCGCGCTTGATTAAAGAACGTGACCAATTCATCCGAGCGAGACACCTTTTCGGCGCGCAACTGAATGGGCTCTGTCTTCTTCGCGGGAATGTGAAAGTAACCCTCTTTCTTGAGCGTCTTTGTGGTCGAACTCCACCAGCGCTTCCATTCCGCCTCCGTGAAGAGATCGCCGATCATCCACTGACTGATCTGCGAAAGCGTGGCCTGTCCCCCGAGACTTTCGAGGATGTTTCGCACCACCGCCGCCGGATCTTTTTTCAACAAGGTTTTAACGGCGCTGAGGTTCGTCGCTTTGCTGGCCAGGAAATGTTCTGGCGGGATCGAGGTCAGATTTTCTGCCGCATAGGAAAGCTGCATCGGGTGCGCTTTCTTGCCGTGAAAGTCGATCACAATTTGGTTGAGCAGAAGATTCCACTCGGAGACGCGCCCAAACCCCCAGCTCTTATGCAAGCAGTAGGTGCCGGGTTTTAGTTTCTCCAGTTGATCGGCTGACTTCGGAGTCAGCTTTCCGGCTTCGACAAGTTTCTCAAGTTCTGAATCCATTCGCGAGGCGCTTAAGCTACGAAGAAGGCTTCGCCGGGCCAGTAATATTCCTCGGCACGAAAGACTCTGAGTCGGCTTGGCTCTCAGGATGTAAGGTCAACTCCGGCAGGCGATAAAGTTCAATATGGATCGTCGACCAACATTTCGTGGTTCCGGGCTCCGGCTCGAACCGGAGCGACCGCACCGAAGTGCGCGCGCGACCTTCAAGAAAACTCGAGAGATCCTCTTGTGATGCCAGCAGAGGTTGCACCGGAAAACCTGCGGCCGCCATCGTCGGCACCAGCCGGCCTGTGTGGTGTCCGTTCTGCGCATCGGTAAGCACAATGCTAACCCGAGCCGGTTGAGCCGCTGTGGACCGCAAAACGCCCCAGAGGGTTGGCTTGAAAAAGGCTCGCAGTTCAATGGAACAATCAGCGGCGTCCGGCAGGGCGATCTCCTCGCCGAAACGCACCTCGCGTCTCTCAAGACTCTCACGAATAAGTTCACCCGCGGGTTGCACACGACGGCGGCGGAGCAGCACGTAATCACCAGCGCGGCGCACCACAGTGTAGCGGCGAGGAAGTTCTTCGAGGAGCAGAGAATCGTCTTGCGCGGGGTAACGGTCATCCACCGATTGCAGCCGCGCGAAAACCATTTGCGGCGCCCGGCGCGATTCGTAGTAGCGCAAATTCAGCCGCAGAAGCGCCGGCGTGTAGGCAGCATAACTTTGAAAGATCGGCCGTGGCCGATAGTTGAGATGTTCACGCAAAATCTCATGCTGATCGTGACCGAAAACGTCTATGGATTTGCGACCGACGAGAGTCTGCAAATCCGGTTTCCCGTGGATCTGTTTGTCTTTCCGCTCACCGGCGGCAAATCGACGCGCCGAAGCTTGCGGCCGGAAGATTTCCCGCGCCGTTTCCGATAGTCGCTGAGCGATTAATTGCGGCATTTGTCCCGGGAATCTTGGGTGACAAAGCCAGATGCTCGGCAGACAAACAAGCGGGGCGAGGTCGAGCAATGTCCAGCGACGGGCGGAAACGAAGAAAGGAGGGACGGCGGAAAGAAGGATCAAAGCCGACAAAAAATACAACACGGTGTGGCCTTCGTCTGCCCGCGTGAAGCCGTGCTTCCAGAGGAAAAACCAGACGAGCGCGAAGTAAAGCAGCATCCCCGTTTCCATCGCGCTCACCTTCTTGCGGGCGAGCAGCAGAGCGAAAGTCGCTAACAAGATCCAAAGCGAGGCGCCCAGCCACCAGACCGCGACTGGAGATTTACTCACAGACATGGCAGCGGCATAGCCACTCGCACTTTGCCAGCTGGTGAAAAAATAAGCCGGTAAATTCCGGAGGGATTGGCCAGCCAGCATCCACACTCCGAGGAACCCAATCCCGTAGCCGGCTGCGACATGGAGCGGCTTGCGCCATTCCCCCCGCAGCAGGTGGAAAAAGGCATAGATGGCGATAGCCGCGACCGCTTCGAGACAATAGTTAAACCGAACAGCGGAAAAGATCACCATCCAGATGAGCGCCACCGTCTGCTGCCAGGCTTTGGCCTTCCCGGGTAGCAGCCAGCAAAGCGCGAGCAACGGAACGCCGTAGGCGGTGTAAAGCTCGGAAAACATCAACGCCGCCAGGACCAATGCGGCATAGTAAAACGCAAAGCGCACCCAAGGCAGGGATGAGCCCAGCGCGATCACGGTGGCCGCGAAAGCCGTTTTCCCAAGGACCTCCCAAAGATATTTGCTCAGCGGAACACCGTCGAAATAAACATTCGAAATGAGGAAACCAAGCGGCCCGAACGTAAAGGCAATGTCGGTTCCGAACTGCAGGCCATGCCGATGAGCGTGAACCAACACCATGCTCCAGGAAGCATCGAGATCCGCTCGGGGCGGCGCCGGAAACTGAATCAGCACCAGGGCAAAGAAAAGCGTCAGAATGACGAACAATCCGAAGCGCACCGATCTCCCGAAGGACCCGGGCCCGGCCAATTCGAAAGCGGGCGGGGCGTCTGATGGAAATGTGCGCATCTACAATCGGCCTTCAGGCGAGATCAATTAGCCCGCGCGTTCTGGTAGCTGATCATCACGCACTGCGACCCGAACTGGGCGACCGAAATTAAGGCGCGGGTCCCGATTCGCCAGACAAAATCATGCGCAGCCGCGCTCGGCAGCGTTTGCATTTGCGACGCTCTAGGCCGCATGGAACGCTACGCCCCGTGCCTGTCTGGTTTTGGATCGCCTTCCATGTCGGCGTTTTTGTGGTTCTGGCGATTGACCTTGTAGGGTTCAACCGCAAGGCGCATGCAGTCACGATCAGGGAAGCGACGATCTGGAGCATCGTTTGGGTGCTTCTCTCCCTCAGCTTCAACCTGCTCGTCTGGCGCCTGAAAGGCCCTCAGGCCGCGCTCGATTTCTTCACCGGCTACGTCATCGAGTACTCGCTCAGCGTGGATAACATCTTCGTCTTCGTCCTTATCTTTACCTACTTCCAAGTCCGCGCGAAGTACCAGCATCGTGTCCTTGTTTGGGGCATAATTGGAGCGCTCATCATGCGCGGCATCATGATCTGGCTCGGCGTCGCGCTCGTCGAACGCTTCCATTGGATCCTCTACATCTTCGGCGCGTTCCTGCTCATCACCGGCATCCGTATGCTCGTGAGCAAGGGCGAAGAGATCGACCTCGAGAGCAATTTCGTTTTGCGTCTCTGTCGTCGCTGGATGCGGGTCACCCCGGAATATCACGGCGAAAAATTCATCGTGAAACAGCAGGGCCAATGGATGCTCACTCCCCTCGCCCTTGTCCTGATCGTGGTCGATATCATGGACCTGGTCTTCGCGGTTGATTCCATTCCCGCGGTTTTCGCCATCACCCAGGACGAGTTCATCATCTATACCTCTAACATTTGTGCGATTCTCGGCCTGCGGTCGCTCTATTTTGTGCTCGCGCATGTCGTTGACCGATTCATCTACCTCAAGACCGGGCTTGCCCTCGTCCTTGGTTTCGTTGGTCTCAAAATGATCAGCGCAGATGTGTTTCACGTTCCAAATTGGTTTTCCCTCGCTGTCATCGTTACTACTCTCACGATCACAATCGTCCTCTCCATGCGCGCCACCCGCGGTCGCCCCACACGGTGAAAACAGCCCTTGCCTCCAGTAAGTAAACTCAGGTAGCACTGGTACGCCGTATGAGATCTCTCCTCGCCGTCGCGCTCCTCCTCGGTCTGGCTAATCTGACCCTAGCCGATATTCATGATCCGCCTTCGAACGATTACGGGCCGACGCGCAAGCTGGGACGGGGTATCTCGAATCTGCTCTATGGCGTAGCGGAACTACCCACGACCATCGCAAAAGTTAATCGGGATGAAGGCAACTCCGCCGCCGGCGGCTACGGCGTCGTGCGCGGCGTGGGCCGCAGTGTGATGCGCATCCAGGCGGGCGTCTTGGAAATCTTCACGTTCCCGTTCCCTATTGTGCGCGGAACTTATTACCCGGTCCTGGAAAGCGACACCCATTGGATCCACGCCGGCTACAAGGAATTCCCGCCCGAGCTCGGGAACGAATCGAAGTATCCGTACGTGCGGCATTATTAGCGCACCGTAGCGGACTGGAGCGGCGCCCTGGTCACCGCCGAAACCACGGCTGTATTCCACGCGTCCGCGTTTGGCTGCTGCGCCCGACGGTCAGACGGCGGCTAAAGTTCAGAGCATGCGCCCAGTCGAACTTCAGATCGAGGACGTAGCCTTTGGCGGGAAAGGCGTGGGCCGCACCGAAGGCAAAGTGGTCTTCGTTCCCTACACAATTGCCGGGGAACGGGTTGCGACCCGGATCACCCGCGAGAAGAAGCAATTTGCCGAAGCAGAATTGGCCGCAGTGCTGGAAGAATCTCCGGAGCGGACCACCCCGAAATGTCCCCACTTCGGGCGTTGCGGCGGCTGCAGCTACCAGCACATGAAGTACAAACACCAACTTCAGGTGAAGCAAAAGCAGGTGGAAAACGCCCTGCGCCGGATCGGTCGCCTCAACACCCCCGTGCAAACAATCGTTTCGTCACCCCAAGAGTATGGCTATCGAAACCGGATCACTGTGCACGCGGATGGCGGC
>Ga0136614_10003075_pt1 | contig 10574 bp, 5 predicted proteins | sample AntDrymUQ2792106_2_FD_106643 | JGI IMG/M metagenome (GOLD analysis project Ga0136614, IMG submission 106643) | Polar desert sand microbial communities from Dry Valleys, Antarctica - metaG UQ279 (21.06) | ecosystem: Environmental > Terrestrial > Soil > Desert | place: Antarctica: Dry Valley... | reverse complement strand
TTACGATTCTTTGGTACATAGGTCCCAGGGTTGCAGCAACCCTGGGTTGAAACTAACCACGCTTTCAGCGTACTTCCTAGTACTGTTCAGGCAATATCTGGAGTTTTCACAGCCTCCACACCGGTCCTCGGTTCCGTCGGCACCAAACAGCTGAGCGCATTTCACCAACCTTGCCATTCCCCTCACGGACCAAATCTCTGTTTGTACTCTCCTGAGGTGAGGAAAGCCTTGACCATCTCGGCATTGACGAAATTCCCGTTGAATTGATTAAGCTTCCCCAGCCAAAAGTCATAACCACTGAAGTTTGAGTCGGGCAGATCATTTGGGTTCCGACGCAGGTAACCGAAGTACTGGATGAGCACAAACGCTTTGTTGAACTCGATACGCGCCAGGTCAGAGTCCTCAGCCACGGCCCGCAAAGCCTGAGCTCGGTTCTTTGCTCCCGAAGACAGCTCGCTTACTAGTTGGTTGCGTTCCGATGTCGACAAAGCGCCTCCGGCATTCTGGTTTAGCGCATCAACAAACTGAGCCGCCGTCAGCGTCCCGGGATACGCCGTGGTGAATCGTGGTCGCATCACGTACTCAGCGGCGAAGGCCTGCTTATTGTTTTCTAACACCTGCTCCCAACCCGTTTGCTGGACTATCACGCCCTCGCCGATTCGGTTCCTATCGGGGATAAACTCACTGAACCTCAGCGGCACCGGAGCGCCCGGCAAGTCGCCATACGCAGTTTTGTAAAATCGGTAGACGAGATAGCCGGTTTCCCGAAACTCGATCGAAAGGAAGAAAGCCGCAGAGACATTGGTGCGCTTAAGTTCAATGCATTGCGCATCCGCGCCGCAAGAATCAATCTGATTGGTCCAGAATGCCAGTCCACTTGCATCCGGTTCGCGATTGAGGAAGTCGAGATACTGTTGGCGCACAAAAAAGCGAGACGAATGCTCGATGGGATTAGGCTGCGGCAGGCCAAAAGCCAGACCCGAGAGTGATAGTCCGATGGAACTGTCGGCTTCAGCAAAAACCACGCCATCGTTCAAGAATCCATTCAGGTACGGATCGGGGAAGGCGTCAATTCGCGGTGTGCCTCCATTGCCGCCGGAACCGTCCTCCGAGCCGCTGGCATCTTCAATAACATAAACATTTCCGAGGCCCGTGACCGCCAACCCGTGAAGGAAAAGATTATTGTCGATTGAGAGACCTTCCACCACGACTTCATCTCGGTCCGGTCGCCCGTCACCGTTGTCGTCGTAAAGAGCCAGCAGCACTGTGTCATTCCCGGAAGAGTGTGAGAAGACTATGCCGAGCGAGTTGACGGCAATGTCCAGGGGCTCGTCATTCGCAAACGGATACGAATAGTAAGGGGCAGCATCGAGAGTGTCGGGCAGGCCATCGGCGTTGGTGTCGCGAATGATCCGCAACTCATTGGAATTGAAATCCGCGACCAGGAGGTCGTTATTTGGCAGCAGCGCCAGGGCGTTGGCGTTGTAAAGGCGATCATCGCCTACACGCACCAGCTCGACCGACCGCGAGTTATCAAAACCTCCGGTGCCCGGATCCCTCACCAACAGTACGATTCCCGCCGAAGGCTCGTTGGCTGGATCGTTCGGATCAGATGAGTTGTAGTAGCCGCTGGAAGATACAACTACGAATTCACGACCCGCACGCGACCTCCCGGCGACCACTGCCGCCGCCGAAGGGAGTCTAAAATCAATCTGGAGGTTGTAAGTATTGGACGTATCGACGCGGTAATCGCCATTAGTATCTAATGCGACCACCACCACCCCAACTGGAGTGTTGTTGAGCGTGGCTGCATAGACTTCGTATCGAGCGCCTGACTGGCCGACGGCGACATCGAACGCGCCCCCTGCAGAATCGAAAGTAGTCCGCTCGTCTGCCACTAAATCGCTGTTTCTATCTACGAACTGTTCGACTGTTCCAGCATCAGAGGTCAGGCTCAGTTGTGATGTATGCAGCACGCGATTCAGCGGCGTGCCGGGGAGAATTGCAGTTACTGCGGGGAAGGCTGCTGATGAAGATGTGCGAGCCGCGCGGGTTGATACAAAGAGAGAGCTTGATTTACGCCGCAGGTGACGAGGTCGCACTTCCACACTCCGTTGAGCTCTTGAGGGCGCATAACCGCCCATCCGCCCCGCTCGAGTGAATATATCCGGCCGCGCTCCAAGAGCTCGGCGCATGTCTGGTTTTAGTTTTGGTTCCAGCGTCTGAGCACTGCCGACCACGGCGAACAGAAATGCGCTTAATATCAAAGCTGCGAGGAATCCTAAAAAGTAAATCGATAATCGCAAGATCTTCATTGCGCCCCCTATTTCCTGAGTCCGTTGTTCACCTTTAGTTCCAATCTACGGAGTTGCCGCTGAAAGGTTGTAAGCCTTTGGAGAGTGTCAAAAGTCGACTTAAATTACGCTGAAAGCGTTCACTAATTGGAGCCCAGGGTTGCTTCAACCCTGGGACTTTGGTTCCCTATAAAATCCAAATCTGACAGAGTTCGCGAGTCGGGCTGTTGCGCGTGATCTGGCCTTTGGCCAACACCTTCGGCATTATGATTCTTTGGATATGTGTAGACCCAGGGTTGAAGCAACCCTGGGCTCGAATTAGCGAACGCTTTCAGCGTTATTTGTACCGACTCTTGACACGGCGCTGGGCGCATGGCTTCGGTGTTCACAGCTGGTGTCTGCTGCGGGAAACCGGCGGCCGCACACGCGCTGGTGCCGAAGGTTCTGAACGCGCCGGAGGATCTGGACGCTGCGCAGGCTCAGAGCGCTGGGGCGCTGGTTCAGAGCGTTGGGGCGCCGGCTCCGACCGTTGTTGCTCAGGCTCAGAACGTTGGGGCGGTGGATCTGATCGCGGCGGAGGATCATTACGCGGAGCCGGTTCATAACGCTGCGGCCTTTCCTCATGTGGCTCGGGCGCAGAGCGAGAAGGTGGTGGCTCATAACTGCGCGCAGGCGGATCCGGGCGTGGCGCGGGGGTCTCGGTGCGTTCCCGGCGTTCAGGTCGCTCGTCGCGATCCATGTCCACCGGCTGCCGGTTCCTTTCCGGGCGTGCGGGCCGCTCATTTCGTTCATGCCGATCTGTTCTCTCGGGCCGCGGACGATCCGCAGGGGGTTCAATTTCCGATGCCGGCGGTCTGATGGGAGCAGTTGGCGGTCGTCGTTCTCGGGACGAATCGTTGATGTCCGGGGTATCTGAGTTTACCGGGCGCTCCCGTTGCGGATAGGTACGCGCCGGCCGCGCAGGTCGACCAGCAGTATTGTCGGTTGCTTCGCGTCCGTCCGCTGGTTGATCAGGTCGATCCACCGGAATGCGCCCCGGACGAGCTGGCCGCACCACCGCGCCTGTAGGTCGAGCTTCGGAATGATCTGAAGTGGCGTTATCCACCGAAACCACTGTCCTCGGCTCCCGCCCGTTGAGGGTGCGGATACGGCGCAAGTCGTTGTCGAGCGAAACACCGGGCGTGCGTGCCGCAGCGCCAGTTGGTCTATCAGTAATGCCTGCACTCGGAGCCACGCGGGCTGGTCGGGAAGTAATCATACGACCGCCACTGTCTCCTGAGGCCGCACCACCTGGCCCAGCGCCGGTCACCCGCGCCGGCCTCAAAGGAAGATCTCCCCGCACCGGTTCCGCGCTTATCACGCGACGCGCTAGTGCCTGATCCGCAGTTTGAAACCGGCCGCCCGCGCCGCCGAAGTCTGCGGTCCTCGCGCTGGTTACCGCGCGCAAGTGTGCAGGATTAACGCGGCGGAGGTTAGCAAGCTCTCTCTCCCGCATCGGCGTTAGCCGATCGCGATCGCGGTCGCGGTAATGACGCGATCGCGGATCGCGGTGGTGGTATGAAAGCGGATACCAGGAGATGTGGTTCCCAAAGTTTATGTGAAAGGCTACAAGTGCCGGACGCCACCAGCTGCGATGCCGGTAATACTGACTGCGTGGACACCAGGCCCAATAATTGTTGTGATAGACCCAACGACCGTAGTGATAAGGAGCCCAGCCCCACGGTTCATATCCAACCCAGGTCCAGCCGTAGGGCGGACACCAGGTCCAATCACCATGGCGATACGGCGCCCAATCAGGGTAGTGGTTAATAACCGTCAGGTGCGGCCGCCAGATCCAGCCATAGTCATTAACGTGGGCCCAGGTCCCGTAGGCGTCTAAGTCTTCCGCGCCCCACACGTAATTGTCGTAATACTTATTGTCGTAGCGCATGCGTTGCGCCAGATATCGTTCTCGGTCGTCGATCCAACTGTCCCATGAATCCCTGGGCCCGGCTGCGAGTAATTCCCAGTCGCCGGCGTCCACTCCCTGGAAGATCAGTTCGGCAGTACGACCATCGCGCAAAGTGAATCCTGATGTTTCAGAGTAGATACGCGCTCGCCCGCCATCGCGCGCCGTCAGACGTACGCGGCCATCTCGAGCCACGTCGATGCGGTATAAGCCTTTCTTCTCGGCTGCCATGGTGGTCTTGGGGGCATCAACCTCAAAGTACTCGCGGTCGCTGTCAAACTTTGCCAGGCGAACTGAAGCAGCGCCTTCGACAACGCTAAGGGCTACGCCTTCATCACGCAGAGTGACGATCCGCAGGATTGAATTCGATTCAAGACGCACGAAGTTACGCGCATCGATCTGAATCTCCAGCCGGGATTCGCGATCGGTCGACACTGTGTCGCCTTCTACGAGCGGAAAATTAAGGCGAGCCCGCTCCCAGTCGCTATTACCATTACGCTTGAGACTTACCTCGCCTTTGATCAAGCTGATCCGGACGACGCGCGCTTTCTCGTCATATTCATCAGCATAATCATCTTCCGCGCGAACCGAATAAGCGGTCGCGAATACCATCAGTAAAAGAGATAGAATTGTGGCGTGCAGAGATCGGCGGGTAGAACGCATGGCTACGCTCCTTATTGTTTGTGTGTACCCTGAACCGTCGTCGCGCGCTTGGAGAGTTTGTCCTGACCGCGCGCTGGCGAAGGCAGTGTCCCCGCGCGGGCCGCCCGCGTGGGGTGCTAGAGTAAGCCCGCTAATCAAATTCCTATTCTGTTAGTTAAGGCTTAGTCGATTGCTTGACGGGAGAGCAAAGCGTGTGCCCGATCAGGAAGAATTGTTCGCGAGTTTGTAACTTTGAGGTTTCTCAAAGAGTTCTCTGTGCGCTCCGCGCTCGCATGGTGATAGATCCTATCAAGACAAGCCGCAGAGACACTGAGAAAGTCGGCAGGAGCAGGAGGCAGGGGCAGGAGGGAACAGGAGAGGTCAGTCTGTTGAACTTGAGACACCCAGATCAGTATTCCACCGGGGATGACCATCTTTTGGCCCGTCTTCACTACGATTGTCGGTAGTAGTGACAGGATAGTATGCGGGATGGTGCGGCGTCGATACTATATCGTGTGAGGTATTGGGCTCCCAGAATACACGCCCGTCGGTATTAGAATGCCCCGATGAAAATCCAAAAGGGCTTAGGGTAATTGCAGGTCTTAAGAAATTCTGCATGATGGGGGAATTGCAGGTTGGGAAGGTGGGCAAAGCGAAGCGCGCCCCCGCTCCAGCGTAGCGTTTTTCGCAGGCTAGAAAAACGCTGCCTTCCATGCCGCCTCGATCCAGTGCAACTCGAAGAAAAACTGGCGTTAATGTCGCTAGTGCTGGAGCGGGGGCGTGCTTCGCTTTGCCCCCTTCCTGAACTGCAAATTAGCCGAGCTTGAGCCGGCGTGGGGATGGTTGGGTGTTGACACGTCTCGGTCAGGTCAAGCAAGTCGCTTCAAATCGGCCTCGGCCGCAACGTATCCGAAGCTTGTCCACTGGTCTCCATTAACCATCTGCCGAAAGATTTTGAGGGCCTCATCGCGGCGCCCGTTGTGGAGGTACCAGTTGCCAATACCGTATAGGATGCTAGTTGAACCCGCCGATCCGTCCTGTTTCAAGGTCTCTGCCAGGAGGTCTTCGGGTGGGATCTTTCCTTTGTACATTAGCAGCAACCGGTAGTAACCGTGGTTTTCAATAATCTCCATGCCTTCGCGGATTGGCTCCAGCACTTTGGCTGCCTCGCCGGCGCGATTCATTCTTCTCAGCGTCATATAGAGCCAGTGACTCGTGGCGACGAGTGCATCAGGATTCTTCGAAACCCTAAGGCACTCGCGATAACTATTCACCGCACGCTGATTCCGACCCCTCAGGTAATATGAGAGACCCAGGTGATACCAGATATTGAAGTGCAGCGTGCTGGTGGGGATGTTGCGCAAATTCGGCTGGCCGTCTGGATCTACTTCATCCGGCTTCCCTTTGATCAGTTTTGCGGCTTTCTCGAAATCCCTGATCGCCAGATCGAATTCGCGGAGGGTAATGTAGCGATGTCCGCGATGGCGGTGAAACCGGGCATCCCAGGGAAACTTCTTTATCCCTTCGCTATAGACTTCAATCGCGTCACTAAAGCGACCCAGATATGCAAGCCGGCGTCCCAGCCAGATTCTCGCGCCGGAATCATTTGGTTTGGCTTCAAAACGCCGGCGCGCTGCGTCAAGCTGCGCTTCCATTTCTTTTCTTGTTTCTGCTGAAACCTCAGGAGCTGGTCGATTGACGAATTCGGCCGGAGGCTTTTTACCCTGGGCGTTCCCGGCTTCGGTCGTCAGGACCAAAGCAGAGTGGTTAACGCAATCAGCAGGGTGGCGATTCTTAGTGAGTGGTTCATAGTGTCCGTAAGAGAAATGATACAAGTAGCGCCGGAGGCGCGGCAGAAGATAGCCAGGGGCAAGCGCTCGGCGCGTCGCCCCTGGGTTAAGTCAATAACACGACCTCCCGGAAAGGCGAAACCTCGCGATGCTTGGATCGCTGGAGATGTTGAAACTGTAGCGCGATTGAATACAACAAACGACCTGAGTTCAGGAAGAACTCGCCGCCTATCGTCCTTACGTGAAAAGATTTCATCCGCGCATTCTTTCACATAGGGATTTATCTCCCAAGTAGCATGTACCTGATGGTGGGCAGACGCCGCGAGATTGATCCACTAATGTAAGTCTCAGCGCTAATGTCTCGGATTGCTTTTGCGCCAACCTGTGAAGTTTTAAGTGGTTTCTTAATGCAGTTGAATGTCTAAGCTCTTGAAAGGGCGACTCCATTACGAAACCGAGGAGCGGTAGCGACCGGGTCTGTTGCGATTACATTCAGGTTAGGAAAAAAGTAGAACTCTATTTACCTCTCCCAATTTCAACTGGCTTCGATTCAGGCCAAGGATTAGTATTCCATCCTGACCCGATCGCATCCACCCCAGCGGGCTGCCCGTTTGGGAACCCCGGTCCGCTCCTCGGTTCCGTAATTGAGTGGCAACCGCCGAATGCAGTCAACATAAAGGCACTACCAATCTTTCATAGCGCTTTGAGCTAATTAAGTGGAATATTAGACTTCGGAAACGAAGAACCAGCCGGGAGGAGCTACTGCTGTGAGAAAAACTGCTGTGAGTAAGCGCAACCCGTTCGCCGCCGTTACGGTGCCCCGTTTCGCTTTAGCGATCCTTTTGGTCGCCGCTGTTTCAACCGGTGTTATTGCACAAGCACCTTCTGCGACCCCGACCCCAGGCTCCACGGACAAACGGGGCATCGGCGTCCAGACCTCTGGACCCACTAAGACTTCGCAGTCCGACCAGGCGGCCAGAGAGGCGAAACCAGAACTCGTACTGCAGACCGGCTACAACAATTTCTTCGGGGCGACGCGATTTGTCTTCAGTCCCGACGGCAGGCTCCTGGCAACTACCTCGTTTCGCGGCAGCACCGTCAAACTGTGGGAGACGGCGAGCGGGCGGGAGTTACGCAACTTGTCCACCGGCACTCACAGTGGAGGTATGTCTCCGTTCATCGCCTTTAGCCGGGACAGCCGACTCATCGCAGCCGCCGCCGGCGACAACTCAGTAAAAACTGGGATGTAGTATCGGGACGAGAACTGCAAACGCTCGCCGGCACTCAGGGGTCTATGACCTCCGCGATCGCCGGCGTCTCCTTCATCGGGTTTACGCCGGACGGTCGCGTCGTGACAGTCAGCGACGCGATCAGAGTTTGGGACTCCGCGTCCGGGCAAGAGCTCCGCTCGATTAGCACCGCGACGAGTTTAGGCACATCGGCTTTCATGGGTGGAGGTGGTGCGGCAATTACTCCGGATGGCACCCAACTGGCATTCGTCGTCTTAGACGACGGCGGAGAAATCAAGTTTTGGGACCTCGCGACTGGTCGCGAAACTCGCGCCATTAATCTACCTGACAAAGAGATCGATAGCATCGAGCTGGCGTTTACGCCGGACGGTCGCTTGCTAGCCTGCGGCATTGTCGACAAGCGGTTACGATTATGGGACGTGGGTGAAAAAGGAAATGAGCGCGAGGTGACAACAACAGCCCCCGAGCACGTTCTGGTAAAGTTCAGCCGCGACGGTCGCATGCTCGCGTTCGCAGAAGGCCACACGGTCAAACTCTGGGAGGTCGCGACCTTGCGAGAGTTGCCGGCCTTGAAAGCGCCTCACACTAGCTTACAGGCCTCGCAAGTGGGTCTCTTCGTGAATTTCAGTGAGGATGGGAAGAAGCTCGCTACCGGAGGCTTCGGTACGCCGACGATTCTCTGGGAGACGGAAACCTTAAAACAACTCGTTAAGATGAGCGGTCGAACTAACATGGCTTACGAGGTCGCCTTTAGCGCCGACGGCACTCGGCTCTCTTCCGGAGGACGCACACGTTGGGATCTCCGTACGGGTCGTGGCTCGCGACTCACGTCAGCGCCTTCCGACGGCTTGTTTGGCATGCCCAGCCCAGATGGAAAATTGCTCGCTACATTCACAATGAACAGTAATGTCCTCACCATTCTGGAAGTACTAAGCGGACGACAATTGCAGCGTATGTCGCCGGCTTCTGGTGGGGGCGTTATTGACCGAGTCAATTTCAGTCCTGATGGGACCATGTTACTCACGATGTATGGGCCCGATCAGCAGCAACAGCAGCAGGCGTCGAGCATCAGTCCTGGGAGCAATGAGAATCAATTAAAGATTTGGGATGTGAAGTCAGGGCGTGAGTTGCGGTCGATAGCGCTCGGCTTGGGCGGCGCATCCAAAGCCGGCTTCAGCTCCGATGGTCGGACGATGGCTACACTCGGCACGATGGGCCAAATCTCACTCTGGGATGCCGGGTCAGGAAGTAAGATACGTGATCTAACTTCATCACCGTTGGGCAACCTCGGAACCCTTGGTAATCCCGGCTCGATGCCCACTTCGATCAACCCCGGCGCCATCCTGAATCCCGGCGCAATGAAATCCGGGTCGGTAGCAATGCCGAATATGGCAGATATCGGTGCCATGATGACAAACATGATGGGCGCGATGTCAGCGGGCACCATGGGCCAAACGGTTACCTCGCTGGCATTCAGTCCTGACGGCCGGTCGTTGGCAACCGGCGGTGTCGAGACGAAGTCGAATTTCGATATGGCCGCAATGATGAGCGGGGCCCCGAACCAGGGGAAAAGATCAAAGAAGCAGCCCACTCCCGATCCCCAGGATTTCATGAAGAGTATGAAAGTTGAGACTACTGGTCAGGTACGGCTTTGGGATGTTGCCAGCGGAAGCCAGGTTGGAGAGCTCAAGGGTCATGGCAAAGGAGTTACGGAAGTTGCTTTTAGTCGGGATGGCCGGCTGCTAGCTTCCGGTAGTACTGACAACACGATCCGGATCTGGGACCTCGCGACCAAGCGCGAGTTACGCACGCTGACCGGCCACACCTCCAACATCGAGTCGATAGACTTCAGTCCCGATTCCCGCTTGCTCGCATCGGCCGGCGAGGACGGAGGCACCTTCTTGTGGGATACAAGCACAGGGGAACACCTGGCGACACTGATTTCTCTCGACGACGGCGGCGAGTGGATGGTTGTCACGCCCCAGGGTTTGTTCGATGGCACGCCCGTTTCGTGGAACCAGATTCTCTGGCGCTACAACCAGGACACTTTCAACGTCGCACCAATCGAATGGTTCTTTAACGAGTTCTACTATCCCGGTCTTCTCAGCGAGATCCTCACCGGTAAACGTCCGCGCGTGGCGCAGGATGTTTCCCGGAAGGACCGTCGCCAGCCAGTAGTTAAATTGTCACTGGCCGGGGAGCCAGCGCCCTCCACCGGCATAGCTTCACGACGGGTAAAGGTAAGGATCGACGTCACCGACGCACCCTCGGACCAGGACCATCACGGCACCGGCGCACATGACCTACGCCTGTTTCGCAATGGTTCGTTAGTGAAAGTCTGGCATGGCGATGTTTTGAAGGGCCAATCCGCTGTCACCCTCGAGGAAGAAATCACCGTCGCTGCGGGAGCTAACGCACTGACGGCTTACGGCTTCAACAAAGATAACGTCAAGAGTAAAGACGCCCAGTTGCCACTCGTGGGCGCGGACAGTCTGAAGCGTGCCGGCACCGCTTATGTTATCGCGGTCGGGTTAAATGAATACGCAAACCCACAGTACAACTTGAAGTATGCCGTGGCTGACGCGCAAAGCTTCGGTGATGAAGTGCGCGCCAGGCAAACGCAAGTTGGGCGATTTGAGCGTGTCGAAGT
>Ga0136614_10003073_pt1 | contig 10575 bp, 7 predicted proteins | sample AntDrymUQ2792106_2_FD_106643 | JGI IMG/M metagenome (GOLD analysis project Ga0136614, IMG submission 106643) | Polar desert sand microbial communities from Dry Valleys, Antarctica - metaG UQ279 (21.06) | ecosystem: Environmental > Terrestrial > Soil > Desert | place: Antarctica: Dry Valley... | reverse complement strand
TCGTGCGTCGCGATGAAAATTCGCTTCGTGCCATCGGTCAGTACCACGTCGAGCAGTTCATCACCATCATCCACGTTGACGGCGTTGATGCCGTTGGTGCGGATGTTCTGGAAATCCGCGAGGCTCGTCTTCTTGATGACGCCCTTGCGTGTGACCATCAGGACGTAGCGCCCTTCGGTGAACTCGCGCACCGCGACGACGCCCGCCAGTTTGCGCTCGGTCGGAATGTTGATCAGATTGACGACCGCCTTGCTGCGCGCGGCGGTCGCCGCATCGGGAATTTCGTGAACCTTCAGCTTGTAGACCTGCCCGTCGTCGGTAAAGATCATCACGTAAGAATGGGTCGAGGCGATGAAGAGGTGCTCGACGTAGTCGTTGTTCTTGCCGGTCGAAGCGCCGAAGCGGCCCTTGCCGCCGCGCCCCTGGCGAGTGTACGCGGTGATCGGCGTGCGCTTGATGTAACCGCTGTTGGTGACGGTAATCGCCACGTCTTCGTCGGCGATCATATCCTCGATGGTTAGATCGACCCCCTCGTCAACAATCTCTGTCCGGCGCTTGTCGCCGAAGTTCTTCTTCACCTCCTCAAGTTCCTGGATGATGACGCGGCGCAAACTGCTCTCGTTGGCGAGAATCTCTTCGAGTTCAGCGATCAGACGAATGATCTGCTCGTACTCGTCGAGAATCTTCTGCCGCTCAAGCCCGGACAAGCGGCGCAGTTGAAGGTCGAGAATCGCCTGCGCCTGCTGCTCAGAAAAGCCGAGGCGCGCGATGGTCTTCCGCAGCTTGTCGAGGAAGCCGGCGAGCGTCAGGTCGGAGGGCGTGCCTTTCCACGATTTAGCTTGGTCGACGGTCGTAAGGTCGCCGGTCAACCACGCCCGCGCTTCATCCACCGAGCGCGCGTTGCGAATCAGCGGGATGATGTAGTCGAGCGCGTCGGTGGCTTTGTTCAAACCTTCGAGGATATGCGCGCGTGCGCGTGCCTTGCGCAGGTCATACTCGGTGCGGTGGCGCACCACCTCGCGCCGAAACTCGACGAAGGCTTCAATCATCTGCTTCAGATTGAGGACGCGCGGCTGCCCGTTGACAATCGCGAGGTTGATGACGCCGAACGACGACTGCATCGGCGTCATCTTGTACAGCTTGTTGAGGATGATTTGCGGCACGGCGTCGCGCTTCAACTCGACCACGATGCGCATCCCGTTGCGGTCGGACTCGTCGCGCAGATCGGAGATGCCTTCCAACTTCTTCTCGTTGATGAGTTCGGCGATGCGCTCGATGAGGCGCGCCTTGTTCACCTGGAACGGAATCTCGGTGACGATGATCGCGTCGCGCTCCGAGTTCCCACGCCCGATGCGGTCGATCCCGGCGCGCGCGCGCATCTGGATGATCCCGCGCCCGGTCAGATAAGCCAGCCGGATACCCTCGCGCCCGTAGATAAATCCGCCGGTCGGAAAGTCCGGGCCGGGAATGATCTTCATCAACTCTTCGATCTTGATCGTCGGCTTGCGGAGCAGCACGATGGTCGCATCGACGATCTCGTTGAGGTTATGTGGCGGAATCTTCGTCGCCATCCCGACGGCGATTCCGTCGGAGCCGTTCAGCAATAGGTTCGGCACGCGCGTCGGCATCACCGACGGCTCACTCAGCGACTCGTCATAGTTCGGCTTGAAGGTGACCGTCTCCTTCTCAATGTCGGAAAGAATTTCGGTCGTCAGCCGCGCCATCCGCGCCTCGGTGTTGTGATTGACGAAGCCGTTGGCGACGAACGAATGGCACGCGCTGTCAACGCGCAACGAATAGACACGCTGCTCGCCCGCGTCTTCAATCGCCACGACCGGATCGAACAGGTAGTTTGTCCGCGAAAGGTATTCGTCCATCGCGTAATCGCCCGGCGCGAGCGCGGTTTCGAGGCGCGGCAAAGCGGCGCGCAACCGGACGGGGCGATCAAAATTATTCCGCTCCATCCAGTTCCGTTGCTGCACCGCGCGAAGGCGCAAATAAGCGGCCATGAGGGGGATGAAGTCGCTTTTCGCCAGAGCCTTCCCGGTGACGAGGGCAATCACTTCCGCCAGCCTCTCTTGCTTCACACGCGAGACAAATCCGATGCGCCGCGCGAACCCGGTCAGGTTCTCGCGCCCGTTCATGGCGAGGCGATGCGTCGCGCGATGGTGGGACGCATCCGACGTGTGCGACGCCGCAATGCCGAAGCGCAGCAAAATCGTCTGCACCTGTTTCAGCAACGTTTCACTTTGCGAGCACAGGCTGACGCGCAACAGGCTGCGACCGGAACGCTCGACGCTGCCATCGCCTTCAAACAGTCCGCGCAGGAACGCTGCGACGACTCCCTGCGGCGCACGCATGATAACTTCCGGCACGCCGCGCGCGTCGGACTTTCCGCTTAATCCCATGTTATGCAGGAAGCCGACGACTTGCTGGCTGACGATCTGCATCTGCAAGTACGGTTGCGTGCCGTAGCTTGAAGGCTTGCGCTCGGCCACATGCAAGCGGCAGGTCGGGAACACGCGCCCCCATGCGGCGATGAACTCATCGGCGAAGTCGCCGCGGTTGTTGCAGAATTCGACACGGTGCTCCTGCACCGTCCCTCCCGCCGTCAGCGCTCCAAGCAGAAACGCGAGGTCTTCCGTCAGCGTCTCCGGCAGCGGGTGTCTCACCGTGCGCGACGCCTCATCCAGCGACGGATAAAATTCCTTCAACGAAACTGCCGCTTCCGGCCAGAGTTTTTCGCTGCGATCAACAACCAGCACATCGCCGTGTTCGAGTTGCGAGACGAGCTTCCATGCGAACACCGGCTTGCCTTCCGCATCGGCGCGAAACATCAGCAACGGATGATTGCCCGTCGCCGTCACTTCAAATCCATGCCGCGTGCGCACGCGCATGACGGGATGCACGCCGCTGTCCCACCACTTGCTCGCCGTATTCACCTCGCCGCCGTTCGACAGCACGCGCACCTTAATGTCTTCACTGCCCGCAGAGACTTTGGCAATCGGCAACAATCCTTGATCCGTGACGACAAGCGTTCCGCCAGTGACGCAATATCTCATTGCGGCCGCGGAGTCACCATCCACCGAGCCGAAATTTCCCTGGCCGTCGATCAGCGGGTAGCGCATCGAGAAGGTCTGCGCCATCCGCACGATGGTGTCATAGACGGCAGTATCACCGTGCGGATGATACTTGCCGATTGTGTCACCAACGATACGAGCGCTCTTTTTATATGGCTTGTTATAAGTATTACCCAGTTCGTGCATCGCCCATAGCACGCGGCGGTGGACGGGCTTGAAGCCGTCGCGCACGTCGGGGAGGGCGCGCCCGATGATTACGGACATCGCGTAATCGAGATACGAACGCCGCATCTCGTCTTCAATGTTGATGTAGTTGCGTTCCGTCGTTGTTTCCATCAAAGAACCTTTCCGGTACAATCCTGCGGCGCGGGCGGGCGGCGACAGTTGCCGCAAGCGCGTGCGTTCTTAATAAAATTGAAGTCCCACGTTCCGCAAGCGGTAAAATTTTGTAGCAATTCGAGGATTCGTGACTGGGTCGGAGTGACCCGGTGGACGGCGATTGGAATGCCCCGACTTTGACGCTAGCTGACGGTGGCGCTCCACCGGCGGCGATTCACAACCCACGCATCTGATGCGTTTCAAAAGGCGTCCGGGCATGCTTTACGAGGGGCCATCCAGTCGCGTCCGAAGTACGACGTATTGTACCCTGGGACGCCTCGTTTGACAAACCGCGCCGTGCCGCTAAAGCCTTGTAAACGCAAACATTTCGCCTCTGTCGAGAGGCAGCTTTAAGCGAGTTCCGGCGGGTGCCGGAAAAGGGCCTCGGCGCGGCCCGCGAATGAACCAATCGATTATGAGCACAGAGGTTCCAACAACGGCGGGGCGGCGGACACCCGAGCGAATCAAGCTGACGGTGCCGGCGCGCGTCGAGGGCCGCGAATCGACCAGCTACCAGTGGGCCGAACTGACGCGGTTGATTAACGTGACGGCCTACGGCGCGGCGTTCACGCTGTCGCGTCCGACCGAGCCGGGGCGATTGCTGCACCTGACGCTGCCACTGCCGCGGCAACTGCGCTGCTTCGACTACGGCGAGCAGCAGTATCGCGTGTGGTCGCTGGTGCGCCATGTGGAAGCGTTCAAGTCGTCGGTCGCGCCGCCGCCGCCGCAGGCCGGCGCTTCGCCGCAAAAGGCGGTGGACACGAACCGCTTCGGGGTCGGGGTAGCGTTTGTCGGCAAGCGTCCGCCCACCAGCTACCTTATCAACCCGGCGACACGCTACGAGATCGGCGCGCTCGCCGACCAGAAATCATTATGGCAGGTGCGCGAACGCACCACATCCGACGCTACTGACAAAGTGGCGGCCATCTCCCGCAGACGGGACACGCGGCTCTTCATCCCGGTGGACGTGACCATCGAGGTACTCGACGATTACGGCGCGGTGAAGGTGCGCGAACTGACGGTCACGGAAAACATCAGTCGCCGTGGCGCCGCCGTTATGACAACGCTGTCGGTCGATCCGGGGCGCTTCGTGCGTCTGTCGAGCGCGCGCCACCAGCTTTCGGTAGTCGCCGCCGTACGGGCGCGCCGCACCGGCGCCGGCGGCATCGCGCGCCTGCACCTTGAGTTCATCGACAAGCAGTGGCCGCTCGACGGCCTCGAATGAAAACGAGGCGCCGGGTTTGAAACTCGCATCTGCCCGCCGGCGCGAGCATCACCAACGCCACCGACGCCGTTAGCCCGCAGACGAACCGCAAGCGAATCAGCCAAGAGGACGAAGCGAAGCGACAATGAGAGGCCACCTTATTTTCCCGCGCGAACTGTTGTTAATTGAGATCGAGCGACACTGCGCCGAGGCGCGCTGCAACGCCCGTACGCGGATCGGGTTGACGAAGCAAGAGGCGCGCGTCTACACCGGCTTTCGGTGCGAGCGGTGTGAGGCGTGGAACGACGACATGCTGGTTGAGCACGATGTCCCCGAATGGTGGGAGGAGTTGACCGTCACCGGCCTCGACGGCCTCCGCGCGGTCGAGGCGCCGCAAGCGTTGCTGCCGGACGAGGCGAACGCCGTCGTCGAGCGACTGAGCGAGGCTTGGCGTGAACGCGCACGCCGCGTCGCCGGAGCCGATGATATTGAAGACGGTGATGGAGGGGATGCGTCTTGAGTGAGATGGGTGACATCACTTCCACAGCGGCGCGGCGGAGGCGGCAGGGTCGCAACGAAGGGCCGCACGCGCCGGCGATGCTGCCGCAGTGGGCTTTCGAGTGGTTCCTGCGACCAATCCTGGGCACCCTCTTCAGAATCTTTTTCAGGCTGCGACTGACCGGAGTCGAGAACATCCCGCTCAACACCAGCCGCGGGCTGATTATCGCGGCCAACCATCAGACTTACTTCGACCCGTTCTGGGTCTCGGCGCCCGTCACGCGTCCAGTGCGTTACCTTGCATGGAACGAAGCTTTCAAATGGCCCGGCCTGGGGCGGGTCTTAAAGTGGCTGGGGGCGTGGCCGCTGCAACTTGAGCGGAGCGACCCGATGGCGATTCGCCGCGCGCTCCACTGGCTGCGTGGCGGCGGCACGGTGATGATCTTCCCCGAAGGCGCGCGGGCGCTGGCCGACGGCGCGGTAGGTAAATTCAAACCCGGCGCGGCGCGGATCGCCCTCGAAGCCAACGTCCACGTACTGCCGGTGACGATCCGTGGCGGGCAACGCGTGTGGCCGCGCGACTGGCGGTTGCCGCGCCCCGCGCTGGTCGAGATCATTTACCACCCGCTCTGCACAATCACGCCGCAGCCCGGCGAGGACGCGCGCCAGTGCGCCCGCCGCGAAACCGAACGTCTCGCCGAAATCATTTACTCCGCGCTTAACGAAGAAACGAACTAAGACAATAAACCGTAGACGGTGTGCGGTGAACAAACGGGAGCAATGCCGGGTGTTCCCGAACATTCATCATCGCTTTTCGGGCGTGTGCCGAAACAAAACACCCGCCGGCGGAGTGACGCTGGCGGGTGTTTTGAGTGGGCAGTGCTTGGGGTGAACTACGCTTCTCCGGTGCAACGTGCTTGACGCCTTCTGCGAACCCGCGCCGCGATTGCCGCCAGGCCCGTGCCGAGCAGAATCATCGTGGCCGGCTCAGGGATGGCCGTCGTGTTGATGCTCACGTTGTCGACTCCCAGGTTGAAAAAAAGCTGATTGTCAGTCTCCGCGAACCGCAGTTGAAATGTTCCACCCGCTCCCACCAGGGATGTAATGTCGAACGTGTAGCGGATATACGGATGGGGATTTGGACCCAGATCAGCGCCCAGGTAGTAATTTGCCAAGACTCCGGCGCCGGTATCGAACGCACCGGCGCTGGCGGTCAGAATATCAACCCGTCCGTGTTGGTTAGGGCCTGAAGTGTGGTCAAGTCCTATCGGGTTAATGATAGGTGCGCCTGCGAAATTGTTGACGAACATATCGAAGGACAGAATCACCGAAGTAGATGCTGCTGGCACTACGAAAGTCTGTAGCAGGGAAACAGTTCCCGGCCCACTTTGGTCTGAGACGGCGTAAAAGCTTCCAGATCGAGGGCCAACAGTTGGCCCTCCACTCACCGGCGTACCGCCGACGTTGTTATCAATGAAAAAGTTGGTGGCGGTACTCATAGGTCTTACTACCCTATTCCAGCCCGCGAAAGTGCCGGTCTCAAAGCCTCCGTTAACAATCAATTCGTCGGCGTTGACGGTCGGCGTGGCGGCGAAGACGAGGAGCGCGAAGGTTAAGGACGCAAGTGAAATTCGACATAAGGAAACCATGGATTCTCCTCCTTGTGATTAGAAGACATTTGTGTGAACTGCTGTTGCGGCGCAGTTCAAGGGAACTTAGGGAAGTCCAAACGACAGGAAGCGGGGGCCAGTCGTTTGCCAAGACTTTCCTTCAAGTTTTGAGCCCCGGCAGGATACACCTTGACGGCTTTGAGGTACATAGCACAACGCACCCATTTTCGAGTGGCACAGTTGTGCCAAGTGGCTGACATTGGAGGTCGATTGGCAAATTCAGATCGTCGCCACCTGTATGGCTCTCATTCGGTCTGCCAATCTACAGCGCGAGCACGCGCATCATCTGTTCATGCACGAGTCCGTTGCTCGCCAGGACGGGCGGCGTGTAGATGTCAAACGGTGTCCCGTCGTTGCGCGTGACGCGACCACCCGCCTCTTCGACCAACAGTTTGCCGGCGGCCACGTCCCACGGGCGCAGGCCTTCTTCCCAAAATCCTTCGAACCGCCCGCACGCGACGTAAGCGAGGTCGAGCGCCGCCGCGCCGTCACGCCGCACGGCCTGCGCGTGCATGATGAAGTTAGAGAAGTGGCGGACGAATTCATCGCGCTCGCGCACGTCGTAAGGAAAGCCGGTGCAGAGCAGCGCGCGGTTCAAGTCGTCCGTCTCCGAGACGCGGATGCGCCGCCCGTTGAGCGTCGCGCCCGCGCCTCGCTCAGCGGCGAACATCTCGTCGCGCATCGGATCATAGACCGCGCCGAGAATAACTTTGCCGGCGCGCTCCAGAGCAATCGAGACGCAGAAGCATGGATAGCCGTGCGCGTAGTTGGTCGTCCCGTCGAGCGGGTCAACAATCCACTTGAACTCGCCGTCGCCAGCGTCGTGCGTCGATGCTCCGGCTTCTTCGGAAAGGATCGCGTGGCGCGGGTAGTAAGAGCGGATGTGCTCAATAATCAAACGCTCGGAGGCGAGGTCTGATTCCGTGACGATGTCGATGTCGCCCTTGTTTGAAATTTGTAGCGCCGTGCGACCGAAGCGTTCGGCGAGAACGAGTCCGGCATCCCGCGCGGTTTGGATGGCAAAATTGAGCATAAAAGTATTGAGCTGATGATCACGCGTCTGGCTTTGGAAGCCGGCGCCGATGGCATCCTTTCATCCGTCGCGTGCGTCTTCTGCATAAAGCGACTTATCCGTGACGCGTCGGAGGCGACTTCATCGAGCAGGACTTTCAGCGCGATGCACGTTCGAGTTCAGCATCGTGGGCGTCTCGTCCCGGCGTTGGTGGTTATTACTTTTTGAGGATACGGACGACTTCCGTCTGGGCGGGCTGTCCGGTTACTTCGATGTCGCACTCGCCGCCTTCGCCATCTGCGGCGCGCTCAGCTTGCCGGCGGAGAGCCGCAGAACCTCTTGAACCTGCCGATCCCAGTACGGCCAGTCGTGCTTGCCGGGGAGTTGCCGGTACTCGTGCGGAATCTTGCGCTCGGTCAGCAGCGCGGCCATCTGGCGATTTGACTCAATCAGAAAATCCTCTGTGCCGCAGTCGAGGTAGATGAAAGGCAGCGACGCGAAGCGCTCCGCCGACAACTCGCGGACGATCTTGAAGATGTCATTCGCGGGGCGCACGGGGTCATCCATTTTGCCATAAGCGCGCACGATGGACGGCTTCACCCATGCGGGAGTCTGCGGCGCATCGGGGTCCCACGCGGTCGGCCCGAGCGCGCCGCTCAGCGAGGCCGCGAGGGTAAACATCTGCGGATGCTTCAATCCGAACTTCAGCGCGCCGTAGCCGCCCATCGAAAGCCCGGCGACGGCGCGACCCTCGCGCGCTTCAATCGCGCGAAAACGCCGCTGCACATCGGGGATCAACTCCTGAATAATATACGTCTCGTACTTGTCGGTCGGCGCGACCGGGCTATCGGTGTACCAGCCGTTGTTGCCTTCCGGCGTGATGATAATGAAGTGGTGCCGCGCGGCGTGCTCGGCCAGTTTCGATTTCGCGAGCCAGTCAGAGTAGTGCCCGGTCAATCCGTGCAGCAGATACAGGACGGGGTAGCGCGTCCCGTGCGCCGCACCCTGCGCGTAGTCCGGCGGCAGCACGACGTTGTAGGGAAGCTTCATGCCGGCCAGCTTGCTCTCGAACTGCACCGTCTCCGTCTTACTCGACGCTGATTCTGATTTAACCTGGACAGCGGCGGAAGACTGTCCGAAAGCGGTGAAGGGGACGAGCAAAAAGAGGTATATGAAGAAAGTTCTCGCGTGTTTCATCTTCTCTCCTGGTTGATAAAAGTATGTTTGCCGACGCTACGGATTCAGCGTGCTATCACGGGACCCTACGCGCCGCGTGGATTTTCATTCTCACGCACGAAAGCGATGTAGTCAGTGTAGGCGGGTTCTGTGCCCTCCGCCCGCACGGCCATTGCGACCTGACCGCGATGGTACGTCGAATGAAACAGAACGTGCGTCAGAATGTCGCGAAAGGACGTGCGGTACTCGACGCCCTTGCTGTTTTTGTAGGTCGCGACTCGGTCGAGACCTTCTTCGGTCAAACCCCTGAACAGTTCCGTATACGCCCGCCGGTTCTCTTCCGCCAAAGCCTCGCACTCGTCAAGCGTCGAAGCTTGCCAGAAGTCAAAGCCGGTCGTGTCTTCATTCCTCAGCAGGCGCACCAGCCACATCTTTTCAGCAATCAGCAGGTGCGCGAACGCGCGAAGAGCCTGCGGGCTTTGCGGCGACGCATCATTAAAAGAGTCGAGGATGCGACGATTCGCCCATTCGTTGAAGGCGAAAAGCTGACGCAATGATTCAATGGATTTCATGTGGTGCCTGTAATTTTGATTACATAATTGTCGTTCAATTCGCTTCTAACGTCGCGACTCTGGCCGCTTCTTCCACCCGTTTGCGCGCCAGACCTTCGCGCCCGTGGTAGCGGATAAAGGCGGGCAGCGCGAGCGCCAGTAGCCCCGTTCCGACAACGCACATCACCCCGCCGGAGATGATCGAGGTGCGGACGCTGAACAGGCTGGCGGCAAGTCCTGCTTCCGCGTTGCCGAGCAGCGGCCCGGTAGTGTAGCTCACCATCTCGATCCCGGCGAGACGACCGCGCAGGTGATCGGGAATCGTCTGGTTCCAGATCGTCGAGCGGAACAAACCGCTAATCATGTCCGCACCTCCCGCGAGCGCCAGACAGAGCAGCGCGACCGGGAGAGTTGTCGCGAAACCGAATCCGATGATGGCGAGTCCCCAACACGCTGCCGCCACCGCGACCGCGAGGCCGTGGCGCTGCACACGCTTTGCCCACCCGGAAGTCAACGTCACACACAACGAGCCGACCGCCGGCATCGCGTAGAGCAACCCGACGGACGCGCCGCCGAAGTTTTCGGCGACCGCCGGAAAGAGCGCCATCGGCATTCCGAAGAACATCGCGTTGAGATCAATAAGGTAAGTTCCCATCAACTCGGGACGACCGCGCGCGTAGCGCAGGCCCTCGATGATCGTCCGCACGCTTGGACGATCCGCGTCCGGCGGCGGGGGCACGGCGCGCATCAACCACAGCGCGACGAGCGACGCGGTGAAGGTCGCAAGGTCAATCGAATAGGTGAGCGCCGGCCCCGCGGTCGCAACGAGCAGTCCGCCGAGGGCCGGCCCGCCGATCATCCCGACGCTGCCGCCCAGAGACCTGAGCGCCATCGCCGACGGCATCAATTCCGGCGGCACCAGCCGGGGCACGAGCGAGTCGAGCGAAGGCCGCTGCAACCCGTTGAGCGCGGCGAACAATGACGCGCAAAAGTAGAGCACCCACAC
>Ga0136614_10003071_pt1 | contig 10577 bp, 12 predicted proteins | sample AntDrymUQ2792106_2_FD_106643 | JGI IMG/M metagenome (GOLD analysis project Ga0136614, IMG submission 106643) | Polar desert sand microbial communities from Dry Valleys, Antarctica - metaG UQ279 (21.06) | ecosystem: Environmental > Terrestrial > Soil > Desert | place: Antarctica: Dry Valley... | reverse complement strand
GGGTATGCATCGCCGAACCGGGCTGATCGGTGAACGGCTTGGGCATGAACGTCGCATGCACGCCCTGGGACAGCGCGATCTCGCGTACGACGTGGCGCAGGGTCATGATGTTGTCGGCCATGCTGAGGGCATCGGCATAGCGCAGGTCGATCTCCTGCTGGCCGGGTGCTACCTCGTGGTGGCTGAACTCCACCGAAATACCCATGGCCTCGAGGGCAAAGACCGCCTGACGCCGAAAGTCATGTGCCACATCATGAGTGGATAAATCGAAGTAGCCACCATGATCGGCCGGTTCGGGGGCGCTGCCGTCGCTGGGCAGATCCTTGAGCAGGAAGAACTCGATCTCGGGGTGGGTGTAGAAGGTGAACCCCATGTCCGCGGCCTTGGACAGCGTCCGGCGCAGGACATGCCGCGGATCGGCCCAGGACGGCGCACCGTCGGGCATCGTGATGTCGCAGAACATCCGTGCCGAATCTGGTCCGGCCTCATGGGCCCAGGGAAATACCTGGAACGTGCCGGGATCGGGCTTGGCGAGCATGTCGGACTCGAAGACCCGGGCGAAACCCTGGATGGCCGAGCCGTCGAACCCGATCCCCTCGGCGAAAGCGGCCTCGATCTCGGCCGGCGCGACGGCCACTGACTTCAGGAAGCCGAGCACATCGGTGAACCACAGGCGGACGAAGCGGATCTCTCGTTCCTCGAGGGTCCGAAGGACGAACTCCTGCTGGCGGTCCATATCTGGGCAGTCTGCCTCGGTCTTGTTACCGTCGAGTTACGGGTCAGGTAAGGCGGACCCAAGGATCCATTCCTCCCACGGGATGTTCCAGTCACCGAGACCATTGGTGACCTGCAACGACACGCCGGTGCCGGTGACCTGGACGATGTCGCCCCAGCCGAAGTTCTCGTAGAAGTAGCCGGCGTCGGCCGTACTCAGGTTCAGGCAGCCGTGCGAGACGTTGCGCAGGCCTTGGTCACCGACCGACCATGGGGCGGCGTGGACGAAGATCCCGGAGTAGGAGAGCCGACTCGCGTACTCCACCTCGAGCCGGTAACCCTCTGGGTCGTCGATCGGGGTTCCGTACGTCGAGGAGTCCATCGTGTACCGGCGGTCCTGCTGCATGACGAGATAGGTCCCGCTCGGCGTACTGAATCCTGATTTGCCCATCGACGTGGGCATCGCCCGCTCGAGGGCGCCGTTGCGGTACACCCGCAGGGTCAGATCGTCGTTGTCCACCTTGGCCACCAGCGAGTCGTGGATGTCGAACTCCAGGTGCTGGTTCTCCTCCCCGTAGATATCGCCCCCCACATTCACCCCGTACACGTTCACGTCGACGACAACATGGGTGCCCGGATTCCAGTGATTCTGCGGGCGGTAGTGCACCTCGCGGTCGCCGAACCAGGACCAGGCACCCACGACCGGGGGTGTGGTGGTCACGGCGAGCCGACGCTCTACGACCGCCCGATCCTCGATGTCCTCGTCGAACCGGACCACGATCGGCATGCCGACGCCGACGCTGTCCATGCTCTGGCTCGGCAGCAGGTAGGGCATCGTGAACGTGCGCGGGGTGAGCGTGCTGATATTGCCGGTCGCAGCGGTGACCTCGCCGGACGCGTTGGCCGCTGTGGCAGTGACGTCGTAGCTCGTGGCGTAGTCAAGCAGCTCAGTGGCCTGCCACTTCGTGGCGTCGGCCGAAAGCGTGCCTGATACGGCGTCGCCCTCCGGGTCGAGAATGACCACCTCGGTCAATGTGCCGTTTCCGGCAAAGATCGTGACGGGGGTCATCGGCGCGAATCGACTCGTACCCAGCGGTGGATCCATGCTCACGACGGCCGGGGCCCGCTCGGCGGACTCGGTCGCCTCGTCGGACTCGGTCGAAGCGGAGGTACCCGGCTTTGCGGCGGCATCCGTCGGTTCGGTGCAGCCGCTGGTGACGAACAACAGGGACAGGACCGCCAGTCCGGCCGCGTACGCGGGCAACCGACGCAACCGTGCGGATGGCTGCGTCACACCCTCTGCTCGCTTGCGCGGTCTGCTCGGCAGGGCGCCCATACCTATCTAGACGCTTTGACCAGCCCTGGGGTTGCGCCCGCGCGCAGAATGCTCCCCCGCCGTGACGCCCGCGACATCATGCCCGGACGTGGGCACCCGTCGGATGTACGAAGATGGCGCCATGGCACCGTTTCGGATCGCGCTGGCGCAGGTGAACATGTGCGTGGGCGACCTCGCGGGCAACGCGGATCGCGTTCGCTCATGGGCGCATGCGGCGCGGCTGGCAGGAGCCGATCTGGTCGCCTTCCCAGAGATGATGATTACTGGATACCCACCGGAGGACCTGGTCCTGCGGAAGTCCTTCGCACAGGCCAGCCAGGCGGCACTGGATGCACTCGCTGCCGATCTGGTCGCGGAGGGGTGCGGAGGGTTGCCCGTCGTCGTGGGTTATCTCGCCCATCACGAGGGTGCCCGCAACGCCGCTGCACTGCTGTACCAGGGCACGGTGATCGCCCGCTACTACAAGCATCACCTGCCCAACTACGGCGTCTTCGACGAGGCGCGGTACTTCCGTTCCGGCACCACTCTGCCGGTGATCACCATCGCTGGGATCGACGTCGCGATCACCATCTGCGAGGACCTGTGGGTCGACGGTGGGCCGTTCGCCGTCGCCGGTCAGGCCGGTGTCGACCTGGTCGTGTGCATCAACGGTTCGCCGTACGAGCGGAACAAGGACGACGTGCGGCTGCCGCTGGTCCGACGCCGCTCCGCTGAGGCGGGAGCCACCGTGGCGTACGTGAACACCGTGGGCGCACAGGATGAGCTGGTCTTCGACGGCGACTCCATGATCGTGGCCCCGACAGGAGAACTGCTCGCCCGGGCCCAGCAGTTCGAGGAACGGCTGCTGCTGGTCGACCTGGACATCGAACCGGGACAGTCGCGACGAGACGGTCCGATCGGTCCGATGACGGTCAACAGGGCGAGGCTTTCGATGGACGACGAGGCGGCCGTACGCAGCCGTCCCGATCTGCCCCCGGTACCGCATTTCCAGCCCATACCCGATCTGGCGGAGGTCTGGGGCGCTCTGGTTTTGGGGCTGCGCGACTACGTCGAGAAGAACCGGTTCGAGTCGGTGATCATCGCCGTATCCGGCGGGATCGACTCGGCGCTGGTCGCCGCACTGGCCGCCGATGCCATCGGAGCCGACCGGGTCTTCGGCGTCTCCATGCCCAGTAAGTACTCCTCCGAGCACTCCCGAGGTGACGCTGGTGACCTGGCCGAGCGGCTCGGCTGCCATTTCGAGACGATCGCCATCGAAACGATGGTCACCGCTTATCTCGACGCGGTGAAGTTGACCGGGCTGGCCGAGGAGAACCTGCAGGCCCGGGTACGCGGCGCGCTGCTGATGGGCTTGTCCAACCAGCACGGTCACCTGGTCCTGGCAACCGGCAACAAGAGCGAGATCTCGGTCGGGTACTCCACGCTGTACGGCGACAGCGTCGGCGGTTTCGCGCCGATCAAGGACGTCCCGAAGACCCTGGTATGGGAGTTGGCCCGCTGGCGCAACACGGTGGCCGCCGAGCGCGGCGAGGTCGAACCGATCCCGGAGAACTCCATCGCCAAGCCGCCGTCAGCCGAGCTCCGACCGGGACAGCAGGACAGTGACTCGCTACCCGACTACGAGGTCTTGGACGCGATTCTGGCCGACTACATCGACCGTGACCTCGGCCACCGCGAGCTGGTCGAACGCGGCCACGACCCGGAGACGGTCGCCGCGGTGCTGCAGATGGTCGACCGGGCGGAGTACAAGCGGCGGCAGTTCGCTCCCGGCACAAAGATCTCACTGAAGTCGTTCGGACGTGACCGACGTCTCCCGATCACCAGTCGCTGGCGGGAGACGGTCGAGTCCTAGTCGTGTCAGGCTGATTGGACCCGGGGACAGAAGGGTCTGATATGTCGAGCACGAGCGGAACGGCACGACCCGTACGGGTTCGGATCCCGCATCTGCAGGCGCTCAAGGAGTCCTCCGAGCCTTGGCCGATGCTCACCGCCTACGACCAGTACACCGCCGCCATCTTCGACCAGGCCGGCATCCCGGTGCTGCTCGTCGGTGACTCCGCGGCGAACAACGTGTACGGCTATCCGAGTTCGCTGGGTGTCACGATCGAGGAACTGCTTCCGCTGGTTCGCGCCGTTGTCGGTGCCACCAAACAGTCCCTCGTGGTCGCCGACCTGCCGTTCGGCTCCTACGAATCCTCACCCGAGCAGGCGCTGGCAACGTCGGTACGGATGATGAAGGAGGCCGGCGCGCATGCTGTGAAGCTGGAAGGCGGCGTACGGGTAGCAGCGCAGATCCACAAGATCACCGAGGCTGGCATACCGCTCATGGCGCACATCGGGTTCACCCCGCAGAGCGAGCACCGCTTGGGCGGGTACAAGATCCAGGGCCGTGGCGCGGGTGCCGATCAGTTGCTCGCCGACGCGCACGCCATACAGGAGGCCGGTGCCTTCGCAGTCGTGCTGGAGATGGTTCCGGGTGAGCTCTCCGGACAGGTCACCAAAGAACTGACGATCCCCACGATTGGGATCGGCGCCGGACCGGCCTGCGATGCCCAGGTGCTGGTCTGGCAGGACATGGCCGGCCTGAACACCGGCAAGGTGCCGCGGTTCGTCAAGCAGTACGCAGACCTCGACGGTGTCCTTCGGGGGGCGGCTGCAGCGTACGCAACCGACGTGCGCGCCGGAACATTCCCGGGTCCGGAGCACACCTACAGCTGAGCTGGCCTGCTCCGGCCGGTCTAGAACTCGCGCGCCAGTTGAGCCCCCAGCACGTCCCATGCTTCGAGCAGCGATGGCCCGTACCAGGTCAGGTGCCGGCCACTGACTAGCGCGATCTGCTTGTCGGGGAAGGCTTCTGGGCCATCATCAGCGGCGAACTGGTATGGCTCGTCGGGAAGTACGACGAGGTCAGCGATTCTGACCCGCTCGTCCCCCAGTTCGATTCTCGGGTATCGCTCGACGTGGTCGGCAAAGACGTTGTCCACCCCGAGAATGCGCAGGACGTCTCCGGCGAAGGTGTCGTGCCCCAGGACCATCCAGGGCCGCCGCCAGATCGGAACCACTGCCCGACGGCGTGACATGGGTGCGACGGGCTGGTGCCAGAGCCGGCGGGTACGGATCAGCCAGTCCGGCTCCCCTCCGGTGAGGGCATGCAGGAGGGCGCTGAGGCTGTCGAGTGCCTGGGTGACAGTTGCCGGCGCAGTCACCCAGACCGCGATCCCGCTGTCCCGCAGTGCCGAGATGTCACTCGGACGGTTCTCCTCCGCATTGGCCACCACGAGATCGGGACCCAGGGCCCGGATGGCGTCGAGGTTCGGCCACTTGGTGCCCCCGACCCGGGGAAGGTCGAGATCGGCTGGATGGGTGCACCAGTCGGTCACCCCGACCAGGAGGTGGCGATGGGTGGCCGCGATGGATTCGGTGAGCGATGGCACGAGGCAGACGACCCGCCGTGGTCCGCGCCCCGGCATCGACCGGCCCTGATCGTCGACCGGCCCGTGATCTGGCTGCTGCACCTCGGATCCCGCTTATCGCCTGGACACCCGGATCATCGGGACACCGCGAGACGAACCGTACGGGCGTCGACGTCGGCCGCGATGACCTTGACCCGAACCGTCGCCCCCAACGAGAGGTCGGGTCCCGTGCATCTCGCGCGAACCGCCAGGTCACTGAGCACGACGGTGGCGTCCCTGCTGCCACGGCTGCCGACTTCGACGACGACGCCGTCGAGGATCTGACCGATGCGGTCGGCGAGAACTGCCGCCTCGGTCGCATCGAGGCAGGCACGTTGCAGTTCGTTGTCGCGACGGTCTGCCGCGGTCATCGCTGCTGGCAGGTCTGGCAGTCGACTCCGCGCCCAGTGCTCGACGTCGCCTCCCTCCCGGATGCCGAGGCATACCTCGTTGGCGTATCGGTCGGCCAGCCGTCTGAGTGGCGCTGTGACGTGCGCGTACGGAGCGCCCACGCCGGCATGCTCGATCTGTTCGGGTGATGAACCATCGAAGGCGGTGTATCCCGACCCGCGCAACAGCCCAGCCGCCTCGTCGATGAAGGCTGCCTGCTGTGGGCTGCCTCCGTCCACAGTAGACAGAACCTCGGCGGGCGAGGCGTCTGACGCCCAGTCGATTCCCAGCGACGCCGCAACGCGGCGAAGCTGCTCGACTGCGTGGTGATCGGCAGCCGGCAGGGTACGTAGGAGGCCGACGCCGGCATCCAGCATGAGGCGCGCGGCCGCCCGTCCGGTCAGCAGCGAGATCTGGGCGTTCCACCGTTCTACCGGCAGTTGGGACCGAAAGGACAGCTGCCACGAGCCGTCCTGTGCCCGCACGACCTCCTGGTCCGGGATGGGAAGTTCGAGCGCTCCTCGCTCACGTGCCTGGTCGACAAGAATCGGTCCCAACTCGGCCAGCGCCACGATGCTGGGATGCGCGGCACGGCGGTCGATGTCAGCTTGCACCTGCGCGTAGCTGAGTTTGGCGATGCTGCGCACTTGGTGACGGGTGACGTCGACGGTGGTCAGGTTTGCACTCTCGTCCAGGTGCAGAGCCCACACCACCGCAGGACGGTCCTTGTCCGGCAGCAGACTTGCCCCATCTTCGCTCAGCTGCGAAGGGTAGAGCGGCGTCCGGGTATCGGGGCTGTACAGCGTGACACCGCGTCTCCACGCCTCGTCGTCCATCGGGGCACCAGGTCGGACGAAGGCGGCCACATCGGCGATCGCGTAGTGGACCACATACCCATCGGGTGTGCGCTCGATGTGCAACGCCTGATCGAGGTCCAGGCTCTCGGGCGGATCGATGGTGACGAAGGGTAGAACGAGACGCGTTCGGGCACCTTGCGGACCCCTGTGGACACTTTCCCGGGCGTCATCTGACACCGAGGAGGGAAAGCCTTGTGGGACTTCGAGTTCGGTCCGGATGGCGTGGAAGGACAGCGACGCCGTCGTACGGAGACGGCGGCTTGGTGTGGCGCTCAGGTCCAACGCCCCCTAGCGGCGGGCGGCGGCCTTCTTCGTGGGCGCCTTCTTCGCAGTCGTCTTCTTGGCCCCGATCTTCTTGAGGCTGGTCTTGGTCCCGCCCCCGGTGCCAGCAGACGCCTTCTTGGCGGTGGCCTTCTTGGCGGTGGCCTTCTTCGCGGTGGCCTTCCCGGCCGTTGTCTTCTTGGCTGTCGTCTTGTCAGCCACCTTCTTCACCGCCCGCTTGACTGCCGTCTTTGCGGTCGTGGCCTTTTCTGTTGCCTTGGCGGCGACCTTCTTGGTCGGTGCCTTCTTGGCAGTTGTCTTGCGAGCTGGCGCCTTTGTGGCGGTCTTCGTTGCCGACGCCTTTGTGGCGGTGGCCTTACGTGCCGAAGCCTTCGCGGCCATGGTTCCTCCTAGACAAACGAATGTTGCGATCACTGTTGAGTGCTGCGCGGGCCGCGTCAACACTCCACGCCGACCTCAGAGCCATTCAGTTGTCTCCGTTGTTCCAGGCCGTGTCGTCGGCCGACTTCCGTTCTTCGCCTTTTCTGATGGTGTCCAACGCTTTTGCCGCTTCTTCGAGCGTAGCGAATGGACCCAACCGGTCCTTCGACGGTGCTTCACCTTCTTGGACAACTGCGCCGGGTTTCACGTTGTAGTACCAAGGTCCGTCGGGCACCTTCGTGATCCTCGCATCTGTCGAAGTTGCTGTCAGCCAACCAGTCTAGGATTGGAGCGCGCGCAACCTCCTCCGGCGATCGAGCGTTTCCACTTCCCGCCGGGGGTGCCTGACAAGAGCAGCAAGTAGTCGTATCTCGAGTCAGGAGCAGTGTTGTGAGTACCGAACTCCAGGGCATGATCGTCGCCTTCGCGGTGGCGACCGAAGGCGTCGAGCAAGCCGAACTGACCGAGCCGTGGAAAGCCGTACAGGATGCCGGGGGCACGCCAAAGCTGGTCAGTCTCGAGTCGGACCAGGTGCCGGCGTTCAACTACCTGGACAAGGCCGACGCCTTCGATGTGGACCAGACTTTCGAGGACGCCGCAGCTTCGTCCTTCGACGCGCTCGTGCTGCCGGGCGGCGTCGCGAATCCGGACTCGCTTCGCATGAACGACGGCGCAGTTGCCTTCATAAGGTCGTTCTTCGACTCCGGCAAGCCGGTCGCTGCAATCTGCCACGCACCTTGGACGCTTATCGAGGCGGATGTCGTGCGCGGCAGAACGCTGACGTCCTGGCCGAGCCTGCAGACCGACCTACGCAACGCCGGCGCCGAGTGGGTGGATCAAGAAGTGGTCGAGGATTCCGGACTGCTGACCAGCCGAAAGCCCGATGACCTTCCTGCGTTCACCGCAGGTCTCGTGAAGTTGTTCGCAGGCACTCGGTAACCCGCGCGCGGGCGACCAGGTCTGAGCCGCGCGACCGCGACGACGTCGGCCGTTTGCACATCACTCGCCGACGCGGTCACCGACCAGGGCAAGGGCGAAGCGCTGGTATCGAGCGGCGATGACTTCCGGTTCGAGTCCGCCGCCGGGTCGATACCAGTCGGACACGACGCGACAGAGCACGAGCACGGCGCGGGTGGCTTCGTGTGGGTCGTCGGCGCCGAAGTCACCGGCCGCGCACGCGTCCGTGACCTCGGCGAGCACCATGTGCTCGAGGGCTGCGAATCTCGGTCCCGAGATGGGCAAGGCGGCAAAATACCCCAGCGATCCGTTCCTGATCCTCGGCATCACCAACGGCGAGTCCGGCGCGATCGGCACTCCGTACTACACCGAAGCGCTCGGGCCCGGTGGGATCAACGAACAACTGGCTGCCAAGTACAGAGCGAAGTTCTTCAACGTGCAGACCTTCCTCGCCGACCTGACCGCCACGGGGGCGATGGCTGCCGCCAACCTCCCGATTACTGACGCCGACCGGCAATGCGTCGCGAGGGCCGCGTCCCTGTATCGCTCCGTGCCGCGCAGGCCGATGTGCACCTGAACCTGTCCGGCCAGACCGCAGTTGCCCAGCAGACCTTAAGCGGTCGCGCAGATGGTTCAGGGTATGACGTCGGGGATGGCAGCGGGTAACCGCACCAGCCTGCCCTGCTGACCTACCGACCGAAGACCCCTTTGGGCGGTAGGTCAGTAGTCGCTCGTGCGACGGTCGGCAGGAGAGCCAGGACGTCGGTGTGGAAGGTGGTGCCGATGCCGGGCGACGCTGCGCCTCATGTCCGAGTCGTAGCCATTTAGGCCGTCACGCGCGTTGGTGACGTACCTGAGGGGCGCCACACGGTCTGGTCGGACGTAGTCGCCGTCAGGCCGCGTCCGTCACATCGTTGGCTGTCTCGACCAGTTCCACTTGCTGGATCTCGAAGGGCTCGACTTCCTGAGCCTCCTGCGACGAATCGAATGGCTGGATCAACAGCCGCTTCTGGCTGTGCCGCTGGGCGTCGATGACGTCGCTCTTCAGGCGCTGGAAATAGGACTCTGCGGCGGCTCGGTCAGACCTGGGGATGGGAATGGTGAGCGGCTGCGGGGTGCCATAGTAGTAAATCTCAACGGAGAGCATCGCTGCTGGCAGCCTTCCGGTGCGTCGCACTCCCGGGAGTCATCCCGCAGTCGGCTTGGGGGTGATTCACTGCTCTAACCATCGTTGCTCCGACCTTGTGCGTGACGTATCTTTCAGTGCCGCGAGCCCGTGGCGGCTGACTTAGAATACACGTTACGTGACGAACGCGGGATGGCGAGCGAGAGAACTTACCGTACGTGAACGGAACGACCTCTCAGTGACCCACGAGTAACCTAAAGTAACGTCGGCAAGCGACCTCGGCGCCCGAAGACCGCAGGTTGCATGACGAGTCGGCCTGTATTGGGGACAACTCTGGTGGAGAGTGACTCCTGCCGAAGCCGATTGAAAACCTCGATTTCGGGCCTGTCCGCGCTAATCCGGGTGCGGAGTTTCAGCGTCCGAAGACCGGCAGGTTGCGGGCCTCGGCCGTTTGGACAAGCCGCTCGTCGAAGGACGCTACCGTCGCGGCTGCGTCTTCAGCCGAAAGCAACGCACAACAGTCCGGCAGCTTCAGCCCCGTAGTCGCACGCAACTGCGCCAGGCGGACAGCGGTATCGGAAGGAAAGGGCAACGCGTCCACTTCGAGATCACGCAGAGCCGCCTGCGTCGGCTCCAGGCGACCGTCTCGAGCGGGAACCACCAATACCTCAGCGAGCGACAGCGGGTTGACCCCGAGGTCGTCGTCGACTGCTTCGACCAGGAGACTCTGGGCGGCCAAGTGATGGCTGTCATCACCATCCAGGTACGCAATGAGAACGCTCGCATCAAGAACTATCACGCTGGCCATTCCTCCCGGAGCTTCTGCAAGTAGTCCCGTCCGTAGCAGCCGGTGAGGATGCCGCTGTGGTTCCGAACAGCGGCAAGCCTTCGCTCGCGCCGCTCTTCATGCGCTAGTTGGGCCCCGTGATCTCCTTCGAGCGCCAAGCGCACGAGCAGCTGCGGTCGGCTCAATTCGGGCCACCGATGGGCGGCCGCATCCAGCGCACGAGTGAGGTCGTCGGTTTCGGTCACAAAGTGACGAG
>Ga0136614_10003069_pt1 | contig 10577 bp, 1 predicted proteins | sample AntDrymUQ2792106_2_FD_106643 | JGI IMG/M metagenome (GOLD analysis project Ga0136614, IMG submission 106643) | Polar desert sand microbial communities from Dry Valleys, Antarctica - metaG UQ279 (21.06) | ecosystem: Environmental > Terrestrial > Soil > Desert | place: Antarctica: Dry Valley... | reverse complement strand
GACTTACCCATGGCGCGACCACGACCGGCGGCGCAGAGCTTTCAGGGCTCGCACCAATCCCTGTTGCTCTCCAAGGGGCTGAGCGAGGAGCTGCAAGCGTTGAGCCAGCGCGAAGGACTCACGCTGTTCATGACGTTGCTGGCGGCGTTCAAGACGCTGCTCTATCGCTATACGGACCAGGAAGATCTGGTTGTGGGCTTGCCCATCGCGGGCCGCACCCGAGCGGAAATCGAGAATCTGATTGGGTTCTTCGCTAACATGCTGGTCCTGCGTACTGATCTGTCGGGTAACCCCACGTTTCGCGAGTTGCTGGGCCGGGTGCGCGAGGTCGCACTGGGTGCCTATGCGCACCAAGACGTGCCGTTTGAGAAGCTGGTCGAGGAATTGCAGCCGGGGCGGAGCCTGAGCCATAACCCGCTGTTTCAGGTGGTATTCGGCCTCCAGAATGCGCCAACGCCACCTGCGGAATTCTCGGGTCTGGCCCTGAACCCGCTGCAGGTTGACCACTCGACTTCGAAGTTTGATTTAGTCTTGCACATGGTCGAAGGGGCGGAAGGATTGCAGGGGCGGTTAGAGTACAAAACCGATTTGTTCGACGCGGCCACGATCAACCGGATGATAGGGCATTTCCAAGTCTTGCTGGAAGGCATCGTTGCTGATCCAGAGCAACACATCGGGACGTTGCAACTGTTGACTGAGGCAGAGCGCCATCAACTGCTCGTGGAGTGGAACGATACTCAGACAGACTTTCCGCAGGATAAGTGTCTCCATCAACTGTTTGAGCAGCAGGTGGAAAGCCGGCCCGACGCGATTGCTGCGATCTTCGTGGACGAGCAATTGACGTATGGTGAGTTGAACCGACGAGCCAACCAGTTGGCGCATCATCTGCGGGCATTAGGTGTTGGACCTGATGTGAGTGTGGGGCTCTGCGTCGAACGCTCGCTGGAAATGGTGGTGGGCATTCTCGGGATACTTAAGGCCGGTGGGGCGTACGTGCCGCTAGACCCTACCTATCCGCAGGAGCGGTTGGCCTTTATGTTGGAGGATGCCGAAGCCTCAGTGCTATTGACGCAGCAGCGCTTGGTTGAGGCGCTTCCTGAGCACACGGCCAAAGTAGTGTGCCTGGACGCTGACTGGAAGACCCTTGCACGAGAGAGCAAAGAGAACCTGATCGTCGAGGTGACGGCCGACAATTTGGCCTACGTCATTTACACCTCGGGGTCAACCGGCAGACCCAAGGGCATCGCTATTAGACATCGCGGAGTAGTGAACAATCTCCTCGACCTTAGTCGAAGCTTCGCTGTGGGACACGAAGATCGAGTGCTCGCCCTCTCATCACTGAGCTTCGACATGTGCGTGTACGAGGTACTAGGCACTCTCGCGGCTGGGGCCGTGATCGTCATACCTGAGGCGTCCGCCGAGCGCGACCCGGCGCACTGGGCTGAGCTGATGATCCAGCACCGAGTGACGGTGTGGAATTCTGCGCCGCCCTTGCTTGAGATGTTGGTTGAGTATGTCAGCGACCGGCCGGAGATGCGACCGAGTCATCTGCGTTTGACGTTGCTGGGTGGGGACTGGGTGGCGGTGAGCTTGCCCGACCGACTCAGAGCGTTGGTACCGGGCATGCAGGTGATAGTCATGGGCGGCGCCACCGAGGCCTCGATCCACTCGATCATTTATCCGGTCGAGAAAAGTGACCCGAACTGGAAAAGCATTCCTTACGGACGACCGATGGCGAACCAGCGCGCCTACGTATTGGACGCTCATCTGCAATTGGTCCCCGTTGGGGTTCCAGGCGAGTTGCACCTTGGCGGCGTTGGGCTCGCGCGGGGATATTTCAACCGTCCGGATCTGACGGCCGAGAAGTTTATTCCCAACCCGTTCAGCCAAGAGCCGGGGGATCGCCTGTACAAAACTGGGGATTTAGTGCGCTACCAACCGGATGGCAACATCGAGCTGCTTGGCCGGATGGACTTTCAGGTGAAGATCCGCGGCCACCGGATTGAATTGGGAGAGATCGAGGCCTTACTGAAACAGCACCCAGGCGTTCAGGAAGCCGCGGTCGTGGCTCGGGAGTACGGGCCCGGGGACAAGCGTCTCGTCGCCTATCTCGTCCCTGACCAGCAGCATGCGTTCACAGTTCGGCAACTGCTTCGCTTTGAAAACGAAGGCTTACTCACCGACCAGCCACGGTACGAGTTGCCGAATGGCATGGTGATTACTTACCTAAACAAGAACGAAACGGACTTCGGTTACAGGGAGATTTTTGAAGAGCAAGATTATTTACGGCATGGAATCACTCTGGATGAAGGAGCTTGCATCTTCGATGTCGGCGCCAACATCGGCCTCTTCACACTCTTCGTCAGTCAAATCTGTAAAGATGCCGTCATTTATGCCTTTGAACCGATCCCGCCTGTTTTTGAGATTTTACGTATCAATGCAGCTCTCTATGGCTTGAATGTGAAGCTGTTTGAGTGCGGTATTTCGAGTGAGGCAAAGAGCGAGACGTTTACCTACTATCCTCACGTTTCCATTATCTCAGGGCGCTTCGCGGATTTTACAGACGAGCGAGAGGTCGTCAAATCTTTCCTGCTCAGCCAACAGATAGATGCGAGTCAGACGGCGCTGTCAAGTAAGGAGATTAACGAGCTGCTGGCAGAGCGGTTGAGGAGCGAGCGCGTCACCTGCCAGTTGAGAACAATCTCTGACGTGATTCGCGAGCAGCATGTTAAGCGGATCGACCTGCTGAAGATAGACGTGGAGAAAAGTGAACTGGATGTGCTCGCTGGCATCCAGGAAGAGGACTGGCCAAAGATCAAGCAGGTTGTTGTGGAGGTCAACAATACGGACGGCCGGCTGAAGCGGGTCACGGCGCTGCTCAAGAGACATGGATATGACTTGACTGTCCGGCAGCATGCTTTGCTCAAAGATACCGGCCTTTACGATGTCTATGCAGCACAGCCGTTCATCGCCCGGGGGCCTTCGAGCGAGACTGGCAGCAAGCCAATCTCCGATTCAAGGCCGATCTGGCATAGTCCGAATTTATTGATCAATGACGTGCGGCGCTCCTTGAAAGAGAAGCTGCCGGAGTACATGCTACCCTCGGCCTTCGTTCTCCTCGATGCCTTGCCCTTGTCGCCCAACGGCAAGGTGGACCGCCGTGCGCTGCCCGCGCCCGACCAGGTGCGACCAGAGTTGGAAGAAGCCTTTGTGTCACCACGGACTCCGGTCGAGGAGGAGGTGGCGAGCGTCTGGGCACAGGTGCTGGGTGTGGAACGAGTGGGCGTCCACGATAACTTTTTTGAATTAGGTGGTCACTCCCTGCTAGCGAGTCAAGTCATCTCTCGACTCCAGCAAGCCTTCCAAGTGGAACTGCCACTGCGTAGCCTCTTCGAGTCGCCGACTGTGGCTGGGCTCTCTGAGGCAATCGAGAAGGCTAAGAGCAGCGGCGCTCAACTTCAAACTCCTGCCATAGTACGGGTTTCTCGAGAGTCATACCGCGTGAAGATCCCTTCACAAGGAGTGCTCACGATTCCTGAAGTTTAAAGCCTAAACCTATTACCTCTATACGAGCAATCGAGAACTGCTTTGGAAGTTAAAGAGGGCTAATGGAGAACAAAACCACACTTGCAAAATTCGCGCAGCGAGGGATCGAGCTTTTACACAAGGATGATCCCGCCCTTTACGAGTTGCTCGATCAAGAGTATCGCCGCCAAAATAGCACGCTGGCGATGATCGCAGCCTCTAGCGTTGCCGACCCATCCGTTCTTGCTTGCGAGAGCATGGTGACAAGCAACGTGACCACCGAAGGGTATCCGGGGGCGAGGTTTCATGCTGGCTGCAAGATCGTTGATGAGATCGAGCGGTTAGCGATTGAGCGCGCCAAGGCGGCATTTAAGGCGCGTTACGCCAACGTCCAGCCGCATTCTGGAACCTCGGCGAATCAGATCGTCATGTTCAACCTGCTCAAGCCGGGGGATACGATTCTGGGACTCGAACTCGATTCCGGCGGACATCTCACGCATGGAGCGAAAGCGTCTGTCTCAGGCCAGTATTTCAATGCGATCGGATATGGTCTCAATCAAGAGGGCTTCATTGATTATGATCAAGTCTATAGATTGGCCCAGCGCTTCAAGCCAAGATTGATCATCAGTGGAGCCAGTGCCTATCCTCGAACCATCGATTTCAAACGGTTCCGCCAGATTGCTGACGAGGTAGGAGCCTTTCTGCTCGCTGATATTTCGCACATTGCCGGGCTTGTCGTTGCTGGCGAGCATCCCAGCCCCGTTGACCACGCCCACTTCACGACGACGAGCACGTACAAGCAGCTCTATGGACCGCGTGGCGGCCTCATCCTAATGGGAGCGGACTCTGAAAGCCCTGATCCGGATGGAAAGAAAAAGTTGTCTGAGATGGTTCAGCGAGCGGTCTTCCCTTTCTTTCAGGGAACTCCGAACCTGAGCGTGATCGCCGCAAAGGCCAGAGCATTAGCGATGGTCGTTACTCCAGAATTCAGAAAATTAGCAAACCGGATCGTTGCCGACGCGAAGACTCTGGCTGAGTGTTTTATCCAGAAAGGCTATCGGGTTCTGACAGGTGGGTCCGACAACCACATCGTACTCATTGATGTTCTTGCCAGTGGCGTCACAGGTGTCATCGCCGAGCGTGCGCTGGAAGAGTGCAATATTATCGTCAATAAGAATAGGATTGCAGGGGACAAGAAGGCAGCATTGGTAACAAGCGGCATGCGTTTGGGGACTAATAGTCTGGCTCTGCGAGGGATGAGCGAACGTGAAATGCCGCAGTGCGCCGACCTGATACAGCAGGTTCTTTCCTCAGTCAGGGTGCTTGGTGAATGTGACTATGAACTGGACAAAACCGTCATTGAGTCCGTTCTGGCTGATGTGAAACAGCTTTGCAGTTGTTTTCCAATTCCCCACTACTCGGTGGAGTCTTGGGAGCGGCATTGGTTGATCGGTGAAGAGTCTGAGACTTGCCAAGCTCCTTTATAAGTGGGCAGGTAAACATGTTGCGGTACATACGATTTACCATTTTCCAATTGCCATTTTGTCATTTGTGATCGCTTGAGCGGTCTGGGCAACAATGACAATGGAAAATGGCAAATGGTAATTGAAATTAAGATTGCACCTCATAATTTTTGCGCAGGTGCTTAACTTAGGACAACGCAGCTTCAACTCTCATTATCTGTGGACACATCAAAAGATAGTGGTCGCCAGCTATCAAAGTAATGATTGGTGCCAGCAGTTTCTGAATTGTTAAGGAAGTTTCGTAGCAGGAAAGTCTAAGGACGATATGATGGCGCAGGAAGTCTTCGTCTTTCCCATATCTTTTGCTCAACAACGGCTGTGGTTTCTCGACCAGATGGAGCCGGAGAGCTCCTTTTATAACATCCCAACTGCCGTGCGTCTCACCGGCCCGCTCAACACGGGAGCGTTGAAGCAGAGTCTCAACGAGATTGTGCGGCGTCATGAATCCTTACGAACCACCTTTGAGACGGTGAATGGAGAGCCTGCGCAGGTGGTCGTGCCGGCCCTAAACCTGTCGCTGCCTTTGATAGACCTCAGTGAACTGCCTGAAAGTCAGCGCGAGGCCGAGTCACGACATCTAGTAATTGAGGAGGGGCAGCGACTCTTCAACCTAGCGCATGGTCCGTTAGTGCGCGCCACGTTGCTGCGACTAAGGGACGAGGAGCATGTGCTGCTGCTCACCATGCACCACATTATCTCTGACGATTGGACCATAGGCGTATTTTTCCAGGAACTCACAGCACTTTACGAAGCCTACTCCGCAGGGGAGCCTTCGCCACTACCGGAATTGCCGATCCAGTATGCAGATTATGCTATTTGGCAGCGCGAGTGGCTTAGTGGTGAGAGGCTTGAGCAGCAACTTTCGTATTGGAAAAAGCAGTTGAGTGGAAGTCTTCCTGTCTTGGAACTCCCAACGGATCGACCACGTCCCGCGAGGCAAACCTTCCGAGGTGCGTCTCAATCTCTAGTATTGCCTAAGAGATTGACCGAGGAACTCAAGACTTTGAGTCAGCGCGAACGTGTGACCCTCTTTATGACACTGCTGGCGGCCTTTCAGACCTTACTCTCTCGTCACACGGGACAGGAAGACATCCTTGTTGGCTCGCCCATCGCCAACCGCAACAGTGTCGAGACCGAAGCTTTGATCGGGTTTTTCCTCAACACGTTGGTGCTGCGCACAGACTTATCGGGCGACCCCACATTCCGTGAACTGCTTGGTCGGGTGAGGGAGGTCGCATTGGGGGCCTATGCGCACCAAGATCTGCCATTTGAAAAGTTGGTCGAGGAGTTGCAGCCTGAAAGGAGTCTGAGCCACACGCCGCTGTTTCAGGTATTGTTCGTGTTGCGGAATACACCGCGGCCGGCGATGAAGCTTGAGGGTCTAACGTTAAGCTTGCTGGAGTCTGACATCGGCGCAGCAAAGTTTGATTTGAATCTCTTCATGGTGGAAGAAGCAGAAGGACTGAAAGGCTCGCTAGAGTACAACACAGACTTGTTCGATGCTTCGACGATCAAGCGGATGCTAGGGCACTTCCAAGTGCTGCTGGAAGGCATCGTCGCCGATCCCGAGCAGCGATTATCAGCATTGCCACTCCTAACAGAGCCGGAACGTCACCAGTTGCTGGTCGAGTGGAATGATACTGCGACCGACTATCCTCGCCAGCAGTGCATTCATGACCTGTTCGAGTCGCAGGTCGAGCGCACGCCCGATTGGATTGCCGTCGTCTTTGAAGATCAGCAACTGACCTATAGTGAGTTGAACCGGAGAGCCAACCAAGTGGCTCACTATCTGAGGAAGCGCAGCGTCGGGCCAGAGGTGAGAGTCGGCATCTGCGTAGAGCGCTCTATCGAGATGATGGTCGGCTTGCTGGGGATTCTCAAAGCCGGTGGGGCCTATGTGCCTTTAGACCCGCAGTACCCGCAGGAACGGCTCGCCTTTATGCTGGAGGATTCGGAAGTGCCTGTGCTGTTGACGCAGCAGCGCTTGTTGAAGAGCTTGCCTATGCACGGTGCCGAAGTGGTGTGCCTGGACACGGACTGGAAGGCGATTGCTCGAGAGAGTGAGCAGAATCTGATCAGAGCAGCGACGGCAGACGACCTCGCTTATGTGATCTACACTTCAGGCTCCACCGGCAAGCCTAAGGGAGTTCAGGTTCCACATCGCGCCGTGGTCAACTTCTTAACTTCGATGCGCCAGCAGCCGGGATTAACAAGCGACGACACATTGCTGGCCGTCACCACCTTGTCCTTTGACATTGCCGGGCTGGAACTTTACCTGCCGATAATTGTGGGCGCGCGTTTGGTGATAGTCAGCCGCGAAGTGGCTTCTGATGGAGCACAGTTGATGCAGAAGCTCTCCAGCGCCACCGTCATGCAAGCCACTCCAGCCACTTGGCGACTGCTTCTGGAAGCAGGGTGGCAAGGCAATGATCGAGTGAAAACACTCTGCGGCGGTGAAGCCTTCCCCCGAGAGCTAGCCAATCAGTTATTGGAAAGGAGCGCTGTCCTCTGGAACCTTTACGGCCCCACTGAAACCACCATCTGGTCGGCAGCTTACAAAGTTGAGTTCAGCAGCGGGCTGGTGCCCATTGGTCGGCCCATTGCCAACACGCAAGTCTATTTACTGGATCGGCATCTGCAGCCGGTGCCGGTCGGCGTTCCAGGCGAACTCTACATTGGCGGAGCGGGTCTAGCTCAAGGTTATCTGCATCGTCCAGAGTTGACAGCAGAGCAGTTCATCGCCAATCCATTCAGCGCAGAAGCGGGAGCACGTCTCTACAAGACGGGTGACTTGGTGCGTTACCTGGCCGATGGCAACATTGAGTATTTGGGACGCCTTGACTATCAGGTCAAAGTCCGAGGCTACCGCATCGAGTTGGGCGAGATTGAGACGGTGCTCAGCCAGCACCGAGCAGTGCGACACAGCGTCGCAGTGGTCAGAGAGGATGTTGGTGGCGATAAACGTCTGGTGGCCTACATCGTGTCGAGCGAAGAGATGGCAGCGAGGGAGAGCGAGTTGCGGAGTTTCATGAAAGAGAAGCTGCCGGAGTACATGGTGCCGTCAGCGTTTGTCATATTAGAGGGGTTGCCATTGACGCCCAACGGTAAGGTGGATCGGCGTGCGTTGCCAGCGCCGGGACGACCTGAGTTGGAAAAAGTCTTTGTGGCCTCGCGCACCGCCACCGAGGATGTAGTCGCAGGTGTCTGGGCCGACGTACTGAGGTTAGAGCAGGTCGGTGTATATGACAACTTCTTCGACTTGGGTGGACACTCGCTTTTGGCGACACAAGTGATCTCAAGAGTGCGTGTTGCCTTGCAGGTGGAGCTGTCACTGCACAGCCTCTTTGAAGAGCCTACTGTGGCGGGGCTGGCCGAGAGAATCGAGACGGCCCGTCGGGCAGACGAGGGCTTGCAAGCTCCGCCGACGGTGCCCGTTTCACGCGACCAAGAACTCCCTCTCTCCTTTGTTCAGCAGCAGCTATGGTTTCTTGACCAATTGAAGCCTGGAAGTTCTTCATACAACATCCCACAAGCGATCCGGGTGAGCGGCGCTCTCGACGTGACAGCGCTCGGCCAGACGCTTGAATCAATCGTCGCCCGCCATGAAGCCTTACGAACCACATTTGCCAGCGTGGGTGGACAACCGGTGCAAGTGATTGCTCGGGCTCAGAGCGTGGGGCTGCCGCTGATCGATCTACGCGAACTGCCAGCAACCGAGAAAGAAGCTGAGACGCAGCGTCTAGTGACTGAGGAGGTACAACGTCCCTTTGATCTAGCTCAGGGTCCGCTCTTCCGATCTAGCTTACTACGGCTCAGCGATGAGGAGCATGTACTGCTCATCAACATGCACCATATTATCTCTGATGGCTGGTCGATGGGAGTGCTCTTCCGCGAGCTGGCAGCACTTTACGAAGCCTACTCTACGGGGAAGCCCTCAACACTGCCAGACTTGCCGATTCAATATGCTGATTATGCTGTCTGGCAGCGCGAGTGGCTCCGCGGTGATGTTTTCGAAAAACTACTCGCATATTGGAGGCAGCAACTGAGCGGCGCCCCAGCAGTGCTAGACCTGCCGACGGACCGACCACGACCGGCGGTGCAGAGCTTTCAGGGAGCGCGTCAGTTCGTGGGACTACCCAAGAATCTGAGCGAACAACTACTGGCGTTAAGCCGACGCGAAGGCGTCACGCTGTTCATGATGCTGCTGGCGGCCTTTCAGATCTTACTCTCACGTTATACGGGACAGGAGGACATCGTCGTTGGCACCGATGTGGCTAACCGCAACCGGGTCGAGACAGAAGGCCTCATCGGTTTCTTCATCAACAACGTGGTGATGCGTACCAAGCTCTCCGGGGACCCGACCCTTAACCAGTTGCTGGCGCAGGTAAGAGAGATGGCCTTGGGAGCTTATGCGCACCAACACATGCCATTTAATAAGCTGATAGAAGCTCTCAAGCCGGAGCGAAGCCTGAGCCGCACGCCACTGTTTCAAGTGTTGTTTGTCCTTCAGAACGCGCCCATGCAAAAACTGGAACTGGCGGGCCTGACGCTAAGCCCAGTAGAGTTGGACAGCAAGACCTCGAAATTTGATTTGGCTGTTTTTATCGAAGAGACAGAGCAGGGTCTCGTTGGGACATGGGCGTACAAAACAGATCTCTTCGAGGCTGATACGATCACCCGGATGGCAGGCCATTTTGAAAAACTACTCGCAAATATTGTGGCACAGCCCGGCGCGCGCCTTAGCGCCTTAGAAATGCTCACTGAAACTGAACGGAGGCAGAAAGCCGTGGAAAAAAGAGAGCGCCAAGAGTCTCAGGTTAAGAAGTTGAGGAGTGCCAGACGAAAGGTTGTGGACCTGACGCAAGTAAATTCGATCAAGACGGATTACCTACAGCCCGGGGAGATGCTTCCACTGGTCGTGCAGCCCGCCATCGAAGACCTCAATCTCCCAGACTGGGCTGGGAGCAACCGGCAGTTCATCGAAACGGAATTGCTGAGGCAAGGCGCGATACTTTTCCGGGATTTCAACGTCGGTTCCACGTCTGAGTTTGAGCGATTTGCCTTGAGCATCTGTCCAGAGCTATTCGGTGAGTATGGCGACTTGCCACGAGAAGGCGTCAGCGGCAAAGTCTATGGCTCGACGCCTTATCCCTCGGATCAGTCCATCTTATTTCACAATGAAAGTTCGCATATGCACCGTTGGCCGATGAAGATCTGGTTCCACTGCGTCAAGGCGGCGGAACAGGGAGGAGAAACGCCGATTGTTGACATTCGTAAAGTTTACGAGCTTCTCGACCCCAAGATCAGGGAGCGGTTCACAAAAAAGAAGCTGATGTATGTCCGCAATTACATCAGTGGACTGGACGTGAGTTGGCAAGCGTTCTTTCGCACGACAGATAAATCAGTAGTGGAAGATTATTGTCGAAAAGTTTCAATGGATTTTGAATGGAAGAATGGTGATCGTCTCAGAACTCGTCAGATTTGTCCGGCTGTGGTGAAGCATCCCAAGACAGGCGAGATGGCGTTTTT
>Ga0136614_10003068_pt1 | contig 10577 bp, 10 predicted proteins | sample AntDrymUQ2792106_2_FD_106643 | JGI IMG/M metagenome (GOLD analysis project Ga0136614, IMG submission 106643) | Polar desert sand microbial communities from Dry Valleys, Antarctica - metaG UQ279 (21.06) | ecosystem: Environmental > Terrestrial > Soil > Desert | place: Antarctica: Dry Valley... | reverse complement strand
TTGAGCAAACCCTTCAGCTCGCGAACATCCAGGCTCACGCCTCGAACGACGACGTCTCCTCGTTCGGTCAGCACGAAATCGATCTCGTCTCCGACGTTCACACGAAGCAACTTCCGAACGGCCTTCGGAATCGTGACCTGCCCTTTACTCGTGATTCGCACCTGGTAAGAGTAACACCGCTCTTACTTCTTACTTGGCAGCGTGCCGCCCCGGCTGGACCCGACCCGATCACGGGCGCTTGGGCGCGCCACCGCCCGCTACGGCGTGCTGCAGGCCGAGGCGACGATCGCCTGGACGAAGGAAGTGCGGGCCTTGCTGGAGGAGACGCAGGACGAGCCGGACTAGCTCAGAGGTCCGGGAACCAGAGCTTGATCTCGCGGGCGGCGGACTCGGCGGAGTCTGATCCGTGCACGAGGTTGAACTGGGTCTCGAGGCCGAAGTCGCCACGGATCGTGCCCGGCGTGGCCTTCTCCACCGGGTCGGTGCCGCCGGCCAGCTGCCGGAATGCCGCGATGGCTCGCGGTCCCTCCACCACCGCCGCCAGCACGGGCCCGGAGGTGATGAACTCCAGCAGGTCGGCGAAGAACGCCTTGCCGTCGTGCTCGGCGTAGTGCTGCGCGGCCAGCTCGCGGTCGACCGTGCGCAGCTGCATGGCAGCCACGTCCAGGCCCTTGTGCTCGATGCGGGAGATCACCTCGCCGATCAGTCGGCGTGCGACGCCGTCGGGCTTGACGAGTACCAGGGTTCGTTCGCTCACGCGTGCGACCCTAACTGGCCGACCACCTGCCGCCGCAGCCGGAGCAGACCCAGCCAGATCGCGGTGAAGATCAACCCGAGCACGCCGAGCACGAACACCAGAAGCCCGCTGGCGATCATGGCGAGCTGCAACCCCAACGCGACCCACAGCGCCCACGGTCGCCGCAGCAGAAAGGCGGTCACGATCATGGCCGCCGCCAGGGCGAGCACCAGCCCGACACCCAGCGCTCCGCCGCTGTCGCCGAACTTCGTCAGCACCAGTAGGGCGAGCAGGACGGCGATCGACTCCAGGATCAGCGTCGCGGCCATGACACCGCGCAGCCCCTTCATCGGGTCCCGTGGGGCCGGCTCTGCTGCCGGGTTGGGTTCGGCGGTGCTCACTCCGGCTCCTTGCCGAACAGGGTCCGGGCCTCCCCCGCGGTGACCACTGATCCGGTGATCAGTACTCCCCCGGCGTGCTCGGCCTCCTCAGCCAGCTCGATCGCCCGCTCGACGGCGTCGTCCAGCCGCGGCTCGACGAGGACCCGGTCTTCCCCGAAGACCTGCACGGCGATCGCCGCCAGCTCGTCGACGTCGGCCGACCGCGGCGAGGAGTTTCGGGTGATCACCAGCTCGTTCAGTACTGGCTCCAGCTCGGTGAGCATCCCGTGGGCGTCCTTCTCGCGCATTACCGCGACCACTCCGACCAGCGGGGACACCAGGGCAAACTCGGACTCCAGCGCCGCGGCCAACGCGCGTGCACCGTGCCGGTTGTGCGCGGCGTCGGTGAGGATCGTCGGGCCGGTCGGCTCGGCGCGCAGCCGCTCCAGCCGGCCGGGCAGCCGGAGCCCCGCGAAGGCCTCGCGGACGGCGTCGATGTCCAGCTGCTGGTCCCCGCCGGCGCCGAGCAGCGCCTCGGCTGCCGCCAGCGCGACCACCGCGTTGGTCGCCTGGTGCACGCCGTGCGCGGGGACGAATACGTCGTCGTAGACGCCACCGAGGCCTTGCAGCCGCAACAGCTGCCCACCCACGGCCAGCCGCCGGTCCAGCACCCCGAACTCCATGCCCTGCCGGGCCACCGTCGCGCCGAGGTCCGCGCAACGCTCCAGGAGAACCGCGGCGATCTCCGCAGGCTGCTGCGCCAGCACCGCGATCGAGGCGGGCTTGATGATCCCGGCCTTCTCCCTGGCGATCCCGAGCACGTCGTCACCGAGGTACTCGACGTGGTCCACGCCGATCGGCGTCACGACGCTGACCGCGCCGTCGGCGACGTTAGTGGCGTCGAACGCGCCGCCGAGCCCGACCTCGATCACGGCGGCCTCCACCGGTGCGTCGGCGAATGTGGCGAACGCCATCGCGGTGAGCACCTCGAACTTGCTCAGCGCCGGCTCGCCCTGCCTGGTCTGGGCCGCGTCGACCATACCGAGGTACGGCGTGATCTCCCGGTAGGCCTCGACGTAGCGCCCGGGGTCGATCGGCGTGCCGTCGAGGCTGATCCGCTCGGTCGCCAGCTGCAGGTGCGGGCTGGTGTAGCGGCCGGTGCGCAGATTGGCGGCGGCGAGCAGTGCGTCGGTCATCCGCGAGGTGGACGTCTTGCCGTTGGTGCCGGCGATGTGCACGACCGGGTAGGCCCGCTGCGGCGAGCCGAGCAGGTCGACCAGCGCGGCAATCCGCTTGAGCGACGGCTCGATCACCGTCTCGGGCCAGCGCCGGTCCAGCTCGGCCTCGACGGCCCAGAAGTCGGCCAGCCCCGCGGTGCTCACCCCGACGGCAGTGCGGCGAGCTGAGCGGTGATCCGCTCGACCTCGCCCTCCGCGGCCTGCCGCCGCTCGCGGATGCCGGCGACGACGTCGGCGGGCGCGCGCTGGGTGAACTTCGGGTTGCCGAGCTTCGCCTCGGTTCCGGCTAGCTCCTTCTGGGCGGCTGCGAGGTCCTTGCCCAGGCGAGCCCGCTCGGCGCCGAGGTCGATCGTGCCCGAGGTGTCCAGCTCCACGCCGATCGTGCCGCTCGGCAGGCCGACCTCCAGCATGGCCGTGGGCTCGAACCCGTCGGCGGCGTCCTCCAGCTTGGTCAAGGCGCTGATGGCGGGCAGCGCCGCGGCGAGGCCGACGGCGTCGAGCCCGGTCAGCCGGGCGGCCACCAGTTGGTTGGGCCGCAGCCCCTGGTCGGCGCGGAACCGGCGCAGCTCGGTCACCAGCTTCTGCAGCGCGGTGACCCGCTCGGCGACACCAGCGTCGCGCTGCGGCTCGCCGGCCAGCTCCGGCCACGGCGCGGTGACCACCGTCTCCCGGCCGGTCAGCGTGGTCCACAGCGTCTCGGTGATGAACGGCGTGATCGGGTGCAGCAGCCGCAGCACGACGTCGAGCACGTGCCCGAGCACTGCTTTGGTGGCCTCAGCGGACTCCGCCCGGGCCAGCTGCACCTTGGCCAGCTCGAGGTACCAGTCGCAGAACTCGTCCCAGACGAAGTGGTAGAGCTGCTCGGTGGCCTTCGCGAACTGGAAGTCTTCCAGTAGCGCGTCGACGTCGTCGCGGACAGCGGAGAGCCGCTGCAGGATCCAGGCGTCGGCGTCGGTCCGGTCGGCGGCGGGCGGCGGCGCGTCGGGCGCGTAGGCGCCGTTGGCCAGCGCGAAACGGGTGGCGTTCCACAGCTTCGTGCCGAACTTGCGCGCGGCGGCGACGGACTCCTCGCCGATCGGCACGTCGGTGCCCGGGTTCGCGCCGCGGGCCAGGGTGAAGCGCACCGCGTCGGCGCCGTAGCGATCCAACCAGTCCAGCGGGTCGACGGTGTTGCCGGCCGACTTGGACATCTTGCGGCCGTGCTGGTCGCGGATCAGCCCGGTGAGCACGACGGTCCGGAACGGCACCGAGTCCTGCGGCCCCTTGTCGGCCATCGCATACAGGCCGAACATCATCATCCGGGCCACCCAGAAGAACAAGATGTCGTAGCCGGTGAGCAGCACGTCCGTCGGGTAGTAGCGGCGCAGGTCCTCTTTGTCCTCCGGCCAGCCCAGGGTCGAGAACGGCCACAGCGCCGAAGAGAACCAGGTGTCCAGGACGTCCTCGTCCTGCACCCAGCCCTGTCCCGAGGGCGGCTGCTCGTCCGGGCCGACGCACACCACCTCACCGTTCGGCCCGTACCAGACCGGGATGCGGTGGCCCCACCACAGCTGACGCGAGATGCACCAGTCGTGCATGTTGTCGACCCAGCCGAACCAGCGGGGCTCCATCTCCTTGGGGTGGATCTTCACCCGGCCGTCGCGGACGGCGTCGCCGGACGCCTTGGCGAGCGGTTCGACCTTGACGAACCACTGCAGGCTCAGCCGCTGCTCGATCGGCTCGCGGGAGCGCGAGGAGTGCCCGACACTGTGGGTGTACGGCCGCTTCTCGGCCACGATCCGGCCCTGTGCCCGCAGTGCCTCGCGGACGGCAGTCCTGGCCTCGAAGCGGTCCAGCCCGTCGAACTCGGTGCCTGAATCGACGACTCGACCGCCTTCGTCCAAGATCGTCGGCATCGGCAGGTTGTGCCGGCGGCCGATCTCGAAGTCCTCGGGGCTGTGCGCCGGGGTCACCTTCACCGCGCCGCTGCCGAGCTCCGGGTCGACGCTCTCGTCGGCCACCACCGGGATCATCCGCCCGACCAGCGGCAGCTCGATCTCGCGGCCGACCAGGTGCCGGTAGCGCTCGTCGTCGGGGTGCACGGCGATCGCGGTGTCGCCGAGCATCGTCTCCACCCGGGTGGTGGCCACCACGACCGAGTCCCCACCGTCTTCGGGGCCGTCCCCGTAGCGGATCGAGACCAGCTCGCCCTCGACCTCGATGTGCTCGACCTCGATGTCAGAGAGCACGCTGCGCATCTGCGGCGACCAGTTGACCATGCGCTCGGCGCGGTAGATCAGGCCGTCGTCGTAGAGCCGCTTGAAGATCGTGTTGACCGCGCGGTTGAGGCCGTCGTCCATGGTGAACCGCTCGCGCGTCCAGTCCACTCCGTCGCCGAGCCGGCGCATCTGGTCGAGAATCTTGCCGCCGTACTCGGCCTTCCACTGCCAGCTGCGCTCGAGGAACTTGTCCCGGCCGAGCTCGCGACGGCTGGTTCCCTCCGCGGCCAGCGCCCGCTCGACCAGCGCGTGCACCGCGATGCTGGCGTGGTCCATGCCGGGCAGCCACAGCGAGTCGTAGCCTTGCATCCGCCGACGCCGGGTCAGCGCGTCCATCAGCGTGTGCTGGAAGGCGTGGCCCATGTGCAGGCTGCCGGTGACGTTGGGCGGCGGGATCACGATCGCGTACGGCGGCTTGCCGCTGCTCGGGTCGGCCTCGAAGTACCCCGCGTCGACCCACCGCTGGTACAGCTGCGCGTCTACCTCCGCCGGGTCCCACGTCGGCGGGAGGTCGGCTCGAGGCTTGCGCGGGAGGGTCTCGGTCACCCGGCGATCCTACGGAGGCCTGCTCGGCCGCTTCGAGCGCGTTACCTCTCGGCTACGGGCAGCAATACGGCGTGCAGATGATCGAAGCCGAGCAGCGGGGCGAGCCGATGTTCGGCGATCGCCGCCGGCTCCACGATCCGGACCTCACCGCTGGAGGGCTCGAAGACCCGCCAGCCGCACTCGTCGCGTCCGGTGGCCATGACGTAGTGCCGCGGGATCGCCGTGCCGATCAGCAGCGGCACCGGGTCGCCGCGGTCCAGCGCAGCACTGACCTCGTCGAGCACTGCGTGGACGTCAGCGGGGTTGGAGTCGTCGACCAGGCGGACCCGGTGGGGACCGACGCCGGGAGCGTGCCTGCGCAGCCACGCCACCATTCCCCACGGCGAGGTACCCAGCGCGCGCGGCCAGAACCGGGTGCTCTGCTTGTGCACCCGCCGTTGGAGCTCGTCGAAGTGTTGTCCGAAGCGCTCGCTGGTGAGGTCGAGCGCGGCGAGCGGGTCGGCGTTGGCCGCCATGGCGAGAAGCACGGTGGTGCCGCAGGTCGTGGCATCGACCTGGTCGACGCGGAAGCCGGAGCGGTTCTGCGCGCCCGGTTCGTCTTCGACGATGCTCAGCCGCTCAGCGAGCCACGAGATCGGCTGGCCAGCCAGCTCGCCGGCCAGGCCGAGCACCGCGGCCGCGCTGTGGCCTGCGGCGACGGCCCGGCGCAGGTGGGCCTGGGTCTCGGGGTCGGCGTCTGCCAGCGCCTGCTGGATCGCGCGGCGATCATCGGCGCGCAGCGCGGCCAACCGGCTCGCGGAGCGCGTCGCCTGCCAGGTGGTGAGCCCGGTCGGGTCGCGGCCGACGGTCGGAGTCGGGCCGCGGGCGGCGAGCGGCACGGCGTGGGTGGCCGGCTTCGCGATCAGGTGCAGTGCGCGGCCGACCCGCAGGACGGCTCCGACCAGCGTGGGCATCTCGGCTACGCGGCCTCAGTCGCCGTCGGGCTCGGAGGGCTTCCAGGAGCTCGCCAGCTCGCGCACCCGCTGGGCGAGGGCTGCGGTGGCGGCGTCGGGGTCGTCGGCGCGGCCGGCGGCGAGCCCGACCAGGAAGGCGGTCACGGGCGCGGCGGGTCGGGCGACTCCGTGCGCGACGTCGGCCGTGAGGTCGAGCACGAGCGTCGTACTGGCCTGCGGGTCGGCCAGCTCGAGGTCAAGCTCGGCGCACACGGCATCGATCCACTCCGACATGGTGCTCACGGGCGTGAACCTACCGTCTCGTTCGGCGTACGATGCCGGTGATTACATCGTTGCACAGGAGGCGTTGTTGGCTACCGTACCGACCTTGTACGAGTGGGCCGGAGGCGCTGCGGCCTTCGACCGGTTGACCGAGGTGTTCTACCGGCACGTTCACGCCGACCCGGTGTTGAGCCCGGTGTTCGCCCACGTCGGTCCCGAGCACGCGCACAACGTCGCCCTCTGGCTGGGTGAGGTGTGTGGTGGCCCGCCGGCCTACACCGACGAGCACGGCGGCTACCCGGCGATGCTCCGTCACCACATCGGCCTGTCGATCACGCCGGAGCAGCGCGCCCGCTGGGCGGCGTTGATCGCCGACGCCGCCGACGAGGCCGGCCTGCCCGACGACCCGGAGTTCCGGTCGGCGTTCGTGGCTTACGTCGAGTGGGGCTCACGCATCGGCATGGTGAACTCGCAACCTGGTACGACGCCGCCGGCGGCCGCACCCGTGCCCCGCTGGGGTTGGGGTGAAGCGCCGCCCTACAACCCTGACTGATCACCGGGCCCCGCCCCGGTGATCACCGTTTCGGCAGGAAAACGCGCGCTCAGCGTACGTTTTGGCACCGAATCGGCGATCTTGGTCTCGGCTGCGGCGTGGTCAGTGCTTGCTGGAGAGCTCGACGAGGTGCTCCACGGCGGAGTCGACGGCGACCTCGGTCCGCTCGCCGGAGCGGCGGTCCTTGACCTCTACGACACCGGAGGCCAGCCCGCGGCCGACCACCGCGATCGTCGGCACCCCGATGAGCTCGGCGTCGGCGAACTTCACCCCCGGTGAGGCGTTGCGGTCGTCCAGCAGCACGCGCAGTCCGGCCGAGTCCAGCCCGGCGGCCAACTGCTCGGCTCCTTCGCGGATCGTGTCGTCCTTGCCGGCGATCACCATGTGCACGTCTGCCGGGGAGATCTCCCGCGGCCAGACCAGGCCGATGTCGTCGTGGCTCTGCTCGGCGATGGCCGCGACCAGCCGCGACACCCCGATGCCGTAGGAGCCCATCGTGATGCGTACCGGCTTGCCGTCGGGGCCGAGGGCGTCCAGTGCGAACGCGTCGGTGTACTTGCGGCCGAGCTGGAAGATGTGCCCGATCTCGATGCCCCGAGCGGCCACCAGCTCGCCTGCGCCGTCCGGTGACGGGTCGCCGGCGCGCACCTCGGCGGCCTCGATCGTGCCGTCCGGGGTGAAGTCGCGGCCCGCGACGAGGTCGACTACGTGGTGGTCTGGCTTGTCGGCGCCGGTGACCCACGCCGTGCCGCGCACGATCCGCGGGTCGACCAGGTAGCGAACCCCGTTCGCGGCCAGTGCGCCCGGCCCGATGTAACCCTTGGCCAGCAACGGGCTGGCGGCGAAGTCGGCGTCGTCGAGCAGCGCCACCTCGGCCGGCGCCAGCGCCGCCTCCAGCCGCTTCATGTCGACGTCACGGTCGCCGGGAATTCCGACGCCCAGCAGCTCCCACTCCTGCGAGCCGGGCAGCCGCGTCTTGACCATGACGTTCTTCAGCGTGTCGGCCGCGGTGAACTCGCGACCCAGGCCGTGCCCAGAAAATTCGGGGCTGTTGAGAAACTCGACCAGCGAGTCGATCGTCGGGGTGTCCGGGGTGTGGTGCACGGCCGCGGCCGGTTTGTCCTCGATGGACTGCTCAGGCGGCGCGGGCGTGGTCACGGCCTCGACGTTGGCGGCGTAGCCGGACTCCGGGCTGCGCACGAAGGTGTCCTCACCGGTCTCGGACTCGGCGAGGAACTCCTCGGACTGCGAGCCGCCCATCGCGCCGGACATCGCCGAGACGATCACATACCGCAGCCCGAGCCGGTCGAAGATCTTGACGTAGGCGTCGCGGTGTAGCTGGTAGGACTGCGCAAGCCCGTCGTCGGCGAGGTCGAAGGAGTAGGAGTCCTTCATCAGGAACTCCCGGCCGCGCAGGATGCCGGCACGGGGGCGTTCCTCGTCGCGGTACTTCGTCTGGATCTGGTAGAGGATCACCGGGTAGTCCCGGTAACTGCTGAGCTCGCCCTTCACGGTGAGCGCGAACAGCTCCTCGTGAGTGGGTCCGAGCAGGTAGTCGCCGCCCTTGCGGTCCTGGAGCCGGAACAGGTTCGGGCCGTACTCGGTCCAGCGGCCGGTCGCCTCGTAGGGCTCGCGCGGCAGCAGCGCGGGGAACTGGATCTCCTGGGCGCCGATGGCGTCCATCTCCTCGCGGACGACCTGCTCGACGTTGCGCAGCACGCGCAGGCCGAGCGGCAGCCAGGAGTAGATCCCCGGCGCGATCCGCCGGACGTAGCCGGCGCGCACGAGCAGCCGGTGGCTGGGGACTTCAGCGTCGGCGGGGTCGTCGCGCAGCGTCCGCAGGAACAGCGAAGACATCCTGGTGAGCACGACTCGGAGCGTAGCGACGACCGTCGGTAGCGGTCGCGCCGGTTAGCGGGTGGAGGGCGGCAGACCGGGCGCGGGAACGACGACCTTCGGCCGACGACCGAGGAAAGCCACGAGACGGTCTGAGGGTGACGCGTCGTCGCCGACTGGAACCTGCGGCCCGAACAACGCACCGGGACCGCTGCGCCACTCGGGGGCGGACTCGGACCTGTGGAACGCCAGCAGGGACTCGGCGACCTCGACGTCGATCGTGCCGCTCTTGCCCGACGCGGTGGCGATGTCCCAGCCGTGCACCGCCGCCTCGGTGAGCGCGAGGCCGAGCGCGACGCTGCCGGGCACCTCGCCCGCCGGAGTCCGGAAGGTCTGCTCCATCGCACCCGGAGCCGCGAAGGTGTCCAGCGCCGTCTTCGCCGCGAGCGCGAACGTCCAGCCGGGGTCGCTGCCGATCTCCGCCGACTCGAGCTGCTCGCCGTCGGACAGCCCGCCCGCGCCGTACATCAGGGTGGTGCCGATGAGGTGGCCGAGCACGTCGTAGACGTTCCATCCCTCGCACGCCGTCTCGCGGCCGAGGTGGTGCGATCGGATACTGCGCACGATGCGGCCGCTGCTGTCCAGCGCCTGCTCGTATGCGCCCATCAGTTCCATGAGGGCTGACCTTACCCACCCGGCCGATGACCGGCGAAAACCCGTTGCGGCACGCGTCGGCGATGCCGCATTCTGCTGACCGGCTTCGAGCGCGAGGGAGGTGCGTGATGTCTACGACTGCCAGGGACGTGGCACGCGCCCGTCCCCCCGCCCCTCCCGGCTGAGCCCGTAAGACCGGCGCCGGTGGGGCGCACCCCTTCGCTTTTCAGGAGACCCCACCGTGCAGCAGCACGACTTCGATCACGAACCTGTACGTCGACGCCGGCAATGCTTCGACGACGACCCACCGCCGGTGCGCCGCGCGCAGCGGCTCGCACCCGACCCCGAGGACCATCCGGCGGGTGACCGCTGGTCGACCTGGCCAGACGCCCAGCACGGTCCACGCCCGCGACCGGACTGGGTCGTCACCGAGGCGGCCGCCGTCGACACCGAGTACGGCGTCCTGAAGACCGGCAAGGAGGCCGAGGTCCACCTGCTGGAGCGCGGCGTCCCCGACACCGACCGGCGGTGCCTGTTGGCGGCGAAGAGGTACCGCGGCGCGGATCACCGGCTGTTCCACCGGGACGCGGGATATCTGGAAGGCCGGCGGGTGCGGCGGTCGCGCGAGACCAGGGCGATGGCCACCCGGACGTCCTTCGGCCGCAGCCTGCTCGCCGAGCAGTGGGCCGCCGCGGAGTTCACCGCGCTCGGCCGGCTGTGGACGGCGGAGGTGGCCGTGCCCTACCCCGTGCAGCGCGACGGTACGGAGGTACTACTGGAGTTCGTCGGCTCGGCGGACGGCGTCGCCGCGCCGCAGCTTGCGCAGTACCGCGCCGCGCCCAGCGAGCTTCGTGACCTGTGGGGCCAGCTGGTGGCCATGCTCCGCGGGATCGCGGCGCTCGGCCTGACGCACGGCGACCAGTCCGCGTACAACCTGTTGGTGCACGAGGGCCGGCTGGTGATGATCGACCTGCCGCAGGTGGTCGAGGTGGTCAGCAACCCGCAGGGCCCGCGGTTCCTGGAGCGGGACGTGTGCAACGTCGCCGGCTGGTTCGCCTCGCACGGACTGCCCGAGGCCCAGGATCCCGCAGGCCTGCTCGACGAGCTCCGCGTCGAGGTCGGCCTCCGCTAGCGCGTCAGCGCAGCTGGGGCATGGGTGGGA
>Ga0136614_10003067_pt1 | contig 10578 bp, 7 predicted proteins | sample AntDrymUQ2792106_2_FD_106643 | JGI IMG/M metagenome (GOLD analysis project Ga0136614, IMG submission 106643) | Polar desert sand microbial communities from Dry Valleys, Antarctica - metaG UQ279 (21.06) | ecosystem: Environmental > Terrestrial > Soil > Desert | place: Antarctica: Dry Valley... | reverse complement strand
TGAGTCTCGTCAACCTGGCGGCGCAGGTTTCCGACGGTGCGCAGGTCGTGGTGCCGAGGCGCGTCGCTGTTACAGCGGCTCCCGGCGCGGGGACCGAGGGTGGGGCCGCCTCGCCGGGCGGGCAGGTGCTGCACCTCAACACTGCAACGATCGCGCAGCTCGACGAGCTGCCGGGCGTCGGCCCGGTGACGGCGCAGAAGATCGTCGACTACCGCGAGCAGCACGGCGCGTTCAGCTCCGTCGACGATCTTGACGCGATCCCCGGCATCGGGCCGGCTCGGCTCGAGCAGCTTCGTGAGCTGGTGGCACCGTGACTGTTCTCCTGGATCGCTATGCGCAGCATGCGCTCGCCGGCGTCCTCTGTGCGGGGCTCGCCTCTTCGACAGCCGCCCGTGCCTCGACGTTCGTGATCCTGGGGATCGCACTCGGGTTCAGCGTCGCGTCCGTCGGTGTGCTCGACCGCCGGATCCGCTTCGGCGTGCTCGCCTGTGCACTGGGCGCCGGCGGGCTCTGGTGGGGGAGCGCCCGGTTGGACGCGCTCGATCGCAGCGTGCTCGAACCGCACGTCGGAAAGACCGGCCTTGCAACTCTCGAGATCACAGGACCGGCCCGCCGCACACCGTATCGGCTCCGCGTCCCGGCACGGGTGCGTGCGTTCCGCTCCTTGCCAATCCGAGAGCCGGTGTTGCTGGAGCTTCCGCTCGGGCGGTCGCCGCCGCAGGGCGCTCTCATCGAGACGTCGGTGCAGCTGCGCGAACCGCGGGCCCCAGGCGACGGATTCGACGAGCGAGCCTTTCTGAAGCGACGCGGTGTTCATGTCGTCGTGCGAGGTCGCGCGTGGCGCGTGGTGGGTCGGCGAAACGGCTTGGCAGGCGTCGCCGACCGGATCCGCCGTCGCCTGGCCGGATCGATCGCCCCCGGTCTGACGGGAGAGCGACGCGCGGTCCTCGCGGGGCTCGTGCTGGGCGAGGAGGAAGGCTTGAGCGAGGAGCTGCGCCGCGACTTCCGCGCGTCCGGGCTCTACCACCTCCTCGCGGTCTCCGGACAGAACGTCGCGTTCGTTGTCGGCGGTGTGCTCACCGTCGCCTGGCTGCTCGGAATCTCCCGGTTCGCCGGGGAGGTCGGAGCGCTCGGAGCGATCGTCGCGTACGTCCTCGCGGTCGGGTGGCAGCCGTCCGTCGTCCGGGCGGGCGTCGCCGGCGGGCTCGCGTCCCTCGCGTGGCTCGCCGCACGGCCGCGCGACCGCTGGTACTTCCTGCTGCTCGGAGCAGCGTTGCTCCTCGCCTGGAACCCCTACAACGTCTACGAGCCGGGATTCCAGCTGTCGTTCGCTGCAGTGGCGGCGATCTTCGTCCTCGTGCCCCGGCTCGAGTCGTTCCTCGCCGGCTATCCCGTCCCCCGGAAGCTCGCGACGCTGGTCGCCGTCTCCGGTGCGTGCGGCGCGGTGACCGCGCCGATCCTCCTGCTCCAGTTCGGGTCGGTACCGCTCTACTCGATCCTCAGCAACGCCTTGGCTGCGCCGGTCGTCGGCCTGGCCTTCTGTCTTGCGTTGCTGACCGCGATCCTCCACGGCCTTCTGCCCTCGGCCGCGCTGGCAGCCGCCTCTCTCAACGGCTGGTTGGCGGCGTACATCGGGGCCTGCGCACGAGCCGTGGGCGGCCTTCCGGGAGCCGAGGTCGGATCCGCCGCAGCGCTGGCGGTCGCCGCCGCGGCGACCGCGACGATCCTCGCCTGGCTCAGGCTTCCGCGCTGGCGACGACCGGGCTTCGTTCTGATCGTCTCGGTCGGCGTGCTCGTCCTAGGCGCGTGGCAGCTGCGGTTTCAACCGACGAGGCCGCCGCCGTCCGGGTTCCGCCTGACCGTCCTCGACGTAGGTCAGGGCGACGCGATCCTGCTCGAGGTCCGAGAAGGAGCCGTCCTGGTCGACCAGGGACCGCCGGAGGGTCAGGTCGACGATCAGCTGCGCGAGCTCGGGGTCAAGCGCCTCGCGCTTGCTGTCTTCACGCACCCGCAGCGAGATCACGTCGGCGGCGCGGCCGACGTCGTCCGGCGCGTTCGGGTCGACCGCATCATGGATCCACGCATCCCTGCCGAGAGCCCGGAGGAGACCGCGGCGGTCGGAGAAGCGAAAGAACGGCAGATCCCGATCGTCACCGCCCGGGCGGGCCTGGTGTATCGCCTCGGCGACCTCCGGATCCAGGTGCTCTGGCCTGCCGGCGAGCCACCCGCTCACCAGGATCCCAATCTCTACGCGACGGTTCTCCTTGCGTCGTATCGAAACGTCGACGTTCTGTTGACCGCTGACGCGGAGTCGCCCGTGACGCTGCCGCTCAACCCGCCGGCTGTGGAGATCCTGAAGGTCGCGCACCACGGCTCCGCGGACGACGGTCTTTCGCGTCTGCTGGAGGTCACCTCGCCGGAGATCGCGGTCATCTCCTGCGGGAGGAAGAACGACTACGGCCATCCGACGCCAACGACGCTTGCGGCTCTCGAGGCATTCGGCGGGCTCGAAGTCTTCCGAACGGATCAGGACGGAAGAGTCGTGATCGAGACGGACGGCCGGCACATCGCGACCAGGACGGGGGCCTGACTATGCTTGCCGGCGGTGTCCAGCGAGCCGCTTCTCCCGGTCTACCTGCTGACCGGAAGCGACCGTCCGAAGGTCACGCGCGCGCTCCGCCGTCTCGGCGCGCGTTTCGGAGACGAATCGATCGAGCATCTTGCTGCCGACGGAGCCGGCGGCGCCGATGCGGTTGCAGCGTGCAACGCCCTCGGTCTCTTCGCGGGCGGCGACGGTGGGCGCCTCGTCATCGTGGAGGGCGTCGAGCGTTGGAAGAAGGCCGACGTCGAGGCAGTGGTCGAGTACCTGGCCGACCCGGTCTCGGGCGCAGTCCTCGCACTGGTCGCAGGCGAGCCGCTGCGAAGCGACACGCTTGCCAGAGCCGTCGGCAAGGCCGGAGTGCTCACCTACGAGGCGCCGAGGCCGCGCGATCTCCCGGCGTGGGTGCGCGCGCAATTCGAGGCCCTGGGCGGAGTAATCGAACCCGAGGCCGCTCGTGCGCTCGTCGAGATCGTGGGCGATGACCTCGTCGCGCTGTCGACGGAAGCAGACAAGATCACGACCTGGGCCGGCGGCCGTCCGATTTCCCGGGCGGACGTCGAGGCGCTCGCTACGCCCGCACGCGAGGCGGCCGCGTGGGCGATCACGGACGCCTGGGGCGACCGCGACGCCGGGGCTCTCCTCGCCGCCGGAGAAGCGGAGCTCGAGCGGCGGGAGCCATTCGCGATCGCGATGCGGCTCGCAGCGCACATCACGCTCGTCCGAGGCGTCAAGGTACTCGCGGCAGAAGGCCTCGGCGCCCGGGAGATCGCGAAGCGCGTGAAGCTGCACGAGTTTCGCATCCGGAAGGCGGTCGGCCATGCCGATCGCTATGCGCAGGACGAGCTCGACGCCGCCGTGGTCCGGGTCGCGGCGCTGGACGCAGCGCTCAAGGGCGCCAGCCGCCTCTCGGGCGGTCACGAGCTGACCCGTGCACTCGTCGACCTGACCGAGCCGGCCCGCGGATCGGAGAAAAAGAGCGCCTAGGAGGCGGAGCGGTTCGAGACGAGGCGCGCGGCCTGCGCCTTCCTCCGCGCCGCAGTATTCCGGTGGAGTGCGCCGCGCGACACCGCGCGGTCGATCCAGCGCTGCAGCTCCAGATGCGTGGCCGAGACACGATCGGTGTCCCCTTCGGCCACTGCGGACTCGAGCCGCCGCGAGAGCGTCTTGACCGTCGAGCGGTAGCGCAGGTTCTGGAGCCGCTCCCGCGCGGCGCTCCGCACTCGCTTCTTCTGCTGATTGATGTTGGGCATACGCGAAAAATGCCCGCTGAGCGGGCGGCGGAATCCTAGCATCGGTCTGATCACCGCAGGAGCGCGCGGAGGGCGCTCGTATCCTCCTGTCGTGGTGATCCGACGGTGAGCGAGGTACGTCCTGGGCCGTCGGACTCTCCGTCCCAGCGTCTCGCGCGGTCGACCGCGATGTTCTCGGCGGCGACGGGTCTGTCCCGAGTCCTCGGCCTTGCCCGCGAGATCGTGGTTCGGAGCCTCTTCGGTGTCGAGGGAGCCGGGATCAACGCGTTCACCGTTGCGTTCCAGGTCCCGAATCTCGTTCGCGCTCTCGTCGCCGACGCCGCGCTCTCGTCGGCGTTCGTCCCGGTCTTCACGGAGCTGCTCGAGAAGGGTGACCGGGCCAGGGCCTGGCGCGTTGCTTCGAGCCTGATCTGGATCCTGCTCCTCGGCCTGACCGCGGTCACGGCGATCTTCGTCCTGGCAGCGCCGTGGGTGATGTCGATCTTCGGCTACAGCGGCGAGGACGGAGAGCTCGCGGTCACACTCGCCAGAATCCTCTTTCCGATCGTCGTGCTGCTCGGGATCTCGGGCGTGATCGTCGGGATCCTCAATAGCTACGAGCACTTCACGATCCCCGCCCTCACGCCGGTCTTCTGGAACCTGGCGATCATCGCCGGCCTCGTGATCGGTGTTCCCCGGGCCGGTTCGGAGGAGGCCGAGCTCTACGTGTACGCCGCGGCGATCGTCGTGGGCACGGTGATCCAGCTCCTGCTCCCGCTGCCCTGGCTCGCCGGTCGCGACGGCCGCCTCCGGGTCGCGATCGACTGGCGCGACCCGGCGGTCAAGCGAGTCTTCGTGCTGATGCTTCCGGTCACCCTGGGCCTCGGTCTGATCAACGTCAACGCGCTGATCGGGACGTTTTTCGCCGCCCGCTACATCGACCCGACGATCTCGCCGAGCGCGATCGACGCCGCCTTCCGGATCTACATGCTCCCCCAGGGCATGTTCTCGGTTGCCGTCGCGACCGTGCTCTTCCCGGCGCTGGCACGTCTCGCGACACGAGGCGACCAGGAGGGCTTTCGGCACACCGTCGGCCTGGGACTCAGGCAGATCGCGTTTCTGCTGATCCCGGCCAGCGTCATCTCCGCCGTGCTCGCGGAGCCGATCGTCAGGCTCCTCTACGAGCGCGGCGAGTTCGGCCCGCAGGAGACAAGAGTCGTCGCCGGGGCGCTGGCCGCCTTCTCCCTCGGCCTTGTCTTCAACGGCGCGATGCTGATGCTGAACCGGGCGTTTTTCAGCCTCCAGGCACCCTGGCTTCCGACCTGGGTCGCGCTGGGCAACCTTGCGCTCAACACGGCGCTCTTCGCCTTGCTCCACCGGGTTGGGACCTGGGGAATCCCGCTTGCGATCTCCCTGGCGAACATCGCCGGTTCAGGCGCGCTGCTGCTGCTCTTGCGCCGTCGGTTCGGACGCTTCGAGGTCGGGGAAACTGCGCGTTCCGCCTTGCGCATCACCGCGGCCTCGCTCGCCCTTGGAGCCGTGTCCTTTGGGGTCTGGTGGGCCCTCGACGAGGCGGTGGGGCGATCGTTCGGAGGCCAGCTTCTCACGGTCTTCACGGCTGTCGCCGCAGGCGGCGCCGCGTACCTATTTTCCGCTCGTTTGCTGGGAATTCGTGAGTTGGAGACACTGCTATCGTTGCGATCCCGCCCGCGCCCCTCCTCCTAGAGCTGATGTCCCAAGACCGGATCCGGAACTTCTCGATCATCGCGCACATCGACCATGGGAAATCCACCCTGGCCGATCGCATCCTCGAGGTCACGGATACCGTCTCGGGCCGCGAGATGCGCGAGCAGCTCCTCGACTCGATGGACCTCGAGCGCGAACGCGGGATCACGATCAAGGCGCAGGCGGTCCGCGTGCTCTGGAAAGGCCATCAGCTCAACCTGATCGACACGCCCGGCCACGTCGACTTCACATACGAGGTGTCGCGCTCCCTGCAGGCATGTGAGGGTGCCGTGCTCGTGGTCGACGCCGCCCAGGGCGTCGAAGCGCAGACGGTCGCGAACGCGTACCTCGCGATCGAGAACAATCTCGAGCTTCTCGCCGTCGTGAACAAGATCGACCTTCCCGCGGCGGACCCGGACGGAGCGGCCGCCGAGATTGCCGAGCTGATCGGCGGCGCCGCGAACGACGTGCTCCGCATCTCGGCCAAGACCGGGCAGGGGATCGAAGCCGTGCTGGACGCGGTCATCGCGCGAATTCCGGCGCCGTCCGGCGCTGCCGCTGCGTCGCCCCGGGCGCTGATCTTCGATTCGTCCTACGACCAGTACCGTGGCGTCGTCGCCTTCGTGCGCGCGGTCGACGGCACTTTCCGAACCGGCGAGGGAGTGCAGGCCATGGCTCAGGGCACTCGCTTCGAAGCCGAGGAGCTCGGGTTCTTCTCGCCGACGATGCGCGCATCACAGACGCTCGAGGCGGGCGAAGTGGGCTATCTCATCACCGGCCTCAAGGACGTCAGCCGCCTGCGAGTCGGTGACACGCTGACCTCGCGCGAAAACCCCGCTGGCGAACCGCTCCCCGGCTACAAAGACGTCAAGCCGATGGTGTTCTCCGGCCTCTTTCCGACCGACTCGGACGAGTACCCGAACCTTCGCGACGCCCTCGAGAAGCTGAAGCTGAACGACGGGGCGCTGATCTACGAGCCCGAGACGTCTCAGGCCCTCGGATTCGGCTTCCGTTGCGGCTTCCTCGGCCTGCTGCACATGGAGATCGTGCGCGAGCGGCTGGAGCGCGAGTTCGACCTCGACCTGCTTGTAACCGCGCCGAACGTCGCTTACCAGGTCGTGACCCTGGCCGGCGCGGAGATCGAGGTGCACAACCCGGCCGACATGCCGCCGGACATCGAGCGCGTCGAGGAGCCCTACATTCGCGCGTCGATCATCGTCCCGAAGGAGTACGTCGGGCCGGTGATGGAGCTTGCGACCGATCGCCGCGGCCGGTTCGACCATATGGAGTACCTGTCGGAAGAGCGCGCCGTGCTGATCTACGAGCTGCCGCTCGCGGAGGTCGTCGTCGACTTCTACGACCAGCTCAAGTCCCGGACGCGTGGCTACGCGAGCTTCGACTACGACATCGTCGGCTTCCGCGAGGGGAATCTGGTCAAGCTCGACGTTCTGATCGCGGGTGAGCCGGTCGATGCCCTGTCGCTCATCATCCATCGCGACTCGGCGTACGGACGAGGGCGCGCGCTCGTCGACCGGCTACGCCAGGAGATTCCGCGGCAGATGTTCGACGTGCCCGTCCAGGCCGCGATCGGCTCGCGCGTGATCGCCCGCGAGACGATCAAGGCGAAGCGCAAGGACGTGCTCGCCAAGTGCTACGGCGGCGACATCACCCGCAAGCGGAAGCTGCTCGAGCAGCAGAAGAAGGGCAAGAAGCGCATGAAGCAGGTCGGCGCGGTGGAAGTTCCGCAGGAGGCGTTCCTCGCCGTCCTCAACCTGAACGACAACGGTCGATGAGCGGCGTCAGTCACCTCTACGTCCACCTTCCGTTCTGCGCGCAACGCTGCGGGTATTGCGACTTCGTCACAGTGGTCGGCCGGCGGGGAGAGCACGGCCCCTATGTCCAGGCGCTGCTCGCCGAGCTCGAGCTGGAGCGCCCCCTGCTGGCTCCGCGGCTGGAGACGGTCTTCGTCGGCGGCGGGACGCCGACGTTCACGGACGAGCGCGAGCTTCGGACCCTGCTGACGGCGCTCCCTCCGGCAACCGAGGTCACCGTCGAGGCGAACCCGGAAACCGTCACCACCGAGGTGGCCACACTCCTGCTCGATTGCGGTGTGACACGCGTCTCCCTCGGGGCGCAGACATTCGATCCGCAGCTTCTCTCCGTGCTCGAGCGTGTTGCCGGTCCGGACGACGTCCGACGCTCCTTCTACCATCTCCGCGATGCCGGTTGTGACAACATCTCTCTCGACCTCATCTACGGGATTCCTGGCCAGAGCCCCGCCGCGCTCGACGCGGACATCGACGAGGCGCTGGCGCTCGACCCCGAGCATCTCTCCTGCTACGAGCTGGAGGCGAAGCCGGGCACGCGGTTCACTCACCGGCACGGGGAGGAGCTCGCCCGCCAGGCGGACGCGCTCGAGGGCTATTTCGAGCGAGTGGTCGAGCGGCTGGCGGGAGCGGGTTATCGCTGGTACGAGACGGCGAACTTCTGCAGGCCGCCCGAGGCAGCCGGAGGCCTCGACCTGCGCTCGCGACACAACCTCGCCTACTGGCTCGGCCGCGACTATGTCGGGATCGGGGTCGGCGCCGTGTCCACGGTCGCCGGCCGGCGGTGGCGAAACACGCCGCGGCTCCCGGTGTACCTCTCCGCACTGGGTCGGGGTGAGCCACCCCCGCGTGAGCTCGAGGCGTTGCTGGAAGACGTACAGCAGCGCGAGCGGCTGATGCTGGGGCTCCGGCTCGACGAACCGCTCGTCCTCGCCGACCTTGCCCCCGTCGTGAACGCGGATGCGCTCGCGCGAATGGAGCGGCTCGAGCTCGTCGCCCGCGGCGGCGGCGAAGCCGAGAGCGGCGAGACGTTGACGCTGACACCGCGCGGACGCCTTCTCGGTGGCGGCGTGACGGTCGAGCTGCTTGCCTGACCGGATCGGGGCCGGACGCGGCTCCCAGTAAAATCCCTGCAAACGCCGTGACCGAGCCCGAGCTCACAGAACGTCAGCGCGAGATCCTGAGGCGCCTCGTTGAGGAGTACATCGCGACGGGCCAGCCCGTGGGCTCGAAGTACCTCGTCGAGCGGGCGGGGCTCCGTGTGTCGCCGTCCACGGTCCGAAGTGAACTCGCCGAGCTCGAGCGGCTCGGGTTACTGACCCACCCTCACACCTCCGCAGGGCGTGTACCGACGGAAACCGGGTACAGGCTGTTCGTCGAGGGCCTCCTCGACCGCCTCGAGCCTCGGCCGGAAACGCTTGCGCTCGATTTGAGTGGGCCCGCGGCGGAGGTCGAGGTGGCGCTCCAGGCGACGACAGAGGCCCTTGCGCAGATGACGCGGCTGCTCGCACTCGTCTCCGCACCCGCGCTCGAAGCGGCGACCGTGCGCCACGTCGAGGTGCTCGAGCTCCAGCCGCAAGTGATCGCCACCGTGGTGATCACGTCGACCGGGGGCGTGACGAAGCGCCTGTTCGCGCTCGGCGAAGTCGTGGATCAGGGTCTCGTCGCCTGGGCAGCCGAGTACCTGAACGAGCGAACCGTGGGCCTTGCGCTCGGCTCGCGCGCACTCAGGCAGGTCTTCGCAGAAGTGGCGCTGTCCCCGCGCGAGCAGGCCTTCGTCGAGCTCCTCCGACCCGCGTTCACCGACGCGGCCGGCTCGGAGGAGCAGCGCCTCTATGTCGGAGGCGTCGCGATGCTTCTCGGGAACGTCCGCTCGGAGGATCTGGATGCGTACCGAGGGCTGCTCGAGGCGCTCGAGCAGCGCGCTGTTGTTCTGCAGATCCTGGGAGAGGCGCTCGGGAACCGTGACCCCTTCGTTCGCCTCGGCGTGGAGCTGGCACATCCGGCCTTCCAGCAGGCCTCGCTCGTGGGCGCCACCTACGGCCTGGCGCACCGGCGGCTCGGCGCCGTCAGCCTCCTCGGCCCGCTCCGCATGGACTACGAGACGGCCCTACGCTCGGTGCGCGGTGCCGCGCGCGAGCTCTCACGCTTCGTCGAAGAGATCTACGACGACAATTAGGCGGGTCGGCGGGTCGGCGGGTAGCGCCGGGGCCACGGCTACCCTCCGAGGGAGATGGCGACGGCGGAGCGTGACTACTACGAGGTGCTTGGAGTCGGCCGGGATGCGAACGACTCCTCGATCAAGAAGGCCTTCCGCGACCTGGCTCGGCAGGTGCATCCCGACGTCTCGGACGCGCCGGACGCAGAGGAGCGCTTCAAGGAGATCGTCGAGGCGTACGAGGTGCTCTCGAACTCCGAGACGCGGGAGGTGTACGACCGCTACGGCCACAGCGGCCTTCGCGGTGGCGGCTACCGGCCCTCCCAGTACGACTTCGGCAACCTCGCCGACATCTTCTCTGCCTTCTTCGGCGACGACCTGTTCGCAACGGCTGCGCGTACCCGAGGAGGACGCGGTGCCGACATCGCGGCCGAGCTCGAGATCGAGCTCGGCGAGGCCGCGCTCGGGGTCAAGCGGGAGGTGCCGTTCCAGGTCGCGGTCGGGTGCTCACGCTGCGCGGGCCAGGGCCTCGAGCCCGGCACGCAGGCCACGACGTGCCCGACCTGCCGTGGGATGGGCCGAATCCAGCACGTCTCGCGCAGCGCATTCGGCGAGTTCATCCGCACGCAGGGTTGCTCCGAGTGCGGTGGGCGCGGGCAGCTGATCGACCACGCCTGCGAGCAGTGCGAGGGTGCGGGGCAGGTGCTCGAGGAGCGCCGGCTGGAGGTCGAGGTCCCGGCCGGGATCCACGACGGCCAGCGGATCCGGGTCTCCGGTCAGGGCCACGCCGGCCTCACTGGAGCACGTGCCGGCGACGTCTACGTTCGCGTCCGCGTCAAACAGGACGCGCGGTTCGTCCGTGAGGGCGACGACATCTTCTCGACTGTCGACCTGACGATGACGCAGGCCGCACTCGGGGCGCTGCTGACGATTCCCACTCTCGACGGCGACGAGGAGCTCGAGTTCGGAGCGGGCACCCAACCGGGCCACCTTCGCGTCCTGCGCGGCCGAGGGATGCCCGTTCTCCAGGGGTTCGGG
>Ga0136614_10003066_pt1 | contig 10579 bp, 8 predicted proteins | sample AntDrymUQ2792106_2_FD_106643 | JGI IMG/M metagenome (GOLD analysis project Ga0136614, IMG submission 106643) | Polar desert sand microbial communities from Dry Valleys, Antarctica - metaG UQ279 (21.06) | ecosystem: Environmental > Terrestrial > Soil > Desert | place: Antarctica: Dry Valley... | reverse complement strand
GTCGCAGTACAAGAACCTAGTGCACCACTACTACCACCACCGCAACAAGAACCGGGCATCAACGTTCTGGGCCGGCTGCGGTGCCGTGCAGCGATCGCTCTTTCTGCAGCTCGGTGGTTTCGATGCCAAGCGGTTTCGCTACCCATCCATTGAGGACATCGAGCTCGGCTATCGGATTGGGGACGCCGGCGGCATCATCGCTCTTGACCACCGCATGCAAGGAAAACACTTGAAAGAATGGCGTTTCGTCAACTTAGTGCATACAGAGATTTTCCATCGCGCGTTGCCGTGGTCCCGCCTGATGCTAGAGCGTAAAAACGTTACCGACGATTTGAACGTCGCCAAGGACGAGCGGCTGCGCGCCATGTTGACCGGTGCTTTGCTGTTGAGCCTGCTGGCCTGGTCTCTCGGGGCGGCGAGTGGTTGGGTGTCCTTCGCTACGATCGCCGTGGTAATTGCGGCAAATGCCAGCTTCATTGCTTTTTTTACGCGCATACGCGGCCCGCTGTTTGCGTTGCGTGCGTTCTTGTTTCACCAGTTTTATTATTTTTACAGTAGTGCGACATTTGCAGCAGCGATGTGCGGACACTACTTCAGACGCTCGGAAAGAACGGCTGGGGGCGCAAGCTGACGAACGACGTTATTTCACCCGATAAACGCCGACAACTGGCACCTCGTGACCACCATCGGCCGATAGATATCGCGCGCTGACGGCCAATGGGTAGGCATGCACCCGAATCAGCTTGGTTGCGATTTCGGAACTAAGGAAGCTTTGGGCGGCCCCGCCGTGCTCGAATATCACGATGCTGTCGATGCGTTGGTCACTGCTCAGCTCGTAATATTTGATTCCGTTCTCGAGAAAAAGTGACGCCGCAGTGACGGTTTGAATCGGCCGTCCCGCGGGCAGATGTTTCGGCAGATCCCGCGAAGCGTCGCGCAATGAATAAGTCGGGTACACAATCGGGGGCGCCGCTTGCGCCAGAAAAACTACCGCCAGCAGCGCGATCGCCACCGCGCCGCCAACCCCTGGCCGTGCGCGCAACTGCGGCGCGCGAATGAAACAGAGCACCGCCGCCGCACCCACCGCCAAACCCCAGAGTGAAACACTCGTCACTGAATCGAACGTCCAAAAATTCGTGAACAGGCCGCCTTCTCGCCCGCCTAGCCATACAAGCCCCATCGCCAGCGGAAACGCAAGGAAGCCCACGACCAACCGCTCACTAGCCGGCCGGAGACTTACGAATGATGTCAACAAGCCTGAAAGCACTGCGACGATTGCGATTCGCTCCACCATGCGATCCGCATTCCAGCCGCCGTGCGATGCGAGTGCGGCACCCACACTCGAAATGAACATCACACTCGGCAAGACGAGCCAGAGCGAAGCGGCCACACGCCCGACGCCACGGCTCTGTTCAAGTTTGGCGACGATCCGTGTGACGCTCTCACGGTCGCCCAGCGACAAACCCGCCATGACGTGAATTGTCGCCGGCACCACGAAATGCACCAGGTAGCGCCCGGGCAGATAGATGTTGGCCGACCACACCACCAGCCACCAGCCCGCCCACATTCCCGACGCAAGATACAACCTTCTAACGAGCTGATTCCCGCGCGGCTGCTGACAGAACCACAGCCAGGAACAGAACCAAGCGCCCAGCAGCAGCAGGTTGCGAGCTTCGAGTTCGGCGGCATCGAAGAACCGGTTGACGGCAACATAGGCGTCCGCCCACACCAGAAAATGCATTAGGCGGTTGGCGATGTCTCCTACCGTCTCTAACTTCAGATACTCGAGCGTGAACAACGCAATCATGGCAGCGACAACGGGTATCGCGAAGCCGGCGACAAAGGCGGCCGCACGCACAATTCCCGCTCGAACCGATGTTCCCAGCGGGAATACCAAAGCAATCACCGGAAATATCAGCAGTGCCAGCACCGTTGTTCCCTTCATCGCCACCGCGACAACGGCAAGAATGCCGGCAAGCACGGCGCTCCACGGAGTCTTCCCCCCTAGGACCAGCAGAAGAAACGCGACCAGCGTCGCCAGCACCGCGGGCATCTCCGGAAGCGCAGTGCGGCTTGCCCAAAAAAGATTTGTTTCGAGACCGAGAATCACAATGCCGAGGGCAAGCGCTAACGGCGTGACTCTGCGGCGGAGCGCAAAGAAGACCACTAATACGACAAGGATGCCGGCGATCGCCCCGAAAATCCGCGCTGACCAGAAGTCGACTCCGTACGCAAGGAAAACGAGGTAGTTGACCCCCTGATATCCCGGGCTGATAAAAAAGTGCAGTCTCGAGAACCAGTTGAAATCCGCTTCTTTAAACAGCGCCAGGTTGCGTGCAGTTTCGCTCCAGCGCCCCTCGTCGACCACATATCCAATCCAGGTTGGGAACGACGGATCGGCATCAAGATGGATCAGCCGCCCGGCACACGCGATGACGATGAGAAAAAGGACGAAGCCCCCGGCGGTGCTACAAATTCTCATTCCGGATCGGCAGTATTTGGCTTCTCGATTGGCACGGCGCGCTAGATTCTAGTGGTGGCAACGTGCCGCTCATCGGGTGACGAAGGGCAAACTGAGAAAAACTCATTGCCAGCACTAACTTCCCGGGACGCGGCCTGTGCCACGCTGGTAATCTAAAATCAACAAAAAAGGCCCGGAGTTTCTCGATGAAGCGCATTTTGGTTACCGGCGGGGCCGGCTTCATCGGAAGCCATCTGTGCGAGGAACTGGTTGGAGCCGGCCACGAAGTTCTTTGTGTCGACAATTTTTTCACCGGCTCGCGCAGCAATGTCGCCCATCTATTGAGCAATCCATACTTTGAAGTCCTTCGCCACGACGTCTGCTTTCCGCTTTACGTGGAGGTCGACGAGATCTTCAATCTCGCCTGCCCTGCGAGCCCGGTCCATTACCAGCACGACCCGGTACAGACAGTAAAAACGAGCGTGCACGGCGCCATCAACATGCTCGGGCTTGCAAAGCGCCTGAAGGCGCGAATTTTTCAGGCTTCGACCAGTGAGGTCTACGGTAGTCCCGCCGTGCATCCTCAAACAGAGAGCTATTGGGGCCACGTGAATCCGATCGGCCTGCGCTCCTGTTACGACGAGGGCAAACGTTGCGCTGAAACGCTGTTCTTTGACTATCGCCGCCAGCATCGGCTAGATATCCGCGTGGCGCGAATCTTCAACACATATGGTCCGAGGATGCACCCGAACGACGGCCGGGTCGTATCGAACTTTGTCGTTCAGGCGCTGCGCAACCAACCGATAACGGTGTTCGGCGAAGGTACTCAGACGCGTTCATTCTGCTTTGTTGATGACATGGTCGCCGCATTTATCGCGTTCATGCACAGCACGGATGACTTTCCGGGCCCGATCAACCTTGGCAATCCGAATGAGGTCACCATGCGAGAGCTTGCCGAGACGATTATTCGGCTGACCAATTCAAAGTCGCCTATCGAGTTCCGGCCCCTTCCGAGCGACGACCCCGAACGACGGCGCCCGGATATCAGCTTGGCGCGCGCGCGCCTGGGTTGGCAGCCCACAACCCAGCTTGAAGATGGATTGCGCAAGACGATCGACTACTTTGGCCAGCGTCTAGCGCAGATCGAGAACGCAGGGTGAAGGTTTCAACGTCGACACCCACCCGCACACACCGGATCCGAACAAGCTGATGACGATGGCGTATGCGTCTTCCAAACCCGATCTTGGCGACCTGATCGCGCGCGCCGCCTTTGCGCGCCTTGACGTCATCGCGCTCGCGATAGCGATGGGGTGCGTGTTCGCACTGGGCCTGTGGTTCGCGACCGTCACTTTGTTGTTAAAGGACACGCCACTGGGTGCCCCGATCGGACCGAACCTGGCATTGCTCGCAAACTACCTCCCCGGTTACAACGTTTCGTGGGTCGGCAGCCTGCTCGGCGGGCTCTACGGGTTTCTGATCGGGTGCGGCTTTGGCATCATTGTCGCTGCCGTGTGGAACCTCGCGCATCACATCTACTTCGTCATGACGACCACGCGCGGCTATTTCGCGGGCGACCTGTAGTGAAAAGCGCGATGCTGAACAAAGCGGAGCTGAATAAAGCGGAGTCGACCCTGCTGAAAGCAGCGATCCGCATGAACATGATCGTGATGGGAATCGCATTCGGTTTGCTCGGGGGCAGCATCCTATGGCTGGGCACGGTCTTGCTGGTACTGCGTGGTGGAATCAACGTGGGTCCGCATCTTTCGCTGCTCTCGGTTTTTCTGCCGGGTTACAGCGTTTCATGGAGCGGCGCCTGGATCGGCCTGGCATGGGGCTTTGTCTTCGGCGCGCTGTCGGGAGCAATTTTGTACTGGAGTTACTCGAGCACCTTGCGCGAGCGGATCGGTAACCGGCTGCTCAATGCCCCCGGTGTCACGACCGAGCTCACGCCGCCGAACCTCTTGATGTCGGGCAACGCGCTGGGCGTCGCGCTGGGCACGCTTCTGGCGCTGCAGCTCCTTCTTTCGACAAACTGGCTGGTGCTGCGCGGCACAGCGGCGAACAGCCCGCATGCCGCCCTACTTGGTCAATACCTTCCCGGCTACACGGTTTCCTTTTCAGGAAGTTTGATCGGCGCGATCGAGATTTTTGCAGTCGCCTTCGTGCTTTCGCACGTGCTCGCTGCGATCTACAACTTCATCGCCCGGGAACGGACGCGATGACAGCGTGCGTTGAATCCGCGCAGGACGATTCTCGGAACGTCGTTATCCTGGGCGCCGGCCCGGCAGGGCTTGCATGCGCGCATGAGCTCGCGGCGAACGACACCAAAGTCACGGTGCTCGAGCGCAATAGCTATGTCGGCGGCCTGTGCCGTACGGTGCATGACGCGGGCTACAAATTTGATCTCGGCGGCCATCGCTGGTTTACCAAGAACGAAGACCTCAACAACTGGTTCCGGCGTCTGATGGATGGTCATCTGGTCATGGTGCAGCGGATTAGTCGCATCTACTACGATGGCAAGTACTACATGTACCCGGTGGAGATCGGCGACGTAATCAGGAACGCCGGCATAGTCACCATCGTCAAGGCCGGCTTCGCGTTCATATGGGCAGCGGTGCGCTACTCGGTCTTCAACCGGCCGATCAGGAACATGCAGGACGCGTACACCGCGCAGTTCGGCTCGACGCTGTACGAAATGTTTTTCCGCCACTATTCCGAAAAGGTCTGGGGCAAGCCCTGCGATGAGTTATCGGCCGATTGGGTTTCGCAGCGAAGCAAAGGCCTTTCAGTCTGGACGGTGGCGCGCGAGGCGTTGTCGAACCGCAAAACTGAGATCAAGAGCCTGATCGAAGAGTTCATGTATCCGCGCGAAGGGTATGCGCGCATCCCCGAGCGGATGGCCGAAGACATCGAGCGTGCCGGTCATCGCGTACTGCTGGGCGCCGCAGTCAAGAGCATTGTTGTTCATGGTGCGAGGAACATCGAAGTCGTGTACGACACGTCCGAAGGTGAGCAGCGCATTCTGGCCACGGACGTTGTTTCCACCGTTCCTTTGAGTCTGCTGGCGCAAATGGTGACTCCGAAGGCGAGCGATGCGGTCTTCCAGGCCGCGCGCAGCCTCGCATTCCGCGACCTGATCACCGTCAATCTGCGCCTACGCCGCAAGCAGGTATCAAACGACACGTGGCTCTACGTCCAGGACGCGAGCATCCTCTTTGGCCGCCTGCACGAGCCTAAGAATTGGAGCAAGTCCATGGTGCCCGACGACGACCATACGTCGCTTGTCCTCGAGTGCTTCTGCACGTTGGGTGACAAAATTTGGTCGCTGTCTGATGACGATGTGGCGCGCCGCTGTGTGGCGGACCTTAGCGAGAAGCTTGGCTTCATCAAGCCGGACGACGTAGAGGGGTGGAGCGTCATTCGCACCCGATTTGCCTACCCGGTCTACGACCTCGAATACAGCCGCAATCTCGCGACGATCAAGGAGTTTCTTAGCGGCCTCGACGGTCTGCATATTATCGGGCGCGGCGGTACCTTCCGTTACAACAACGCCGACCATTCGATCGAAATGGGGCTGCTGTTGGCGCGCAGGATCCTTGGCTACGAGGTTGATCACATGGGCGTGAACACCGAACCCGAGTACCAGGAGATCAAACGATCCGACAAGATCCAGCGCGATCATTTTACGAGCGCCCTTGGCTCTGGCAGCGCCATTGCGCGACGCACCGGCACTTGACTTTCCCATCCGACGGGCGCTTGGCGGTTGCTAGGTTCGGGCGGGGATGACCGTCAAAATGCCGCCTGTGAGATGAGGCTCAACTGATCTCGTGCCCTTGCTGAGCGCTGATTTCCTTACCGCCCGTCGCAAGTTACGCAAATCCGCGATAGACGCAATTACAATCGGACGGGTTGCGGAGCACATTCCCGTTTTAGAACAACGGTCTGTGCATGTTTCGCAGTTAGGTGACGGACCGCTCGGAATACAGCAGCGGTCACCTGAATCCAGTGCCCACGCTTGTAACTTTTTGCACGGAGTTCTATGAATGTCTTAATAACTGGCGGAGCTGGGTTCATCGGATCCCATCTTGCCGAACGTTGCTTACGCGAGCAATGGGACGTCTCGGTGCTGGACGATTTATCTACAGGCGCGACAATCCGGCAAGTCCTTCGACTGGTCGCCGAGCAGATGCAACCGAATTTCGAGCGGCGCGAAGCAGAGTCGACCCCGTAGAGCGCGAACAGGTTCATCCGTGCCTGTCAAAGTTCTGGACATCGATCTGCACTCGGCCTCGAGCGATATCCATGTCGCCGGACCTTACGTTTCGGCGATAGCCCTGATCCGCTGGAAGGGCATCCCGTTAGGGCAACTGAAGCTTCCAGTTTCAAAGCATCAAGTGTCGCTGCCGTATGTCTGGGGAGCCGCGCGCCAGGCTTTCGGGCACGCGCTCCAACGCCACGTCGTCGACGCAATCGTGTTTGGCGGTAAAGCCGCATCCTCATCAAATGCAGTAAACATCTCCGCGTGCACAGTGATCGTCTGCACTCGCGATCGACCCGACGATTTGCGACGCTGCATTGAATCGATTCTACTTTCCGAGCCTCGCCCGGCGGAGATCATTGTCGTCGACAATGCGCCGCCGAATGACGCGACATCGCGCGTCGCTACTCAATATCCAGTCAAGTATGTTGTGGAGCAGCGGCAGGGTCTGAACTGGGCGCGAACATGCGGAGCGCGTGCGGCGACTTCGGATCTGGTTCTCTATACCGATGACGATGTTGCAGTAGACGCGGGATGGGTTGGCGCGATGTGCAAGCCGTTTGCTGATCCGCAGGTGGGTGCGGTAACTGGGCTCGTGCTGGCTCGAGAGTTAGAGTCACCAACGCAAGAGGCTTTTGAGGAGTACGTAGGATTCTCGCGTGGCTTCAGAGAACGAAGATTCACCAGCGGGAATACATTGCCGGTTGCCGCCGGAAACGTTGGCGCAGGTGCGAGCATGGCACTGCGCAGGAGCCTGGTAACTGGCCTCAAGCTCTTCGAAAGCGAACTCGATTGCGGCACTGCCACGTTGTCCGGGGGTGACAGCTACGCCTTTTACCTGCTTTTAAAAAATGGACATGCGATCACGTACACGCCCACCGCGATCTGCTGGCACCGTCACAGGCGAACTGAGCCTGAATTATTGGCAACCTTTTATGGCTACAGCGTCGGCGTGTATTCGATGCTTTTTCGATGCGTTGCGGACGATAAAGATTGGACTGCAGGTCGCGCAGCGGTAGGTTGGTTCGTGGGCCACCATCTACGCAACGCAATTCGTGGTCTTCTTCGTCGCCGCGGTGCTGTTCCGCTTCGCTATACCGCGGCGGAGATAAGGGGCGTACTTGCAGCATTTGGCGCCTACCGAAAAGCGCGACGGGTGGAGCGGCAGTGGGGCAGCGTGCGCGTTGCGAGCAAGGATTCTGCGTGATACCGCGCATCAGCGTCGTGATGCCGACGCACAACAGAGCCAAGCTCTTGCCTGCGACGCTGCGAGCGCTTGGAGCGCAGACAGTCCCGGCCACGCAATATGAGCTGATTCTGGTGGCGGATGGCTGCACAGACGACACGCCGCAGACGGTGGAAAGCGTTCGAGCTGAACTGCCCTACACCTTGCACTTCATCGAGCAGGCCCCTCAAGGGGCGGCCATTACGCGCAACCGAGGCGTAGCGGAAGCGTCAGCGCCGCTGATACTTTTCCTGGATGACGACATGGAGGCAGCGCCAGGACTGATTGAGGCGCATCTAGCCGAACATGCCGTTGCGCCGGGGTCGCTGGTTCTCGGCTACTTCCCGATTCCGTTCGGACCCAGCCAACGAGATCCGTTTGCGCGTTCCGCTCGTCATTGGTGGGATGCAGGATTTGCCGCGCGTCGCGACCCCGGATACCGCTTCGGATTTCGCGATTTCTGCACCGGCAATATTTCACTGTCCACCGAGCTCTTTCGCGCAGTTGGCGGGTTCTACCAACGCATTGGTCATGCGGCCGGCGAGGACTACGAACTGGGTTACCGGCTTCTGAAGACTGGCGCGAAATTTCGCTTTGCACCCCTTGCGCTGAGCTTGCATCGAGACGTCAACACGCTCGAGCGTGCGCTTCGCCGCGCTCGGGCCGAAGGCGAGGCACACGCGCACATCGTGCAGCGGCATAACGAGCTTGCGTGGTGTTTCAATCTCTACAGGTTAAGTCGATTGCAACGCTTCCCATTCACGCCGCTTTGGCGGCTTGTTTGGAGAAATCCTGCGATTGCGGACTTCGGCGCCCGGATCTTAAAAACAGCGGTCGTCGCTGCGCGGCGGCTTGGGTTCGAGTCGGTGATGTGGAGGCTGTTTCTGATTCTCTCAGGGCACGCTTATTGGCGTGGCGTGCATGCTGGACTGGGCTCCCTTAGCGCCTGGGAGCGGCTGATGCAAGACGCGCCGCTTGAGCCAGAGGATGCGGCGGAAATCGATCTTGATCTCGCTTGCGAGCTCGCGGATTTGGAGAATAGACTCGAGCATCAAACAGATTCAATCAGGGTCTGGTGGAAAGGAGCGCCGCTTGGAAGAATTCGCCCCATCCCCGGCGCCGAGCGCCTTTCAGCGGCTCACGTCCGTGACGAAGCGATCCAAAATTTCGCACGCAGCCTGCTCGATCATGTGACCGTGCCTGCGAATTGGCAACCGCGTGAACGGCGGCGTAAGTCCTTCCAAGCTGATTCCTCCGTACCAGCTCGCTTTGGGAGAGCCAAAGTTGCGCAATTTGATCTTTGCGCCCCCGATCACCTATGGGGTCTCGAGAGTTTCGAAACTGTGCAGTTGCTCGTGAAAAACGCTGGCCGTCCGCTCGCGAACATTCGCCTGCCGCTGGTCCGGGGGACCGCAGTACTTACCGGCGAGGAGTTAGCAGAGAACCTCGAGCGCGGCGGACTCCGGCGCGACGACAGCATTGGCTTAGTACAGACCCCCTCATTGTTACCAGTATCCGTCGTCGTGTGTACGAGGGACAGACCGCATGCGCTTCGTCGCTGCTTGCGTGCTTTGACGAAGCTTGAACATCCCAACTATGAAGTAGTTGTCGTGGACAATGCCTCACTAGGCACCGAGACGGCCGAAATCGTTGCTGCAACGCCCTTTCGCTATGTGCGCGAGGACCGACCCGGCCTCGATTGGGCCCGTAACCGCGGGATCGCAGAGTCGCGAAACCAGATCATTGCGTACGTTGACGATGATGCAGTAGTGGACCCGAACTGGCTCGCCGCAATTGCTGTTGCATTCGACGACCAGTCCGTCGCTGTGGTGACAGGGCTGGTCTTGGCAGCAGAACTGACCTGCCCCGCGCAGCACGTATTCGAGCTGTACGGCGGCATGGGAAAAGGCATGAACCGCCGGGATTTGGATGGATCACGAATGACCGCTGATGATTTAGTCGCTGCGCATGCGGCTGGCGTCGGCGCGAACATGGCATTTCGCCGCCAAACATTCGATCGGGTGGGGACGTTCGACACCGCTCTTGACGTTGGTACGCTGTCGAACGGTGGAGGAGACCTGGATATCTTCCATCGAGTCTTGGTGGCGGGACTGACAATCCGCTACGAACCTGCAGCGTTTATGTGGCACTACCATCGGCGAGAGTTGCCGCACCTCAGGAAGCAGTTGTACAACAACGGGCGCGCGTTCGGCGTTTACCTGTTGAAGATCCTGCGCACCCGCACTGTGGCACGCAGTTCCGTTCTCCGGTACGCGCTCGTCAACTGGCTTGGCGGCTGGCTCCTGACTCGTCTTCTGAAGACGGCGACGAAGAAAGAGCGCTTTCCAGTACAGCTCGTGTTGGCCGAGCTTTGGGGTGCCACACACGCGCTGTGGGCTTACGGCGCTACGTATAGGGCGGATCGCATCAGGCGAACGCTACCGACCGTGCCGCCGGGTTCCCATGTTTAATCCGCTAAAAGTAAGGGCGCGACCCGGCTCCCGCGGCGACACCCCGAGCATTGCGCTTTCGCCCCCAATCAAGATTCCCGCCTTGTTATGAACCCCCTGGACGACGCACCCCAAGGGTGGCGCCCGGGTCACTTTTACTCACCGGTGCCATCGCTGACCCAGTT